>WNFM01316226.1_pt1 | contig 10124 bp, 5 predicted proteins | sample 5400271 | NCBI WGS metagenome assembly WNFM01 (sample SAMN13153352, study PRJNA577476) | soil metagenome | isolation source: 60 cm saprolite on Douglas fir-dominated hillslope | place: USA:California | collected 2013-09-17
GAGTACCTCATAATTTGTAGCTATTGTCTGCAATATTCCGCTATATAGACGCACTAAATCTTGATTATCATCGACAATGAGTATTGTTTTGATCGGAACCGTTAATTTATGAAGCAAACCTTCCAGGCTTTCGCGCGAAATCGGTTTAGGGAGGTAGTCGCTGATGCCAATGGAGTGCATAAGACGCTGACCACTTGGCATCGGACAACGAATAACAGGAATATCGCGCTCCTCTGACATTTTTGCGACCGTCTCGTCAGCATCGGCATAGCTAGAATCTAGAACAAATGCCGATGGATAACTCACCTTCAGCAGGTCGTCGAGTTCATCAATGTCTTGCACGCTAATCACACGATGCTTCTGAGCGTGGCGATGAAACAGCTGCGCGACTGCCGGATCATTATCCAGCAGAACAAACTGCCGCACTCCCATATGAGAAATTTGAGAATCAGCCTTTGGATAGGTTGACATCAACGCGGGTCGGCTTTCCAGAGGTAGAGCGAGCCAGAACGTACTGCCCTGGCCCGTTTTACCTTGGCTCTCGGCCCAAAGCCGCCCACCATGCAGTTCAGCAAACTGCCTGCTCAAGGTCAAACCAAGGCCCGATCCGTTACGCGAACGAGATAAAGAGCCTTCCAGTTGGCGGAGACCTTCAAATATAGGCTCTAATTCTTGAGGCGGGATACCTATCCCAGTATCGGTTATGGAGATAATTAGCTCAGCATCCTTGACAAAAGTTTGAAGCGTAATATGGCCCCGGTCAGTGAATCGTATCGCGTTTTCCAGCAGACTCAGGATTATCTGCCGAACACGAACACGATCTATCCAAATTGATGGCAATTGATTTGGGATTTGCACCATGAATTCAAGTCCTTTGTCCTGAAGTGTCTCTCGGACCAGGTCTGCTGCTTCATTCAGGACGCTCCGAACGTCAGTGTTCTCTTTGACGACGACCATTTGCCCAGTTTCAATACGGGAAATGTCCAGGACGTCATTGATTAGCTTTTGAAGTTGCTCTGCATTACGGCAGATAGTATTCATGTCTTTCCAATAAGCAGACGGTAAAGCTTCATCGTACGATCCTGATCCAGAAAGAATCATCTCGGTAAAGCCCACTATCAAATTGATAGGGGTACGCAGTTCGTGACTAATGTTTGCCGCAAATTGTGCCTTTAGTCGCCTGGTTTCTTCAGCAACGATGCCCAGGTAACCAGGCTGGCTTTCGTTGCCGTCGGGGTTCTTGTCCTTTGGGGAGGCATTGCGTTCATCCTGTGCCCTTAACTCGCATGATTTGCCTAAACAATCTGCCAGGAGGAACCCACTGAACAGCATGACCCACCATTGAACAGCCAATCCCAGAAAATCTTGAGTCGTTGGTAATCTGTTCGCGGCAACAATTGCCGCTACAGAGAACAGCGCCACCATCACCACCCCGGAGCGGCGCCTGAGCAAGATTCCTGAAAACAAGGGAATAACTGAGGAAATATTTAGGAATACTGTCGAAGGCAAAATGAGTCCCAGCATGAGGCTATACAGGACTGAAACAACGAGTAAGGTGTATAAACTCAAGCTGTCGTGGCTCGACCTGAGCAAATAAGCTAATGCGCAAACTAGCTCAAATGCAAGCCACAATACTATAAGTCCTGCTGGGCTAGTAGTTTGCACCAAACTAATTATCAAAACGCCCATCGCAGAAGCAGCAATCAAAACCAGCGGCAATTTGTACACGATTTGCTGGCGAAGACTCGAAAAGAAAAGGAGCCTGTCATCTGCACTGAAAACTTTATCTGGGAACATAGACACCCGCTTTCTAAGGTGAGTCCGAGATCCGTATTCGTGATACCTTTTAAGAACAGGGGTTAGCAACAAATTGGTCAAGCAGGACATGAGGTATCAGAAAAAACGTGATGTACAAGCTCACAACAGAAGACGCTGTGACGCTACCTCGTGTCGCTGCATCGCTTGACAAAACAACTAACTCCATACTATCATATTATTGTAAGCGCTTACAACGCAGCCGCTTGGGCTATGGTTATCTGACTTGGATTTCTCAAAAAGTTCGCTCGCGTCAACTGCACACTTCTGTGTACCAGATTCGCCCTTATTGAAGCGAAAGCCCTGAATTTATAACTAGACCGCATCAGTCTACGCATTTGATAAAGATTTTAGATTATGAACAAAGTTTTGTTCGAGATGGAAGGCATTGAAAAGCGATTTCCAGGCGTCTATGCTCTGGAACAATGCCGCTAGACGCTCTAAGTGTCATCCCAACGGATCCGATTGGCTGGACACTGTAACTCGCAATAATTTTTGTAAGTCTTTTAGGAAAGACCATGAATAGTCGAAATTTCAATCCTTTTATCTCGGTCAGTCTTATGATTAGCATAATCATCCTGTTGCTCGCAAGTTCTCAACAACGTGTTGCTGCTCAAACTGTCCAAGCGACAATGGAAGGGACAAGCATAAGTACAGGCTATGACCCAGATGTGTGCTTCCGCGCGGCCTCCAACAACGACAAAACGGTCAGTTATCCGGCAAAGACCGGCCCGTTCAAGCTCGGCATCAGCAATTCGTTCCTGGGCAACTCCTGGCGCACGCAGATGATCCAGATGGCAACCGCCTTCGGCAACTCACCTGAGGGTAAGGCCCTCATTTCCGAGATGACCATTGTCAGCTCTGGACAGGATGTGGAAGCCCAAATCGCCGCCATGGATAACATGATCAGCAAAGGGGTAGACGCCATCATTCTGAATGCCGCCACACCCGATGCCTTTAATGCGGCCATCAAGCGGGCGGTGGATGCAGGCATCCCGGTGATTTCTTTCGACAATGTGGTCACCGCACCTGATGCCATCATCGTCAATGAAGATCAGGTTCAATTTGGCGGACTGATGGCGACGGACCTGGTGAAACGGCTCAATGGCAAGGGCAACGTGGTCATGGTGAATGGCGTGCCTGGAACAGGCGTTGATGAGGATCGGCAGAAGGGCGCCATGGACGTGTTCAGCAAGAATCCCGGTATTAAGATCATTGCCAAACTTCAAGGTGATTGGGACAGTGGAATTGCACAAACGGCGATGACGGATTTCCTGGCTACCAAACCAACAATTGATGGTGTATGGGTAGAAGGCGGCGCTCCAGGTGTCATACAGGCTTTCAAGAATGTCCAACACCCCTGGGTTCCAATGGCATCAGAGGCAGAGAATGGCTTCCGCAAGGCGTTGGCCACGATGAAGGATCAAGGCCTTGTCGGGATCTCGGTCGGGCAAACGCCGGGCATGATCACTGTAGCGATGCGTGCGGCAATAGAACTGCTTCAGGGGCGAAAACTGCCGCGCGTAATTGCGATGCCTATCCCGATGACTACGACTGAAACCATCAAAGAAGGCGTCGATTACTTCTCTGGCGTACCGGATGATTTTTTCGCCGCCATAAAGATTCCAACGTGCGGTGTAGATCTGACGCCAGAGCAAATCCTGTCTGTTAAGGTGCAGTAAGCAATACCTCCTGCAGGGTACGTCAAGCATTCAATTAGTTGATGGGCCGTGGGCAAAGGGGATTGACGCTAATGGCAACACAGCCAAGGCGTCGCAATAGAGTCGGAGACACGCAAATGAACAAGTTACAGAATCGCCTCATTGCCGTATTTGTGTTTCTTCTGTTAATTCCAACTGTCGCAATCACTGGCTACGGTGCGAGTACGATCAGCACGCAGTTAATTGAAACCGCACGCTCTGATGCTTTGAACAATATTCGTCAGGCTAAAACCTCGATCCTTGACCTCCTGAACCAAGTCAAATCCGATACGCTCTTGCTTGGCGGGGCGGCATCGAACAATGTGCGAAACTATACGGTGGCAGTAAACGCCGATGATGTTACCGCGCAACACCTTGAACTTGCGTCGGTTATAACCATATTTCAAAACTACCTGAAAAATCTCTCGCGCTACGACGATCTTCAGCTGATCGATCCGAAAGGCCATCAAGTCCTACATGTCAAAAATTTGGACAACAGACCAACGTTAATCACGGGTCATGCTGGTGACGATCTTCATCTTCTCCCCTCGCTCCAAAAGGCGCTTGACCTCGCGCAAGGGGAAGTCTATATCGGACAGGTTGCACTAGAGAGAGACGAGGCAGGCCAATGGATTCAACCTTATAAGCCCGCATTCAATGTGAGCGCGCCAATCTTCGATCCATTGGGCAGGGTAATTGCCGTACTCATTTTGAACGTCACCTGCGGGCAGTTAGATCAGCTGGTAGCCGAGACAAGCGCTCTACAGAACGCATATCTAGTAGACATAAATGGCTCATACATCGCCGGCCCTGACCCTGGCAAACTCTATTCACATGACTTGAGCACAAAAACCACCTTTCTAGCTGAACATCCACTTGACGGCCCTGAGGTAATGCGCCAGGACGGCGGAACGCTCTTTAATACCCAAGAACAGCCTGACGAACTCCAAGTCTTCATAACAATAAATGTGCCCGATCAGGCGAATGCGAACTGGACTCTGTATTTCAAGGAATCAACAAGCGATATTTTGGGCAGTGTCAGCAATGCCCGTCTTCTGATATTTGGACTGGCGATTGGCGCACTATTGCTGGCGGTGTTTTTAGGGTTGGTCATTACGCGAAGCATAGTTGAACCCGTTACCGCCCTTACCCATAGTGCAGCAGCAATTGCTCAAGGCGATCTTGCACAACGAGTGACTATCAAGGATGCTACAGAGATTGGCACGCTAGCGAAAGCCTTTAATCAAATGGTTGAACAATTGCAACTCTCCTATGCTACCTTGGAACGTCGGGTGGAGGAACGAACTGCACAGCTCGCCGCAGCCAGGCAACGCGCTGAATCGGCCAGTCAAGCTAAATCGGTCTTTCTTTCCAATATGAGCCACGAACTCCGAACGCCGTTAAATGTGATCATTGGTTACACCAGTGCCATGCTCACCTTGCCTATTATGTACGGCAACACTTCTCTCCCTGAGACCTTCTCGCACGACGTTGCACTTGTTATGGAAAACGGTCACTACCTGTTGGGACTGATCAATGACATCCTTGATTTGAGCAAAATTGAAGCAGGGAAAGTCGATGTCCATCGCACAACAGTATCTCTCGATGGCATCTTTCAGGGAGTCATTTCAACGACAGTTGGTTTGGTCAAAGACAAACCGGTTCAAGTTCGTTCCAATTGTCCTGCCGACTTACCCGATGTTTCTGCGGACCCGATACGCATTCGACAAGTTCTCCTGAATTTGACATCGAATGCGGCAAAGTTTACCTCCACGGGTAGCATTACCCTCCAAGCCGAGATCAAGGATGGTTTTGTTCGAATTTCAGTGATTGACACTGGCCCCGGAATCCCCGAAAAGGCACTCGCGACAATCTTTGACAGGTATGAGCAAGCCGAACAGGACACCTATCAGCGTTATGGAGGTACCGGACTGGGCTTGGATATCAGTAAGCGACTTGTCGAGATGCACGGGGGACAACTTACGGTTGAGAGTAGGCTCGGAACCGGCAGCGCGTTTTCTTTCACACTGCCAATTGCTCCAAAGCAACAGGGGGAGCGGCGCGTAACGGGTAGTGAAGCGGTTCGAGTCGTGGAGATCTTCGACACCATCGAGCCTGCACCTGAACCAACCACGGTACTCATCGGTGAAAACGATACCGATACACGCCTCATGTTTCGGCGGAGCCTAGAAACTGCTGGATATTTGGTGATGGATACAGATGACGGATCAACCGTTCATGAGATAGCGCTTGGTCTACTGCCGGACGTGATTTTGCTGGACATACAACTGCGAACGCTCAACGGATGGCAAGTCCTGGACCAGTTGAGAAACGATCCAGCACTCGCCGAAATACCCGTGATCATTTGTACCGATGTTAATCAATCCCCCGAGGCCAAAGCCGATGGTGCCTTCGCCATGATGCTAAAGCCTGTCAGTCCAGCAGAGATAATCCTCAAAGTTGAGGAAGCACTCGTAAGCAGTCAAACCCTGAAGCAAGGAGTGATCTCTTGAACATCCTATACATCGAAGACGAGTCCAACGTTGCGCACTTGGTGCAAAGATATGTTGCTTCCACGATTGGGGAAGCAGAAATAGCGCTTGCCAGTCTTCTGGAAAAGTATGAAAGCTAAGTAAGGAATTGGCTGTGGAATATCAATTCGTGTCCGACAACAAGCGTAGAATTACGCTGCACCCACAAGGTGGAAAATATGGAATACATATTGCTGATCGAAGACAATCAAGCCAATGCGGACATGACGATCCGCATCCTTGAAGCCGCTAACTACCGAGTTAAGCATGTTCTGCGGGGCTTCGATGGCGCGCAAATTGCGCGGCGCGAGAAGCCAATGCTCATCTTGATGGATTTTGATCTACCGGATGTGAACGGGCGGAACCTCACACTGGTCTTGAAAAAACAACTAGGCCCTACTGCGCCACCCATAGTGGCGGTAACCGCCCGTACTGATCAACACGAAATTCGTGTGGCAGCAGCCTTTGGGTGCGCTGCATTTATCAGTAAACCGTTTCTGCCTGCGGACCTATTGTCTGTCGTACAGCGCTTAATCAAGCCCTCGCTGAGTTGATGTGAATAACTCTGGGATCGTATCGTATAAAGAATGGTTTAGCACGAGGTGGTCTAGCACAAGCTGAAATATTGCGTTCAATACTAGAGCATGGGCGCAGAGCACTATGCACACCGCCGGAAGGCTGCCAAACTCGGCTTTACATTTGTCAGGCTCAAACGTTTCAGGCCGCAGCATAAATCGCCGCTGTGTCGAGTCAATCTGTTTTCAAGAGGAATAGCCGAATATGAGTATTGGAAAACTCGAATTTTTCGAAATGTCCGGCGCGGGCATCGTTCCGATGCAGGACGTTGCGCTGCGCCTCAACCCGCGCGACGAGGTTGCCATCGCCAAGACGAATTTGCAGATCGGCACGATCCTGGCGGTGCCTGACCCAAACGGTCAGCAGCCGGAAACTCGCGTTCCTGTCCGCCAGTTCATCCCGAGGGGGCATAAAATTGCGCTCAAGCCGATGCCGTCGGGCGGCGAGATCCATCGCTATGGGCATGTGATTGGCGTCGCTCGTAAAGCGATTGCACCCGGCGAACACGTCCACGTCCACAACGTCGAGCGGGAGGCATTCGAACGGGATTACGCCTTCGGCGTAGACGTCCGAGCCGTCGAGTATATTCCCGAGGCGCAGCGCCGAACTTTTCTGGGCTATCGACGTCTAAATGGTCGTGTTGGAACCCGTAACTATATCGCTGTCATCTCGACGGTGAACTGCTCTGCACATACCAGCCGCGAGATCGCACACTATTTCACCCCGGAACGCCTGGCCCCTTTTCCCAACGTGGACGGCGTGATCGCTATCGCACACAACGCCGGATGCGCCAGCCGGGTCGGTGGCGACGACTACGTACTGCTGCAACGCGTGCTGGCGGGCATGGCCCGCCATCCGAATGTTGCTGCCTACATCATCGTCGGGCTAGGCTGCGAAACCAACCAGACCTCGGAATTGGTCGAGAACTACGATCTCTCAATTGAGGAAATCGGGGGCATGACCCCAACCCTGACTATCCAGGGCGAGGGCGGCATTCGCAAAGCCGTCGCGAAGGGGATCGCGGCGGTGGAGCGGCTGCTGCCCCTCGCAAATGCCTGCCAGCGCACGCCGCAGCCCATCTCCGAGCTGATGGTTGCGTTGCAGTGCGGCGGCAGTGATAGCTGGTCTGGCGTAACGGCGAATCCGGTAGTCGGGCTGGTGGCCGACGAGATCGTCCGTCAGGGCGGGACGGTTGTCCTGGCGGAGACGCCCGAAATTTACGGCGCGGAAATGATGCTGACCCGGCGGGCAGTGAGCGCGGAAGTTGGGCAAAAAATTGTTGACAAGGTTCAGTGGTGGGAACGTCATGCGGAGCGCGTAGGCGGTGCCATTGACAACAATCCGAGCGCCGGGAACAAGGCGGGCGGCCTGACCACGATCTACGAAAAGTCCCTCGGCGCGGTAGCCAAGGGCGGCAGCACGCCGCTGATGGGTGTCTACGAATACGCGGAGCCAGTCACGGCGCGGGGCTTCACGTTCATGGATTCACCAGGCTACGACCCGGTTTCGGTTACGGGCGAGGTGGCGGGTGGTTGCAACATTGTGCTGTTCACGACAGGACGCGGTTCGACCTTCGGCTTCAAGCCCGCGCCAAGCATCAAAGTCGTGTCCAACACGGAGACTTACGAGCATATGATTGACGATATGGACGTGAACGCGGGGAAGATACTTGACGGCGCAGACCCAAAGGATGTGGCTGCCGAGTTGCTTAAATTGACGATTGAGGTAGCATCCGGCCAGCCTTCTAAGAGCGAAGCGCAGGGTGTGGGCGAATCCGAGTTCAGTCCCTGGATGCTGGGGGGATTATTTTGATCACGTCTTGGACCTTTCCAGAACAGTCGCGGCCCAAAGTAGTTCACTCCCTAGATGAGAGAAACATCTCAACATCTATGAATAGTTCTCTAGAGCGCGACTGGCCCACACTGAGTCTCACTGCTGCTTTTCGACTAAAATGGTTAGTGTGGAGACGGCAGAAACTCTAGCCGCAATTCTATATCGCTATCAGACTATTGTTTCCAACTTCTCGTCCGCATTCCTCAATCTGCCATCGCGGTTGTAGAACTATTTACAAGACCCATAAATTGCCTTAATTGACCGCCAAGTCAGCGCTCAACGANAAAGGGATTGGCGAGCTTTGTGGTGACGATCCCTTCCAATACGCGAGCAAGACGACATCATCAGGGGATTATTTCGTTTTCCCAGCGCGTGAACATCCCTGCCGGACCATCTGGTCCGAGCAGCGCAACGCGGCACCGCCTCGCGAGCGTCCTCCTCGACAGTTTCCGTGCCCGCAAGGTTGAAGTTCGTTTTGGTGAAACGTGGCGAGACGGCGTTGACCTTGATCCTGATCGACTCCAGCTCAATCGCCATAGCGAGCGTAATAGCATTGAGGGCCGTCTTAGACGCGGGGTAGACGGGGCCGAAGGCCGAGTGATAGGCGTAGGTCGAGTCCGAGTTCCTTGTCAGCGAGCCAACGCCGCTCGACACATTGACGATACGGGCTGCCGGAGCCTCGCCCAGAAGCGGTTGCATCGCCTGGGTAACAGCGACGAATTCGCAAAACTGGCAGTGGCCTTTAATCAGATGGTGGCCGAGAGGTCGAAGATCAGAAGACCATCCTTGAACAAACTCAGCGAGAATTGGTCGCCTGGATCTCCTACGACTTGCGCACACCGTTAACCTCAATCCGAGCTATGGTTGAGGCGATGGTAGATGGCGTGATGTCAGATGTACTCGTGCGTTTTGCCGAACTGACTTTCGCTTCTTGGCTGCTCATCATCTGAGCTTTAACTTGATTAAACTGCCCTATCTGTACGCTCAATTAGTCTGAATCAGTTCATCGAGTTTAGCTTGAAAGTCCGACACCATATTGCTCCTTTAGACCTAGAAAGAGATTTCAATGCGTTTATCGCTTGAATTAAAACTGGAAGGCGAATTGGCTGCCTTTGCGCCAGTAGACTGGAATCCGCTCCAGCGGCGCTTCCGCCTCGTAATACCGCCCGCCTTGTTGCTCTTCTCCGGTCCAAGCTTCCACCCACATTGTGCCGACCGGGAGATATACCTCCCGCGATACTCCGCCTTGCTCTGTTATCGGCGCTACTAGGAGATCAGGACCAAGCATGAACTCGTCCGGCAGGTTGACGGCAGCCGTATCAGTGGGAAAGTCGAAGTAAAGTGGGCGCATGGGCGGGGTTCCGTGGACATGCGCTGTCTGGTTAAGGGTGCGCAGGTATGGCCTAAGCTTTTCCCGCAGGTAAAGTAGATCGCGGATAATTTCGTAAGCCTTCTCACCAAAGGACCATATTTCATTGTCTGACCCGCTAGACTGCGCGCCATACAGCCCGTTCAACGGCAAACGTACTCCATGAGTGCGAAACAACGGGCAGAAAACCCCGTACTGGTACCAGCGAACAATTAATTCTTTGAAATAGTCAGTGCGAATGTCGCCGTCCAGGAACCCACCGATGTCGGTCGTCCACCACGGTATACCACTCATCGCAAT
>WNFM01356445.1_pt1 | contig 10124 bp, 9 predicted proteins | sample 5400271 | NCBI WGS metagenome assembly WNFM01 (sample SAMN13153352, study PRJNA577476) | soil metagenome | isolation source: 60 cm saprolite on Douglas fir-dominated hillslope | place: USA:California | collected 2013-09-17
CAGGAGTTGGCGCATATCGGCGTTCTGACGGCAACCCGTTGCCGGAAGTTCCCAGACGCACTAGGCTTACACCGTTACGGTAAACGTTTTGGGTGTCGGCGTCGTTCAGGTACACAACTATTTCTTTGTCTGTCAGCATGCCAAGTCACCTTCACAAGGCCGTCCTCTTCGCTGTTCTCAGTGCCTCAGTCGCCGCCTGTTCGTGGCAGAAGGGGGCCGACAGCGCCGCCCCGCCCGTGGCCGCCCAGGGGACCGGGGGCGGGACCGGCCGCGGGGGAGCCGGTGGCGGGGGCGGGGGACGGCGGGGCGGCGGCGGACCGGTCCCGGTCGTGACGGCAAGGGTTCAGACCAAGTCGATTCCCGTGACCATCCCGGCAGTGGGCACGGCGGAAGCGCTGCAGACCGTCCAGATCCGCGCCCAGACGACCGGACAACTGAGCGCCCTGCATTTCTCCGAAGGGCAGGAAGTCAGGAAAGGCCAGCCGCTCTTCACGCTCGATGCGCGTCCGTTCCAGGCGGCGCTGTCACAGGCCGAAGCCGTGCTGGCGCGCGACACGGCGACGGCGAACAATGCCGAGCGGCAGAAGGCGAGTTACGAAGACCTCTACAAGCGCGGGCTCATTCCACGCGATCAATATGAGACGCAGCGCGCGAGCACCGACTCGCTCCAGGCGACGCTCGCCGCCGATCGCGCGGCCGTGGACAACGCGAAGCTCAATCTCGGCTACACGCAGATCGTGGCGCCGATCTCGGGGCGGACCGGGGCGACCAGCGTGCACACCGGCGACCTCGTCCGCGCGAACGACGCGACGCCGCTCGTGATCATCAACCAGCTCTCGCCGATCTACGTGTCGTTCGCCGTGCCCGGCCGCTATCTCGGCGACATCCGCCGCTACCAGGCGCGGAAGCCGCTCGTCGTCCTGGCGCGCGGCCAGGCCGCCGTGGCCCCCGGCGCGCAGGCGCCGGCGCCGCCGCCGCCCACGAGCCAGGCGCAGCAGGTCGCGCCGGGACAGGGCGCGACGGCCCCGGCCCCCATCGGGCTGGTGGAGACGGGCCGCGTCAGCTTCATCGACAATACCGTCGACGCCACCACTGGCACGATCAAGTTGAAGGGGACGTTTCAGAATAGCGACCAGGGGCTGTGGCCCGGGCTGTTCGTGACGGTGGAACTGCAAGTCACCACGGACGAGAACGCCCTGGTGGTTCCCGCGACGGCGGTGCAGCCGTCGGCGTCCGGACAGTTCGTTTATGTCGTCGGCGCCGATCGCACGGCGCAGATTCGCCCGGTGACGGTGTCACGGCAGGCCGGCGAGGAAATGATCATTGCGCGGGGATTGTCGGCCGGCGAAGAGGTGGTCATCGACGGCCAGCTGCGGCTGACGCCGGGCGCGCAGATATCCATCGCCGGCGGGCGCGGCGGCGGCGAAGGCGGCCGTGGTCAGGGCGGACAGGGCGGACAGGGCGGACAAGGCGGACCGCGGGGCCGCGGACGGAAGGGCTCACCATGAATTTCGCGGAAACGTTCATCCGGCGGCCCGTCGCGACGACGCTCCTCGTCCTGACGATCCTCATCTTCGGGATCATGGGCTACTTCCGGCTGCCCGTGGCGGACCTGCCGACCGTCGACTACCCGACCATCCAGGTCAACGCGAACCTCCCCGGCGCCAACCCCGACACGATGGCCTCCTCGGTGGCGACGCCGCTCGAGAAGAGCTTTGCGACGATCTCGGGCATCACGTCGATCAGCTCCCGCAGCGGCCAGGGGAACACGAATATCTCGCTGACCTTCGATCTCGATCGCAACATCGACTCCGCCGCGCAGGACGTGCAGACGGCGATCGCGAGGTCGGCGCGCGGGCTGCCGCCCGGCATGCCGACCCCGCCGTCGTACAACAAGAGCAATCCGTCCGACATGCCGGTCCTGTTCCTGACGCTGAGCTCGGAGACGCTGCCGCTCGCGCAAGTGGATCGCTACGCCGAAACCGTCCTGGCACAGCGCCTGTCGATGGTGACCGGCGTCGCGCAGGTGAACGTGTTCGGCGCGCAGAAGTACGCCGTCCGCGTGGATCTCGACCCGACGCAGCTAGCCGCGCGCCAGATCGGCATCGACCAGGTCACGCAGGCGATCAACGGCTCCAACGTCAACAAGCCCACCGGCACGTTGTTCGGGCCGAACCGCAACTTCGTGGTGCAGTCGAGCGGACAGTTGATGTCGGCGGAGCAGTTCCGTCCCGTCGTCGTCGCGTACCGCAACGGCAACCCCGTCCGGCTCGAGGAAGTCGCGCGGGTGTACGACGGCGTCGAGAACCCGCGCAACGGGAGCTGGTACAACGGGAAGCCGGCGCTCTACCTCGGCATCCAGCGCCAGCCCGGCACCAACACCGTCGAAGTGGTCGATGCGGTGAAGGCGCTCCTCCCGGAGCTCCAGGCGCAGCTGCCGGGCGCCATCCAGATGAACATCCGCAGCGATCGCTCGGTGTCCATCCGAGAGTCGGTGCACGACGTCAAGTTCACGCTGATTCTGACCGTCGTCCTGGTTGTCCTGGTCATCTTCATCTTCCTGAGAAACCTCTCCGCGACGATCATCCCCAGTCTCGCGCTGCCGTTCTCGATCGTCGGCACGTTCGCGGTCATGTGGGCGCTCAACTACAGCCTCGACAACCTGTCGCTGATGGCGCTCACGCTCTCGGTCGGGTTCGTCGTCGACGACGCCATCGTCATGCTGGAGAACATCGTCCGGCACATGGAGATGGGGAAGCCGCGCATGCAGGCGGCGCTCGACGGCTCCAAGGAAATCGCCTTCACGATCATCTCGATGACGGTCTCGCTGGCAGCCGTGTTCATCCCCATCCTGTTCATGGGGGGGATCGTCGGACGCCTGATGCACGAGTTCGCGGTGACGATCGGCGCGGCGATCCTCGTGTCCGGTCTGGTGTCGCTCACGCTGACGCCGATGCTCTGCAGCCGCTTCCTGAAGCCGCTGCACTCGATGTCCCACGGCTGGTTCTACAACATCATCGAGCGCTTCTTCGACGCCTGGCTCAAGAGCTACGCCTGGACTTTGAAACAGACGATCCGGTTCAAGGCCGTGACGATGGTCGTGTCGGCGCTGCTGCTGGCCGGGACGGTCTACCTGTTTCAGATCGTCCCGAAAGGGTTCATCCCCAGCGTCGACACCGGGCAGATCAACGGCGGCGTGGAGTTCGCGCAGGGGGGCGGCTACGAGACGACGGTCGTGCGGATGCGCCAGTTGATGGACATCCTGCAGAACGACCCCAACGTGGCCGCGTTCACCGGCGACTCGGGCGGCGGCCGCCTGAACATCGACCTGAAGCCGCGCAGTGAGCGCAAGGGCAAGACCGCCGACATGATCATCGAGGAGCTCCGTCCGAAGATGAACCGGATCCCGGGGATTCGGGTCAGCCTGACGAACCCTCCGGCCATCCGCATCGGCGGCGGCCCGGGCGGCGGGCGCGGCGGCGGCGGCGCGTATCAGATTGCGCTGCAGGATCCCGATACCGAGGAGCTCTACCGCGTGGCGCCGCAGTTCGAAGCCACCCTGCGCGAGATCGCGGGCCTGCAGGACGTCAACTCGGATCTGCAGCTGCGCACACCGCAGCTCAGCGTCGATCTCGATCGCGAGCAGATTGCGCAGCTCGGCTTGACGGTGGACCAGGTGCAGTCCGCCCTGTCGTCCGCGTACAGCGCGCGGCAGGTGTCCCAGATCTTCGCGCCTGACGACGAATACCAGGTGATGATGCAGGTCGCACCGGAGTTCCAGCAGAACCCGGCGGCGTTGTCGATGCTCTATGTTCAGGGCACCGGCGGCAAGCTCATTCCCCTGTCGTCGGTGGTCACGACGCGCCAGACGGTGGGCCCGCAGTCCATCAACCACATCACCCAGCTGCCGTCGGTGACCCTGTCCTTCAATCTGCAGCCGGGCGTCGCCCTCGGCGACGCGCTCGCGCGCGTGCAGGAGATGGCGCGCCAGACGCTGCCGGCCACCGTGAGCGCGACGCCGCAGGGCACGGCCCAGGCGTTCGAGGAGTCGATGCGCGGCCTCGGCTGGATCCTGGCCTTGGCGATCTTCGTGATCTACGTCGTGCTGGGGATTCTCTACGAGAGCTTCATCCACCCGATCACGATTCTCTCGGGGCTGCCGTCCGCCGGCTTCGGCGCGCTGCTGACGCTGCTCCTCTTCAAGCAGGATCTCGACATCTATGCCTTCGTCGGCATCATCATGCTCGTCGGTCTCGTGAAGAAGAACGGCATCATGATGATCGACTTCGCGATTGAGACGCGCAAGGATCGCGAGATCAGCCCCGCCGACGCGATCTACGAGGCGTGCCTGGTGCGCTTCCGTCCGATCATGATGACGACGATGGCGGCGCTGATGGGCACGCTGCCGATCGCGCTGGGGCTGGGCGCGGGCGCCGAGGCCCGCCGGCCGCTCGGCCTGGCCGTCGTCGGCGGCCTGCTGGTCTCGCAGACGCTCACGCTGTACGTGACGCCCGTGTTCTACGTCTACATGGAGAACATGCAGGACTGGCTGAAGCGCCGGAAAACGGTGAAGCCGCCCGTACTCGCCATCTCCGGCCACGAGCACGCGGCGAAGTAGGCTTTAGGCTTTGGGCTTTAGGCTTTGGGAGACGCGGGCGGCTAGATCGTCCGCGTTTTCGTACTTGATGACATCGCATCGCGCGTGCGCGTTGCCCACGATGAGCCGGGAGATCTGATCGCGCCGGTCGGCGCGATAGAGGAGGACCACTCGCTGGTCCGTGCGGTCCGATCGTCCGAGCACGTAGCCCACTTCGAAACCCACGCCGAAGCTGGAACCGGACGCGTCCGCAATCAGGATGTCGCATGCCTCGAGCCAGTCAATATCGCGGTGGTAGACGGCGCGCTCGGTCAGCGCCGATTCCGCGGTGTCGACGTTGTCCTCGAGCAGGTGCTTCGTGAGGACGCGATGGCCGGCGTGCTCCAGCGACGCCACCAGAGTCCGGAGCCCCGCCACCGCCCCGCGATCGCCGCGCACCGTACAGGCCAGATAGATCTGCATACCGTGAACCCTGAACTGCAAACTGCAACCACTGCGAACTGTCAGGTTCCCGTCGCTCCAAATCCGCCACGAGACCCATCGCGCAAATCGCCGTCCGCCTCGTGCCATTCCGCCCGCGCGACCGGGATGAAAAGCCCCTGCGCGATGCGATCCCCCTTCGCCACGCGAACCGGAGCCGCGGTGAAGTTCAGCACCTGGATCTGGACCTCGTCGGCGGGACCGCAGTAGTCCTGATCGATCACGCCGACGCCGTTGGCCACCATCAGGCCTTTCTTGAGGGGCGTGCTGCTGCGGGCAAAGATCCCGAGGCAATGGCCCTGAGGGACCTGGATCACCAGGCCCGTGGGGACGAGCGCGATGGCCCCGGGCGCGACGAGCACGTCGGCGTTCGCCGCGAGATCGAACCCGGCCGCGCCGGGGGTCTGATAGACGGGCAGGGGCACGGCGGCATCGAGACGGCGGATCCGGACTGGGAGCATGACGCACTCTATCGTGACTTCGTGATTATCCGTCCTTCGCGTCAGCGCTTCAGCCGGTACAGCCTGACGTCGTCCCGGCCGACGGCCATCAGCTCGAAGTCGGACCGCTTGTCGATCGCCGGGACGACCGCCTGGTGGTCCTTCTGAAAGGCCGCGGGGTGCACCATCACGTGCGTCACGCCGGCGTCCTTCATCGCCTGGATCGCCCAGTCTGCCGGGAAATACCAGAAGGCGGCCGCGTAGCGCTGGTAGCGTTCCGGCGTGTACCCGCTGTAGCCGTTCATGAGCGGCCGCCAGTGCGCCGTCGACGCGAGCACGTACGGCGCATTCTGGAAGACCGCCCATCTCGGGAAGAAGGGCTGCTCGACCAGCACGACCGGGCCCGGTTCGGTGGCGAGCAGCTTGTAGACGCCCGGAATTCCGTGGAACGGGTGATACGCCATCGGCGCGCGCAGCGACTCCACGTTCACGAGCACGACCAGCAGGATCGCCAGCCACCCCCCTTCCGCCTGAAGGCGGAAGCCACGCGATTTGTCTGTGGAGATCTCGTGGCTTCCACCGTCCGCCTTCGCGCGAAGCGCTTCGGCGGACCGCCGTAGCCTTGGCGGAGGCTGGTTCGGTGGAAGGAGAATCGCCAGTCCCATGCCGCCGAGCACCGCGACGGCGAGGAGGAACAGATTCCCGAATCGGGCCGCCGCGCGCAGGCCCCGCATCGGGGGAAAGATCGCGAACAGCCAGCCATAGACCGGCGTTGCGGTGCCGAGCGAGAGGACAACGCCCGCCGCCCCGATGGCCACGAGCATCACCACCCGCGCGCGCGCCGGGTCGCCGTCCGCGGGACGCCGGCGGGCGGCCGCGACGATCGCGGCCGCCGCGAGCGCCAGGACGACGAACCCGGGGAAGAAGCTGTCGACCGGGTCCTTGAAGAAGCGTCCGCTCCAGGTCGAGAAGTGCAGGCGTCCGGCGCTCGCGAGGTACCCGGCCGGCGTCGCGGAATAGTCCTTGACGACGTCCAGCGTGCGCACCATGTGCTGGTCGCGCGCCGCGCGGCGGTAGGGGAGAGAGACGGGAGCGATCGCAATCGCCGCGACGATCCCCGCGGCCGCGAGCCGGGGCGCGAACCGGCGGGCCCGGGGCCACCATTCCGGCGCGCGCGTGACGAGGACGATCCCGATCATCACCGCCGCGAACACGACGAGGTACCCGGACGTGTAGGCCATCATCGCGACGGCGCCGCCGAGCAGCACGGCCGCGCGGTACGAGCCGCCGCGCACGAGCCGGTCGACGGCGAGGAGCGCCAGTGGGAGCCCGTAGATGTGGATGCCCTGGACGTGCGCGAACCGGGTCAGCGTATGCGTGTTGAAGGCGAACAGCGATCCCGCCAGCAGGCCGGCCAGGAAGCTCCCGGTCCAGGCGTCCACGAGCACGAACGTCGCAAACGCCGTCAGCGCGAAGCCGGCGATGACGACCAGGTTATAGACGAGCACCGGCGACGCGCCCGCCCAGGCGAGCGGCGCGCCTATCAGCGCGGGGACGATGAGCGGTTCGGAGAAGGCCAGCGCGTCGTGCGCCGGATAGAAGATGTTGGCCTCGAACAGGTGGAGCGGATCCCGGGGCAGCTGGTGTTCGACCCACGCGAGGATCCATTCGTTCAGCTCGGTGTCGGCGTTGTCGTTCCGCGAATACCGCCCCGGGTGCAGGACCAGCGGCCAGGTGTGGATGACCGCGAGGAGGAGGCAAATCGCGCCCGCGCGGACGCGTCGTGAGCTCAGCATGGACCGGTCGGATTATGCCTCAGGCATCGCTGTTGCACAGATCCCCCGCGGAGGTGTCCCCCATGCGTGCAGTTCTTGCGGCCGTCCTGGCCGCCGGCCTCACAGCCGCCGTTCCGGCTGCCCAGTCGAACATGTCCGGGCCGGAGAAATTCACGGCGTTTGCCGTGGACATCAGCAATACGGCCCCGCGGGCGAATGCGTCACCCGTGGACATCACGATCAGCCGGTGGTCGACCGACGCCGAACGCGACCGGTTATTGTCCATTTTTCGCGACAAGGGACAGGACGCTCTGCTCGAAGCCCTGCAGAAGCTGCCCGTGGTCGGCTACATCAACACCCCGGGCTCGCTCCGCTACGACCTGCACTTCGCGCGGCAGCGCCCCGAGCCGGACGGCGGCCGGATGATCTTCCTGATGACCGACCGGTACATCGGCGCGTGGGAAGCCGCGAACCGGCCGCGCACGATGGACTACCCGTTCATGCTGATCCAGCTGAAGGTCGACCAGAACGGCAACGGCCAGGGCACGGCGTCGATCTACACCAAGATCACCGAGACCAAGGACGGCACGATCGAGCTGGAGAACTTCGCGAATCAGCCCGTCATGCTGAATCAGGTCAGGAAGGTGAAGTAGTCAGCCCGCGGATGAGCGTCAGGAGCATGTCGATCGCCACCAGGTTGTGCCCGCCGAGCGGGACGATGATGTCGGCGTAGCGCTTGCTGGGTTCCACGAACTCCAGGTGCATCGGCTTCACGGTCGACATGTACTGCTCGATGACGGACTCGACGGTGCGCCCGCGTTCCGCCATGTCGCGCCGCAGGCGCCTGATGAACCGCGTGTCGTCGTCGGTGTCGACGTACACCTTGACGTCCATCAGTTTCCGCAACGCGGGGTCCGTGTAGATCAGGATGCCCTCGACGATGAGCGCGCGCCCGGGGGCGATCGTTTCGCTCGAGGACGTGCGTGCGTGGCGGGCGAAGTCGTAGACGGGCGCGTCGATGCTGCGTCCGGCGCGCAGCGCCTGGACGTGCTTCACCAGCAGGTCGGTCTCGAGCGCGTCCGGATGGTCGTAGTTGAGCGCGGCCCGCTCCTCCAGCCGAAGGTCGTTGCGGTCGCGGTAGTAGCGATCGTGATCCAGGACCGTGACGCGGTTGTCGTCGAGCGCGTCGACGATGCGCCGGACGACCGTGGTCTTCCCGGATCCCGACCCGCCCGCGACTCCGATGACGATCGGCTGCACCGGCCGATCATATGGGTTTCCGTCTGAAGGCGGACGATCTATTCGGCACGCAGCGCGGCCATGGGATCGATCGCCGCGGCCCGGCGGGCCGGCAGGTACCCTGCGAGCAGCGCCGACGCGATGAGGATCGCCGCGAAGCCGAGGATGACTCGGGCGTCGCTCGTGGCGACGCCAAGCACCCCGGCATCGATCACGCGGCTGAGCGCAACCGACAGCGCGAGACCGATGCCGTGCTCTGACCTCTGACCTCCTCGTTCTACCTCATCCAGGACCCGAACAGGTTGCCGCTCCAGAGCCTGGCGATCTGCGGCTCGGTGTAGCCGTGCATCATATTAAAATCGGCCATGGCTCGTTATGTTCTGCGCGTCAATGGCCAGGACCGCGAGGTTGACGCCGAGCCGGGCGACAGCCTCCTGTCCGTGCTCCGGTATGACTTCGGCCTGACCGGCAGCCGCTACGGGTGCGGCGAAGGGCAGTGCGGCGCGTGCACGGTGCTGCTCGACGGGGCGGGCGCGCGATCGTGCGTCACTCGCGTCGGCAGCGTCGGCGCCAAGGCCATCACGACCATCGAGGCGCTGGCTCAGGGCGATCGCCTCCACCCTGTGCAGCAGGCGTTTCTCGAGGTCGAAGCCTTCCAGTGCGGCTATTGCACGTCGGGGATGATCATGGCGGCGGTCGGCCTGCTGAAGACGAACCCCAATCCCTCAGAGCAGGACATCGCCCGCCTCATGGATCGCAGCGTCTGCCGCTGCGGCACGTATCCACGCATCGTCAAGGCCGTCAGGTTGGCGGCCGATCGGATGAAGACCAGCACCTCGAGCGTCGGAGGCGGCCAATGATGGAACCCGAACGCTACGAGTTGGCGGAACCGCGCCGCTACACGTTCGAGCTCGAACGCCGCGACTTCATCCGCCTCTTCGGCGGCGGTCTCGTCGTGATGGTCGCAGCCTCCGACCTGGTCGCGCAGGAATCCGGGCGCGCGCGCCCGCAAGGGCGTGGCGAGACGCCCGATCTCGCCGCGTGGCTGCACATCGACGAAGCCGGCCGCGTGCAGGTCTCCACCGGCAAGGTCGAAATCGGACAGAACATCCGCACGTCGCTGTCGCAGACGGTTGCCGACGAGCTCCGCGTGCCGATCGCCTCCATCACGATGGTGATGGCCGACACCGACCGGACGCCGTACGACGCCGGCACGTTCGGATCGCAGACGACGCCGCGGATGGCGCCGCAGCTGGCGAAAGCCGCCGCGACGGCGCGCGAGATGCTGATCGATCAGGCCGCGGCGCGCTGGAAGGTGGATCGCGCGACCGTGACCGCGCGCGACGGCAAGATCGTCGCGACGGACGGGCGCGCGCTGTCCTACGGCGAGCTGACGAAGGGGCAAGCGCTGTCGGGCACGATTCCCGCGAGCCCGGCCGTCGAGCCGCCGGCGAAGTGGCAGGTGCGCGGAGCGTCTCCGAAAAAGGTTGATGGCCGCGACTTCGTGACCGGCCGTCACCAGTACACGCCCGACGTCACTCGCCCCGGACTGCTGTTCGGGCGCATCGTCCGCCCTGACGGCTACGGCGGCAC
>WNFM01056514.1_pt2 | contig 10123 bp, 11 predicted proteins | sample 5400271 | NCBI WGS metagenome assembly WNFM01 (sample SAMN13153352, study PRJNA577476) | soil metagenome | isolation source: 60 cm saprolite on Douglas fir-dominated hillslope | place: USA:California | collected 2013-09-17
ACGCAACCGGTGACCGGCGTCGGCACCCTGCGCGTGGTCTCCGGGATCCCCGAGCGCGCGGCCGCCGCCATCAACGGCCGCCTCGAGGAGTTCCGACGCGAGCTGGACTCCCACTGGGTCGACTGCTCCGACTGGGAGGGATCCGTCTCGACCGCCTTCGTCTCTCGGGTCTGGCTCGTGTTCGACCTGAACAGCTCGGGCTTCTGCGGCGGCATCCATGCCAACGAGGACTCGGCGCCGCGTGCGTTCGACGCGCAGGACGGCCAGCCCATCGACTTCTCGCAGTGGATCGACGGCCGTTACTGGTCGTATTCGGCCGGCGCGCAGGGCAGGCTGCGCGACGTCCTGGTGAAGACCATGAAGGTCGACGCGCCGGATTGCGCCGAGCACCGCCTGGAGGCCGGCTTCGGCGACTTCACGCCGTGGCTGGGGCCCGACGGTCTTGCCTTCCGGCTCGACGAGACCGCCCGCGCGTTCTACGCCTGCGATGGGGACTACGTCGTCCCCTTCGTGCAGGCGCGCCCCTTCATCGACTCGTCGATGCTCGCCGACTACGACCGTTTCGTGGCCGCGGCGAAGACGCTCGCGCGGAGTGCGAGCCTCGCCCCGTCGCCGCGATAGGGCCTACTCCCAGGCGTTCATGCGCCGCAGGAGCTGGTCGATGCTGAGCAGCCGCCGTTTGCCGTCCGAATCGCGGCGGAATACCGCCTGGTCCCAGCCGATCATCCCGACGGGAGTGTAGGTCTCGGCGCCGATCTTCAAGCGCCCGCCGGACACGAGCTTGAGGAACACCTTCTCATACGCGGATCGGGTCAGGCGCCGATCGGGGAAGGGAACGGGCATCTGCCGCCCGCGGCGCTCGTTGCGGCGGCGCTCGACCGCGCGGACACCCTGCCGTCCGCGCACTGCCACCGTCGCCGGGGCCAGCGGATTGTCCGCGCGTCGCCGCGGGCGTGGTGTCTTGGCCTCCGCCCCGTCTCCGCGCGGAGAGGCCACGGCGGGCACCGGTCCCCGCATCGACGGCGAGGCCGCGGCGCGGGCGCGGCCGTTGCCCCGGCGCTTCGGAGCCGCGATGGTGACGGCAGGTTTGATCGGCGGGATGGCGGTCTTCGGCAGCTCGAGCGGCGCCGGGATGTCGCCGGCCAGATAGCTCGCGCGGTCCTGCTCGCGCCGCGCCACGAACGCCTGGTAGCTGCCGTCGTGACCCCGATGAGCGGAAGGCGAAGGCAGGGTGCCCCGCGCCAGCTCCTCGATGCCCGGGAGCACCGTGCCCCACGCGCACAGCCGGCCGACGTCCTCGTAGGCGGCGGGGCGATCGGGCAGCTCGAGCATGCTCGGCGCGCGGCCGCTCAGGATCGCGAACAGGTGGCGCACGGTGAAGGGATCGGAGAAGCGGCGGATCCCACGGCGGAAGTACCACGCCACCCTGCGCGCCATGTCACGCAGCGACATCCGGCGGCCATCTCGCGCGTCCCAGACGCGCGCGTCGATGTCGCAGGTGTAGGGGCTCTGCGGGTACTGGAAATCCTTCGTGAGCCATCCCTTCCGGGTCGTGTGCTTGCCGGGGACCACGCCCGCGACGACGGGGATGGGGCGGAGGTCCAGCTCCTCCAACTCGTAGGACGGCCACGCCGTCACGTCGCGCACGACGCCCACGATCAGGGCGGCCGTCGCCATCATGAGGCCGGGGTCGGGTGTGAAGTCTGCGGTGACCTCGATCCGCTCCTGGCGTGGCCGCACGCCGACCCCCGTGGACCGCCGGTTGGTCCCGACCACCGCGACGGGGACGGGGAGGATGTACGTGAGCAGCAGCGCGAGCTTCTGGATGTTGCGGTGGGCGTCCTGCTGGCGCCGTTTGAGCTCGAACGAGATGTTGTAGTGGGCGCTGTACGCCTTGAGGCGCACGTGATGACCGGTGCGCTGCTCCCATCTCGTGAGCTGGTCGCGCACGAACTGGATCTGCTCCCAGAGGTTGCGCACCATGCGCGCGGTCGAGCCGGGCGCCAGCTCGATCACCGGGGTGACGACCTCGATGACCCCGCGGTCGAAGTAGACGGCACCGCCGGTCGGGAGCTGAAGCGAGCTGCGCGTCCGCCTCAGGAGGGGTACGTCGATGAAGGCGGTGGGATCCTTCCAGTAGGCGCGGGGATCGATCTCGACGCCGTCGAGGACGACGTTGAACTCCGCTTCCATGCCGGTGACCGGCATGGCCAGCCGCCCGGACTCTCGCAGGCGCCCGCGCCCCCGGCCCCGCCCTCCCCGCCTCGCCTCCGTTTTCCAGTTCGTATGCACGGTTTACAAGCCAGGCGAAAAGCCGGCTCCAGACACTTCTCGGTCCGGAGTCAGGCAACTGTTGGATCCGAGAGCAGCGGCGCCGTTCTCGCTTCGCCGCCCTCCCCGCCGACCGACTGTAGGCTCCCCACAAGGAAGCAGGAATCGGGCCACCGTGTGTGGGTGCCGTCGGATCGAGGGGACGGATCGGTCAGGACTCGGAATGCGGCGCGTCGACATCGGTCGGCTCGGATTCGGGCAGCTTCGTGTCGGTGGGCCAGCCCCGTCGGTCGCCCCGCCGCCTCTCCTCGAACGCGAACCGGGGCACTTGCTGGGGAGCCTCCAGGCGATCTTCGTTGATCTCGCGTGGCACGAGGGTCACGTAGCCGAGATCGAGGTGCATGTGATCGTCCGCCTTCCCGATCTCGTGTCCATAGGGCATCACCCACCAGTCGTCCGACAGCTCCTCCGCCACGCGGTTGTACGTCTCGATGGCGTTCTGGTCGCGGAGCACCACGGACCCCACGCGATAGAGGTCCACAGCGGTGCCCCACATGTGGGGGGTCGCCCCGATGGAGAGCTTGTGCGCCGGCGAGCGATAGCCGCCGTTGACGGCGATGTGCAACGGCGTCCCCACCGCTTCCCGCAGGCGCTGCAGGTAGAAGGCGAGCAGGCGCACCGCGCAAGGCACGTACCGCGGATAGTTGCGCAGCCGCTGCGCTTCCTTGAGGTCCACGAGCAGGAACTCGTTGAGCCCGAACTGCGAGGTCACCCGGATGTCCCGGGCCGCCTCGTGCGTCGGCACCTCGTAGAAATACCGCGGCAGCCGGTGCTGGCGTCCCTGCTTGTCCTCCGCCATCTCGTGCGGGCGCAGCAGTGACCGCACCTCGGCGTCGAGGTCGAAGGCGTCCACGACCTTCAGCCCGAACTCTCGTTCCATCGTCAATTCAGGGGGGTAGCCATCACGTACGCCCACGGACCATACGTACGCACCCCCCTGCGCCTTCGGCTACCCCCCCCACTCGCTCGCGGAGTGAATCCGCCGCTCGCTGCTTTGCCCTTCGGGTGTTTCGATCGTACATCGCCCGAGACGAGCGCGGGCGGAAATTTCAAGGGTTCATGGCGGCCAGGCACTCGTAGATGTCGCGGGAGACATCCGCCACCGCGGTGCTGCGCGGGGTCTCGCTGTGGAACTGGGTCAGGATCACGAGGGCGTACGGCTTGCGGTTCTCGAGGTACACGATGCCCGCGTCGTGGTGAACGGTGGCGATGTTGCCGGTCTTGTGGGCCACGCGCGCGGCCTGGGGCAGGCCGGCGGGGATGCCCCCCTTGAAGCGCTGGTCGTGAAGGGTCTTCAGCATCTCCGCCGAGGCCTCCGCGCCGTAGGCCTTACCTTCGGCGAGCGCGCGCAGCAGCTTGAGCAGCCCGGCCGCGGTGACCTCGTTGTTGATGCCGGCCTCGAAGGCGGCCTGATCCTCCACGCCCCGGACGACCTTCATCCCGTCGATGCCGAGCTCGGCCAGGGCGGTCTGGATGGTGGACACGCCCAACACGTCGACCAGCAGGTTCGTCGCGAAGTTGCTCGACGTCGTGATCATCGCGTACGCGAGCTGCTGGACGGTCATGGTGCGGCCGAGGTTGCGGTACAGGTCGGGATCGGCGTCGCGGTCGAAGTCGAGCATGTAGAGCTGGTCGTTCACGACGCTGCGGAACTTGTTGCGCACGTGCACGGGGGCGTCGAGGGTCAGCTCGCCCCGGCCCACCTGGCGATAGACGCCGAGGAGCACGGCCAGCTTCATGGTCGAGGCGGCGTGGAAGTACTCGTCCGCGTTGTAGGCCCACTGCAGCGTGGTCTCGGAGTCCCAGAAGGCGATCCCGAGCCTCTCCAGGCCGTGCCGCTCGCGTATGGCCAGCACGCTCGCGTAGAGGGAGATCTCCGCGCGGGCAATGGATGGGGCGGAGTCGGTCACACTTCCTCGAAGTGGGTGAGCCGCTTGAAGAGGCGATAGCGGGCGTCGATCTCGGGACGGGACAGGGTGAGCAGCCGGTCGAGGCTGAAGGCTTCGACGCAGAAGGAGGCGAGGGTGCTCCCCATGACGACGGCTCGGCGCAAGGCCGCCTCGTCCACCTTGGGCGAGCCGGCCAGATAGCCGAGGAAGCCGCCCGCGAACGTGTCCCCGGCGCCCGTGGGATCGAACACCTCTTCGAGCGGGTAGGCCGGCGCCGCGAACGAGCCCTCCTCGCTGAACATGAGCACGCCGTGCTCGCCCTTCTTGATGACGAGGGTGTGCGGACCCAGGGCGCGGATGGCCCGCGCGGCCTTCACGATGTTCCACTCGCCGGAGAGCTGGCGCGCCTCCGCGTCGTTGATGAGCAGGACGTCCACGGCGGCCAGGGTGCGGCGCACCTCCTCCGGCTTGCCCGAGATCCAGAAGTTCATCGTGTCGCAGGCGACGAGGCGCGGACGCTCGACCTGGTCCAGGACCTGCCGCTGCAGCACGGGGTCGATGTTGCCCAGGAAGACGTACTCGGAGCGGCGATAGCGGTCGGGGATGCGCGGCTCGAAGAACTCGAACACGTTTAGGTCGGTGCATACCGTCTCGCGCGAGTTGAGGTCGTAGGAGTACTTGCCCTGCCAGTGGAAGGTCTTGCCCGCCGTCCGCTCGAGGCCTTCGAGGTCGATGGGCCGGCCCTCGAAGGCCGCCATCGCCGCCGCTCCGAAGTCGTCCCCCACCACGGCCACGAGGTTGACGGGGGCGAAGAACGCCGCCGCCACCGAGAAGAACGAGGCGCTGCCTCCCAGCACCTTCTCCGCGCGGCCGAACGGGGTCTCGACGGTGTCGTACGCCACGCTGCCCACGACCAGGATCGACATGGCTCCTCGCTCGCTACTTGATGTACTTCCCGATGATCGGGGCCAGTTCGCGCTTGACCTGCGCCGGCACCAGCTCGGGCGCGGTCACCAGGGCGTGGGAGAGGGCGCTCGCGCATTCGCAGCGCCGCTCGCCGTCCGCAAGGCCCTTCACCGCCGCGCGCAGCACGCTCTTGGCGGTGGCGGCATTGGCGACCAGGTTCTTGATGATCTCGCCCGCGGTCACGGCGTCGTGGTCCGGGTGCCAGCAGTCGTAATCGGTCACCATCGCGAGCGTCGAATAGCAGATCTCCGCCTCGCGCGCCAGACGCGCTTCCGTGAGGTTGGTCATCCCGATGACGTCCATTCCCCAGGACCGGTACAGCTCGGACTCCGCGCGCGTCGAGAACTGCGGGCCTTCGATGCAGATGTACGTGCCGCCTTCGTGCACGGTCGCGCCCGCGGTGCGGCAGGCCGCCCCCAGCATCCGGCCGAGGTCCGCGCAGAACGGATGCGCGAAGGCAACGTGGGCGACCAGCCCGCGCCCGAAGAAGGTCGAGGCCCGCTTGAAGGTCCGGTCCACGAATTGATCGGGGATCACCATGTGCAGCGGCGCGTACTTCTCCTTGAGCGAGCCCACGGCGGAAACGGAGAGGATGCGCTCGACCCCGAGCGTCTTGAGCGCGTACACGTTGGCCTGGAAGTTGATCTCGCTGGGCAGGATGCGGTGCCCGCGGCCGTGGCGGGGCAGGAACGCGACCCTCCGCCCCTCGAGCGTCCCGAGCATGATGCCGTCGGAGGGCGGACCGAACGGCGTTTCCACCACGATCTCGCGCGCGCCGGTCACGCCCTCCATCTCGTACAGGCCGCTGCCGCCGATGATCCCGATCTGGGCTGCCGGCTCGCTCAAGGATCGACCTCCAGGGTGTAGCCGTCGCCTTCGCGCCGCACGCGTCCGACCGGCGTGCGCGCGTCATGATAGAAGAGGATGCGCCAACGCCCCTCCGCGGCCGCGTGGAGGAGGTGCCGCTTGGCCTCCAGCGTGGCCACCGGGAACAGGTCGTACCCCATCACGAAGGGCAGGGGCAGGTGGCTCGCGGTGGGCAGGAGGTCCGTGGGCACCACCAGCGTCTCCCCGCCGCTCTCGACCACCACCATCTGATGGTGGGTCGTGTGACCGCCGACGGGCACCGCGCGCACGCCGGGCGCCACCTCGGTTTCGCCGTCGATCAGGTCGAGCTGGTGCGCCTCCGCCACGGGCACGTAGTCGTCCTCGCGATAGGAGGCGCGGCTTCTCTCGTGGGGATGCCTCGCGTCCTCCCACTCGCCGCGCTGGACGACGTAGCGGGCGCGCGGGAACGTGGGCACCACGCCATCGCCCTCGCGGCGGGTATTGCCGCCGGCATGGTCGAAGTGCAGATGCGTGTTGACCACGACGTCGATGTCCTCCGGAGCGAGGCCGCGTGCGCGCAGGCCGCCGATGAGCGTGGTGGAGCGGTCGATCCCGTACATCCGGACCTCCTTCTCGCTCCAGCGGTCGCCCATCCCGGTATCGACCAGCACCCTTTTCCCGCCCGACTCGATCAGCGCGACGTTCAGGCCGAGAGTCACGCGGTTGCGCTCGTCGGGAGGGTCCCTCTTCTCCCACACGACGCGCGGCACCACGCCGAACATCGCGCCCCCGTCGAGGGCGATGGTGCCGTCGTGGAGGACGCTCACGCGTGACGCCCCGACGGTGAAGGAGGGGCTCGCCTCCGTCACCGCGCGTCCTCCTTCAGCTCGAGGAGGACTCCGGCGGCCCCGCGGGGATGGACGAACGCGACCCGGCACCCGCCCGCGCCCACGCGCGGGGTCTCGTCGAGCACGGGCACGCCGCGGGCCTTGAGCTCGGCCAGTGCGGCGTCGATGTCTTCCACGAGCACGCAGACATGGTGCAGACCCGACCGTTTCTCCAGGAACCGCGCGATCACCGACGATGGGTCAGTCGGCTCCAGGAGCTCGAGATGCGACTCGCCGACCGGCAGGAAGGCGGTTCGGACCTTTTCCGTGGGCACCTCGTGGGAAGACTCGACCGCGAAACCGAGCGCTTCGTACGTGCGCACGGCCTCCGCGAGGTCCTTCACGGCGATGCCGAGATGGTCGATCTTGAGAATGTTCAAATTTTTAAGTCAGGGGGCGCACTTGCGCTCACCGCGGTCGCCGCTGCGCGGCCCCCCCTGAAACCCCCCTCGTGCCATCTGGTCATAGGCCCACCTTCCGAAGTACTTCGTCCGTCGCCGTGAATGGATCGGTTTCGCGGGCGGACAGGCGATCCAGGATGCGCTCGCGCTCCGCGTCTCCCAGCGCGCGCTCGTCGAGGCGGCGCAGGACCCGCTCGCGCAGCGTCTCCTCGAACTGCTGGCGCAGGTGGGCCCGTTTCTTCTGGGCGAGGAGTCCGGATTTCTCCGCGCGGACGCGGAAGGCCTCGATGGCTGCGAGCACCTCGTCCGTGCCCTTGTCGTCCGTGGCCACCGTCTTCACGATCTCGGGCACCGCCGCTTCCGGTCCCGCCATCGAGAGCATCGAGTGGAGCTCCGTGATCAGCCGATCCACGCCCTCGCGATCGGCCTTGTTCACGACGAAGACGTCGGCGATCTCCATGATCCCCGCCTTGAGGGCCTGGACCTCGTCGCCGAGGCCCGGCACCAGCACGACCAGGCACACGTCCACCGTCCCCACGATCTCGACCTCGCCCTGGCCCACCCCCACCGTTTCCACGAGCACGACGTCCTTCCCGGACGCGCCCAGGACCGTGATCGCGTGCGCGGTGGCGGCGGCCAGGCCGCCCAGGTGCCCGCGCGTCGCCATCGAGCGGATGAAGACGCCGCCATCCACGGCGTGCGACTGCATCCGGATGCGGTCGCCCAGTATCGCGCCTCCCGTGTACGGCGAGGTGGGATCGACGGCGATCACGCCGACCGTCCGGCCCTGGGCCCGGAGATGCGCGGTCAGCCGATCGACGAGGGTCGATTTGCCCGCTCCCGGAGGCCCGGTCACGCCGACGACGAGGGCACGGCCCGCGTGCGGGAACAGCGCGGACAGCAGCGGCGCCGCCGCCGGCGCCCCGTCCTCGATCCAGCTGATGGCCCGCGCGATCGCCCGCACGTCCCCGGCGAGCACGCCTTGCGTCAGAAGGGCGGGATCCCTCAGCGGACCATCCCTTTGAGATGCAGGAGCTCGCGCGCGATGACCAGGCGCTGTACCTCGCTCGTGCCCTCACCGATCGTGCCCAGCTTGCTGTCCCGCAGGTAGCGCTCGACCGGGTAGTCCTTGAGGTACCCGTAGCCGCCGTGGATCTGCACCGCGTCGAGCGCGATCTCGACGGCGGCCTCGCTGGCGAAGAGCTTGGCCATCGAGGACTCGACCTTGTGCTCCTGCCCGGCGTCGCGCAGCGACGCGGCGTGCCAGGCGAGCAGGCGCGATGCGCTCACCCTGGTGGCCATGTCCGCGATCTTGAACTGGATGGCCTGGAAGTCGGCGATGGGGTGGCCGAACTGGCGCCGCCCCTGGGCATACGTCATCGAGGCCTCCAGCGAGGCCTGGGCGATGCCGATGGAGAAGGCGGCGATGCCGATGCGCCCGCGGTCCAGGATCTTCAGCGTGTCCACGAAGCCGTGGCCCTCCTGGCCCAGGAGGTTCTCCGCGGGCACGCGGCAATCCTCGAAGATGAGCTCGGAGGTGTCCGACGACCGCACGCCGAGCTTGTCCTCCTTCTTGCCCGACCGGAAGCCCTTCATCCCGCGCTCCAGGATGAAGGCGGAGATGCCCTTGTTGCCCCGGGTGCGATCGGTGACGGCCATGACCACGGCCGTGTCCGCCACGCGCCCGTTGGTGATGAAGGTCTTGGATCCGTTGAGGACCCAGTGCGCTCCGTCGCGCACGGCGGTCGTCTTCGTCCCTCCGGCGTCCGAGCCGGCGCTGTTCTCCGTCAGCCCCCAGCAGCCGACCTTCTCCCCCCGCGCGAGCGGGGTGAGGTACTTCTTCTTCTGCTCCTCGCTGCCGGCCAGGAAGATGTGCCCCGACGAAAGGCTGTTGTGGGCGGCGACGGAGAGCGCCACTCCCGCGTCGACGCGCGCGAGCTCTTCCATGACGATCGCGTAGTCGAGCGTGGACATCTCGGAGCCGCCGTACTGAGCCGGCCAGACGACGCCCATGAGACCCAGCTCGCCGAGCTTCGTGAACACCTCGCGCGGAAACTCCTGCTTCTCGTCCCATTCGCGCGCGTGGGGACCGATCTCCGCCTCCGCGAACTCCCGGACCGTCTTCTTGAGGAGCTGTTGCTCCTCGCTGAGACTGAAGTCCAAAGGGGCCCTCCCTCCAGGTAATCTAGCACCTTGAGGCTGATCGGCCGCCTGCTCCTCGTCGGCGTGCTGGGCGCATTCGCGCTCGGCGCCTACGTCTGGATGGGCTTGCCCGGCCGGGGCGACGTGCATGCGCTGGCCGGCAGCAACCCCGGCACCACGGGGATCATGCGCCAGCGCGAGGCGGAGGCGCGCGCGGCCGGGCGCTCCTCCCTGCGCATCCAGAGCTGGGTCCCCGTCTCGCGCATGTCGCGGCACCTCGTGCATGCCGTGCTCTCGTCGGAAGACCAGAAGTTCTTCGGCCACCAGGGCGTGGACTGGGACGCCATCGAGAAGTCGGTGCAGGAGGACCGCAAGGAGCGGCGCTTCGCGCGCGGCGGCAGCACCATCACCCAGCAGCTCGCCAAGAACCTCTACTTCACGACACACAAGAGCCTGGTGCGCAAGGCGCGCGAGCTGATCGTCGCGCGCTGGCTGGAGGAGGACCTCAGCAAGCGCCGCATCCTGGAGCTCTACCTCAACGTCATCGAGTGGGGCGACGGCGTGTACGGCGCGGAGGCGGCCGCCCAGCGCTACTTCGGCAAGCCCGCCTCCGCCCTCGACGCCGACGAGGCGGCGGGGCTGGCCGCGATGATCCCCAATCCCCGGCGCATCAACCCGC
>WNFM01202832.1_pt1 | contig 10123 bp, 10 predicted proteins | sample 5400271 | NCBI WGS metagenome assembly WNFM01 (sample SAMN13153352, study PRJNA577476) | soil metagenome | isolation source: 60 cm saprolite on Douglas fir-dominated hillslope | place: USA:California | collected 2013-09-17
GAATGGCTGGGTAGAGGTGGAACACATAAATGACTCCAGTGACCAACAGGGACCCGGCACACGCCAGCACGCTATCGAGCAGATACCGAAGCACGCGGACCTTCTGATTTCTCTTGATGGGCAGGACATGTTCAATAGTATGCATTGCACAACCTCACTTCGGAGCGCAAGACGCATCCACTTCCGTTTCATTCGATGCCAGGCTGTTTGCCTGTCTGCGAGCAGTGAATAGGCCAGGTAATATGCTTCCAGGCTTCTAGCATACCACAGTTGTCACTGCCCAAACAGGTGGTCGTTGTGTCCAGCAAGTGGGGTGTATGAATGCATGGGAGGCCAAGAAGCGAGACAGCATTGACTGTAACAGGGTGTATAAGGTACTCACATCGTGAGATCCCATCTTTCTTATTGTGTGTACAAACGTTCAAATCTGTGCGACAATTGCAACTAATCACGTTTAGCTGAAATAGCAACCTGTTAGCTGGACACCCCAAAAAAGCGTTAGCTAGTGCGATCCGCGCCACGAGGTGACGATGAGTACTGAAATCACGATGTACCGGCGACCTCCAACGCTTTCGATAGAGCAGGCGATCACGGCCTGGCTGGATGAGAAACATGGTCGCTCCGAGAGCGTACCGACGCAACCGCCTATCGGACCACACTGCAAGGGTTTAGAGACGCCCTACAATCCGCAGGACTGGACCTGGCCAGCGAACCCGCCTTGATTGGGCCTCTAGCACAGGGCTGGGTGGGTCATTCAGCACGCGAAGGGCATACCGTAACGCCTTCCACCTTTAACCAGCGCCTGGCGATTGTCAGCAGTTTCTACGAGTATGCCATCAGAAATGATGTGCTGCACTACAACCCGATGGAGCGCGTCAAGCGCCGGGTGGTACGTTCCAAGAACGCGGCCACGCCCATTGCAGGGAGTCGTATCAAATCTGGATTGCAGCAGATCGACAGATCAACACGGCAAGGCCTGCGCGATTATGCGCTCCTCTCGGTCGCCCTGGCTATTGGTCGCCGGGTGAGTGAGATTGCAGGATTGCGCTACAAGCACCTGCGTCGAGATGGGAACACCTGCATTGTTGAGTTTGAACGCTGCAAGGGTAACAAGCACTTCACGAACCGCCTGGAGGTCAAGACAACCCAGGCCCTGTATACCTACCTGGAAACCGTGTATCCGGGGCAGCTCCTCGCCCTGCCAGGTGAGAGCCCACTTTGGGTATCATTCTCACCGCGCAATCGAGGAGGGGCGATCAGCACGCACACGCTGGCGAGTATCTGTGAAACCTACCTGGGTACATCGAAGTTCCACGCCACGCGCCATACGTGGGCTGTCACGATGAATAAGAAGGGAGCCAGGCTCACCGACATTAGCAAGGGCCTGGGTCACAGCAATGTCAAGATCACCTCTGATTATCTCGACGAACTGACCGGCTATGAGAATGCCTATGCCAGCCAGCTTGAAGACGAGTTCGGAATCTAGCCCAATAACGCGGCACAGCATGGTGAGTTCTTGAAAAGCTATGGGTATCTCGTTGCGCAACTCGTGGGAAAAACGAGAGGGAGGAAGAATACCTCCACCTTTTCCTTCTCTCTGGTTGCTTTTGCGGATACGTTCGTTGATGAACGGAGCAAAATGTCCTTGATAGCGCTGTTGGACCTCTGGCAACTGCCAATCAGTGCCCCGAATACTGTGACGGCAGGCAGGTGTTCCGCACTGACAGGGCTGATCGAGCTGCCAATCAGGTTCGACAGTGGTGAGCGCATAGTCCAACGTTAATTCTTCTCCCGATGCAATCGCCCGGCGCGCGACCATCGTGACTTCATCTTGCAACCACACATTGGAATCACAGGAGTGATTAATGGAGCCGGCTACGGTCTCGGGTGCGCCGATGAGATCGACCAGGTGGAGGCGCTCTCCAATCTGGGTCGCATTAAAACGCGGGACGGTCGCAATATAGGCATGGAACTCTTCTTCAGTCATCACCGTTCCCCCAACAATAGCCACGATTTCACCTGCTTGAATGGGTTGGCGTGCAAACATGCCGCCGCCTTGGATCAAGGATGGACGAATTTCCACCCGCGCATCATACCAACTCGTCGTTCGATAGATGTGTGAGGACATGATGCCCTTCCTTCACGCAATAATTGAGACGGTTTCCAAGAGTTTCTCTCCGAGTGTTTGATCACCTTCAATGGCTATTCTCGCTCTCGCCTGCTCTTTTTTCGTGCCTTTGGTAAAGAGTCTCCAGCATGTTTCTTGATCCATCGTTACCACCGTGACTGGTTGGAGTTCGATCTCTCGAAAGAGGGACCATCTGTTCGCTTCTCCTACCAGATACCAGACATCGCCAGCCTCTCCAGTCACGACGAACTTGAGCACGGTTGCATCGGCTACAGAAATATCTCTATAGGTGTGAGGCAGCGCTCTCACAAAGGTATCAAGGACGGGATGGAAAAAGGCTTTCTCTTTGAGGCCAGGTTTATTCACCGCATCTCGGATCTGCTGCTGATGAAGCCATCTCTCGGTATATTCTCTTGCGACATCCAGCCACACCGGAGCAGGGTCTGGCCCAGCCCAACTCACCACACCATCCATCGCCGTGAGATCGAGGGATTGCATATATTCGTAAAATTGCTGCCCGGTTAGTGCTAAGAGATCAGCAAGGAGCTTTGGGCTGATGCGTGCTGTTGCCTTCACCCACGATTCATTGGCGTCATTAATGTTTTTTACGAGACTCTTCCATTCACGCAGATCCTTGTTTCGAAAGAAAGGATTGCTGAAATGATCTCTTGCACCAGAAAGATAGCCAACGTCATCCCCTAACAAATGCAACCCGATGTCCTTGACTGTCCACCCAGGACAAATGGTTGGTTTCTCCCACTCTTCGGGTTCAAGCTCAGAAAAAAGCTCCAATAACTGCTTTCGTTCTTGTGGGAAGAGATCGATAACCATGATCGGTTGAACGTGTTGCATGTTGCTTCTCACCCTGATTGCAAGCGCTTGCCACTGTAGGTCGTATCACTCCACAACGGCATTCTTGTGACGACTAACCTGTGGCCCTTTCTGTTGGGAGCCATGTGTTGTCCATTGATTACTTCCGCATTTTACTGCCGTGGCCTCATTTTACTACAGAAGTATTTCTGCCTCCGTGTACTAGCCATTAAAAAACGCTGACAGGTCGTAAGGTTGTGTGCCGTTGATCACCAGGTCCGCCTTTTGTTCTGGGTGTTCACGCTCAATATACTCCTCCTCGCGTGCCATCCATTCCTCCCATTGTCGACGAGCAGCTTTCCCATCACGTTCAAGGCCCCGCCGCAGCCGCTCTTGACGCGGTGTTTCAATCCAGATGGAGAGTGCTAGGTATGGTCGAAAAGCTTCTCGTGAGGAAGAGACTCCTTCAAGGAGAAGATACGCGACTGGCTGTACTTCGTGTCACTCTGCCAGACGTTTTGTGCCCCAATCATAGCGTTGGTAGCATGCTGTTTCATTGTGAGAGAGAGGTTCTAGCACTTGCCCAAGCAAGCGAGGCCACCAGTTGAGCGGATTCTCCCAACTGGCAAAATCATCGGTGCGAAGAATGGGTGCGTTGCCTAAGTGTTGTGACAACTGCTCAGCAAACGAGCTTTTCCCAGCACCGCCTGGACCATCAATGGCGATAATCTTGGTGGTCATCCCATCTGGAGCCTGTGCATTCTGAATGGCCTGGATGTTGCTTCTTTGATGATTCACATTCTCCCTCTTGCTTGTTCTTAGAGCTTGACGAAAAGCGACAAGCTTCTGTCGTGTCTGGGCACGCTCAGCAGAAAGAGACAGAGGTGCAGAGCTTCTTTTTTCTTCAAGACACATGCTCGCCGTCCAATGGTTCTGCATACTGGCCTTCCTTTCCCCTGGACGGAGGTGCAGCGTGCCCAACCGACTTGCCTCACGTGCCACCTGCGCACTGTACCATCAAGATGCCTGCTGCTGCAAGCGCTAGTCCAAGACATGCTTGCCACGTGAGACGTTCGTCAAGAAATACCCAGGCGAGGACAGCAATGAAAATGAGCATGGTATTGTTGATCACGCTTGACTCTGTCGCAGAAAGGGTGCGTAAGGTGTGATTCCACAAAGTAAAAGCGAAGGCGGTGTTGACCGTCGCGAGCCAGAGGACAAGCGCGACATCAGGAAATGAGAGGTGAGGAAACCCCTGAAGGCATATCCCAACGACCAGCAACAAGAGGCCACCGGTCGCCATCGAGATGACAGTGATCACCAGAGGATGGAGATCACCTGCTCGATTGATCGATCTTCCTAGCAGGGCGGAGCCGGCATTTCCCAGGACGGTGACGGTAACGGCAACAAAGCCAGGAACCCGATCAGTTGAGAGGGAGAGAGGGAAAAAATAGGCCATGATCCCAAGCAGGTAACAGCCGATCCCTCCCCATTGGGGCAGCGTGGGATGTTCTGCCAGCAAGAACATACCTAACAGCGCGACGACCAATGGAGTACAACTCAGCAGCAGGCTCACCGAAATGGCAGGCAAGGCGGAGAGGCTGAGAAATTGCCCGCCCTGCGTGATAGCGTAGAGCAGCACACCAAGGAGCAGAAGCTGTTGCCATTGCCGTCGCGAGAGCTTTAGCATTACAGTCAGATGCACAGGCCGCACAGCCAGGGGAAGAAGACAAAAGGCCGCCAACGTGTAGCGGAGTCCGGCAAAGACCAGAGCAGGAAGGTGATGCAGCCCAATTTTGATGAGCACCCATGAGGTTGCCCACAAGAAGGTCACCAGCAGAGCTTGAAGCACGGCCTGGACATGAAGACGCGTCTGTTTGCTCACGTAAAACACCCCCGGTCAAACAAAAAGAGGACAGGTTGAAACGCATCAACCTATCCCCTCTGGCGTTTTGTTCCGTGAGGTGCCTGCTGCTCATGCAGCGTTCTGTAGCGCTCGGTCCTGCCCTGAAAAGCATCAGCGGAACCCTAGCTACCCTTCGGTTTCTGTACCTAGACGATACCTAACTTTTTGCAGTCTGTCAAGTTCCTCCATGAGGGAGCTTCAGATTCTTCTCTCAATGTGAGAAAAACTTGACTGCCTCGTCTGAGAAGGTGTCTAAAGTCGAGAACGAATAGATAGAAGCTAAAATCTGCGCTCAGTTTTGCAATTCGCCACCAGTATCAAGTTCGCTGATACGCGAGACCAGATGAGCAACGAGGCAAACCGACACATCGCGTGCCCGAGCCGTCGCGCGCTCATCTCGTTCAATGATGGTATGGATTTCTTGGGGGCATTCCAGTGGTTATGCCGTCAGCTTTGCCGTCAAGGGCGGCTCATCCCGCCCTGTGCAGAGGATGAAGCCAGGTGGGAAGGGGGTGGATGAGGCGAGAGAGCGGGTGGGTCAATTGTCCTGCCGGAACCATCGAGCTGGATTGACCGGCCATTTCCAGCGTGTTTTCTGCTTCCCCGGCGGCTCTCCGTGCGCTTCTCGCCTGCATGTGCCATTTTGCGTTGTTGGGTTGTGTCGTCCTGTATAGCCGTTTGACGCTTGCCATTGCCGTCAGTTTTACTGCTGAGACACGAGAGTCAGTCTGTAAATCATTTCATTGCATGGCTCTCCCGCGCTTTGCGTGATCAAGGAGAAAGTGCGAGCTCTTAGAGTTTCAACCCACCACGGCAAAGCACGCATCTCGACAAGAAAGACGTTTCCTGATAGATTCATCAGTGATGAGATTTCCTGACAGTCGTTAAGGGAAAGACCTGCTATGCGAAACGATGGAAGCGGCGAACATAGCTTGGTTGCGTGGTCAGCGGGTCTTTTCTTCTCGCCGGTTCACGACAGATGTGCGAGGTTTGCCCATGCGTTTCTATCTGCTTACCGTAGAGAGTTCATCCCAATCCGGTACCCACTTGCAGATTCTGCCGCGAGTGCCAGCCCGCAGCCTCATTGAGCGAGCGCCGGGCTTGTTGATGCCCATGGCTGGCGACGGGCTTGAACTCCGCTTGCCCAATGGACGCGCTCTCGTGGGGCACTTCGGCGTTGAGGTCTGGCGCAGTGAAGAGGGCCATTTCTACACCACTAGCGATCCTTCGCACCCCATTCTCACCCTCACCATCGCTGGCGATCTGCACCCCAAAGATGTACCTCCGGGTACCGTGGTCTGGCTGAGTGAGGCTAAATCAGGGCGTTGGGCCACTTAAACATCAGGACATCAAGAATGAGAATTACCCCTGGCAGCTTGGCGTTCGTTCTTTTTCTTTCTCATTCTCGATGCTTATTTTGCCGGGGGCCCAACCAGGGTCTCGCGCCACTTCTCCCATGCGCAACTCAAACGCGCTTGCTGCTCCCATCTGCTGGTGTGCAGTAGTATGCTGGTGACACAGCAGTGAGCGGGGCAAGAGACCCTGATCTGGATTCGTCATGGCCCACGTTGGATCATCATCAGCACCCTCAACGAGGCCAAAACGGCGCTCTTTCCAGGAGGGCAACGAAAAAAGAAAGAAGGGAGAAAAGGGGCTATTGCAGCCACCACACGCGCACGGTCCGGTCTTCGCTGCCAGAGGCCAGGCGGCCATCGCGTGCCCAGGCCACTCCAAACACCCCTTTGTTATGGCCCGTCAGGACAGCGAGGGCATGGCCGTTGCTGGCATCCCAGACGCGCACCGTCTGGTCGTCGCTCCCAGAGGCGAGATATCGGCCATCCAGCGACCAGGCCGCCGTCCATACAATGCTCTCATGGCCCTTCACGGTAGCAGCAGGCTTTCTGGTGGTAAGATCCCAAAGCTGTATCTCGCTCAAGACACTGGCAATAGCCAGCAGGCGGCCATTGGGCGACCAGGCCACCGAGCGCACCGGGGTGGGATAGCCCGACAACACATGAAAGGGCTGGCCGGTGGCGGTGTCCCAGAGACGTATGGTCTTATCCTCACTGGTAGAGGCCAGGCCACGACTATCGGGCAACCAGGACACCGAGTACACCTGCTCGGTATGGCCGGTCAGGGTAGAGAGCAGCTGGCCGCTGGCATCCCACAGGCGCACAGTCCCATCATCATCGCCGGCGGCGAGGCGACTGCCATCGGGCGACCAGGCCACTGCTTGCACATCGTTCTCATGGTTGAGGAGCGCGAGGGATTGGCCTGTGGCGCTATCCCAAAGGCCCACCCGCGAGTACGTCCTGGCATCGGCCAGCAGGCGGCCATCGGGCGACCAGGCCACATCATACACCATAGAGTCCTCGGCGGCCTGAATGTTGTCATGAACGTCCAGGCTGGCGAGGACGGTTCCATTGGAGGCATCCCAAATGCGGGTTGTGCCATCCCAACTCGCGGAGGCCAGGCGGCCATCAGGCGACCAAGCCACCCCATTCACCTGATATTTGTGGCCCGAAAAGGTGCCAAGAAGTGTCCCGGTCAGTTTGTGCGCCATTCAACGTCCCTCCTGCTGCGTGCTCTAAGATAAACGGTTGCTCCAGGCGATTCTAGCCGACGGCGCCAGATGTGTCAAGCGGCTGCTCCCTCTGGAAAGAGACAGCACGGAGAGACGAGGCTCCAAGCGTGTGAAGGGGGAACCTGTTCAAGCATCCTCATCTCCTGACGCACTTGATGGCCTCTAGTGAGGGTCTCTTGCCCCGCTCACTGCTGTGTCACCAGCATACTACTGCACACCAGCAGATGGGAGCAGCAAGCGCGTTTGAGTTGCACATGGGAGAAGTGGCGCGAGACCTTGTAAATACCAGACACCAACCGAAACCTCGTAATATCCCCTTTTGATGACCACAACTCAGGCTGCATGAAGGACCCGTTGCCGAAGCAGATCAAATTTTGCTCGTCCATATCCCTGTCTTTTGATGAGCTTCAAGCGGGTAATCTGCCCTTCTGTTTGGCCTTGACTCCAAAGCGAGGTCAGTCCCGCCTGCACCGCCGCCTTATCTTGATACACCCCCGCGACAAAGGGATGCAAAGCGGTCAGAGGACTCTTGGCTACCTTCTCCAGCCAGCCGTCGAGCTTCTCTTCTCCTGTTCGATCACGCATCATTTGGGCGAATTGTTGCACCAGATCATAGGCTAAATCTACCTCTGGGTCCAGGTTGCGAAGCCGTGCAAGGGTTTGTTGCTCATCTGTCGTCAGGTCTTCTGGTCGGCGCAGAAACAGCCAGGTGGCTTGGCGTGAAGAAATAGGAGTCTCACTTTGCAGAGGAGAGTGACGATCCTCCTGCCGGAGCCTGAGGACTACGTTGCGCACACTCTCGTAAGATCCTTTGTATTCTTTTGTGCTGAGTTCTCGATAGATGCCCGCCATGTTGTGACAGCCTTGGGTCCATCGCTCACGGATGAAAGGGAGGTAAGGATCGAGCTGACTGGCCTGTTCGCGCCTTTTGCGTTCGGGAAAGGCTCCAGCCTCTATCCAACGCTGGACCGTGCTGTGGCGCACTCCCACACGCTCGGCAATGGTTTGATGGCTCAACCCTTGCTTCCTCAGTGCTCTGGCTTGCTCGTAGCGCGCTACGCGTTCTGTCCGATGGAGTTGCACTGTCTGCTCTTGCAGTGGAGAGAGATATGGGGTTCGCTTGATCTGTAGCACGGGAGGAGTTTGAAGAAGCGACTCTGTCTGCTGCTTCCGATAAGTAGTCAGATGGTGAGAAAGACAGCGCTGCAATGCCTCGCCGAGATTTTTGAGCAGATGCCATCTGTCTGTTACCTGAATGGCTTGTGGAGCTCCTAGCCTGGCGGCTGTCGCATACGTATCACTGCGATCCCGACTAATGATTTCAATCGAAGGGTATTGTTTGAGCCAGGCTGCAACCGAAGCCGTATCCCGATCAGACAACACATCCAGTCGGCGGTGCCGTTCCAGATCACAGATCAATGTCCCGTACCGATGCCCACGGCGCCACGCCCAATCATCGACGCTGACCACACGAGGCGGCTCAATTGGATCGTTGGGGAGACGACGAAGCAAACGCAGGAGCGTATCTGGGCTACAACGCATCCTCAAGACTGCTGTGAGACGCGAACCTTGTTCTCCCCCGAGAGCCAGAGCAAGCCTCTCCAGCACCTCTTTGAGTCGAATGGTCCTGCGAGCATAGTGCTCAGCGAGGGCAGGAATGCTTTCCGCAAAGGTCTTTCGGGGCAGGTCGGCTGCTGACAAAGGAAGCGGCGGACCTGGACCGCCAGCCGAACGGTATGGCCACTCCAGGGCAGGTCAGACAAAGTACGCTCATAGCGGCTGTGAACGCGTGAGGAGAGAGACGCACAGACTGGACAACTTGCCTGCATCGTCTGTGATTGGGCCAGGACAGTAATCAGCCCGTTGGTCAATGTGATCTGTTCAATGGAAAAGCCTGGAAGATCAGGCAGAAGTAGTTGTGTCATCTGTGCTACGCTTTGTGTCAAAGGAGGAGATTGCTAGAAATTCCTTTCTCCTCCTATTTTATCACATCCTTGATCACGCAAAGCGCGGGAGAGCCATTGCATGGGCGGAATCTGTATAATGCTATGGGTGCTTTTCGCTCTCGTTCTCTTCTTTCACATTTCTCTTGAAGCGCTCACGAAGCCAAAGCAAGGCTTTTCTTTACAGAAAGGATGCGTTTGCTCTCGCCCACATAATTGTACAGATTCCCCCCGTAGAGTGGCTCTTGCGCAACCTCGCTGATGTTGATGATGGATGGTAACGCTTGTCGTAACGCTTGTCGGACATACATATGGTAATATAACAGTGTCTCTGGGAACAGAGGAGAGGATGAAGATGCCGCGCTTCAAATAAGAGACCGAGGAAGGCGCCTGGCATCTCATGAGCAGAAGTCAGAACCATCCACACCAGGACAGCACACAGGGAGTGCACGAATGAACGGTGAGCATACCCCCACAGCCATGACTGAGAGCGGTGAGCAGTACAGCTACGCACGCTTGCATGGACGCTGGCTCCTGCTCGCCCGAGTCGGCTGGGTTGCACTGGTCACGCTCACCCTGACGATCTTCTTCGCCAGTCTCCCGGTCTACATTGCACAGCTGCGCACTCCCTGTGCCGGGACAGCATGCGCTTACGAGCAACTCACCCTTGAACAAGCAGAGATGCTGAAAGGATTTGGCCTGTCTGCAAGCGATTACGCAGCGTATACCGTTGCTCTCACGCTTGCCCTGGT
>WNFM01251887.1_pt1 | contig 10123 bp, 16 predicted proteins | sample 5400271 | NCBI WGS metagenome assembly WNFM01 (sample SAMN13153352, study PRJNA577476) | soil metagenome | isolation source: 60 cm saprolite on Douglas fir-dominated hillslope | place: USA:California | collected 2013-09-17
AGCCAGGATCACCGACGAACGAGAGCTGCAGTCGGTCATCGGCAAGTGGATGCTCTTGAACTGGATCCGCGTCTCGCTCTGGACCGTGCAGTGGTTCGCGATCGCCGCCTGGTTCGCGTTCCGCCTCCGATGAGCAACCTCTGGCAGCGCTTTCGACTCGATCCGCTCCGCTGGACGCTGCTCGCGATCGCGTTCGGGACGTTCCTCTCCGGGATCTTCCTCATGGCCGCGCAGGGGTTCGTGCTCGACCTCCTCTCGGCGCCGACGGCGACGAGCGACCGCCTCTTCTTCGGCATCATCGGCATGTTCATGGCGATCGTCGGGGGCACGTTGACCCAGACGCTCCTCCAACCACAACCGAGCGCAGTCATTGTCGGCTGGTCGGCGCTCCAGAAGCTTGGCGCGTCCGTGGCCATGTCGCTCGCTGTGGCGCTCTCGGTCTTCTCGTACTACGGGATTGCGCTCGCCGCGTTCGACTTCTGCTCGGCTGTGCTGGCGGCCGGTTACCTGTGGCGCATCACACGCTGAGACGCGTGAGTCTCTTCTTCTTCTTCGTGTATGTGGCGTCGCTGATCGCCGCGGGCGCGTGGGGGAGTGTCGGCGCGCGCTTCGACATGCGGGTCCTCCTGCAGCTCCACATCCACGTTCTGCCGCACCGGACCGCGGCGAATGTTCTCAGCCAATACCGCTTCCTGCGCGCGATCGAACTCGGCTTCGGGGCGTTCGCGCTCACCAAGTGGCGTCGCATCTACAGCGTCCGCAGCTACAACCGGCTCTTCCTCTCGGCGATGGGAGCCGGCGTCGCTGCGCGTCTGCTCAGCCTCGCGCTCGACGGCACGCCGTCGTGGTGGATGTTCGTCTTCCTCGGTTTCGAACTGGTCGGCATCGTCCTGATCTTCCTCGCTACGCGCTCGGACCTGGCTGATGGCTGAGCTCGAGCATGTCCCGTCACTCGCCGCACCGGCAAACGCGCGGCCGCGGCGCTCGCTGATCCTCGCCGGCGGCGGCATGCGTGTCGCCTATCAGGCAGGAGTCCTGCGCGCCCTCGAGGAGGAGGGCCTCACGTTCTTCCATGCCGACGGCACATCGGGCGGCACGATCAACCTGGCGATGCTCCTCTCCGGCCACACGCCGGCCGAGATGTGCAAGCGCTGGCGGACACTGAACGTCCGCGAGTTCGTCTCGCTGCTGCCAATCAGGAAGTACCTGCGCAGCGTCAACTGGCCCGCGTTCGGTGGCGCGGCCGGAATTACCCAACACGTCTACCCACACCTTGGCATCGACGTGGACAAGATCAGAGCGGCGCGCGGCATCGAAGGCACCTTCAACGTCTGCAACTACACCGACAAGACGAATCTCGCAGTGCCTCACCGCGAGATCGACGAGGACTTGCTGGTCGCCGGTGTCTCGTTGCCGATGATGATGCCGCCGGTTCGCCGAGCCGGCGCGATCTACCTCGACTCGGTTTGGATCAAAGACGCAAACCCGAGCGAAGCGGTGCGGCGGGGCTGTGAGGAGATCTGGCTCGTCTGGTGCATCGGCAACACCGGCGTCTACCGCGACGGCGCCTTCAACCAGTACGTGCACATGATCGAGCTCAGCGCCAACGGCGGCCTGTTCGAGGAGCTCGAACATCTGCGGACCGAGGGTGGGGCAGAGCCCCCGCGGCTGCACGTGATCAAGCCCGAGTATCCGCTGCCGCTCGATCCGGACTTCTACCTGGGACGGATCAGCGCGGCCGCGCTCATCGCTTCCGGTTATCGAGACGCGAAGAAGTACCTCGCAACCCGCTCCGAGGGCGGCGTCGCCTACGACGCCAACGCCACGAGGATGCGCGATCCGCTCCCCGGCGCGGCGTTCGCGGCCCGACTGACCGGATCGGCGACGATCGACGGCACGAACGGCGCGCTCGCAATCGAAGTCCGGGTCGACCTTCGCGATGTCGAACGGTTCCTCGACGGCAGCGAGCGGAGCGGCGAGCTCGTCGGCATCGTGGACGCGGATGCCCTCGGCGGGAGCGTGCCCGCGAAGGCCGGATCGTTCCGGCTCGTGGACGGCCGCCGTCGCGGTCCGGGTTCCGGCGCGGCCGTGGGGCGGAGCAGAGGTGACGCTCCACGCCGGCGACGGCTCGCTCGTGGGCACCGGCCGGCTCCGTTCCGGGCTGCTCGACAAGCTGCGCCTGCTCCGAAGCTTGCAGGCGACGGGAACCGACTCGATTGGGGAACGCGCAAGCATCGTCGCCAGGACGGCGCGTCTCCTCGTACGTGGGCGGTGACCGCGGCCCGAGTGTCGCCCGCTTGACACAGGCCTTGAGACCTCCGCCGAATCGGCGTACCCTCGGGGGCACTACTGCGGCGTGATGACAACCGGAGGTTCGTGTAATGACCGAGTTGGCTACGCCCCTGTCCGCTGCACCCGCTGAGGAAGTCAGCGTCGAGACCGAGCCGAGCACCGACGCACATGCGGTCTCGTTCAGCGAGGTCGTCTTCGCGCACTTCAGCTGGTGGCAAAACCGCAGCGCGCCTGTCGTCGACCCGTCTCTCTCCGCACGCTACGACGCCGCCCGGCGCGCCTTTGAAAAACGGCACGGGGAGATCATCAGCGCCTACTGGTGCTCCCACGTCGAAAGCGCGGTCGCGCTGACCGAGAAAAAGGGCCACCGCCGGTGGCTGACCCCGACGTGGGGGTTCCATCGCGAAAGCGACTGGGCCACCCAGAGCGCGCCCGAGGTGGCAGCTGCGCTGCACCGGTGCGACGAGCTCGCGGTACGGGCGAACACGGTCCTGACCGGCGTGCGCCAGCGGATCTGCATGCAACTCGTCGTCGCGTGTGCGGCGCATCTGCTGAGCCTCGTCGACGCCCGCACCAAGACCACTGACGAGGCTGCGATGGCAGCTGCGTTGAAACGGGAACATGTCGCACTCGACGAGGCCGACGCCTACTACCGGGACGCAGCGAACGGGCAGGCCCAGATGGTCTATTTCGGCGGGATGGCGACCGTCGCGGTCGTGTTGGCCACGATGACGGCGATCTGGCTGTCGCTCTCTTGGGCGACGCCGGTTGCCGCATTGATGGCCGGCGCGATCGGGGCGGTCGTGAGTGTCATCCAGCGGATCAACAACGGCAAGTTCACGCTCGACTACGACGTCGGTGGCCCGTACGCGTTCTTCCTCGGCGGGCTCCGCCCGCTGATCGGCGGCGCGTTTGCGATGGCGATCTCGTTCGCGTTCACCGGGGGGCTGCTGCACCTCCCGGCAACCAACCCGACTGACGACCCACGGCTGGCGCTGCTCGTGCTCGCCTTCGTGGCGGGGTTCAGCGAACGGTGGGCACAGGACACGCTCACGTCGTTGCTGCCCAACGCGAACGAAGCGCCAACGCCGGCACCGCCTGCGACGCCGGACCCGACCGCGACGCTCGTGCCTGACGCACCCGTCGAGGCAACCACGCCGGTCGCGTCCGCTCCGCCGGCCGCAGCCGACCTCCCACAAGACAACGTCAACTGAGAGAGAAGTTGGTTCAAAACGAGCTTGCGGCAACGAAGCTCGGGATCCACGAGATGGGCGGCAACAACCACGGCCCGTGGGTGAAGAGGTTCCTCGGTGCGGTGGGACTCCCCGAGGGGTATGCCTGGTGCGACGCCTTCCAGTCATTCGAGATGGAAGGCGCAGCCGGTCACAAGCTGCCGATCGAGTCGGCGTCCGTCGCGCAGACGTACGTCACCGGCCAGAAGCTCGGCTGGGCCGTGACGAAGCCGGCTCGGGGTGACCTCGTCTGTTACGACTTCGACGGCGACGGCCAGTTCGACGACCACATCGGGCTCGTCGTGAAAGTGTTGGGAGTCGGGCCGATGCTGACCTTGCAGACCGTCGAAGGGAACACGAGCTCGGGAGCGGCGGGGTCACAGGGAGATGGCGACGGTGTTTTCGTCCGGCGTCGCGTCGTCTCGGCGAAGTCGGTCGGGTTCATCCGCATTCCCGGCAACATCGCGGATCCCGTCGCACCGAAACCGGCTCAGCCTGCAATCCAGGGCGAGTCGAAGAAGGACGCGCCGTTCACGACACCCGTCGGAGCTGACACGAAGGCCCCCGAGCTCGTGAGCGAGCACGGGAAGGGCCAGTAGGGCGGCACGAAACGCGAGACGTCAGGCCGGCGCGTCTGCGCCGGCGGTCCGGAGCTGCCGCGGCGTATCTGCCCCGGTAGCTCCGGCGGCCGCGGCCAGCACGATCGTGAATGTCGTGCCGACGCCCGGCTCGCTGCTCACGGTGATCGTGCCGGCGTGGGCTTCCACGATCGACTTGGTGATCGCGAGCCCGAGCCCGGTGCCCTGGATGTTCCCCTCGCGTGCGGAGCGCGTGCGAAAGAAGCGTTCGAAGAGCCTGTCGACTTCTGCGGGCGTCATGCCGGACCCCGTATCGGCGATCGTGATCAGCGACTGGTCTTCGGCTTGTGAGACCCCGACCTCGATCGTTCCGCCTTCAGGCGTGAACTTGATCGCGTTCGAGACGAGGTTGTCGATCGCCTGTTCCAGCCGGGGCCCATCCGCGTTCACGAGCGCGTGGTTGACCAGCGGCCGCAGGCGCAGCGCGATCCCGTTCTTTCCCGCAGATGCGGACGCCGACTCGACTGCGTGTCGCGCGACCTCAACCAGGTCGCAGGGTGCCTTGTTCATCTCAAGGCGTCCGCCTCTCGCCTGGGCGACCAGCAGCAGGTCGTTGACGAGATGGAGCAGCCGTTCTGAGCTCCGGGTGACGGTTTCGAGGAATCGCCGCTGCTCCTCGCTGAGGGGATCTGCACCGTCGCTGTCGGTGTCGAGCAGCAGCTCGAGATAGCCCTGGATCGAGGTGATCGGCGTGCGCAACTCGTGCGGGACCGTGTTGATGAACTCGTCCTTGAGCTCGTCCGCGTTGCGCAGGGCGGCGTTTTGCGTGTCGACGCGCCGCACGAGACCGAAAGCGAAGACCGCGAACCAGCCGATCCCGGCGAGCACGAGGAGTGCGCTCCCGATCTCGATGCGCAAGGCGTCGCGCGAGGCCGAGCGGGCGAGAGCTTCTCGCTCCTGATACTGCGATTGGTTCAACTCGTACACCGTCTGCAGCGGGCCGAGCACGGACGACTCGCTGTCCTGGAGCGCCTCCAGAGCCTGCGCCGTTGTCTGGTCGCCGGGCCGGGCAAACCGACGTTGCTCCGCAGAGGCAACCAGTGCTGCGTTCGCTGTCAGCGCACGCGCGAAGAACATCCCTTCGCGACGAGACTCCTGCGATGCCGTCTTGCGGCTCTGGAGCGCCAGCGCCTCGAAAGCCTTCTCCCGCCGCTGAACCTCCTGTGCGATCGTATGGTTGCGCAGCGCGAAGTACTCGCCGATCGACTCGCGCTCGCGCCAGAAATCGCTGATCGCCCGTTCGGCGGTGAGCGCGTCCGCGCGATCCTGTCGCGCGATGGCTGTGAGATCGCGCGCTTTCGCATAGCTGTGGTAGGCGATCGCGCTGGCACCCGCGAGTAGCAACGCAAGCGTCGCGCACGCAAGCGTGATGCGCTTGCCCGGGGCGAGTCCAAACCGTAAGGCGTGAACGCGATGCATCAGTTCTTCCTATGCCCGGACGCGGCGATTGGAAGCACTCAGTGGCTACGCGGGCTCGTCATCGTCCGGCAGATCGACGCGCATGCTCGGCCCGGTGAAGCGCTCGAGCACCTCGATCTTGACCCCGCGCAGAAACGAGATCTCGTCTGCGGTCGGCATTTGGTGCGCCGCGACCTTGAGCAAGATGCGGTGCATCTCCGCGATCTCGTCGTCGTTCGGAGAGCTGCCTGCAGGGGACATACATGTCCTTTCGGTTCGACAGGTTCAGGGTCGATACCGAGGCGACGGCCTCCTGGGGGCGCAAGGTCACCGGCTTCGGATCCCTCAGCTTACTCCTGACAGCGGTCGCCTGATGCCTCCGACAGGTGATTCCCTAGGCTGAAGCCGGCTTGCGCACGATCGCAAACGCTGTGTACGCCTCGACGAGCTCCTCGAGATCGGTGTTGATATGCGCCGGCTCGATCACGTAGAGGTTGCGGTCGGAGTGCAGGCTACGGACGATCTCTGCGCTCACCTCGATCGGCTCCGCGCACGAAGCCTCTGAGCACTCGCAGATGAAGTGTGGGTTGTCGAGTTTCAGCAATGACTCGTTGATCTGACGGAAGACGTTCTCGGGGTTGTGAACAGATCGAGGATCACCGTCGGCGTCTGTCGGGGCACGTCGATAACGCTGTGCGAGACCGCGTGCACCTTGAGACCGTTGCTCCGAGCTGCGAGCCGGATCAACTCATACGCCTCTTCGGGCGACAATGAGTAGCGCTCGGCGAGCATGCCCTTGGCCTGCTCGACGACGATCCGTGACGTGAGCGCGTGCTGAAGTTGCGCGACGCGTACGTCGACGTCTGCCGTGGGGGTACCGTCGCCATCCATACCGGCCGACCTCTCGAAGGATTGCGTGCAACACGTGCACCTCGGCGAGAGGGAGCGGGCGGCTGCCGGACTGGGTCACGACCCTGCGGCTGCAGACTGACGCTCGGCGCGGTCAGCCCCCAGCGTAGCGCGTCTTTCTCGCGAATCTCAGTTCTCGGAGAATTCGTGGTACACGAGCTGCTCGAGCACGAGCAGCTCTGCATCCTTGAGCACGCTCAGAACCTCGAGCTTCGTGCGTGCTTCGGAGTCGTTCCAGTTCGCGAGCGACGGGTCCATGATCAATTCCGCCAGCGCGGCGACGGCATCGCCGATGTCCTGGAGCTCGGTCGACGGATCCGAGACGGTCGTCGCTTGCAGCGCGCCGAGCAGAGACCACGCCGCTGCGTCGTCGCAGACGACATCGGTTGCTCGTCCACTCGCATCGCGCGCCTCGGTTCCCTGACACCAGCCGCGCTCAACGAGCACACCCGCGTCGTGCAACAGCTTCGAACCGTTCATCGGCAGACCCTCCTGTCCGACGGTTTCTGGGTCGGTCTCTCGGAGACTAGCGCCCGCGCGGCTGATTGCTGCACAACGTTCTTCAGCACGGATCGAATGCGTTACAACGCTCCGACGGCGTCGTCCAGGAGTGCGTGCACTGAATCGGCGACGTAGACCGTCCACGGATGGGGTCGAGTGCCCCCGGTGTAGACGACGACGCGCACGCCCTGCGAGTGCGCGTACCACGCCTCCATCGCCGTGCCCTCGTCCGGGGCCGTGAAGTCGGCAAGCACCGCGTCGCACGAACCGATGTCCGTCAGGTCGCCTTCGACGATGTCTCTCTCGTGGCCCTCTGTTCCGCCGCGGAAGTCGCGGCGCATCGGGTCGACCGGCTCCCACCCCGCGGCGACAACGAGCGCGGAGGCACGGATGCGGTATTCGTCCGCGAACGGCGGACCAGCGAGGTAGACGCGAGGCACGGGTCTAGAGTACGGGCGTGGAGCAAGAGTTCGTAGCCCTCGGACACGCCGGCAGCAATGCCTACGCCGGCCTCGAGACATTTCCGAATCCGGGGGTCGAAGTGGTCGAGCTGATCAGCGACGAACTGCCCGCCGTTTGCCCGATCACGAACCAGCCGGACTTCTACACGGCGACGATCGAGTACCGGCCTCACGCGTTGTGCCTCGAGTCGAAGTCGCTCAAGATCTACCTCTCGCGCTTCCGCGATCAGGGCGCCTTCTGCGAAGCCCTAGCCGTTCAGATCCGCGATGAGGTTGCTGCAGCGCTCGAACTCGATCCGACGAACGTGAAGGTGTCGCTGCGTCAGAAGCCCCGCGGCGGGATCACGATCACCGCGTCGGTCTAATACGCCGCTGCGGGGTCGATCTTCGCGAGCAGGGCGGAGATCGTCGCGTCCTGCTGTGCGATGCGCTGGTCGCGGGCCGCGAGCTCCACGGTCAGCGCCTCGAGGCGCTCGCGCAGCGCCGTTTCGACGACCGAGGAGCCCGCGAGCGCCGCGCTGCGTGCGTTCGTTTCGGCGTTCTTGCGGCCGCCTTCGGTGACGCGCAGGTCATCCCACTGCTCGGTGATCACACCGGCCAGTCCAACCCGGGTGATGAACCCGAGCTCCACGAGCACCTCGCCGAGCTTGCCGCCGCTCTCCCGTTGGACCTCGAGTGCGTGGTCGAGCTGCTCGGCCGTGATGAGCCCGCGCTCGACGATGATGTCGCCGAGGCGCCTTTTCGCCGCAGATCCCATTGTTTTCCCGATATCGGCGGGCCGTCTTGCAGCGGCATCCCTCTTACGGTGGGCCGCGGTATGAGATCGGGATGAGCCGTTCGGCCCATTGATCCGTCCGCGCCGGCTGTAGATGATCGGCAGGACGACCCCCCGTCTATGCGGCGACTCCTCTCGAGCTTGATCCTCGCTCTGCTTTTGCCCGCGACGGCAAACGCGGCTGTGCGCGTTTCCGCCTTCTATTACCCCTGGTACGGAACGTCGGCGCGCGACGGGGCGTTCCAACACTGGTCGCAGCGCGGGCACACGCCACCCAACGACATCGCGTCGGCGTACTACCCGCTGCGCGGCCTCTACTCGTCGTCCGACCAGCTCGTGACCTCGCAGCAGATGGATGAGATCCGCGCCGCTGGGATCGACGAGATCGCGGTCTCGTGGTGGGGCCAGGGCTCCCCCGAGGACATCCGGCTGCCCGAGGTCGTAGCCGCGGCGCGCACCGACGGGATCTCCGTCGCCGTGCACCTCGAGCCGTACGGCGGACGAACCGTCGCGAGCACGGTCGCCGACCTGGTGTACCTGCGGCGTTATGGGATCCGCACGTTCTACGTTTACCGGCCGCTCGACCTGCGGATCGCCGACTGGGCGGCGGCCAAGTTGGCGCTGCACGTCGACGGCTCGACACTCTTCGCACAGACGGCGCTCGTCGGGGCCGCGGCCGCGGCCGGCTTCGACGGCGTCTACACCTACGACATCGTCGTCTACGGCGGCGGCAAGTTCGCGCGGCTCTGCAAGGAGGCGCAGGCAGCGAAGCTGCTCTGCGCTCCGTCGGTCGGCCCGGGCTACGACGCGCGCCGCGGCAGCGGCGACCCGGTCGTCAAGTCGCGCCGGAACGGAGCGACGTACGACTCGATGTGGAAGCTGGCGATCCAGGCCGGCGCCGACCGCGTGACGATCACGTCCTACAACGAATGGCACGAGGGCACCCAGATCGAGCCGGCGTCGTCGAGCCCGACGCGACGCGGCCGCTACCGCTATCTCAACTACGAGGGCGCGTGGGGGCTGCACGGCGCCGCCGCCGCGGATGCCTACCTGACGCGGACGCGCTACTGGACGGACGTGTTCCGCAACACGTCGCCCGTGCAGCTGAAGACCAAGGCGTCGTAGACCGCGCCCTCGGCGACGCCGCGGAGCTGCGGGTGATCGAGGTCGACGACTGCGTCCGGCCACGACTCGATCCCGATCGACGCGGCGCCTTCGTCGGAACCGAACTCGAGCAGCGCGTCGAGCGAGATCACGCCGCGCACCCCCGTCTGCCGTCGCCCGATTCCTTCCAGCTCACGCAGCTCCTCCAGCGGATCGATGCGCACGTTGGAGTCCGACCCGATGCACATCCCGATCTCGCGATGGCAGACGCGCGCGACCGGCAGGAAGCCGTCGCCGAGGTTCGCCTCGGTCGTCGGACAGACGCAGATGCGTGAGCCCGCGTCGCGCAGCAGGTCGAGCTCGTGTCCGTCGGCATGTGTCGCATGGATCACCGTCGTGCGCGGCCCGAGGCAGCCCTGGCGTGCCAACAGTTCGATCGGGCGAACGCCGTACTCGGCGAGGCATTCCTCGATCTCGCGCGGCTGTTCGTCGGCATGCACGTGCAGGGGCAAGCCGTGCTCGACTGCATATCGGCCGAGCTCGAGCAGCGCGGGGGCCGGGCAGGCGCGGACGGAATGCGGAGCGATGCCGACGCGGATGCCTTCGGCACGCAACGCCTCGACCTGGCTCAGGTAATCGCTGACGGACTCCTGGCGGAAGCGTGGGATCCCGCCGCGCAGGTAGCAGGCGTAGAGCAGCGTGAGCTCGACGCCTGCCTCGGCCGCAGCCTCCGCAGCCGCGCGCGCCTCGTCGAGGCCGAGGTAGTGGAACTCGCCGACCGCCGTGTAGCCGTTTTCGCGCAGCTCGCGGTAG
>WNFM01252694.1_pt1 | contig 10123 bp, 9 predicted proteins | sample 5400271 | NCBI WGS metagenome assembly WNFM01 (sample SAMN13153352, study PRJNA577476) | soil metagenome | isolation source: 60 cm saprolite on Douglas fir-dominated hillslope | place: USA:California | collected 2013-09-17
CGGGAGAGACATCGCCGTAAGCGAGAAGCAGCTGGTCGATGACGCGCCGCGTATAGGCGGCGGGGCCGCCTCGCAAATGCCCGTCTAGCACGGCGCTCACCGCGACGCGAAAGGCCCGAAAGAGCTCGGGCGGCAATCCCGCCTTGTGATAGATCGCCCGCAGCCCGTCGGCGCCGCGATCGTAGAGGAGGGCCCGGGCGTTCGTCATCGGGATCGCAGCAAGGGTCGCCATTGCGCTGTCGAAGAAACCGAGATCGCCGGCACACAGTGTCCGCAGCATCAGCGTCGGCGTCAGCCGCCGCCGCGCGTGCAGGCGGCGCACGAGACCGTCGGCGGCAGCCACGTCGCCGCCTGGAATGAATTCGGCAAGCGCCCTTTCCTGTCCGTGGGCGACGAGCTCATCGGCGAGGAATTCCGGCAGCTGATGCTTGGCGATCAGCCGATCGCGAAGCGTCTGCGAGACGCGCGCGATCAGGACGTCGCAAACCGTCAGCGGCAAGGTCGGCCGCCCGACGAGGAGCGCCTCGATCGACTCGTCGCCGCGAAAGCGAACGGTCACCTTGAGCAAGGCGTTCTCCGAAACATCGGCTCCGAGATTGGCGAGCACCGCCCCGACGATCTCCGGATCGCCGGTTTCAACCAGCTCGTCGGCGATTTCCGCCGCGACGATCTTGCGCCGCGCCACGGCGAGCCGCCTGCCGGTGCTTCCGCTTCGCACATACAAGATCAGATCGGCATCGCTCAGCAGAGGCGAATATTCGATGATCGGCAGCGCGACGGAGTCTTCGATGTCGGCGGCCAGCGCCAGCGCGACGTGACGCGGCAGCAAGGGACATTCCTTGACGTGCTCGACCAGTGCCTGGCGAACCCGCCGATCGAAATCATGCGCCAGGGTCTCGAGGATCTGCTCGGCGATTTGCCTCTCTTGCTCGGTCAGCAGCGCGGCCGCAAGGTCGGCAGCGACGGCGGCGGCGATCTCGGCTCGCACCGTCGAAGAGGGATTGTCGCGCAGCGCGCGAACATGAGCCTGCGTGAGCACCGGGCGGTGGGATCCTTGGTCGGAGAGACGCGCTGGTGAATGTGCGGGCCAGCGGCGCCGCCGACAATCTATTTCGCATCCATTGTCGCTAAAATCTCATCCATTCGCGCGGCGAATCCGCCGCCGCCGGCGCCGACCGCGACGATCAGACGCGGCGTCCGGTCAGACGCTCGATCTCGGCGACGATGTCGCTCGTCGTCCGTTGGCGCGCATAGCCGCTGTTGTTACGCAGCGACCAGTCGTGCCGGTCGCGGCTATGCGTCGCACAGGAATCGGTGACGATGGTGACGAGGTAGCCGAGGTCGCAGGCGTCGCGGGCGGTCGAATCGACGCATTGGTCGGTCAGGATGCCGGCCAGCATCAGCGACCTGACGCCGAGGTTGCGCAGCACGTAGTCGATGTTGGTCGAGATGAACACCGAGGAGGAGGTCTTGGGGATGACGATCTCGTCCGCCACCGGGGCGATCTCGTCGAGCACCCTGGCGTCCCACGATCCGCGCGGCACGTTGAAGCCGCTGATCTTGTAGTCGAGACTGCGGTCGCGCCCGTCCCGGGTCAGGCTCTCGATCACCGTGTAGAGCACTTCGATGCGGCCCAGCCGGCAGGCCTGTTGGAGGCGCCGCATGTTGGGCAGAGCGCTGTCATGCAGCGTGCGGAAGAAGAAGCCGTAGCGCTCCTCCAGCACGCTCCCGCTCAGCCCCTGGTACTCGCCGCCGTCGCGCCGCGCCGCATAGTTCTGCACGTCGATGAAGAGGAGAGCGGCATGCGCGGGATCGATCTCGACCTCCCGGCTCGGCGACGTGCTCATCGCTCAATAGACCTCGGCATAGCGGGTGCAGATCTCCGCCGGCTCCAGCCCCTCGAGGGCGCGCAGCTCGGCCCGCTTGAAGCGGAGATAGACATCGAGGAAGCGCTCGCCGAACCAGTCCCGCGCCGCCGCGGTATCCGCCAGATGATCGAGCGCCTCGCCGAGCGAGCGCGGCAATGGCCGCACGCCGGCGGCAGCGCGCTCGGCCTCGCTCATCGCCCAGAAATCGCCGTCCGGCGACGGCGGCAGCGCGAGGTTGCGGCGAATGCCGTCAACGCCGGCATGGACGAGCGCGCCGAGCGCCATATAGGGGCTCGCCGCCGCATCGGCGACGCGGTATTCGAGATTGAACTGGTGCGCCGCATCCTCGACGGCCGGCGCGAACACCGGACAGACCCGCAGGCTGGCGCCGCGGTCCTGCCGGCCGAGATTGGCCCAGGTCGGCGCCCAGCGGTTGGGCGTCAGGCGGTAATAGGAGGCGAGCGAAGGCGCCGTCACCGCCGCCAGGGCCGGCATATGGTGCAGAATGCCGGCGGCGAAACACTGGCCGAGACGCGACAGCCCATAGGGGCCGGCAGGATCGTGCAGCGCCGGCCGGCCGGACGAATCGCGCAGGCTGAAATGAATATGCGTGCCGTTGCCGATGCCGTGCGGCTCGAGCATGGGTGCGAAGATGGCGCGATGGCGGAGGCGGTGGGCGACGGCGCGCGCCATCTCGCGCTCGATCACCGCCTCGTCCGCCGCGCGCAATCCGACCGTTGGCGCGATCGTCACCTCGTATTGGCGCGCGCCGTATTCCGGCAGGAACGAGTCGGGCGTCAGACCGGCCTGGCGCAGCGCCGCTATGAGCGCCTCGCCGAACATGCCCTGGCGGCGCCACGCGTCGAGCGCGTAGGCGGCACCCGGCCGCTCCTCGACGCCGGTATAGACGAATTCCTGCTCGAAGGCAGCGAGGACCGTCACCCCGCCCTCGCCCGCGAGACGCGCCAGGGCGCGGCGCAGGAAATCGCGCGGGCAGCACTCCCAATTGGCGCCATCGGTGGTGAGAAGATCGCCGAGATAGAAACGCTCGGACGGCGCGTCGTCGAACCCGACCTCGACTTTGGTGCTCTCATCGGGAACCAGCATGAGATCGCCTTGCGTGCCAAACGGCGTCTCATAGATCGGGCCGAAAGGCGACATCATGATGTTGCTGTGGGTGAAGCCGACGCCCTTGCGCAGCCGCGCGCCCAGCTCCTGCGCGGGAAAGCCTTTGCCGCGGACGAGGCCGGCGAGGTCGCAGATGCCGACGAAGATCAGCGGTTCGTGTAGCAAAGATCAGGCCTCCGGCAAGCTTCTCGACGAGGTGCGTCAGCATAGTCGAAGCGGCGATCGCCGGCCACCGCCGGGGAGCGTGGCCTCGGCCTCAGGTCAGCCGGCGCAGCAGCGCAAGGAATATCTCGCACTCCTCGGCATCGAGCGGCGCCAGCGTCGCGGCGGTGACCGCGATGCCGGCCGGGATCATCGCCGCCACCAGCGCGGCGCCCGCTGCGCTCAGCCGAAGTGTCGTGCGGCGCCTGTCCTCGGGATCGCTCGAGCGCTCGATCAGTCGCCGCTCCTCCAGCCGCTTGATGACGCCCTGGATCGTCGCCGGGTCCATCGCGGTCAGCCGGCCGAGCTGATTCTGCGACTGCTCGCCGAGATCGCGCAGCTTGACGAGGGCGGCGTATTGCGTCGGCGTGACCGAGAATTTCTCGCCGAGCTCGGCGAGGAAGATGGCGGTCGCGCGCTGATGGGCGCGGCGCAGCAAATGGCCGATCTGCTCCTCGATGACGTAGGGGACCGCTGCAGGCTCGGTACCGTTCTGTCGGGTCGGCAGAGAGGGAGGCATCGGGCGTGACACTATGATCCCGGACTCCGAGATCCGAGACTCTGCCCCTTCTCCTTGAGCTCGATCTCGATGAAGACGAACTCGAAATCGTTGATGTTGACGACGTCGTGCTCGACGCCTTCCTGGCGCGCGTAGGAGCGGCCGGTGACGAGCTCCGCATCGCTGGTCCCCGCCTTGCTCACGATGCGCAGAGTTCCCGTCGTCAGCGGGACGACGCAATAGTCATGCGCGTGGCGATGGAAGCCGGTGGCGGCGCCGGGCGCGAACCGCCATTCGGTGACGCGCATGCGCCGGTCATCGATCTGCACGGTGCCGACCGCCCGCTTCGCACTTGTCATCCTCGCCTCTCCCTTCAGCCCGCGGCGTCGGCGCGCTCGAGCATGGCGTTGAGCAGCACCGTGCAGCCCATAGTGAGATCCTCGGGCGTGGCGTCCTCGATCTCGTTATGGCTGATGCCGTCGGCGCACGGCACGAAGACCATCGCCGTCGGCGCGACGCGCGCCATATAGACGGCATCGTGGCCGGCGCCCGAGATGATGTCCATCGCCGGATAGTTTTGCGCGGCAGCGGCGCGCTTGACCGCATCGACGCAGGCGCGGTCGAACGGCGTCGGCGGGAAGTACCAGAATTCCTTGACCTCGACCTCGACCTGGGCGCGCCGCGCGATATCGCGGCAGGCGTCGCGCAGCTCGCCGTCCATTTCGGTCAGCGTCGCATCCTCGGGATGGCGGAAATCGACGGTGAAGAAGACCCGACCGGGGATGGTGTTGCGCGAATTCGGACTCGACTGGATAAAGCCGACGGTGGCGCAGGCGTAGGGCGGGTGGGCATGGCCGATGCGGTTGACCACGTCGATCATGCGCGCGGCGCCGACCAGCGCGTCCCTGCGCCGCTTCATCGGCGTCGGTCCCGCATGCGCCTCCTGGCCGGTCACCGTGATCTCATACCAGCGCTGACCCTGCGCGCCCTGGACGATGCCGATCGGCTTCGCGGCCGCCTCGAGGATCGGACCCTGCTCGATATGGGCCTCGAAATAGGCGGCGACCTTGTCGCCGCCGCATCGCTCCGGCCCGGCGAAACCGATGCGTTCGAGCTCGGCACCCATGGTCACGCCGGTGACGTTGTCCTTGGTGGCCAGCCCCTCTTCGAGCGAGAACGCCCCGGCATAGACGCCGGAGCCGATCATCGCCGGCGAAAAGCGCGAGCCCTCCTCGTTGGTCCAGACGACGATTTCGATCGGCGCCTCGGTCTCGTAGGCGAGGTCGTTGAGCGTGCGGACGACCTCGAGCCCGGCAAGGACGCCATAGACGCCGTCGAACTTGCCGCCCGTCGGCTGGGTGTCAAGATGGCTGCCGGTCATCACCGGCGGCGCGGCCGGATTGCGGCCGGGACGGCGGGCGAAAATGTTGCCCATGCGGTCGACACGCACGGTGCAGCCGGCCTCCTTGCACCACGAAATGAACAGCTCGCGCCCTTCCCGATCGAGATCGGTGAGAGCGAGCCGGCAGACGCCGCCTTTCGCGGTGGCGCCGATCTTGGCCATTTCCATCAGCGACTGCCACAGGCGGTCGCCATTGACCTGGAGGTTCCGCATCGCGTCTCACTCGCCGCAAGGATGTCCGTCGCCAGTTTAATGGTCATCCTCGCTTCAGCCTACTCGTTTGTAGACGTATTAACATTATCAATCCTCGTCGGGCCGGGGCTCGGACCCGCCCGTCGCGGATCGGGTTGGGCATGGACGGGCGACGCAGCCCGCGAGCCCGTGCAACGCCCCATCTCGGATGAGACCGCGCGCCGCCTCGGACCGCGCGATGAGAGCGCGCGCGGTCGCGCTCAACGGATCGGTGCGGTGCGCAGTCATTTCCCAACACTGCGATCGCCGCCATCGGCATGAAGGGCGCATCCTTGCGGCAGCGCGTCGGCCATCGTAGCCTCATCGCGAACCCGGCGAAGAACGGATCCGCACTTGTCGAGCTCTCAGCATACGGTCTTCGTCGCCTCGCCGCTGGAAGCGGTCCATGTCGAGACGATCCGACGGGTCGATCCCGTGCGTCTCACGGTCATTCATCAGCCAGACATCCTGCCGCCGACCCGCTATAGCGCCGATCATTCTGGCGCCCCGTTTCAACGCGATGAGGATCAGGCCAGGCGCTGGCGTGCCGGGCTGACGGCAGCCGACATCCTCTGGGATCTGCCGCGCACCGCAGCCGATATCGACTGCGCGACGCGCCTCAAATGGGTGCAGACGACGAGCACCGGCGTCGGCCAACTCGTGCGCGCGCTCGGCCTGCACAAGTCCGACATATTGATCACCACTGCGCGCGGCGTCCATGCCGGGCCGCTCTCCGAATTCGTCTTCATGGCGCTGCTCGCCCATTGGCGTGGCTTGCGCCATCTCGACAACGAGCAGAGGGCGCATCGCTGGACGCGCTATTGCGGCGAGGAGGTCGCCGGACGGACCATCGCCGTGATCGGCGCCGGCGATCTCGCCCGCGGCGTCGCCAAGCTGGCGCGCGCCCTAGACATGCACGTCGTCGCGGTGGCGCGTGAGCCGGCGAAGAGCCGCACCCACGGCGCGCTGTTCGACGAGATCGTGCCGCGTAGTGCGCTGCACGCGGCGCTCGACCGCGCCGATGCCACCGTGGTCACCGTGCCGCACACACCGGAGACGGAAGGCATGGTCGACGCCGCCGCCTTCGCCGCGATGCGGCCGGGCAGCGCTTTCGTCAACATAGCGCGCGGCCAGGTCGTCGACGAGGAGGCGCTGATCGCCAATCTGCGCAGCCATCATGTCGGCTTCGCCGCGCTCGACGTCGCCGCGGTCGAGCCGCTGGCGATGGAGAGTCCGCTCTGGGGCCTGCCAAACGTGCTGATCAGCCCGCATTCGGCGAGCACGGTGGCGAGCGAGAATGCCAAGATCACCGCGATCTTCTGCCGCAATCTGCGCGCCTTTCTCGACGGTCGCCACGACGAGATGATTAACGTGCTGGACAAGCAGCTTATGTATTGACCGCGTGAGCGGGCACCGGGGAGTCGAATTATCGGTAGGGGTGGAGCATCTCGACCGCGAACATCCGGCGCTTCGCCATTCGCGAGCGGGCAGGTCCCCGCCCCTGCAGATAGATAGGATGACGGCATGATGCTGAATTCAGAACTCGCGACCGCCATCATGAATTCCGTCGATGCCGGGTTCGACGAGCAAGTCGCCCTGACGGCGGAGCTCGTCAAGTTTCCCTCGGTGCGCGGTGCCGAGCACACGGCACAGGATTTCGTCGCTTCGGCGCTGCGTGAGCGCGGCTTGGCCGTCGATCGCTGGCGCATCGATATCGACGCGATACGCCACATGCCGGGCTTCTCGCCCGTCCATGTCGAATACGACAACGCCTTCAACGTCGTCGGCAGCCATCGCCCGCGCAGCGCCAAAGGCCGCTCCCTGATCCTCAACGGCCACATCGACGTCGTGCCGGTCGGTCCGCTCGACATGTGGACGACGCCACCTTTCGCGCCGCGCATCGAGGACGGCTGGCTTTACGGGCGCGGCGGCGGCGACATGAAGGCGGGGCTGGCGGGATGCCTCGCCGGTATCGACGCGCTCGCCCGACTCGGCTATCGCCCGGCGGCGGATCTTCACATCCAATCGGTCGTCGAGGAGGAATGCACCGGCAACGGCGCGCTCGCCTGCCTCGAACGCGGCTATCGCGCCGACGCCGCATTGATCCCCGAGCCGATGTGGAACCAGCTGATCCGCGCCCAGGTCGGCGTCCTCTGGTTCCAGGTCCGTGTCCGCGGCGTTCCGGTTCATGTCCGCGAGGCGCGCGCCGGCGCCAACGCGATCGAGGCCGCCTTCCCAATCATAGAGGCGCTGCACGGGCTCGAAGAGGCGTGGAATACGCGGCGCGAGCACTACCCGCCCTATGAGACGGTCGAGCACCCGATCAATCTCAATATCGGCAGGATCGAAGGCGGAGACTGGCCGTCGAGCGTGCCGGCCTGGTGCGTCTTCGACGTCCGCGTCGCCATCTATCCCGGCCAGGAGATCGCCGCGGCCAAGCGCGAGATCGAGGCGACGATCCGCGACGCCGCGCGGGCCAACCGCTTCCTCGCCAACAATCCGCCGGAGATCGTCTATCACGGCTTCGAGGCGGAGGGTTACGTGCTCAAGGACGGCGAGGAGGCGGTCGCCCTGCTCGGCCGCGCGCACCGCCAGGTCTTCGGCGAAGCACTCGCGGAGATCGCCACCACGGGCACCACCGATGCGCGTTTCTTCGGCCTCTATGCCGGCATTCCCGCTCTCGTCTACGGGCCGAACGCCGATTCGATCCACGGCTTCGACGAGCGCGTCGAACTCGAATCCGTGCGGCGCTGCACCCAGGCGATGGCGCTCTTCATCGCCGAATGGTGCGGGCTGGAGAAGGTCTGACGCCATGCAGATCGTTTATTCGCCGGCGCACGAGAAGCACCAGCCGAAGACCTTCATCCGGCGCGGCGCGGTGGTCGCCAATCCCGAGATGGCGGCGCGCGCGGCGACGCTGCTTGAAGCGGCGCGCGCGGCCGGACATCGGATCGTCGCACCCGACGATTTTGGCGCCTTCCCGCGCGAAGCCGTGCACAGCAAGGACTATCTCGACTTCCTCGCCACCATCCACGCGCGCTGGCAGAGCCTGGCGGGCGCGGCGGAAGAGGTGGTGCCGAATATCCACCCCGGCCGCCACATGGCGCGCCGCCCAGTCGGGCTGGCCGGGCTGGTCGGCTATCACACCGCAGACACCGCCTGCCCGATCGGCGCCGGCACCTGGGAGGCTGCGGTCGCCAGCACCAATGTCGCCCTCCACGCGGCTTCCCTCGTCCTTGCCGGCGCGCCGGTTGCTTATGCTCTCTGTCGGCCGCCGGGCCATCACGCCTATGCCGACATGGCGGGCGGATTTTGCTACCTCAACAACGTGGCGATTGCGGCGCAGCACATGCTCTCCTCGCTTCGCCGCGTCGCCATCCTCGACATCGACGTTCACCACGGCAATGGCACGCAAGGGATATTCTACGAGCGGCCGGACGTCTTCTTCTCCTCGNGATCCCGGCGACTACTATCCGTTCTTCTGCGGCTACGCGGACGAGACCGGCGTCGGCGCTGGGCGCGGCTGCAATCTCAACCTGCCGCTGGCGCATGGCAGCGGTGACCGTGAGATTCTCGCCGCGCTCGAGACGGCGCTCGCCGCGATCCGCCGCCAGGCGCCGGACGCCCTCCTCGTGTCGCTCGGCTTCGATGCCTCGGAACAGGATCCGCTCGGCGTCCTCAAGGTGACCGGTGCCGGTTTTGCCGAGATCGCCCGACGCATCGCGGCCGCCAGGGTGCCGACCGTTCTTGTCCAGGAAGGCGGCTACATGAGTGCCGTGCTCGGCGAAAATCTGGCGCGCTTCCTCGCAGCGTTCGAGGCGCCCTGATCAGGGGAGGCGTCGTGGTCGAGAAGACGGGATCGATCGGCGAGATGGTGCGCCGCGCCGCCGAGCGATCGACCGCGTCGCGCGCCACTGATTCGCACTCGCTTGGCCACGGCATCCTGTTGATGCTGCTGACCATGGTCTTCTTCGTCGCCGCCGACGCCATCGCCAAGTACCTGACGCGAAGCTATCCGGTGATCGAAGTCACCTGGGGGCGTTTCGTCTTCCACTTAGCGCTGCTGCTGCCGTTCTTTGTGGCGCGCCGCAACCTCGCCATCATGCGGACCGGCCAGCTGCGCCTGCAGTTGACGCGCTCGCTGCTGCAGATCGGCTCGACCGTGCTTTATTTCTCGGCGATCGCCCTGCTGCCGCTGGCGACGGCGACGGTGATCGCCTTCGCACAGCCCTTGCTGCTCACCGCCTTCTCCGTGCCGCTGCTCGGCGAGAAGGTCGGGCTGCGGCGCTGGTCGGCGGTGCTCGTCGGTTTTCTCGGTGTCCTCATCATCGTCCGNNCCGCCCGGGCGGCGGGGCCGCGCTCGGCGTCAGCCAATGGGCGATGCTCCTGCCGCTCGCCACCGCCGCCATTTCGGCCTTCTACCAGATCGCAACCCGCCTCGTCGCGCGCACCGATCCGGTCGAGACGAGCCTCTTCTTCACCGCCGCCTCGGGCGCCGTCGTCACCACCGTCGCGGTGCCGTTCGTCTGGCAGACGCCCGATCTCGCCGGCTGGAGCTTGATGATAGCGACCGGCGTGCTCGCCGGCGCCGGGCATTACTGCATCATCAACGCGTTCAAGCGGGCACCTGCCTCGGTACTGGCGCCCTTCAGCTTCACCCAGATCATCTGGGCGACGGCGCTCGGCTATCTCGTCTTCGGCGACCTGCCCGATCGCGCGACGTGGGCGGGCGCCGCGATCATCGTCGGCAGCGGACTCTACGTCTTCTACCGCGAGAGCGTGCGCCGCGGCTCG
>WNFM01121588.1_pt1 | contig 10122 bp, 10 predicted proteins | sample 5400271 | NCBI WGS metagenome assembly WNFM01 (sample SAMN13153352, study PRJNA577476) | soil metagenome | isolation source: 60 cm saprolite on Douglas fir-dominated hillslope | place: USA:California | collected 2013-09-17
CGTCGCCAAAATCTCAACCGGATGGCCGTGGCTCGCATCCGCTGCTTCCAGCTGCGCTCAAATATCAGCTTGCCCTTTTGATGCGCCGTCAGGTTCATCGCGTTGATGAAATGCCTCGCGTCGCAAGCGCGGCCGCCCAGCTCTGGGAACGGATGGTCGCATCCTCGCGCTGCCTCTCCGCCACCGCCACCATTTGCTGCACTGCTACGTCTCGCCTGGACAGCAAAGGCGCCCTCTCCAGAACGATAAATTCCAGGGCTATAACCAGGGCTATAAATTGCCCACAGATGCGGGGCGGCGAAAATTTTCAGGCGCCAATGGAACCAAAGCTGGAACCAATGCGAATACCCATGAGATGCGGCCACTCCAGACAAGAAGGGGGCAAAAATGACTGACCTCGGACGGGTTCCTGACATGATCGGGCCACCTTGGACGGACGGCGCGGTCATGCCGGCCGGTAACCGAACATCTGAGCTATTCGGCTGGGATCGCCATATTATTTTCTGACCTAACAGCTTGATCGTTGGACCCGCATGAATGCCCGCATGATTGACTGGCCAAGGACCATTTTAACGCCACGAACGTTAGCGGCGAGCGCCTTGAGTTCAGGTGAAGCGACCACCAGAGCGCTGACACCGGCCATTCACGTCGCAACGACCTATATTCGCGACGCGGATAACGGTTACAGCTCCGGCAACGTCTATGGCCGGACCGACAATGCGACCGTCCAGCAGGCCGAAGCGCTGATCGCCGAGTTGGAGCATGCCAGCGAGGCGATGCTCTTCAGCTCGGGGATGGCTGCGGCGACGGCGGTCTTTTTGGCGCTGGATCCCACCCATATCGTCGTACCGACGGTCATGTATTGGGGCCTGCGACAATGGCTCGGCGAGCTGCACCGCTACGGCCATGATGTCGCCTTCGTCGACATGTCCGACATCGCCGCCGTGCGACAGGCAATCATTCCTGGAAAGACCGGTTTTGTCTGGATCGAAACCCCCAGTAACCCGCTCTGGACGATCACCGATATCGGCGCCGTTGCTGAATGCGCCCACCGGGCAGGCGCCTTGATCTGCGCCGATTCAACCGTTGCCACCCCCGTCCTGACACGCCCGCTCGATCACGGAGCGGATCTGGTGATGCACTCCGCCACCAAATACCTGAACGGCCATTCCGATGTCAGCGCTGGCGTGCTCGCCGTCGGTCGGCCGAGCGCCCGCTGGTCGCGCATCCAAAAGATCCGCGAACAACATGGCGCGGTGCTGGGGCCGTTCGACGCCTGGTTGCTGGCACGCGGCCTTCGCACCCTTGATCTTCGCGTCAAGGCGCAAAGCAAGAGTGCCGAAATCCTCGCCAATCGCCTGGTCGAGCATCCCGCGGTCGCTGCCGTGCTCTATCCGGGGCTGGAGTGTCATCCCGGTCACGCGATTGCCGCGCGGCAAATGACCGGCGGCTTTGGCGGCATGTTGTCGATCAGGCTGCAGGGTGGCGCTGCCGATGCTGTGGCGGTTGCCGCCAATGTGACGATCTGGCGGCGCGCCACCTCTTTCGGCGGCATTGAGAGCCTCATCGAGCATCGATCCTCCATGGAGGGGGTGGGTTCGCCTTGTCCCGGCGACCTCCTGCGTCTCTCTGTGGGATTGGAGGACCCGGATGATCTCTGTCGGGATCTCCTGCAGGCATTGTGCGTTTTACCTGACGTCACAGCCCAAGCTTGATCAAGGATGTTGACACATGGAAACCGTCGCCATTGCGATCATCTGCAAGACACCGCGCCCCGGACAGTCCAAGACCCGCCTCTCGCCACCCCTTCGCCCGGCGGAATGTGCGGAGATTTCCGCCTGCTTCATTCAGGATCTCTCCGCCACCATCGGCAGCCTGTCGACCGAAAGCCAGACCAAGGGCTATGCCGTCTATACCCCGGCCGGCTCGGAACCTGAGCTGCGGCGGCTCTTGCCAGCGGAATTCGGTCTGGTTTCCCAGTGCGACGGTGGATTTGGCGAGCGACTTTACAACGGCATCATCGACCTGCTGGGGCTGGGGCATGCCGGCGCCATCATCGTCAATTCCGACAGTCCCACCTTGCCCCGCTCGATCCTGCATGCGGCGGTGGCCGCACTCCGACGTGGTGATAATGTTGTGCTGAGCCCGGCGCTGGATGGTGGCTATACGCTCATCGGCTTGTCGAAGCCACATGCCCATCTGTTCGCTGATATACCGTGGAGTACGGATGCGGTCTATCGCCTGACGCTTGATCGCGCCCGCGACATTAACCTGCCGGTTGTCACCGTCGACGGTTGGTATGATATCGACGATGCGGCGTCATATGCCATGCTCTGCGCCGAACTTCACGGTGTCCGTCCCCCCTTCGCCGATCCCGGAATACCGCTTGAGGACGCCCCGGCGACGCGCCGCTTCTTGACCCGGCGACGACACCTGTCAAATGTGGCGTGACGCCATGAGATCCGCTCAGGCGAGAGTGGCGGTGATCATTCCCTGCCTCAATGAGGAAGAGCCGATTGCCGGCGTGGTCCAGGAAGTGCTGGCACAGCATGTCGGCGAGGTCATCGTCGTCGATAACGGCTCGACCGATCGGACAGCGGAACGGGCGATGGCGGCCGGCGCGCGGGTTATCCGCCAACCATTGCGCGGCTATGGACGCGCCTGCGCCGCAGGGCTGGCGGCCCTGCGACCCGACACCGACATCGTCTGCTTCATGGATGGCGATGGCAGCGATGTCCCTTCCTTTATCCCCGCACTGATCGACCCGATTGCCCGTGACACGGCTGATTTCGTCATGGGCTCCCGGTTGCGGGGTCATCGCGAGGCCGGCAGTCTGACACCGCAGCAGATCGTCGCCGGTTGGCTTGCCGGTGTCCTGCTCAGGTTCAGATACGGCGTGCGCTATACCGACATGTCGCCCTTGCGCGCGATGCGCGTCGACCGGCTTCGAGCCCTGCAGATGCGCGAGCAGACCTATGGTTGGAATCTCGAAATGCAGATGCGGGTGGCGGCGGCCGAGCTGCGCTGTCTCGANNNNTCGAAGGTCTCGGGCAACGCCGTTGCCGGACTGCAAGCCGGCTGGAAAATCGCCAGCACCTTCCTGCGACTTGCCAGGTCCCTGCGTGAACATCATCCGGCGCAAAGTTGAGTCGTTGGATTTGAACGTTGGAGGTAGACATGCGAGTCCTGTTGACGGGTGGGGCCGGCTTCATCGGCGGTCATGTCCTGGCGGAACTGTTGAACCGCAACCACGCGGTTCGTGTGCTGGATTCACTGCGCATTGATGTTCATCGCGACGGTGCTGCCTGGACGCCACCGCCCGGCGTTGAATTCGTCCGGGCTGACCTGCGCGATCGAGCGGCGGTCGACGCCGCCTTGATCGGCATGGATGCCGTCATACATCTCGCGGCTAAAGTCGGTCTCGGTGTCGATGTCGGTGATCTGCCTGATTACGCCTCCTCGAACGATGCCGGAACCGCCACCCTTCTGGCGGCCATGGCGCAGGTCAAGGTCATGCGGCTCACCCTCGCAAGCTCAATGGTGGTCTATGGCGAGGGTGTCGGTCTATGTCCTGAACATGGCGAGATCACGCCAGGTCCGCGGCTGGAATCGGCCCTGGCCGCCGGCGATTTCGAACCGCCCTGCCCCCTGTGTGGCCGACGCCTCGGCACCCAACTCGTCAGCGAGACGACGCGGCTCGATGCCCGCAACGCCTATGCCAGCAGCAAGGTTGCCCAGGAATTCTATGCCGCCAATTGGGCTCGGGCGACCGGCGGTTCCGCCGCCTTGATGCGCTATCACAATGTCTATGGCCCCGGTATGCCGAAGGACACCCCCTATGCCGGCGTCGCCGCCATCTTCGCCTCCGCTTTGCGCGCCGGCAACGCGCCGAAAGTCTTCGAGGATGGCGGCCAGCGGCGGGACTTCATCCATGTCCGGGACATTGCCGCAGCGACGCTGCGCGCCTGTGAGCGGCATGACAGCGGCGTCACTGCCTTCAATGTCGGATCTGGCACGCCCCGCACCGTTGGCGATATGGCCCAGGCCCTGGCCACCGCCTTGCAAGGACCGCAGCCAATCGTGACGGGCCAATATCGCTTAGGCGATGTCCGCCACATCACGGCAGATTCCGCCCGCTTGCGGCGGGAACTGGATTGGCAGCCGATGGTCGCGTTTGCCGACGGCATGGCGGAGCTTGCCCATGCCGGCACACCGGCAGCGACACAGGACCGCCGTACCACAAGGGCGCAGTGAGCCAGGGCACCAACACCGTCCAATTCGACCCATTCCTTTATTCTGCCTGGTGCTTGCCGGTCCTCACTGCGGCGAATTTATTGATATACGCGCAAGCTCGAATTTGCACCGTAACCGTCCGAACGCTCACCGATCACTTCCGTCTGGGCAGTTTCCAGTCCGGCCGAATAAAGTGGCAGGTGTATCCGCTGGGAAGGCGTTCCAGATAGTCCTGATGTTCCAGCTCCGCCTCCCAGAAAGGGCCGGCGGGAACGATCTCGGTGACGACCTTGCCGGGCCAGAGGTCGGATGCGTCGACATCGGCCACGGTGTCCCCGGCCACCTGCTTCTGCTCATCGTCGAGATACCAGTGTCGTTGCCCTGGCGGTTCTTCGTCGTCGGGTCGTGGATCTGGAAGAAGAATTCCAGAATCTGGCGATAGCCGATCTGGCGCGGATCGAACACGATCTCGATCGCTTCAGCATGCGTGCCATGGTTGCGGTAAGTGGCATTGGGTACATCGCCGCCGGTATAGCCCACGCGCGTGGACAGCACGCCGGGATAGCGCCGCAGCAGATCCTGCATGCCCCAGAAGCAGCCGCCGGCCAGGATGGCGGTTTCGGTTTGCGTCGTCATGTTTCAATCCTTTCCATCAGTGACCTTACCTTGCCGAGCACACCACACATAAGTTAGTTGGCTCGCCGGTTATCGGTTGATCCAATAGCCGGAATTGGTCCGGCGCCAGTTGCCAGGCGTCCGTTAGCTCAGCGCACGCGATGCGCAGACTTCTGTTACCGATGATCCGCGCACACGTCTCCTCGCCCATTGAGTTGCGGCGAGGGGCCGAGCGCGGATGATACGGGGCACGGATAATGCGGGGCGGCCGGCTCGACGCCTAGAGTGCGATCGTTTTAAGTGGAAGCGGACTGGCTTCCACTTAAAACGTGAATCGCCCTCTATCATATAGAGGAGAGACGTGAATCCGTCTCTAGGGCGAACCGGCCGCGCGGTACCTCACGCGGTGAGGACTTTCAAGGTCACGTCGATGTTGCCCCGCGTGGCTTTCGAATACGGGCACATTTCGTGCGCGGCGTGCACCAGCGCCTCGGCGACGTCTTGCGTCGCACCCGGCACGGTGACGTTGAGACGGGCCTGGAGGAAGTAGGCGTCACCAGTCTGCCCCAAATCGACCTCGACATCGACGGCGAGATCGGGCGGCAGCACGACCTTCTGCTGTGTGGCCGCGAGCCCGATCGCCGCGGTGAAGCAGGCCGACCATGCGCCAGCGAACAGCTGCTCAGCGGTCGGATGGGGCTGGACGGCTGAGAAGGACAGCTCCGAATTGGGGACGTTGGGCGACGAGACCTTGATGTCGAGGCGGCCGTGGTCGCCGCGCGATGCGCCGTCACGGCGGCTTGCCACCGTGTGCGTTTTGCCTGTGAGCAGGACTTTTTCGATCTTGGCCATGGAAGTTCCTTTCGATACCTGGGTTTAACGAGCGATGCCGTATTTGATCGGTTATGATTCGATCGTATACGCTATGATTGTACGTCGATTTTGGGTACGCGAAATATAATATGATCTTCCGGGATAAGCCTGATCAAGGAGCCTAGCGCATTGAACGATGCAACCTGATCATTCGATGCGCTAGTTCGGCACCTCGCCGGTTGCGACATAGATCCGCCATTTTCCCGCCGCCGTTTCAGCCAGCCGAAACAGTGCACTGGTCGCAAAAGGATCGCGCATCCAGGCGCCATCCTGTGCTGTCACCACGGCGGCAACCGATCCGCTGCCATCGAACACCCGGATGAACAGCGCCGATATCGCGGTGCGCTGATCGGGTGCCAGCGGCGCAAAGACGATCGCAAGCTCATTGCCGGCAAAGCAGGAGCGGCGATCGGCCAGCAAGGCCCAGGAGATATTGACCGGCCACGGCAAGATATCCTGCAGAAAGGCCGGATTATTGGCGATGCGCGCATCGGTCGGTGTGTGTTTCCGAACCGCTGCCCACATCGCCGGTGTCGCGGCGAAATCAGCCGCCGCGCTGGTGGCATTGCCGGCGGTATTCCCGGCGATATTCCCGGAGACGATCGTCACCGCGTCGGGCAGTGCCACCGCCAAGGTGATGAGCAGGACCACGACGGGGGCGCTCGCCGGGCGGACCAACCACTGCGCGGCACCACCGGCGGCAGCGGCCGTCAAGACGAGCAGGCCCGGCAGAACAGCCCGCCACCCAAGATCATTGTTATCGCCGACGGTGCTGAGCAACAGCCAACTGCAACACAGGCAGGCCAAAGTGAGAATCGCACAGGCAATGATTGTGAGCCGCCGTTCGCGATCGAGATCGCGCGACAGCAACAGCCGCCGCAGCGTCACAACGCCCGGCACGAAAATCAGCGGAAACTCGATCATCAGCAAGACCAGCCAATAGGCCGGCAGGTCGAGAATATGGCGCCACGTTACCGGAAAATCCGCCCCCAGGATCGGAACCGGCCGGATGATAACGGGCGCGCCACCGCCCCGCGCCACCGCCGCCTGCATCTGCTCGCGGATCAACGGTGATGCGAGGATGGCCGCCCCAAGCACCCCAAGGATGCCGGCCATGAGAAAGGCGACGCGATGGTTTGGGCCTGCTGCACGGAGCAGGACCAGCCCGACCGCGGTGCCACCGAGGGCAAAGGTGATGCCGCCGACCCAGATCGAGCTTTCGAACCCGGCCGCGATCACCAAAGCGAGGACGAAGGTCACGAAGACAGTGGGACGCAGGGCGAGGCGCACCAGCAACAACACGGCAACGATGACGCAGCAGGCCGCCGCCAGATGATGCGGGCTCCAGCTGCTTTGAAACAGCCAGCCGGCAAAGCCGCTGCCATGTTTCAACACGCCATGCAGCCGCTCCTCCCCGAACAGGCTGACGAGCACGGGCCGCACCGAGCCAGTGGCGCAAAAAACCAGCACCAGCCAGGGAGCCAGCCAGCGCCGGCAAAAATGCATGGCCAAACCGCACATCAAGGACAGCGAGGCGAAAGCGGTAAACCAGCTGGCGGCAATATCGGCTTCCCAGCCACTGGCGCCGGTCAACCGGGCCAGCTGCGCCGCACCAAAATGCCAGAGATAATAATAGGCAACACTGCCGCTGCCGCCACCTTCGGCGAAAAACGGGTTGGCCGGTGGCACGCCGCCGCGCAGCATCTCGTCGATGAGGGCGACCTTGGAATGATCGAAGATCGGCGCCGCCAGAATGACGCCATCGCCAACGATCTTCGGCATGACCGCGGCAGCGGGGACCAGTGCCAGCATAGCGGCCGCCAGATAGATCCAGGGCCGGATCTGCGACTGCCTGTCGGCTTCAGGCAATGGTGTCGTGGCTCGATCTCGCCAGATCGGAAGCAAAGCCAGGACACCCAACAGCAGTGCCGTGCCCAAGGGGGTTAGCGCCGAAAAGCCGACTATCAGCGAGACCGCCAGCGCGACCACATTCTGCACGGCCCAACCCAGCACCGGCGCCAGTGGCAATACCAGCGCCGGACCCAAGGACAGGCGCCGGGCAAACACCCAGCCGATACTCGTCCATAGTGCCAGAGCCACAAGGGCGCAAAGAAAGGCGGAAAATGTCGAGGCCATCATGTTCCGGCAATTGTCTCGCGGCAGCGTAACACTGCCTTGAAAAAGATCTTATCGCAAAATCAGCTCAGCCAGCAGCTCACAGACCGCTGAACCAATTGAAGCCCTGCTTCTCCCAGAACCCTTCGACATAGGTGTTGGTGACTTCGATCGCCCGGACCCATTTCGGGTTCTTGTAGCCAAGCTTGACGGCGGTGCGCAGGCGCAGCGGAAAGCCATAGGGATCGGTGATGGTTTCGCCGGCATATTTGGTGGCAAGGATGGTCTGGGGATGCAGGGCCGAGGCCATGTCGATGCTTTCCATGTAATCATCGGCACCGTGGAACGCGACATATTTTGCCGTCAGATCGGCGCCCACGCGGGTCAGAAACTGCCTCAGATTCGGGCCCGACCATTGGCCGATATAATCCCAGCCCTCGACGCAGATATGCTTGATGACCTCTTCCTGTTCCGGGAAGGCATAGATCTGCTCGAGGTTCCAGGGTCGCTTATCCTGAATGAGGCCGGCCAGTTCCAGCTTCCAGCCACTGATATCGACCGGCTTCACATGCTCGACCCCGTAATAGGCATTGAAGCGTGGCGGCTTGACCACCTGTGAGGCCGCGTAAGTCGGGGCGAGCTTGTTGGGGTTGAACAGCAATCCTTGCACGCCGTCATTGAAAGCGGAGACAGCGCGCAGAACGCTCTGCACCGCGCTGCGATTGGAAACATCGCATCCGGTGAGCAGCGACAGCGCACCCAATGACAGGGTGCCGCGCAGCACCTGGCGGCGATCGATCGCCTCGAGAAGCTTGCTGTTCTCCGCAAGCACACTCTGATCGGTTCCGCCTTGGGGGCGAAAGAGCGATCTGGCAGGCAAACGACGGGGCATGGCAGCCTCTCTTTCAGTGCGACGGTTCAGGGGGTGTGCCGCTCTTGTCCGAGCCGGCCGCGGCATCGAGACGCGGCCCGCCGGTGAGCATGGCAAGAATGGTCTTCGGCACCAGCAGCGCCAGCGTCACATGCACGAGCACAAACAACACGATCGCCGCCATGCCGAGGAAATGCGCCAGACGTGCGCCCTGGAAATTGTAGAACAGCGAAACCAGGCTGGAAAACTGCACCGGCTTCCAGATCGCGAGGCCCGAGACAACTTGCAGGATGACGACCAGGATGATGCCGACATAAAGCAGTTTCTGGACCGCATTGTAATGCGTGAGGTCCAGATGTTTCAGGCGGAAGCTGAGCGCCGCGATCATCTCTTGCACGACCTCGCGCGGTCGGATCGGCAGCAGCAGGCGTCGGAAGCGCCCTGAGAAGAGACCATATGTCAGATAAGCGATGCCATTCAGCACCAGAATCCACATGCCGAGGAAGTGCCATTGCAGCGCATGCTGCGCCCAGATGCCAAGGACGATGGAGTCGGGAAAATGCAGGAAGCCGAAAATCACTTCGTCATTGTAGATCTTCCACCCGCTCATGATCATCACGACCATGACGATCGCATTGGTCCAATGCATGATCCTGAGCGCCAAGGGATGCATGCGACGGCGGCGCACGCTTTGGCTCTCGCCTTGCACTTGAAGCATAGACATGGCCGCTCACCCCACGAATATTTCCACAGGCGTCGAAGCAACAAATAATGCAGGCAGATATTGCTCTGCGTGACTTGCTTTCTGTTTAGGAGCGCCGCATATACATGGGCGATCAGCCTTTAAGCGCGAAACGCGATCATTTTTCATGCCGAGTGTGCCGCCATGAGCAAGGTCACATCTCTCGCCGTCATCGGCATTGTACTCCTGCTGTCGGATACTGGCACCAGCTGGTCCGGTGGTACGCCCGGCGGAACGCAACCGGAAGCCACGCCCGAGAGCAGCCTGACGCCTGAAGAACGCATGAACCGCCGCTTCCCGCAAAAGGTTCGCGTTGGCGATCTCATCGGTTTGCCCCTGCTCGATAAGGACGACCGCACGCTGGGTCATGTGACCCAGGTGGTCCGCACCAGGGCCGGCAAGATCGAGTTGATCGTCTCTTGCTGTGGCTATTTCGACTGGGGCGGCCGGCCAGTGCCGGTGCCGATCGAAACGGTCGCCATTCTCGCCCGCCAGATCGACCTGCTCGATATTCCGCGCCAGGATTTCCTGGCGCTGGCCACCTGGAACGGCACCGACAGCGCCATCGACCCCAACGAAACCATCCGTATCGCCATTGGTCGGCGTTGAGCCTGTGCTGTGATCACGCCGAGATGTGTCGCGCCACTGGCCAGGGATGACGACCTCACTCATG
>WNFM01341254.1_pt1 | contig 10122 bp, 6 predicted proteins | sample 5400271 | NCBI WGS metagenome assembly WNFM01 (sample SAMN13153352, study PRJNA577476) | soil metagenome | isolation source: 60 cm saprolite on Douglas fir-dominated hillslope | place: USA:California | collected 2013-09-17
CCCATGATGATCTTGTCCTTGGCGCGCTCGAAGTCGTCCATGTCGACCAGGCGTTTGTTCTTGCGCGCGGCAAAGAGGGCGGCCTCGTTCACGAGGTTGGCGAGGTCGGCGCCGGAAAACCCGGGCGTGCCGCGCGCGATGATCTCGGCCCTCACGTCGGGGGCGACCGGGACCTTGCGCATGTGCACGAGCAGGATCTGCTCGCGGCCGCGGATGTCCGGGAGCGGCACCACGACCTGCCGGTCGAAGCGGCCCGGTCGCAGCAGCGCCGGGTCGAGCACGTCGGGGCGGTCGGTCGCGGCGATCACGATCACGCCGGTCGTGCCCTCGAAGCCGTCCATTTCGACGAGCAGCTGGTTCAAGGTCTGCTCGCGCTCGTCGTTGCCGCCGCCCAGCCCGGCGCCGCGCTGGCGGCCGACCGCGTCGATCTCGTCGATGAACACGATGCAGGGCGCATGCTTCTTGGCCTGGTCGAACATGTCGCGCACGCGTGCCGCGCCCACGCCGACGAACATCTCGACGAAGTCGGAGCCCGAAATCGAGAAGAACGGCACCTTGGCCTCGCCGGCGATCGCGCGCGCGAGCAGCGTCTTGCCGGTGCCCGGGTTGCCGACCATCAGCACGCCTTTGGGGATGCGTCCGCCGAGTTTCTGGAACTTGGCCGGGTCGCGCAGGAAATCGACCAGCTCGGAGACCTCCTCCTTCGCTTCCTCGCAGCCGGCGACATCGGCGAACGTGATGCTGTTGTTCGATTCGTCGATCATCCGGGCCCGCGACTTGCCGAAGGAGAACGCGCCGCCGCGCCCCCCACCCTGCATCTGTCGCATGAAGAAGATCCACACGCCGATCAGGAGCAGCATCGGGAACCAGGACACGAAGATGTTCATCAGCAGCGAGGGCTCTTCCTCGCGCTTCGCCTTGATCTTCACGCCGTACTTGAGCAGGTCGGAGACCAGCCAGATGTCGCCCGGCGAGTAGCTGTTGACGGGCTTGCCGTCGGTGGTCTTCGCCTTGAGGTCGCGTCCTTCGATCACCACCTCGGCGATGCGGCCGGCCTTGACCTCCTCCATGAACTGCGAGTAGTCCATGACCGCCTGGATCTGCTGGCGCGTGTTGAACTGATTGAACACGGTCATCAGGACAAGCCCGATGACGAGCCAAATCACGAGATTTTTGAAGAGGTTATTCAACTTCTTTCCTTTCCCGTTCTCTGCGTCTGACAGCCATTCTAAGCCCAAGCGGGCTCAAGGGACAGTGCCGATTCTCAAACCCTTGCCCAACAAATACATCTCCTTCGACTCGCCGCGCGAAGCGCCGGGCTTGCGCGAGGTCACCGCCTCGAAAACCCGCTCCATCTCCGCCAGGAACTCGGGGTAGCCCGAGCCCTGAAATGCTTTGACCAGGAATGCACCGCGCGGATTCAAATGAATTTTGGCGAAATCGAGCGCCAACTCGCACAGCTGGAGGCTCCGGGCCTGGTCGGTCGCGCGCACGCCGCTAATGTTGGGGGCGAGGTCGGAGACTACAAGGTCGATTTTCCGGCCTTCCAGCGCCTCCTCCAGGCGCCTCAGCACCGATTCGTCCCGAAAATCGCCTTGCATAACCGTCACGCCGGGCAGCGCACTGACTTCGAGCAGATCGAGCGCGATCACGCGCCCGGATTTCCCGACGCGCCCGGCGAGCACCTGCGACCAGCTCCCGGGCGCCGCGCCGAGATCGACCGCACAATCACCCGGCCGCGCGAGCCCGTCGCGCCTCACGATCTCGAGCAGCTTGAAAGCCGCGCGCGAGCGGTAGCCCTGCGCCCCCGCCTTGCGCACGTAGGGATCGCTCACGTGGCGTTTCAGCCACGCTTCGCTGGATTTGCTCCGGGTCATTGCCTACACTTCCTCGATGCCCGGATTATCGCGTGAACTGAGCCTCGCCACGGTCCTGCTGCTCGCGGCCTGCGCGTCCGCGCCGCAAGGCGAGCCCCCACTTGGCGGCACCTCGTGGCAGATCGTGAAATTCCAGGGCGGCGACGGCAAGACCCTCGCGCCGGACGAACGGGCGAAATACACGCTTTCCTTCGGCGCCAACGGCAACCTCGGCGCGCGCATCGACTGCAACCGCGGCCGCGGCAGCTGGAGCTCGCCCGGCCCGGGCCGGGTCAAGCTCGGAGTCCTCGCCCTCACGCGCGCCCTATGCCCGCCCGGGTCGCTTCACGACCAGGTCGTGAGGCAATTAGGCTTCATCCGCTCCTACGTCGTGAAGGACGGGCATCTCTATCTCTCGCTGATGGCGGACGGCGGCGTGTACGAATTCGAGCCGATGCCTGCCGCACAACGGTAGCGACTCAATGCCCGATCTATCGCCCGCCCGCCGCCGCGAGTTGAAGGCGCGTGCGCACAAGCTCGCCCCGGTTGTGCTCATCGGCGGAACTGGGCTGTCCACGCAGGTCCTCGCGGAAATCGACCGCAGCCTGAAGAGCCACGAGCTCATCAAAGTGCGCGTGAACGCAGAGCGAGCTGTCCGCGACGCGGCGTTTCAGGAAATTTGCAGGCAGACCGGAGCGCAGCCGGTTCAGCACATCGGGAAGATTCTGGTCTTGTTTCGCGAGAAGCCCGAGTCTTCCGATCCCGGGAAGACTCGGGTCGTGCGATAAGCTACTCGTACCTCACTTCGAGCACCTCGTACTTCCTCACCCCTCCCGGGGTCTGCACTTCGACCCGATCGCCCGCGTACTTGCCGATGATCGCCCGCGCGATCGGCGAGCTGACGGATATCTTCCCCTTCTTGATGTCCGCCTCGTCGTCGCCGACGATCTGGTAGGTCACGGCCTCGCCGTTCTTCTCCTCCAGCTCGACGGTCGCGCCGAACACACAGCGCCCTTCCGCGTCGAGCAGCTTGGGCTCGATGACTTGAGCATTGGCGAGCTTGGCCTCGATCTCCTTGATCCGGCCCTCGATGAAGCTCTGGCGCTCCTTGGCCGCGTCGTACTCGGCGTTCTCCGACAGGTCACCGTGCGTGCGCGCTTCCGCGATCGCCGTGATCGCGTTGGGACGTTCGACGGTCTTCAGCCGCTGCAGCTCCTGCCGCAACAGCTCCGCTCCGGTCGTCGTCAGCGGTATCGTGCTCATATCAAAATAAGCATCCCGGCACCCTGGGCGCCAGACTGCGGCATCGGTTATTCAAGGCAGAAGAGGTCGTGAAATGCGGTTCAATGGGACCACTTTTCCAGCCATTTTGCAATAGGCCCGCGCGAGCGCAGGCCGGCGTGCAGCGCCTGCAGCGAATACGGAACCAGGGTCTTCATGTGCCGCATGCCCTCGCAGGCGGCGCGGGCCCCGGCGACGGTGGTGTAGTAGGTGACGCGCCGCTGCACCGCGCTGGTCCGGATGGAGCGCGAGTCCGACACGGCGCTGCGCTTCTCCTCCACCGTGTTCACGATGAGGCTCACCTCGCCGTTCTTGATCATGTCGACGATATGCGGCCGGCCTTCGGCGACCTTGTTGACCACGGTCACCGCGATTCCATGAGCGGCAAGAACGCCGGCCGTGCCCCGAGTCGCGATCAGCCGAAATCCGAGAGTCAGCAGGTCCCGCGCGACCGGCACCACCGCCAGCTTGTCGCCGTCGCGTACGCTGATGAACGCGGTCCCGGTATCGGGCAGCTTGGCGCTCGCGGCGAGCTGCGATTTCACGAAAGCCTCTCCGAAAGTCTTGCCCACGCCCATCACTTCGCCCGTCGACTTCATCTCGGGCCCGAGAATGGTGTCCACGCCGGGGAATTTCACGAACGGAAACACCGCTTCCTTCACCGAGAAATACCCCGGGATAACCTCGGTCCGCGCGCCCTGCTGATCGAGCGTCTGGCCGACCATGCAGCGGGCCGCGATCTTGGCGAGGGGAACTCCGGTTGCCTTGCCGACGAAGGGCACGGTGCGCGAGGCCCTGGGGTTCACCTCGAGCACATAGATAACGCCCCTCTGGATCGCGAATTGCACGTTCATCAAACCTACGACCTCCAGGCCGCGGGCGAGTTCTACTGTCTGGCGGCGCAGCTCGCGCTCGATCTGCGAGGTGAGCGAATGCGGCGGCAGCGAGCACGCCGAGTCCCCCGAATGCACGCCGGCCTGCTCGATGTGCTCCATGACTCCGCCGATCGTCACGTGCTCGCCATCGCACACCGCGTCGACGTCCACCTCGGTGGCGTCGCTCAGAAACCGGTCGAGCAGCACCGGCGAGTCGTTCGACACCTTGACCGCCTCGTGCATGTAACGCTCCAGGTCCCTCTGCTCGTGCACGATCTCCATCGCGCGGCCTCCGAGCACGTAGCTCGGCCGCACCACCAGCGGATAGCCGATTTCGCCCGCCAGCTGCAGCGCCTGGCCTTCGGTGCGCGCCGAGCGGTTCGGCGGCTGCTTCAAGCCGAGCCGGTCGATCAGCTGCTGGAAGCGCTCGCGGTCCTCGGCCATGTCGATCATGTCGGGCGTGGTGCCGATGATCGGCACGCCGTTCGCCTCGAGGTCGCGCGCGAGCTTGAGCGGAGTCTGCCCGCCGAACTGGACGATTACCCCATAGGGCTTTTCCTTGTCGACGATCTCGAGCACGTCCTCGAGCGTCAGCGGCTCGAAATACAGGCGGTCGGATGTATCGTAGTCGGTGGAGACCGTCTCCGGGTTGCAGTTGACCATGATCGTCTCGAAACCGTCTTCGCGCAGCGCTAGCGCCGCGTGCACGCAACAGTAGTCGAACTCGATGCCCTGGCCGATGCGGTTGGGTCCGCCGCCCAGTACGATCACCTTCCTGCGGTCGGTGGGGAGGGCTTCGCACTCCTCCTCGTAGGTCGAGTACATGTAGGCGGTGCGCGTCGCGAATTCCGCGGCGCAGGTATCGACGCGCTTGTACACCGGGCGGATCCCGAAACGGTGCCGGACCGCGCGCACTTCCGTCTCGCAGGTATTGAAGAGGTACGCGAGCCGCCTGTCGGAAAAGCCCTTGCGCTTGAGGCCGCGAAGCGTGTCCGCGTCGATCTCCGCGAGACGCTTGTCGTCGAGCTCCATCTCGAGATCCACGATCTCCTTGATCTGCGCGAGGAACCAGGGATCGATGCGGGTGAGCTGGTGCACCTCCTCCAGCGTGAACCCGCCTTCGAACGCGTCGCCCACGTACCAGATGCGCTCCGGCCCCGGCTCGCCCAGCTCCTTTTCGAGCTGCTCGCGGTCGGTGGTCTTCTGGTTGAGCCCGTCGACGCCGACCTCCAGGCCCCGGAGCGCCTTTTGGAACGACTCCTGGAAAGTGCGGCCGATCGCCATCACCTCGCCCACCGATTTCATCTGCGTCGTCAGCCGGTCGTTCGCCTGAGGGAATTTCTCGAAGGCGAAGCGCGGGACCTTGGTGACGATGTAATCGATCGAGGGCTCGAAGGACGCGGGAGTCGCGCCCCCCGTGATCTCGTTCTTCAGCTCGTCGAGCGTGTAGCCGACGGCGAGCTTCGCCGCCACCTTGGCGATCGGGAATCCCGTCGCCTTGGACGCGAGCGCCGATGAGCGCGACACCCGCGGATTCATCTCGATGACCAGCATGCGCCCGTCCTCGGGGTTCACCGCGAACTGCACGTTCGAGCCGCCGGTGTCGACGCCGATCTCCCGCAGCACGGCGATCGACGCGTCGCGCATGATCTGGTATTCCTTGTCGGTGAGCGTCTGAGCGGGGGCGACGGTGATCGAGTCCCCCGTATGGACGCCCATCGGGTCCAGATTCTCGATCGAGCACACAATGATGCAATTGTCCTTGCGGTCGCGCACCACCTCCATCTCGAATTCCTTCCAGCCGATCACCGATTCCTCGATGAGCAGCTCGCGCGTCGGCGACGCGTCCAGTCCCCGCTCGCAGATCGCGACGAATTCCTCGCGGTTGTAGGCGATGCCGCCGCCGGAGCCCCCGAGCGTGAACGAGGGCCGGATCACGGCGGGAAAGCCGATGTCCTGCTGGATCTTCAGGGCCTCTTCCATTGAGTGCGCGAGCGTCGACCTCGGACAGGCAAGCCCAATCCTCGCCATCGCCTGCTTGAATTTCTCGCGGTCCTCGGCCTTGTCGATGGCCTCGCTCGAGGCGCCGATCATCTCGACGCGGTGCTTCTTGAGTACGCCGTTGCGCGCGAGGTCGAGGGCGCAGTTGAGACCGGTCTGCCCGCCCATGGTCGGAAGCAGCGCGTCGGGGCGCTCGCGGGCGATGATGGTCTCGAGCATCTGCCAGCTCAGCGGCTCGATATAGGTGACATCGGCCATCTCCGGGTCGGTCATGATGGTCGCCGGATTGGAATTGACGAGGATCACCTTGTAGCCTTCCTCGCGCAGCGCCTTGCATGCCTGCGCTCCGGAGTAGTCGAACTCGCAGGCCTGGCCGATGACTATCGGCCCCGCGCCGATGATGAGGACGCTCTTGATGTCGGTGCGCTTAGGCACGTGCGGTCCGGGACTCGCCTCGGGGTGCCCCTGGAAGCAGAACGCCGGCCGGTCGGTGCGCGCCAGACCCTGGAGGCTGCCGTCGAAAAGCGAGACGTGGGTCGGTCTCAGGTTCGCAGGGAGCGTGGCCGGATCGACCGCAAACCCGTGATTCTGGCTGGTGATGACCACCGTCCCGGTGTCCAGGTCCTTCACCGGGTGGTTGGCGCCGTGATGGCCGAACTTCATCTTCACGGTCTTCGCTCCCGAGGCGAGGCCCATGAGCTGGTGGCCGAGGCAGATTCCGAACGTTGGAACGCCGGCATCCATGATCTCGCGGATCGCGCGGACGGCGTAGTCGCAGGGCTCGGGGTCGCCGGGGCCGTTGGACAGGAATACGCCGTCGACCTTCAGCGCGAGCGCCTCGGCCGCGCTCGTCTGCGCGGGCAAGACCGTCACGCGACAGCCGCGCTCCACCAGCATGCGCAGGATGTTGCGCTTCACGCCGTAGTCATAGGCGGCAACGTGGAAACGCGCAGGGCCGGGCTTGCGGAATCCTTCGCCCAGGCGCCAGCGTCCTTCCGACCATTCATAAGGCTTCGCCGTGGTGACGACCTTGGCGAGATCCATGCCGGCGAGCCCGGGAAAGGCGCGCGCGGCCGCCAGCGCCCGCTCCAGGTCGTCGGAACCCGCGAGCAGCGCACCGTTCTGCGCGCCCTTGTCACGCAGGATCCGGGTGAGCCGGCGCGTGTCGATGCCGACGATCGCCGGCACACCGTTCCCGGCCAGAAAATCCGGGAAATTGCGTTCGGCACGCCAGCTGGAAAACCCCGTCGGGACATCCCGAACCACCAGTCCTGCGGCGAATACCTTCGCCGATTCCATGTCCTCGCCGTTGGTACCGGTATTGCCGATGTGGGGGTGCGTCAGGGTGACGATCTGGCGGCAATAGGAGGGATCGCTGAGAATCTCCTGGTACCCGGTGATCGCGGTGTTGAAAACCACCTCCCCGGCGGCGAGGCCCGCCGCGCCGGCGGAGGTGCCGCGAAAAAAAGTTCCGTCGGCCAATACGAGCAGGGCGGGCGGGGTCACGGGCACGACGGAAGGCTCATTGGCGGCCAGATGTGCAGAGCGGGACAGGCTCACGCCGGTCCCGCTCTGAAGCCCGAAGAGTATATCGTTATTTGCGCGGCCTCACCAAACTTCGCGCGCGAACGCGGATCGCTCGCGCACGGCACGGCATCGCTTGCCAAACCGTGCCAGAATTGACGGTCGGCCATTCGCCCGCCAGACGGAAACCGTGTCCCAGTCGCGCACCTCAATCACCGCCCTGTCATCGGCCGAGTTCCTGCCCCAGCGCGTTTCGCTGCTGTACCGGCTGGCGGGAAGCGACGTACCCGCCATTTTCATCGTTTCTGCCATCGCCGGTTTCGCCCTGTGGGGTTATATCAGCGACGCGCTCCTCGCCGCCTGGCTCATCTGGCTGGTCGTGGCGAGTCTCATACGCATCGCCCTCAATCGCGCCTACCACTTGCGCCGGCCGGGCCCGGAAGGCGCTCAGCGCTGGGAGGGTTTTTTCTGCCTCGCCAGCGCCGGCGTGGGTGCGACTTGGGGCCTAACCGTGATGCTGCTCTATCCCGCGCGGGGCCAGCTTCACGAGGTCCTCATCCCGTTCCTCATCGGCAGCGTCGCGATGGGCCTGCCCCCCGCGCTCGCCCCCAGCCCCAAGGCCTTTGCCTGCCTGATCGTGCCGATCTTCGCTCCCATGATCGGCCTGCTGTTTTCGCAAGGCGGGGCTTTCAACACCTCAGCCGGGATCCTGATCCTGGTATTCGCCGCAGTGCTTCTCGCGCTCTACCTGTCCTCGAATCGCGCGCTGACCGAGACGCTTCGCTTCGGCCAGGAAAACGAACGCCTGCTCGAGCAGGTCAAGGAGGCGAAGGAGCGCCTGGATCTGGCTTTGCAGGCCGCCAACATCCTCATCTGGGACTGGGACGTGCGCCGGCGCGACGTGTTCCTCGGCGGCAGCTGGGCGATCATCCTGAGGGTGGGCAAAGAGACCAGCGCCCTCTCGGTGGACGAATTGGCGCGGATGCTGCATCCCGACGATCTTCCAAAGGTGAAGCAGGCGCTGGGCAAGTGCCTGAACGGAGGGGAGACCGAATACGTCGCCGAGCACCGCGTCAGGACCCTCGCCGGAGGCTGGGTGTGGAGCCTTTCCCGCGGAAGGGTGGTCGAGCGCGACGCGGCCGGCAACGCGGTGCGCATGACCGGCGTCAACGTGGACATCGACGACCGCAAGCGCGCTGAGGCCGAGCTGCTCGTCGCCGTGCAACGCGAGAAAGAGCTGTCGGAGATGAAATCGAAATTCGTTTCCACGGCTTCGCACGAGTTCCGCACGCCGCTCGCCACGATGCTGTCCTCGGCAGAGCTGCTCGAGCACTACTCCGACAGCCTGGGCCCGGACGAGAAGCGCAACCTCCTGCAAACCATTCAGAGCAGCGCGAAGCGCATGAGCGAGATGATCGACGACGTCCTCACGCTGGGACGCGCCGAGTCGGGTGTGCTCAAGCTGAACCTAGGTCCAACGAATCTGCGCGAGCTCTGCAACCGGGTGGTCTCGGAATTTCGCATCGCGCAGGGGAAGCATCACGTCATCACCCTCGATGACCGCTTCGATCGTCTCGAAGCGGTCATGGACGAGCGCCTGCTACGGCACATTCTGAACAACCTGCTTTCCAACGCCGTCAAATATTCGCCGCAGGGCAGCGAGGTCACTTTTTCGCTCGAGCGCCGCGACGAGAAGGCGGCGATCGAGATCCAGGATCGGGGAATCGGCATTCCGCCCGAGGACCAGCCGAGGATGTTCGAGAGCTTCCAGCGCGCGTCCAACGTCGAAAATCGCCCGGGCACGGGCCTGGGTCTCGCCATCGTCAAGAAGGCGGTGGAGCTCCACGGCGGCGAGATCAGCCTGAAAAGTGCGGTCGGCGCCGGAACTCGGTTCACGATCGTGCTTCCGCTGCGGCCGGCAGTGCAGCCTGTAGGGGTGAGCTGATGGGCGCCTCGGCTCCGAAGAAAGTCCTCGTCATCGAGGACGAACCCAGCATCCGCAACAACATCATGCTGATGCTCAAGGTCGAACGCTACGCAGCCGTCGGAGCTGAAAACGGTCGCGTCGGGCTCGATCTCGCCCGCAGCGATCCGCCGGACCTGATCCTCTGCGACGTGATGATGCCGGAAATGGACGGATTCGCGGTGCTCGAGGCCTTGCGCGCCGAGGCGCGCTTCGCCGAGATTCCGTTCATCATCCTCACTGCGCTCGATGACCGTTCCAGCATGCGTCGCGGCATGAATCTCGGCGCCGACGACTACCTCCCGAAGCCTTTCACGCGCAACGAGCTTCTGGAGGCGGTGAACAGCCGCCTGAAGAAATTCGAGACCCTGACCCAGGCGCTCGCGGCCAGGCTCGTCCCGGAGCAGGACCGCCTCACGCAGAAATTCCGCGAAAAGATCTCGGGAGGCGACGGCAGCGCGGCACTCGAGCAATCCGACTCCGCCAGCCTGACCGGGAAGATCACCAACGCCACCGTTCTTTTCTCGGACATCCGCAACTTCACCACCTATTCGGAGCGGCTCACCAGCGACGAGATCGCGGAGCTGCTCAACGCCTATCTCGCGACCGCGTGCGCGCCCGT
>WNFM01358102.1_pt1 | contig 10121 bp, 6 predicted proteins | sample 5400271 | NCBI WGS metagenome assembly WNFM01 (sample SAMN13153352, study PRJNA577476) | soil metagenome | isolation source: 60 cm saprolite on Douglas fir-dominated hillslope | place: USA:California | collected 2013-09-17
CTTGATCGCTCGGACGTCGAGCTGTCTCTTCGTGTCTTTGAAGCGCTCTTCGAGCACAGCGACCGCCGTCGGCTCAATCTCGCAAAGCAGTTTCGCTTCATGCTTTGCGCTCGCGAGTCCCAATTCGATGCCCCCGATTCCCGCGAAGAGACCGGCGACTTGGAGAGGGTTACGTGACCACTGGCCATCGAGGGCGGGAGCTGTGGAGCGTTTGGTTCCCACGAGGCGAAGCTGGGAGGTGGTGGAGCGGGCAGCCATCTGACACCGAGTGTACCGGGATTCTGCGTACGTACAACTAATCTTCCCGGTGTAGAGCCGCGAGGTCGCGCGGCGGTGAATGTCTGAGCTAACTTCTCCTGCGTGGGCGCCGGCGACTCCTCACATCACCCGATGCAACGCCTCCACCGCGCCGCAGACGTACAGCTCGTCCGTGGCAGCCAGCTCCGTCTCAGGTTGAATCCGCGTGACGAGCTTTCCCCCGCGGCGCAGCGCCACCAGCGAGCAGCCGTGCTCGCGTAGCGGGAGATCGGAGACGCGGCGGCCGGCGAAGCGGGCGGCGGGGGCGGCGTCGATGCGGCGGTGTTCGTCGGGCGGAGAGCATCTCGCCGGAGATGTCGGAGATGGACAGGGCGTAGTCGGCGCCGGCGCGGTAGATGTTGTCGAGGTTGCGGGCGTGGTTCACGCGTGCCACGACCGGCACGCCGGCCACGAGGTCGCGGACGATGACGGCGCCGAACATCGTGGCATCGTCGCTGTTCAGGGCCAGGACGATGCCGCGCGACTCGAGCACGCCGGCGCGCTCCAGCACGGAGGAGTCGAGCACGTTCCCGACGACGTCGACGCCCGGCAGGGCCTGCCGCTCGACGACGCGCACGTCTTCGCCGGCGTCGGTGAGCAGCTCGTGCACTTTCCGGCCTACCTCGCCGAAGCCGGCGATGACGAACGGGCCGCTGCTGCGCATGGGCATGGCGCCGAGGATCGTGGCGGCCTCGCGGAGCGACGCCTCATCGCCGACCAGCTCGAGGATGCAGTAGGCGTCGATGGTCATGTCGGCAGTGCAACGCGCCTCGAGGCGGTTGCGGGTCCACTTGCCCACCACCACGGCGCCGCATGCGCCCAGCTTTGCGTCGCCGAGGGTCTTGCCGGCGAAGGGGCTGTCGGCGGGGATGCGCAGCTCGCAGCGGTGCAGTCCCGTGATTGCCTCGATGCCAGGGAGGCGCGGGCTGATCTTCTCGCTGGCATGCGCGGCGAGGGCGGCGGCGATGATGTGCCGCGGGGTGTAGGCGGCGGTGGCGCCTGCGAGCTCCATCGGCTTGCGGTGCGCCGGCTCTTCGACGAACGCCAGCACCTCACCCTTGAAGTGCTTCTGCCTTGCGCGGAGGACGAGGGCGGCATTCTCCTCGTCGCGGCCGTTGGCGACGATGGCGCGCGCTACGCCGAGGCGGCAGACCTCGAGCGCATCCTCCTCGGTACGCACGAAGACGACGGCCTGCTTCCGCTCGAGGACGGCCCGAGCCGTGGTCTCGTCGGTCTCGATGACCAATGAGGCCACGCCTGCGCGTTGCAGTCGTCCCAGCAGCGTCTCTACGGCGGGTCCGTAGCGATAGACGACAACATGGTCGGTCAGCTTTTCGGGTGCGGTGCGCGGCAGTTTCTCCTCGAAGCGCTCTTCGAGAAACGGAACCATGAAAATGGGGACGACGAGAAAGAAGAGGAACACGCCGACGAACTGCACGCTGACGACGAAGAGGACCATCAGGGGGTGGTTCCACTTGGAGTCGTAGCCGTAGCCGGTGGTCGACAGCGTCTCGGCGGCCCACTCGAAGCTCTGCCAGAACGAGCGGTGGGTGCCTTCGAGGCGGCTCATGCCGAGCTGGTAGAGCAGCGCCGCCCCGATGGTGAAGGCGACGAGGCCGGCCAGGATGGCGAGGAGGCGGCGCGAGGACCGCTGCATGCAGCCATGGTATCGCCGAGGATAGGATCACGCCGATGATCCTTTGTGCGGTACGTGGCTGCGGGGCGTTGCTGGTCCGCGATGGAGGGCGTTTCGTCTGCGCTCTTGGACACACGTTCGACGTCGCTCGCAGCGGCTACGTCAATCTCTTGCAGCCGCAGGAGCGGCGCTCGAAGGTGCCGGGCGATTCAGAGGAGGCCGTGGCTGCGCGGCGTCGCGTGCATGAACGTGGCGTGACGCGGCCGATGCTGGAGGCCATCTCTTCGGTGCTGGCGTTCTCGGCGGACGATGTCGTTCTCGATGCTGGCTGTGGCGATGGCTGGTTCCTCGGCGAGTCGCACCGCCAGCACGGATTCACAGGGTTTGGCATCGACATCTCGACGCCCGCCATCGAGCTGGCGGCGAAGCGATATCCCGACTGCACGTGGATTGTCGGCAATGCCGACCGTTTCGTGCCGCTGGCCGACCGCTCGGTGACGAAGGTCCTGTCGATCACGGCGCGCATGAATGCGCCGGAATTCCGCCGCGTGCTCCGCGACGACGGGATGCTCCTGGTGGCCGTCGCCGCGCCCGAGGATCTGGTGGAGCTGCGTGGCGCCGGGAAGGATCGGGTGGCGAAGACGATCGAGACCTTCGCGCCGCAGTTCTCGCTCTCCTCGCAGCGGCGTGTGACGGCCGTGGTCGAGGTGGATTCGGAGACGGTTCGTGACCTGCGGCTGTCGATTTACCGTCCGCGGGGCGGGACCGACGTTGCGAGGGTGACGCTGTCGCTGGACTTGTTGGTGTTCGCGCCGATGTAGCGTTAAGTTGGGGTCACATCTGGAGACTTAACTTAACGGCACTCTTCGAGGATTCGGGTGCAGCGCATCGCGCCGTTAAGTAAGTTTCCAGATGTGACCCCAACTTAACCACGCACTACAATCTCCCGCCATGTCCGCCACTGCTCCCGCCCCGCCGCCCGTCCGCCCTGTCACGCTCGACGAGATCCTTGCCGCGCGCGAGCGCATCAAGAACCTCATCACACGCACGCCACTGATCCGATTGCGGCATGACGTCCCGGGAGGGCCGGAGATCTGGCTGAAGCTGGAGAACCTGCAGCCGATCAATGCCTTCAAGATCCGCGGTGCAGCGAATGCGGTCGGCCGGCTCAGTGCAGAGGATCGTGCCCGTGGGGTGTGGACGATCAGCGCCGGCAACGCCGGACAGGGCGTGGCGTACGCGGCGCGAGAGCTCGGCATCGTCTGCACGGTCGTGACGATCGAGACGGCTCCCGCCACCAAGATCGAGCGGATGGAGCGCCTCGGTGCACGGATCGTGAGGGCGCCGTTCGATCAATGCTGGCAGGCCATGGAGAATCGTACGTTTCCCGGCGTCGAGGGGACGTTCGTCCATCCGTTCGACGATCATGATTTCATCGCCGGCAACGCCTCCCTCGGCCTGGAGATCATGGAGGATCTGCCGGGCGCGAAGACTGTCATTTGCGCCATCGGTGGCGGGGGATTGATCTCGGGTATCGGCAGCGCCATCCGGCACGTTGCGCCCCACGTGCGCATCCTGGGTGCGGAGCCGGAGACGGCGGCACCGGGGGCAGCGTCGTTCGCGGCAAACGAGCCGCGCGTCTTCGAGCACTGGCAGGCGTCATTTGTCGATGGCGCCGGCGGGAAGTCGATCTTCCCGCGTATGTGGGAGCGTCTGAAGGATGTCTCCGACGGCTCGATCGTCGTCACGCTCGACGAGGTGAAGAACGCCATGCGTATGGTTGCCGAGAAGACACGCGTGATCGCCGAAGGCGCGGGCGCGCTCGCCGTGGCCGCGGCGCTGAGCGGGCGGGCGGGTGAGGGGCCGGTGGTTGCGGTGATCAGCGGCGGCAATATCGATCTGAAGAAATTCGCGGAGCTGATCGGCGCGGCGTGAGCGCAGGCTAGTTCCCGCAACGCGGCTTGCCGCAACCAAAACCACGCCAACAACCACAGAGGCACAGCGCGGCGAAGCCGCAACCAAGAGGCAAACCCTCAACACAGAGACACTGAGGACATGGAGAAAGGCGCTCTTACAAAAACCGGTGCTCTCTGTGTCCTCGGTGTCTCGGTGGTAAACGCTTTGCCTGTTACCTGTTACCTGTTACCTGTTGCCTGTTACCGGCTACCAGAGTCTTCGTGCCCGGCGAAGAATCCAGACGTTAGTAGTACAGAGATCACAGAGGTTCACAGACACGGAGGAGCTTGAATGCCATGCAGGCCCAGCAGCCCAAGTTCGATCTGACGATCGACAACATGATGCGCGGGCCGGCGGTCTACGGATACGCGCCGCGCGAGCTGCGCTGGCAGCCTGACGGCAAGCGCCTCTTCTTCGACTGGAAGGAGAACACCGAGCCGCTGGAGAAGGACTTCGACACCTGGTCGGTCGATCGCGATGGCAAGAACCTCCGGCGGCTGACGGACGACGAGAAGAAGGATGCGACGCCCGCGCGCGGCCGGTGGACGCGTGATCACAAGCGGGCGTTGTATGCCGAGGATGGCGACATCTACCTCTATGACGGCACGAGCAACAAGCGCCGCAATCTCACGCACACGACCGACGCGGAATCATCGCCGCGCTGGACGCAGGACGAGCGGCACGTCGCGTACGTCAGAGGGAACAACCTCTACGTCCTCTCTCTGGAGGACGGTGAGCTCGAGCAGATGACCAACATAGTCGCCGCGGACGAGAAAGGCCCGCAGGTCGACCTCTGGCAGGAAAAGGACAAGAACAAGTCCGCCAGCCAGCTCTGGGTGGAGAAGGAAGAGCGCAAGTTGATTGACACCGTCGACCGGCGCGCGAAGAAGAAAGAGGCCGACGAGGCGAAGAAGAAGAAAGAGAACCCGCGAAAGCCGTTCAAGCTGGAGGCGAAGCAGAACGTCGCCGACCTGGAACTGACGCCGGACGGGAAGAGCGTGCTGGCCCGGCTGCGCACCGATGGGGCGAAGACGAAGCGGACGATCGTTCCCGAGTACGTGACGGAGAGCGCCTACACGGAGCCGATCCCGGGCCGCACGAAGGTGGGCGACGAAGCGCCGGTGACGAAGCTGGTCCGGCTCGATGTCGCGAACGGTGACTCGAAGCCCCTCGACCTCGGTCTGCCACTCGCCCCGGAAGCGACGGGCGAGACAAAGGCCGAGCAGAAGGCTGAGACGAAGAGCGAAGCGAAGGCTGAACCAAAGAGCGACGAAGGCGCGGCTGTGAGAAAGAAGGCGCGGCCGAAGATCGACCCCGTGGTGCCTGACATGATTCCCGATCCGAAGCCGGATCCGGAGAAGGAGCAGCAGGCGGAGGCGAAGCGGGAGGCGACGGCTGCAGCCAAGAGCGAGCAGAGGAAGTCGAAAAGCGAAGCCAAGCCGGAAGCGAAGGCCGAAGCAAAGAATGATGGCAAGGCAGAGGACAAGAAGACGAAGGTGCGCGAGTCCTCGATCGAGGAAGTGACCTGGTCGGATGATGGGTTGAAGGGCATCGTCGTCGTTCGAGCCGAGGACAACAAGGACCGCTGGATCCTCGCGATCGATCCGACGCCTGCTGATGGCGCGTTGAAGACGCGCATCCTCGTAACGATGCACGACGACGCCTGGATCAACAGCTTCCGCTTCGGCGAAGCGGGCTGGCTGAAGGACAACGCCAACATCTTCTACGTCTCCGAGCAGAGTGGCTGGGCGCAGCTCTACCGCGTGGCATGGAGCGGTGGTGCATCGACTGCGCTGACCGAAGGGAAGTGGGAGGTCGGCGGGGTGTCGCTGTCCAACGACGGCAAGTGGTTCGACTTGATGACCAGCGAGACCTCGCCATACGAACATCATTTCTGGCGGATGCCGGTGGCGGGCGGCGCGCGCACGCGGATCACGGAGCAGGCCGGCTTCCACGACGCGGTGACTTCGCCCGACGGTACGATGGTGGCGGACCTCTACTCGTACACGAACAAGCCTCCGGAGGTCTACCTGCAGGCCCTCCACCCGGGTGCGCCGATGACGCGGGTGACGACGTCACCGACCGCGGAGTTCAGTGCCTACCCATGGCTCGAGGTACCGATCGTGACCATCCTGGCGCGCGACGGTACGCCCGTCCCGGGGCGTTTCTACAAACCGGTGCAACCGAACGGTGCGGCGGTGGTCTTCGTGCACGGTGCCGGGTATCTGCAGAACGTGCACCGTGGCTGGTCGAGCTACGAGCACGAGTACATGTTCCATCATCTCCTCCTCTCACGGGGCTACACCGTGCTCGATCTCGACTACCGCGGCTCGGCGGGCTACGGCCGCAATTGGCGCACCGCCATCTATCGGCACATGGGAGGCCAGGATCTCGATGATCAGGTGGACGGCGCGAAGTGGCTGACCTCAACCCAGGGCATCGACCCGAAGCGCATCGGCGTGTACGGCGGCAGCTACGGTGGCTTCATCACGCTGATGGCGATGTTCACCCGCCCAGGCACGTTCGCGGCAGGCGCGGCGCTGCGCCCGGTCACGGACTGGTCGGCGTACAACGCCCCGTACACCTCCGACATCCTCAACAACCCGCAGAGCGATCCCGAGGCGTATCGCGTATCGTCTCCGATCTATTTCGCGGACGGCTTGAAAGGCGCACTGCTTATCTGCCACGGCGTCGTCGACACGAACGTGCACTTTCAGGACACGGTGCGCCTCGCTCAACGTCTCATTGAGCTACGCAAGGAGAATTGGTCCGTGGCGTTCTTCCCAATGGAGAACCACGGGTTCGTCGAGCCCACGAGTTGGGCGGACGAGTACAAGCGGATTTACAAGCTGTTCGAGGAGAACTTGAACCGACGATAGGAAGTGGTTAGTGGTCAGTGGTTACAGTGGTTAGAAGGAGCGCCACCCGTCAACGCACAAACTGAACCGCTGCCGAACGGTGGCCAACGGCGTTTCTCCACTGACCTCTGACCACTACTTAACCGTGGCCAGCGGCCGCGGTCCTGCACGGGGGGGGACTGGGAAGTCGTGGCGGTCGTCCATCTGGGCGAAGGGGGTGTTGACGACCGGCACTCTCAGGCCTCCCACGGTGGCAAATTGGCGGGTCGGCTGCGGCTTGTCGACATGCGCGGCCATGCGCACGGATACGGTCCTGGAGTCGAGGAATTGCACGCCTGTCTTTGTCAGAAGGAGCGAGGGAACGAAGACGTCGGCGTTGCCGGGGATGTTCTGGAAGACGAGCTTGGACTCTGGCGCGCCGGGCGCGCTGAAGCTGATGGTGACGTTTCCCGGTGGGACGTCGAGCAGGAGAAAGGCGCCGTTCTCCTGCAGCCCTCCCGAGACGTACGGTGCGCCGTCGACCCAGACACTCATCGACCGATAGAGCTCGGCCCTGCGGGCGGCCTCAGTCTCGACCGTGTGGAAGCCAGCATTTGGTCCCCCTTCGACATCAACGACCCACCCGCGGACGCTGATCGGCTCCTTGCTGACGACGGGGGCGTTGGGGTCGGAAGGACCGCAACCGAAGAGCAGGAGAAGGCCGAATGCCGCTGAGGAACGTTTCATACTCTGAGGATAGAACGGGTTCGTGGTCGTTTGTTGGTTGTCAGTGGTCAGTTATCAGTTGTCAGTGTGCGATCGGGGTCCACCCGAGGACGTGGCGGGAAAACCCGGTGAGGGGTGAAGATGTCCCCACTGATAGCTGACAACTGATAACTGACAACTGCCTCACACCGGAATTGCGCGGAAGCTTGGTGCAATTATTGTATTCAACATTTTCCGTCTCGCGGCCTAATGTGAACATGCTTGCCACGCTCGCCAACGCCAGGAAGGTCGGCTACGTCTTTTCGGGCGGTTCGTCCCGGTGTGCCTTCCAGGTCGGAGCGGTGGAGGCGCTCGCGGAGCTTGGCGTGAGGCCGGCCCTGACGATCGGAGTCTCGGCCGGAGCGTGGAATGCGGCCATCGTCGCGGCCCGGCGTGAGCATCGCATCCGCTATTTCTGGCGTTCGTTCATGCGGATGCCGCGTGTCGACCTGCGCAACCTCCTCGTGGAGCATTCGCCATGGCGCTTTCGCACGATGCACGCTCGAAACTTCGCACGCTTCATCGGCCGCGACCGATTCCGCGCACCTGACGCTCTGCCGTTCTTCGTCTCCGTCACACGGTTGCGCGACACTACAAACGTCATTCTGAACGCGGCGGAAGTCGACGACCCTCTCGAGTTGCTCCTGGCCACGAACTACCTCTGGCCGTTCTACACGCATCCGCCCCGGATCGACGGCGAGCAGTATGGAGATGGCGGATACACGGACAACGCACCTTACGAACGGGCTCTGGCCGAGGGGTGTGACGCGGTGGTGGTCATCGCGCAGAAGGGAGAATCGGAAGGCGGGCTGTTCAAGCGGAAGGGAGACTATGAGCACGTTCCCGCCGATCCCCGCGTCATCGTCATCCGGCCGCGCCATCGCATGCCGATTGCCTTCACGGAGCGCAACTGGGAGCGCCTGGCTCCCTTCATCCACGTCGGTTACCTCCGTACCCGGGAAGTCCTCCTCGGCGAGCGCCATCCGGAGACGGACGTTCGCGCCAAAGGGGAGGCGCCCTCGGCGAGGGTGAGGAAGTGGGTGGGGGCAATTGGGTTGTGAGACTTGTTCGGCAGGCGAGCATTGGAAGAGTGAAGAGTGAAGGGTGAAGGGTGAAGAGTGAAAAAAGGCCGGGTGAAACGGCCGGGTTCATTTCACTCTTCACTCTTCACCCTTCACTCTTCCTATAATCTCCTCACGCGATGAATCGCCCACTCCCGAAGCGTCTCCTGCCAACCCTCCTGCTCGCCGTCGTCGCTGCCCTTCTTCTGGGCCAGTCCATGAATCCGAACCAGGCAACGCTACGAACGCCGGCAGGGGACAAGACGGTGACCATTGCGCGTCAAGGCAACCAGACGTTCTTCTCGGCCGAGGAGGTGGTGACTGCGCTTGGCGGGACGGTGACGAAGGACACGAACGGCTGGAAGGTGACGATCAACAACGTCACGGCGGCGTTCGGCACGGACTCGCGATTCGCCGTCGTTCGGGAAGACCTGATCGAGATGCCGCTGGCACCCCTCTCCGTCGATGGGCATCCCTTCGTAGCGTGGCAGTTCTTCAACGGATTCCTCAGCCGAGCCTCCGATCAGGAGGCAGCCTTCGATCCGGTCAATCGCGTCCTCAGCGTGCGCGTCCTGCAGCGCTCGGTCGTCAACGTCCAGTTCTCCGTCGCGAACGTGCAGGGCATCTCCAAGATCGTCCTCACTCTCAGCGGCCTGGTCGACTATGCGATCGTGAAAGAGGCGAGCGCCTACACCGTGCACTTCAAGACACCGGTCAAGCCGCCATTTGGCGAGCAGACGTTCGACGATCCCTACGTGGCCAAGGCGGCCTTCACCGGCAATGATCTCCGCATCCTGCTGACTTCTCCCGACGTGGTGGGTGACGCGTATCGGCTGGACAATCCCTTCCGCATCGTCCTCGATTTGCGCAAAGGAGCGGCTCCGGCGCCTGGTGTGGTCCCGCCAACGGTAGTGACAAGGCCGGTCGAGCAGCCAGGCATCCACACGATCGTCATCGATCCCGGGCATGGCGGCACGCAGGTGGGGGCCATCGGTCCGGCCGGACTCATGGAGAAGGATGCCACGATGGCACTCTGCCGCAAACTGGCTGACGCTCTCTCCGCGAAGCTGCACGCGCGTGTCATCCTTACTCGTACCGACGACTCGCTCGTCTCGCTCGACCAACGCACCGCGATTGCCAATCAATACAAGGCCGACCTCTTTCTGTCGGTGCACATGAACGCCGCTGTGGTCAAGGGGGCGAAGGGGAGCGAGACCTACTTCCTTTCCCTCGAGGCCAGCGACGAGCTTGCGAAGAGAGCTGCCGACGTCGAAAATGCCGCGCCGAAGGCGGCGGGTGCTTCGGGCGGCGCGAACGAGGGCGATCTCAAGCTCATCCTGTGGGACCTTGCCCAGCAGTCGTACCTCAATGAGTCGAGCCGTTTCGCACAGGATGTTCAGGAAGAGATGAACCGCATCAGTGGGATCACGAATCGCGGGGTGAAGCAGGCGCCATTCAAGGTACTCGTCGGTGCCACGATGCCGGCGGCGCTGGTCGAAGTGGCCTTCATCACGAATCCCGACGAAGAGGCGCGGATCAAGAGCGAGGACTTCCAGAATACCGTCGTCG
>WNFM01008692.1_pt1 | contig 10120 bp, 9 predicted proteins | sample 5400271 | NCBI WGS metagenome assembly WNFM01 (sample SAMN13153352, study PRJNA577476) | soil metagenome | isolation source: 60 cm saprolite on Douglas fir-dominated hillslope | place: USA:California | collected 2013-09-17
CGGTCGCCTGGTTCGGCGGCAACTACATCGACGCGGCGCAGCATGGCGACTGGCGCGCCTCGCCGCTGCGCGCGCCCGATCTCGCGCGGCTGCCGCCGGCGCTCGTCATCGTCGGCGACTGCGACGTGCTGCGCGACGAGAGCCGCGCCTATGCCGAGGCGCTGCGCCGCGCCGGCAACGAGGCGAGCTTCCAGCTCTATCCCGACATGATCCACGGCTTCTTCACCATGGGCGGCATCATCGCCGCCGCCGACCGCGCCGTCGCGCAAGCCGCCGAGTTTCTGAAGCAGGTCGTCGCGCGCTAGGGAACGCGCTGTCGGCTCAGCGCTTGACGCCGCAGGTCTTGTCGATCTGCGCCAGCGCCTGGCCGAGTCCGGCGAGCGAGTAGGTGTCGGTGGTCTCGGTGCCGCGGGCGGAAACGCCCTTGAGCACGGCCTGCTTGCCCTTGGCGAGCGCCTCCACCACCGCCTTGTCGGTGGCGGGATCGCGCGCCCAGGCCGTGTCCTTGTTGGTGAAGAGCGTGAATTTGCGGCTGTCCACCGTCAGCTCGGCGTCCGAGCCTTCCTTGAAGAGATAACCCGCGTTGAAGCTCACCTCGTTGCTGATCTTGTCGGCCGGGCGATGGGTGACGCTGGCGTAGATCTTGTTGCGCTTGGCGCCGGCGGGCTCGCTCTTGCTCGGCTCGCCGACGACATAACAGATCCTGTGGCTCTTCTCGGTGTCGCTATAGGCGTCCCAGCCCTGCGCGCCGCCGAGACGCGTCACCCCCTCCTTCTGCTGCACCGGCTTCGCCGCGCTCTTCGCCTCGGCCTTCGGTGCGGCGGCGCTGCCGGCGGGCGCCAGCGGCGGCATCAGCATCAGGGCAAGTGCGGTGGCAAGGCAACGGGCGGGCGAGCGCATGCGCGCAACCATAACCATCGCGTCGCTCCCTGCCAAGCGGCGCGATGGAAGCACGCCCCTTGCCTCGGCATCGCCGCCTGGGCAAGGTGAGCGCCACGGCGACGCGGCCACGGGGAGGAAGAGCGATGCGCGCGGTGCTATGCAAGGAATTCGCCGGACCGGAGAAGCTCGTCCTCGCCGACGTGCCGCTGCCGCCGCTGCGCGACGGCACGGTGCGCATCGTGATCCACGCCGCTGGCGTGAATTTCGCCGACACGCTGCTCATCACCGGCCAATATCAGGACAAGCCGCCGCTGCCGTTCACGCCGGGCATGGAGGTGGCCGGCGTCGTCGCGGAGGCAGGCGCCGGCGTGACGCATCTCAAGCGCGGCGACCGCGTGCTCGCCCCGGTCGGGCGCGGCGGCTTCGCCGAGGAGGTCGTCACCGAGGCCGACGGCGTCCACCGCATCCCCGACCGCATGGATTTCGTCACCGCCGCGGGATTCCCCGTCGCCTACAGCACGTCCTACGGCGCCTTCGCCTGGCGCGGCCGGCTGCAGCCGGGCGAGTGGGTGCTCGTGCTCGGCGCCTCCGGCGGCGTGGGATTGACTGCGGTCGAGATCGCCAAGGCGATGGGCGCCAAGGTCATCGCCGCCGCCGGCGGCGCGGACAAGCTCGCCGTCGCCGCGCGCGCCGGCGCCGACCAGCTCATCGATTACACGCGCGAGCAGATCCGTGACCGCGTCAAGGACATCACCGGCGGCCACGGCGTCGACGTCGTGTACGATCCCGTCGGCGGCGATGCCTTCGACCAGAGCCTGCGCTCGATCGCCTGGGAGGGGCGCATCATCGTCATCGGCTTTGCCGGCGGGCGCATCCCGCAGATACCCGCGAACATCGTGCTGGTGAAGAACATCGACATCGTCGGATTCTTCTGGGGTTCCTATCGCCGCCACAAGCCGCAACTCGTGGCGGAGTCCTTCTCGCAGCTCTTCCGCTGGTTCGAAGAGGGCAGGCTCAAGCCGCATGTCTCGCACACCCTGGATTTCAGCGAAGTGGCGCAAGCGCTCGACCTGCTCAAGACGCGCAAATCCACCGGCAAGGTGGTGCTCACCATGGGGCGGTGAGCGCCGTCGCGGCAGTCCGGCGAAATCGAGATAAATGCTACCAGCCCGGCGCCAGCCAGGATCGGTGCGCGTCCTTGGATCGCTATATTACAGATCGTTCATGTCAGGGGATGGCGCGGGGGCCTCCGCCTTATTACTGCATGACCAATGAAGGCGCTTCGCCTTCGCAGGAGTTGGACATGGCAAGGTTTCACCGAGCGGCAGCGGTCGCGCTTATGCTGGTCGGCCTCGGCGGTTGCATCGTCGCGCCCGCCGCGCCACCGCCGCCCGTTTATGGCTATGCCCCCGGCTATGGCTATGGCCCCGGCTATTACGCACCGGGCTACGCCGTCTATCCGCCGCCCGTCTCGGTCGGCATCGGCCTCGGCTTCGGCGGCGGGCATCATTGGAGGTGACGATGGCTGCGGCGATTCCTTGGCGTGATCGCGGCGGCCGTGGTGGCGCTCGGCGCAGAGCGCCTCGCCCCAGGAAAATGATGCGTGCCTGCCGAACACCACCTGCAGAAACCCGGTTCATTGCCCGCTCGAAATGATCGGGAGATTCGGACGGTAGTACCCTGCGGTATCGGCGCGCTTGCGGCGGGCCCGCGGCTCCCAAGTGCTAAGAATCCGCTAACGCGCGCTTGCGCCGGCGCTGCGCCGCAACGCCGCGCCGGCCACGCCGCATCTCGTCAAACGCGCCCGCGTCGGTCTATGATGCGTCGTCTCGGAGGAGACGCATGGGCACCATTAGACAGGCGCGACTCCAGGATGCGCGGGCCATCGGCCGGATCGAGGTCGATACCTGGCGCTCGACCTATGCCGGCATGCTGCCCGACCGGGTGCTGCTCGCCATGTCCGAGCAGCGGCAGACGGCGTCCTGGGCGGGGTTCCTGCGGCACCGCGCAGGCGATGTCTGGGTCGCGCAACAGCCGCGGCCCGACGGCGGCGAGGCGCGGCTCGTTGGCTTCGGCAATTGCGGGCCGCAGCGCGAAGGCGGCTTCGGCTACGCCGGCGAGATCTATACCCTCTACGTCGCGCCGGAGGCGCAGGGCCAGGGCTTCGGCCGGCTCCTTTTGTTGGCGCTGTTCGCGCGGCTGGTCCATTGCGGCCATCGCTCCGCGCTCGTCTGGGTGGTGCGCGCCAACCCCTCGCGCTTCTTCTACGAGCGGCTCGGCGGCAAGCTGGTGCTGCACCGGCCGATCCCCGTCGGCGGCGCGCCGGTCGAGTCGGTGGCCTATGGCTGGAAGGATCTGCGCGCCGTGATCGACCGCGAGGCGCGCAGCGGCGCCGGCGGCTCGTCGCCGCGCCCGGGTTAACCGACGCTAAACCTGTCGCTGGCTTTAATGCGGCTTCACCGAGGGGCTGGCGTCTGGTGCCCGGACAAGGGCGCCGGGTGCCGGCCGACCGGTGCAGGGTCGTCATGGCCGCACGGGAGCGGCCGGTGACGCCTCGATTTTTGGGGGTGCACATGGCAACAGCCTCTTTGCCGATTCTCGCGAGCATCGGCATCAACGACGAGAACTCGCTGCTGCGACGTTACGTAAAATACTGGCTGCTTTATCAGATCATGCCGGTCCCGGTGCTGCTGCTCGGCTGGTATGCGCTGCGCATCGGCGCCGCCGCGCATCAATGGTTCTGGCCGCTCGTGCTCAGCATCCACTGCCTGCTGAGCTTCGTCTGCGCCTTCCAGGCCGCATTGTTTCACGGCCGCGGCCGCTGACGCAGCGGTTCGCCGTTCCAGCGATCACCGGCGCCGCGTCTTAGCTGCGCCGGCCGGCGCTATTGCGCCTTGGCCAGGAATGCCTGCGCTGTCTGCAGCTCCGGCCGCTGGCTGTCGGCATGCGCCGTGAGCGCCGCGAGGTTCTCGTAGGAGCGTCTGGCCTTGGCCATGTCACCCGACTGCTCCGCCGCTTGCGCCGCGCCGAAGAGGCTGCGGAAGCGGTTGGGGTCGGTGGTCAGCGTTGCCTCGTATTCGCGCAAGGCATCGGCGGGCTGGCCGAGCTCGAGCAGCAGGTCGGCGAGCAGCTCGCGCGCCGGGACGACGGCGCCCGGCGTCGCCGGGTGCTTCTCCATCGAGGCTTCGAGCGCGGCGGCGGAGCGCATGAGCTCGAGTGCCTCCCGGTCGTTGCTTTCGGCATGGGCGAGTGTCGCCATTGCCGCCTGTCGCTGCACGTCGACCTGGTTTGCCCAGTAGGTGTTCTTCACCCCCGTCAGCTTGTCCCGCGCTGCCTCAAGCCTCGCGATCTCCTGCCGCGCCGCATCGGCGTCGCCGCTGCGGGCGGCGCCCACGGCGCGGGCGAAGGCGGTGATGCCCTCTGCCCAGGGAAAGATGCCCAGATCGACATCGAGAAGTGGCGGTGCCAGCGCGGCGGCCTCGGCCCAATTGCGCCGCTCGAGCGCGAAGCGAGCGGGAATCGCCGCGATGGCGTAGGCCGCGGGCAGCGTGAGCGGCGGGCCCTTGCGCAAGGTGGCGAGCTCGTCAACGACCTGCTTCGCCCGTTCATCCTGTGCGCCCTGGAGATAGGCGTATTCGAGATAATCCATGGTGTGGAGCGTCTCGGCGTCCCAGGCGTTCGGGCCCAAATTCTCCTGCGCGTAGCCCCGCGCGGCGTCATGGGCGGCGCGGTTTGCATCGATCGACTCCTGCCAGAGGCCGAGCCGGGTAAAGATGTGGGAGGGCATGTGCAGCGCATGCGGCACGGCGGGAGCGATCTGCGCATAGCTGCGCGCCGCCGGCAGCCCCTGCTGGGCGAGCGGCGGCGAGTCGTAGCTGTGGATCAGATAATGCGCAACGCCGGGATGATCCGGCTGCTCGCCATGCAGCTTCTCCAGGATCGCCGCCGCCTTCTTCTGGTTGGCGTAGCTCTTGTCGGTCGGCAGCGCGGTGGCGTCGAGCGCGAGGGCGTAGAACACGCCGGCTTCGCTGTCGTCGGGATAGCGGAGATAGACCTGTTCCATCGCCTTCTCGTAGGCAACACTCCGCGTGCGGTGGTCGAGCGTGTCGCGGTCCTTGTAGAACGCGCCGATCGCATTGATGTAGTCGCGCTCGCGGTCGGTCCTGGCGTCGAGCGCCTGGGCTTTCTCGACGGCGGTCGCTCCGGTCTTGAGCGCCGCGGCGCCGGGCGGGTACCACAGGGGATACCAGACGCTCATCGCCACGCCCCACTGCGCCATGGCGCAGGATGGGTCCGTGTCGGCGACGGCGGCGAATTCCTTGGCCGCTTCTTCGTACCAGAAGGAATGCAGAATCGCGACCGCGCGGTCGAATTGCTGCTGCGCATCGGCGGAGCAGGAGATCGGGAAATGGACCTTGCCCGCCTGCCGGTCGGATGCCGCATCGGCCGTTGCGGCCGATGCGGCAAAGGCGGTCGCGGCGGCGAGCAGGAGCGTGCGGGCGGACAATGCGGCATGGGTCATGCGACACCTCCCCGGGTGGGCCCCGAGCAACAGACACGGGCGCCTGAATTTTTCTGGAGCGTTCGCTTGAGCCTAGACCCGGCGCCGGTTCGCGTCGATGAAAAATCGCCTCCCTTCCCGTTGCGCCGATGCTGAGGCATCATGGGCAAAAACGCGGATGGAGAGGCCATGACGACGACGCAAGCGGGCGCACCGACGCGGCGCGACATCGTGCGGGCGGCGGGTCTCGGCATCGGCGCGGCGCTCGCCGGCGGTGCGGCGCTGGCCGAGCCGGCGGCCGTGTCCGGCGGCAGCGAGGCGCTGTGGAGCGGCGAATACTGGGCGAAGAAGGGTGAGGTTTCGCTCTATCTTTATCGCAAACGCTTGGCCACGCCGAAGGCCGGGGACAAGCCGCCGCCGGTGCTGTTCCTGGTGCACGGCTCGTCCATCTCGGCGCGCTCCACCTTCGACCTCACGGTGCCCGGCGCCGGCGAATATTCGCTGATGAACGTCTTCGCGCGCGCCGGCTTCGATGTCTGGACCATGGACCATGAGGGCTACGGCCGCTCCTCGCGCACCGACGGCAATTCCGACATCGCCAGCGGGGTCGAGGATCTGGCGGCGGGGAGCGCGCTCGTCGCGCGCGAGACCGGGCAGGCCAAGCTCCATTTCCTCGGCGAGTCATCGGGCGCGCTGCGCGCCGGCGCCTTCGCCATGGCGCAGCCCGACCGCGTCGACCGGCTCGTGCTGGAGGCTTACACCTGGACCGTCGCGGGCTCGCCCACACTGGGCAACCGGCCGCGCGACCGCGACATGATCCGCAGCATCTTCACCCGCGACAAACCGGGCACGTCGGATCCGCGCGTGCCCGAGGCGCTGGCCGATGCCGAGCTCCAATTCGGCGACACCATCCCGACCGGCACCTATCTCGACATGACCGCGAACTTGCCGGTGGTCGATCCGGTGAACATGCCGGCGCCGGTGCTGGTGCTGCGCGGCGAATATGATGGCATCGCCACGCTCGAGGACGTGCTCGGCTTCTTCGCGCGGCTGCCCAATCCCGACCGGCAATTCGTGCTGCTGGCGGGCGCCGCGCATTCGCTCAATCTCGGCATCAACCGCCAGCAGGTCTGGCATGTCGTGCAGTCGTTCCTGAGCATGCCGCCGCGGCTCGACGTTTAAGGCACGACGGAGCAGAAACATAAGCGTGGCGAATCGATCGGGAGCCAACCATGGGATTCCTCAGCAAAGCCGAACTCGAGCAGTTGTTGCCCGCGGAGGAGGCGGCATTCCCGTCGCCGATTCCGACGCAGGTGGTATCGAGCGATGAGTACTTCCCCTCGCCGCAGACGCGCGAGCAGAAGGAGGTCGAGGCGCGGCTGGTTGCGCTGGCCGACGGCCTCGCCAAGAAGCAGGGGGTGACGCGCCGCCGCTTCTTCCAGACCGCCGCGGGCATGGCGGCGTCGTTCGTGGCGATGAACCAAGTCTATGGCGCGCTGTTCGACGCGACGCCGGCGGAAGCCGCGACGCCCGAGCTCGCCGAGGAGCGCGCCAGGGCGCTCTCGGGCCAGTTCGTCATGGACACGCACACGCATTTCCTGCGCGACGACACGCGGCTCAACGGCTTCGTCAAGATGCGCGAGGCCGTCGGCAAGTCCGGCTGGAACAGCGCCATCGGCGACAAGCCGCAGACCCTCGACGACCTGAAATACGCCAACTACGTCAAGGAAATCTATCTCGACAGCGACACCAAGGTGGCGCTTCTGACCAACTCGCCCTCCGAAGTGCCGGAGGACTGGTTCATCCCGCAGGAGCAGGTGTTCCAGACGCGCGACAAGGTGAACAAGGAGGCGGGCACGCGCCGCATGCTCGCCCATTACACCATCACGCCGGGCTGGGACCGCTGGCTCGAGGGCATCGATCGCGCCGTCGCCGAGTACAAGCCCGATTCGTGGAAGGGCTACACCATCGGCGACAATACGCACAAGGATCTGGCGCGGCATCCCTGGCGACTCGACGACGAGAAGCTCGTCTATCCTGCCTACGAGAAATTCGTCAAATCGGGCATCCGCAACGTCTGCATCCACAAGGGGCTGTTCGCACCCTCGGTCGAGCAGCAATTCCCCAACCTGCGCCCCTACGTCGATGTCAGCGATGTCGGCCAGGCAGCGAAGGATTGGCCGCAACTCAACTTCATCATCTACCACTCGGCCTACCGCCATGTCGGCGGCAGCCCAGCCGAGGCGATGAAGGAATGGGATGAGACCGGCCGCATCTCCTGGGTCAGCGATCTCGCGGACATCCCGGCGAAATACGGCGTCGGCAACGTCTATGGCGATCTGGGCCAGCTCTTCGCCTTCTCGACCGTGGTGCAGCCGCGGCTTGCGGCGGCGCTGATGGGCACGCTGGTGAAGGGGCTCGGCGCCGATCACGTCATCTGGGGCACCGACGCGGTGTGGACGGGCTCGCCGCAATGGCAGATCGAAGGGCTGCGCCGGCTCGAGATCCCGGAGGACATGCAGAAGAACCATGGCTTCGCCGCGTTGGGGCCGGCAGAGGGACCGATCAAGACGGCAATCTTCGGCGGCAATGCGGCGAAGCTCTACGGCTACGAGCGCCGCGCCGCTCTCGCCGCCGACCGCTTCACCGCGCTCAAGCAGGATTACGAGCGCAACGGTGCCGGCCGCAGCAATTTGCGCTACGGCTATGTGCCAAGGCCCATATGAGCGGCACCGGCATGGCCGCACTGGCGGGGATCGTCGTCCTCCCCTATAAGATTCCGGAGGCGGGAAAATAGGCCGGCTCCCCTAATGCCGCAGGGCAGACCGGCGCGCCGCCAAAGGGAGACCTGCGATGGCGCATATCTGGGAGAGATCCTATCCGCCGGGCGTGTCCTGGGGCGATCCGCTGCCGCCGTCGTTGCCGCTCGAGAGCCTGCTCGAGACCGCCGCCCGGACCTGGCAGGACAAGACGGCGCTCGATTTCTACGAGCGCCGCGTGAGCTTTCGCGAGCTTGAGCGCCTGGCCGCCCGAGCCGCCAAGGGGCTGCAGGCGCTGGGCGTCGGGCCCGGCGTACATGTCGGGCTCCATCTCCCGAACACCCCGCATTACGTCGTCTGCTTTTTCGCCGTGCTGATGGCGGGCGGCCGCGTCGTCAATTTCAGCCCGCTTGCCGCGCCACGCGAGCTCAAATACCAGATCGCCGATTCCGATGCCCAGGTGATGGTGACGCTGGGACTGCCGACGCTCTATCCGCAGGTGGCGGCGCTTAAGGGCACCGCGAAGTACGACACGCTCATCGTCTGCAGCCTCGAGGATTTCCTCCCCGCGCCGGCGGTGCGCGCCGTGTTCGGCGCGCCCGCCGAGCGCGTCGCGGGCGCCGGCCGCGAGATCGACTTCGCCCAGCTCATCGCCAATGACGGCGACTATCGCCGCCATCCGCACGGGCCGCTCGAGGACGAAGTGGCGGTGCTGCAATACACCGGCGGCACCACCGGCGAGCCCAAGGGCGCCATGCTTACCCACGCCAATTTCTGCGCCGTGGTGAGCGTGCGCGACCGCTGGGTCGGCGACGCCATGACCGACGGCGAGGACAAATGCCTGGTGGTGCTGCCGCTGTTCCACATCTTCGGCCTCACCTTCATCATGCTGCTGGCGATCGCCACCGGCACTGAGATGGTGATGCACATCCGCTTCGATGCCGAGCGCGCTCTCACCGACATCGCGCGCAAGAAAATCACGGTGTTCGCAGGCGTGCCGACCATGTACGCGGCCATGGTGCTCCACTCCAAGATCAAGGAAGTCGACCTCACGTCGCTCAGCGTGTGCAGCTCGGGCGGCGCGCCGCTGCCGGCGGAGATCCTGACGCGCTTCAAGGAGCTCGCGGGCGTGACGCCGTCTGAGGGCTACGGCCTGACCGAGACCGCGCCGTTGGGGACGATGCAGGCGGTCGGCGGCGAGCCGCGCGCCGGGACGGTGGGCCTGCCGGCGCCGCACACCATCGTCGAGGTGGTCGACATCGAGACCGGCATGACCGTGCTGCCGCAGGGCGAGAAGGGCGAGATCTGCATCCGCGGGCCGCAGGTGATGAAGGGCTATTGGAAGCGGCCCGAGGCGACGCAAGAGGCGTTCCGCGGCGGGCGCTTCCATACCGGCGACATCGGCTTCATCGATGCGGACGGCTATGTGACGCTGGTCGACCGCAAGAAGGACATGATCCTCTCCGGCGGCTTCAACGTCTTCCCGCGCACCATCGAGGAGGCGATCTACGAGCATCCCGCCGTGGCCGAAGTCACGGTGATCGGCATCCCCGATGACTATCGCGGGCAATCGGCCAAGGCCTTCATCGCCTTGAAGCCGGGCGCCGCTTCGTTCGGCTTCGACGAGCTCAAGGCGTTCCTCGCCGACAAGCTCGCCAAGTACGAGATGCCCGTGGCGATGGAGATCCGCGCGAGTCTGCCCAAGACGCCGGTCGGCAAGCTCTCGAAGAAGGAGCTCGTGGCCGAGGAGATGGCCAAGCGCGGCGACGCAGCCGCCCGCGCTTAAGCGGTCGCGCGGCGGCTTCGCCCTGGGCCGAGCGCCGGCGCAAGCCTAATACCGGTTTCTCTAAGGATTGACCTTTGATGCCCATGGCAGAGTGGCGAGAGATTGGACGCGCCCGCATTCGGCGAGGAGAGCGTTCCAGGCATCGCAGCAGGCATCGATGATGGCGCTCGTGTCGGCGAAGACGCGGTGGCT
>WNFM01114055.1_pt3 | contig 10120 bp, 10 predicted proteins | sample 5400271 | NCBI WGS metagenome assembly WNFM01 (sample SAMN13153352, study PRJNA577476) | soil metagenome | isolation source: 60 cm saprolite on Douglas fir-dominated hillslope | place: USA:California | collected 2013-09-17
CCATCGACTTTTGCACCTCCGCGGTGTCCGCACCGCTCCCAAGCAGCAGACGTCCGACGTGAAGCGTTAGGTGGGCCACGTCCTCTATGGGCGCAGGTTCCATTCGGTCGAGTTCTGTCACGTCTTCCTACGCGAGACAAGACAGAAGACTGGCATAGACTCCTGACTCCCGACTCTCGACTCCTTAGCGACAGGGCTCCAACCCGCTCTGCTTGATCGCGTTGAACGCAGCAGATGACGCTAGAAACGCGACGAGCGCCTTGGCTGCTTCCGGCTCGTTGGCGCCGTGGTCGCCAAAGGCGACGCTGAGATTGGCTTTCAACAGATCAATGCCCAAGCCCGGGACGCCGCCGGCTTTGCACTGCGCGATAGAGGCCTGCATACATTTCCATGGCGGTTTGAGACCAGACATCAGTGTGACTGCCAATCAGCTCTTTGCCACAGCTGACGATCCAGTAGTTCGACTTTCGCATCGACAGAGGTAGACCGTTAAGCGTGACCGGCTCCCCTGGTGGTTGGTTGGTGAGTCGCCAAGCGGCGGCAGGATACTTAGTCTTTGAAGTGAGAAACACATCGGGATCGGCAATCGCAGGGGACAAATTAGTACGGAATACGGTGTCAGGACTGGTGTCGGTGGGCAAGGTCGTGTCAGCTTTCACGATCCAATGATTGATGAGATACCGGTTGTGCCCGGGGGTCGTCGTGTAGAACTCCGATTGCTGGACTCCCGGATGCGTCGGATACGGTTTGTCGCCGAAGATGGCAGTCGTGTACCGACGCTGCAAACTTGGTGACAAGGGCGCCAGGAAATTGCTCAGAGGATGCAGCAAACCAGTTGCCCAGTCAGCGGTCGACGTTAGTGATACGATCACCGGGACGTTTGCTGACGAGTGGTCAGCGTGTTCCAATGCTGCCCGATCGGCCTCAAGAAAGTCGCGCAGTTCCTTCGCGTAAATCGCGGGAGCTGCGGAGTTGACAAAAAGCACGAAATCAAAGGGCAACGTTGTTTTCGGTCCGGTCCGCTCGTCTCCATCCCACCATTCCATAGTGATACCTCCGGTCATCGCTTGGCCCAGAGACCGTTCGAGCATCAATGCGCCGAACGAGTGGCCTATGATGCACACCCGATTTCTTTTCCATTTCCCATAACCCTTGGCGGCGCCCGCGTAGGTAAAAATGGAGCGTGCAATGGGCAGCCCAGAAGCCTTGAACTCAGCGGCTCCTTTTCGGTTCCAGTAGCTCTGGTTCTCCGGAAGGAAACCCAAAAGCGAATTGGCCCGATGAAAGGCCTCGTCGACGATCGGTCCGCCAAACGCCCGGTTAGTTTGCTGATAGTTGCTATCGGTCCCGGCTTTGTCGACGTAGGGACGAAACCGGTTTCCCCGCCACCCTAGATAGATGCCGTGCACGCGGAGCCCATCCGCTTCGATCTCGTGACTCGCGGCAAATTTGCTCAGAAAGCAGTTAAACGCCAAAACGTCGTCGGATTGCGAACTGTTCTTCCAGCCATGGCAGTAGATCACTACGATAAGTCGACCTTTGTCCGCAAGTTGCTTGAGCTTTGCCTGGCAATTCAGATGTTGATTGAAGTCAAGGAAATCCCCCCGTTCATCGAACTCAACAAAGGAGCAGGAGATTGGCACGCCTTGAGCCGCAGTTCCCTCGATGTGCCAACTCTTGGTTTTTGACGAGCCTTGAGCCGCAGGATCGAACCGCATGGGCTGACCATTTACACTGAAGCCGGTCGCCAAATAAATCACGGCGATGGCCAGTAGTAGGAGAACAATTAAAACACCACAGAGTAGCATAAGAGTTTCAATGAGAGAGGCTGCCCTCGCTATGGGTGCTTTCCCAAACCCCGGGCCAAGCCCGCATCACTCCCCAGTGTACCCCACTGGTTCCGGTGCCTACGAAGTCTTGGTTGTTTTGAGCATGACTCGTGATCGGGAGATAGCTCGAAAGCAAGGCGAACAGGAGGATGACTCTGCTCAACCTAAGCCCGACACCATTTATCTGCCTTCCACGGTGGCGACGTGGTCTGCTGGTTGATCGGACTCTCCCTATCATCAAACAATTAATCCAGAAAGCGCTTGGACAGCATATACGCAAAATAGCGTATAGACTGGGACACTTCCGGCTTTATGCCCCGATGACAATGACCCAAATGTCGGTATGACCGGCCCAGTCGAACAATTGTTCCGCCAATGGAGCCGGGACGTGGATGCAACCGTGCGACTTAACGTTGGGGTCACCCTGGTGAATCGCTTCACCTTTGTGGTAGAACAGTGAGAAATCCATGTTGTCTTTGCCCGGGAATTCACTGCTGCTATGCCGGCGCAGTCGGCGAGATGTCATCTCGAACACGCCGGGACTCGACTGATAACCTGGCCGGCCACCGCTGACCGGACTGATATGAAGTGCTGTACTGCCGTTATCGTAGGCGGTGAGTTCCCGATCATAGAGATCGACCAGGATGCTCCTGCCCTGTGACGGGTCGGGTTGCTGGTTATCTCCCGGTCCGTCTTGCGGCAGTCGACCGTTAGTCTGAGATCCGACCACGCCGTCAACCGCAAGATCATTGAGAAATTGAAATTCCATCACGCGCGCAACGGTGAGCGCACCGAATTGGCCATCGATTGGGAGACGAGGTAACCGGGTTGGACCCGCGAAGTTGAGTGCGGTCTGGATTTGTTCGACGATCGGACCGCTGTCGCCGTGCCGGAGGTTTTGCATAAGAGGGTGGGTTAGTTCGAGCAGTCTATACAAATAGCGGATTCAATGACAAAATGTTCGCGTCGCCAGCGCGGCAGTGACGAGCTCGATGACGGCCCGTTTACCGGCCGGCGGAATCCCATAAGCCGCGAAACTCACAAACATGTTAAACGACGGCGGCAGCTCTACATCGTGCCACGCCATGAAAGGCAGTGGTGGCCCGGCAATCCTCACATCTCAGTGAAACCGCGGCCCGGGCTACCGACCGGGACAGTGGACCTGGCTGCGCCCGAGGCGTGTGTACTACGTCCCGGACAGGCGCCCGGGTTGAACCTGTTATTTCATCGCTCATCTGAACACGCTCTTGGATGTCCCAATCTTCGTTAGGCCTGCATCGGAAATCTGTACGCATCTTTACGTATATGAACATCGAATGAGGTCACGTCTGAACAATCGAATCGGCATTCGTGAAGTCGCTACCGGCTCGAACTGGGTGCATTGGCAAGCTGGCAATCATCCGATGATCGTCTTTGACCGAGCACTATCTGCTATCTGCTATTTGTCATCACCATTCGGCGTTAGCCGAATGGTGTTAGGTTAACTCTGGGGTCGGAAACATCTATGATTGAAGCCGGCGGCAGCCGGCAACTCAGGGGCCTTTTTCGATTCGCTCACGCGTGATTCTCCGACGAGAGCAAGGACGACATCCGATTCGGGCCGCGCACAGCAAAGCAAAACCGTGTCTTTCGGGGAAGAGGCGGCCGGAATTTGTAAGTAGGAAATCTTGCCTCTCAACAGCTTGCACGCGCAGGTACCACAGACCCCAGATCGGCAACCATATTTCGGTCTGAGACCATTATTCAACGCCAGGTCCAGAAGCGTGCTTCTGCCATCCCACGCGAGAGGATCGCTGTCGGGAGAGAATCGGATCTGAGGCATTGCTTTTTCGGCGGTGGGAGAATTTTTATTTCCGCCGATCACTGCAGCAGGGCCGAAGCATTCAAAATGAATGCGCTCGATCTCTACGCCCCATTGCACCAGATCCTCGTAGATTTCCTTCATGAAAGCGGCGGGACCGCAGAGAAAGAAATCGCCGTACGGATTTGGCACCAGCGCCTGGACGGTTCTAATGTCGATTCTTCCGTGACTGTTATATTCTGCCCCTAACCGATCTCTGTCGCTTGGCCGGCTATAGGCGAAATGGATCCTTACGTTTTCGTGAGTGGCGGCGAGCGATTTCACGTGCCCGGCAAAAGCGTGCTCGCGGCGGTTGCGGGCGCCATGGAAAAAAAAGACCGGTCGCTGCACCCTGCTCGCAGTGAGAGCGTTTAACATGCAAATCATCGGTGTAACACCGACGCCGGCGCTGATGAGCACAACTGGGTGATCGCCTTTCAGCTCCAGGTAAAACTGACCGGCGGGCGCTTTAGCCAATAATTTGTCGCCGGCCTTAAAATGATCGTGTAACCAATTCGACCAGTTTGACCTGCTGGGAGCTCGCGCTTAACGCTGAGTCGAAAGTAGCCTTCGTTGGACGCGTCAGAGAGGGTGTAAGTGCGGATCGCGGGTCCCGGTTGTCCCGGGACGTCGACCTGGATCGTCAGAAACTGCCCCGGCCGAAAGGGCTGGAGTGGTCTACCATCTTCCGGTCGCAAATAGAAGGAGGTGATGGTTGCGCTTTCAGCAACGCGCTTCTCCAGAACGAACTCGCGCCATCCGGTCCAGGCCGGTCCTTTGGCAATGAAACGAGAAAAACCCCAGACGACTATCAGCTTGCTAATTCGCAAGGCTTCCAAGCTCGCAACTGGGATGAAAAGTGCGAGGGCTATGCCCCAGTTCCCACGACTGGCAGTGCCCTGGTGATAGAAGAGGACAAGAGCCGCCAAGTAAGCCAGTCGGTGGATCCATTTCCAAAGCGCGAATCCGAACTTGCGAACGGACCAATCGTTGCTCGTCGCGCTGAGCAAAAGCAAAAGCAGGAAACCGAAGGTTCCGGCCAGGAAGAACGGTTCCAAAATGCTGGCAAAGTAGCTCTGAACGCCGCCTTCATAGATGAAATTCAAATTCACGTGAAGGAGCGCGTAGATAAATGCGGTCACGCCTACCGACCTTCGATGCCGATTCAAGGCGTTTACAATTTTGCTTCGCGGGAACAGGGTCTTCAACGGGGATAGACAGAGAACCGCGCCTAGCGTCCAGACGGCTATTTCGCCGGAGCGATGAAAGAGCTCTTTCAATGGATCGATCCCGAGCTCGCCGTTGAGGATTGGTATCACTAAAAGCACGATTCCTGGAGTGACGAGAGCCATCCAGGCAAAGAGACGAGAAGCGATGATCCTTGAGAAAACGTCCATCTTACTAGTGCACTACCCGCCAAAGGCGCCGTTTATGCCGCGAAAAATGCAGGACGTGACCGAATCTCACGCAAAGACGCAAAGACGCAAAGGCGCAAAGAAGGGGCTATAAGAGGGTTATTGTCTCATGGCGCGACCGCCGTCGAAGCGCATGACGGGCGAAGCGCATAGCCAATAGCCAATAGCCGATAGCGGAGGCCGTTGGGATCAGGTGGACAGGTACTCTCTCATGGCAAGGGCGCTCAGAATCGAAATCGAAAATGGGAGCTTTCGACCGTTCGAGGGAATGGCGCACTTCCGGCCACGTGGTAACTGGCCCGGAACTTTGCCGGAATCCGCCTGGCCGAATTAGGTGAATCAGCTGGCGGTGTGGCGCATCCGGCGGTGAGCGCGGCAATCAGCCGCTTCGAGAAACGGTTGAAAGTGGATCGCGATCTTCAGAGAAAATTGAAGGCCGCGCGGGCCTTATTAAAGATTTAGATCTGGTAATAGCCGGTAGGGCGTGTCGCTCCGCGACCGCAGAATCATTAATTAGCCATTACTCCGTTCCGGCCGAGACTTCGGCGTAAGCGTTCGACTGAGCCTTCGGCGGGAGCTCAGCCCTACCGGCGATCGACCAAGTGAGGTGTTAGCGGTGATGCCTCGCACGTAGAAAGCGATTCGAGGAGGCCTGCAGCCAAACGCAGGTTATCGAGCGTTCTGGTTAGATCAATCAATCCGTTTGGTCGAACGGTCATCCAAAAGTCTTGTTCGATTTGCGCGATCGCCATGGTCTCGCCCCGTTGTAAACGCGCCTTTTCGATGTCCAAATTGTAGACTTCACCCATCTGCCGCAGCTGTAGCGCCGCTCCCTGACAGATGGGTATGCAGTCGTCGGTGTCCTTCATCCCGGCAGCCCGAAACTGGAGCGGCCCCTGGCTGATCTGCAGGTAGAGTTGCGCTCCCTTCGCTCTATCCCAAGATCTCCAATTCCACCAAGCGCTGATAAATCCTCGATACGCATTGGGTACGTATTTCCAGTCCAGACCAGCAAACTCGGTTTGCAAGCTTTGGAAGAATCCGATCCAGGGCGCAGATTGGCGCGTCCACTCGGTCACTGATTGGTAACGCCAAGCTTGAATGTCGCTTTCCCGCCGCTCCAGAAACGCGCAAAATTCGCTAACAACATTATTTCGGGAAAGCAACCGCTTGTCTTCGTGGAGAAGTGCGATGAACTGCACCGGAAGAAACGGTTTAAAACCAGGGGAGACCGCATCGGTGGAAGAGGCTTGATCGCCCGTCTTTATAGAGACGGCGAGGACCTCGCGACCCGGGTATTTCCAATTCAGAGATTCAATCGCTTCGTCGTTGCCTTGATGGCTGCCACCTCCCGTTTTGTCCTCAATGGCAAGAACGATGCCGCTATTGATTTCCGCAACGATGTTCACCCGAGAGATCTGCCGTTCGACTCGAATTTTCAGTGGCCCGTTCGTGACCGATGCCCGATCGTGTAGCCCGAGCAGCGCTGAGACGAACCGAGTGCCGAGACCGTGCAGGGCGGGATCGAGATTTTTCCAACGCGAATCACTCCACGCGAGCACCCAAGCTAAGAACGCGCCCCGAGAAAGGTCGCTCGTACCGAAGTGAAAAAGGTTGGGAGAGTCCACCGATCAAATGATTGCAGGTGAGTTATTCGGTGCGACCGAGACTTGCTTTAGGATGAAACTTAGTCAGCGGAGGCCTAGAAGCTGGCAAATCAGATAGGTTATAACCTCCGATGAGTTCTATAAATTGTTTATCGGCGCTGGGCGAAACGCATGACAGAGTTCGGTTCCCTATCCTTCGCAGCGAAACGGCACCGACCTGAGGCAGAACCGGAAAGGAACGAAGGAGATAGCCGATCCCTAGTCGCGAATAGCTCCGTTACCTTCTCTCCGGCGAGTCTTCACGCCCGCCCACATCCGCCCCGCCGAGGGTGGGGATGCGGGGGCGCGATGACGCAAAGTAGGTCCGAGAGATCACTCCGCGAGAAATGCGGACCGATGATCACGGCACCAGGTCTCGAAGGTCTGCGCCGGCTTCCCCGTTAGTTTCTCTACTTCGTTTGTCTGAAATGTTCCTCTGCCATCGCGTACCCGGGTCCAAAGATCGGTCAAACCCTCAACGAGAAATTCTGGTGCGCCAGTCGCTTTGAATCTCTCCGCTGCAACTTCGATCGGTATATCTACAGATTGGATCGACTTTCCGAGTACGTTGCTCAAGATCCGCACCTGATCGTGAGCACTCAGCAGTTCAGGACCAGTCAGTTCATATGCCTTCCCTTCGTGTCCGTCCGAGGTAAGCGCGACAGCGGCCACTGCGGCGATATCGTAGGGCGATATCGGTGCGAACTTACCTTCGCCGGTCGGGTTGAACACTTGCGATTGCGATTTAATGGTGCCGACCCATTGCAACGTGTTGGACATGAATGCCCCTGGCCGCAGAAATGTCCAAGGGATACCCGACTCTTCGACGAAACGCTCTTTCTCTCGATGCAATTCCGCCAATGCCACCTTTTCCCGCCAGCCGAACTGCCCCACTCGAGATTTTCACCAGTTGCCGGACCCAGGCACGCTTGGCCTCGTCGATGAGCAATCGGTCGGCTGCATGATTGGTATCGAACATGTAAGTGACCAGTCAATCACTCATTGTTCGACGGCTAAAGATGACCAAGCGCCTCTCAGCTGGGGCTCAGCCGCGGGGGGGGTGCTCCGGCCTGATGCCTAACCAGATTGATCGAACCAAACGCCTCACGNTCACCTAACATCACTTGCAGGAACGAGCGATGCCAGAGTGCGCCCACAAAAGCTTGTGCCACGACCTCGAAGTCGCCGTCACGGATCCGGCCAAGCCGGCTTTCGGCTTTGAGATACGCCGCGATCGTTTTGACCGCCCGCAACGACCGCCCGGCACGATCCGTGGCGCTTTCGAGCTCCGCTGTTTCCTGAGCGCGACTCTCCTGTTTATTGCTCCAACTCATCATCAGGGTTGGGATGAGCAGGAGAAATTTTTCCAGAAACACTGTTCCGATATCAATGAGCGTGGCTTCAATATTTTTCTTACCGATACTGGCGTCGAGGACGGCCGGCAGAGCTTGACCCCAATCGCTCTGTACGTTCATCGCGGTATGAAAAAGCGCCAGTTTCGTTTTGAATCGCTTAAAGATGATCCCGTGGGAAACGCCGGCTCGAGCAGCGATTTCGCTAGTGGTCGCATCCAATCCGCGTTCCAAAAAGAGTTCCCGTGCCGCTTTGAGAATCACGTCATCTTGAATACAAACTGGTCTGGGCATTGCAGCTAGCCTGCATTGATCACAAATCCTCAGAAATTTGCAATCTATACGGGGCTCAACCCGCAGATCCGACGAGCGGAAGATGACTTGCGCAGCTTAATTGAATCGAACAAAGGGTAGTTGAGAACAGTCAAATGATTCATGAACTTGAGGAACGTCAAACTCTCGTCAGTCGCGTTCGTTGCTGCGATCACTTTTGCGGCTTCGACTTCCATGGCGGCAGACCAATCTCAATCGGCATTAAAGAAGCAAGCCAAAGTGACTGGAGAACAGGCGACAAAGAGTGCATTGAGCCAAGTCCCAGGCGGAACAGTAAAGAGTTTTGAGTTAGAAAAGGAGAACGGCAAATTGATCTGGTCTTTCGACATCGCAAAGCCCAAGACCCGAAACATCATTGAAGTCCAAGTCGATGCGAAGACAGGGAAGATCGTCTCAACTCAAACCGAAACCCCCACAGATCAGCTTCTCGAGGCCAAAGGCGAGAATAGGTAGACGAATGCGGAATATGACGTCTCACGCCTCCTGAGCTTCGAAGACTAGAGCGCGAATCGTTCATTCCTCGACACCTATTGCTCGATGGTGAATGGCAACTCCAGGGTCGTCGTCTTCTCCGTCCCCAGATCGTGAAGCCTGTAATCCAAAAGGTAATCGCCTGGCGGAGCGTCGGTAAGGTGCAGGGTCAGATGGATCATGAACTCGCGGTTTCGATGCCGGCTCTTCAACGCCATTTTCCCGAAACTGTCCTGTTCGACCATAACCTTCCCAGCCGCCGTCTTGACGATTAGATCGACGTTGAAGCCAAATTCGAATTGGTCGTCCTCGACGGTTTTCCATCCAAAACCAACTGGCTCGGCGTAAACGATAATCGGTTCCCCACTCTTAAATCGCGAAGAAGAGCGCGGCGTATAGAACCCGAAGGACTTCGGTTCTTCCGTTACAAAGATAGCCCGTCGCACGGTCAAAGGAGTCTTTTCCCAAGCTTCAACGACAGCTTCCTCGCGTTTGTTAATTTCATCGAGCGATTGAGAATACGCGAATTGGCAACCGGCGATCAGGGAGATCATCGCCGGACAAAGGAACGGCTCTAATTTGAGCTTAACCCTCGCGAGACCAGCCAAAGCGCGTCTGGTTAGCAGAATCGCGCACCATTCTTTCACTCGCCATGGCTATCAAAGATATGGCTACTCGGACAATTACAAACTTTTTTAGAAATCAGGAGCTAGAGGAGTTCAGCCCGCAAACAGACTGTCGCGGTGACGTCCATTTTACCCGCTTCGACTGGCGTGCCCGCTGCGGGTGCGGCGAAAGTCCTCATTTGTTGATCGGTCGCTCGCCAAGGGGTGTATTCGAGTCCCGCTTCGCTTATATCAATGGTTCGAAAACGCACCGGCGAGGCATCATTTGCATTCAACCCGCGAACGATCGCTTGGACCCGTGCCACTGCATCCGCAGTAGCCGCGGATAAAACTTCGCGTCGGCTGGCTTCATTGTTTTCCAGGCCAAAGCTCACATTACTGACTGAGTTCGCACCGGCCAGAGTGGATTGATCGAGTACCTCGCCGACCTTGCTTAGGTCACGCATCTTTACCGAAATACTGTTCGTCACCTGGTAACCCGCTATCTGGGTCGTCCGCACATTCCCTTCAATCGGGTGTTGCACCGAGATGGTGTATTCGCCGGTACTTACTTCCATGGCAGGATCGCTCACTCCTTTGACGGCATTAATAACGGCGGTACTCCGTTT
>WNFM01202878.1_pt2 | contig 10120 bp, 8 predicted proteins | sample 5400271 | NCBI WGS metagenome assembly WNFM01 (sample SAMN13153352, study PRJNA577476) | soil metagenome | isolation source: 60 cm saprolite on Douglas fir-dominated hillslope | place: USA:California | collected 2013-09-17
CCCGCCTCGACCTCGCCATCGCGGTGTTTTCGGTGGCGCTGGTGTTTTTGCTCGGCGGGGTTTCGGGCGTCATGGCGGGTTTTTTCGGCGGCTGGACCGATCGTATCGTCGGCCGCCTCGCTGACACCATCATGGCGTTCCCGCTGTTCGTGCTCGCCATGGGCATCGTGGCGGCGCTCGGCAATACGGTGACCAACATCGTGATCGCAACCGCGATCATCAATTTTCCGCTTTACGCCCGGGTCGCCCGCGCCGAGGCCAACGTGCGGCGCGACGCCGGCTTCGTGCAGGCGGCGCGGCTCACCGGCAATGGCGAAATGCGTATCGCGCTCACCCATATCCTGCCTAACGTGATGCCCATCATGGTGGTGCAGATGTCGCTCACCATGGGCTACGCCATCCTCAATGCCGCGGGTCTCTCCTTCATCGGCCTTGGCGTGCGCCCGCCGACCGCCGAGTGGGGCATCATGGTGGCCGAAGGCGCGGCCGACATGGTGAGCGGCAAGTGGTGGAGCGCGTTCTTCCCGGGCGCGGCCCTGATGGTCTCGGTGTTCTGCTTCAACCTGCTCGGCGATGGCCTGCGCGACATCGTCGATCCGCAGCGGCGGACATAGGGCGCGCCGGGAGCGCGGGCGTCCCGCCCGCTCTTCGTTGGAACAAAGAGCGGGCGGGACGCCCGCGCTCCTAACCTACGAACGGACCCCCGCCATGACGACCGACATCCCCCTTCTCACCGTCAACGACCTCACCGTGGAATTCGCAACCCGGCGCGGCAAAGTCCAGGCCGTACAACAGGTCAACGTGACGGTCGCGAAAGGCGGGACGTTGGGTATCGTGGGGGAATCCGGTTCGGGAAAATCGGTCACTTCCTATGCCGTGATGCGTATTCTCGATCGCGCCGGGCGGATCGCCGGCGGCTCCATCGTGTTCGGCGGCGTCGATGTCGGTACGGCGAGCGAAAGCGAAATGCGCGATCTCCGCGGCCGGGAAATCTCCATGATCTTCCAGAACCCGCGGGCGGCGCTCAACCCGATCCGCAAGGTCGGCAAGCAGATCGAAGACATCCTGCTTCACCACGTGCAGACGGCCCGGTCCGACGTCAAGGCGAGGGCGATCGATACGCTGCGCCGCGTGCGCATCGCCAACCCGGAGGAGCGCTACCACGCCTATCCGTTCGAGCTGTCGGGCGGCATGTGCCAGCGCGTTGTGATCGCGCTTGCTCTCGCTTGCCGACCGCAGCTCCTGATCGCCGACGAGCCGACCACCGGCCTCGATGTCACCACCCAGAAGGCCGTGATGGACCTTGTGGTCGACTTGACCCGGGAGCGCGGCATGTCGACAATTCTCATCACCCACGATCTCGGCCTCGCCGCTGCCTATTGCGACCGCGTGGTGGTGATGGAAAAGGGCAGGGTAGTGGAGACCGCGCCGTCGCGGCAGATTTTTGCCACTCCTCAGCATCCCTATACGCGGAAGCTGATGAAGGCGACGCCCCGCCTCGGCATCGGGTTGCGGGATTTGTTACCGGCGGAAGCGTTTTCTTCACCTCCCCCTGCAGGGGGGAGGTCGGCCCGCTCTTGCGGGCCGGGTGGGGGTCACGGCGTTGCCGCGGATGCGGATGGGCAGCAAGACCCCACCCCGCTCGCCTCCGCTGGCGCTCCGGCGATCTACCCTCCCCCTGCAGGGGAGGGTAGTGAAGCTCATGCCGGTCCCCTCCTCACCGTCGAGAACCTGGTCAAGGAATATCCGCGCAATGCCATGACGAGCGCGCTCACCAAACTTTTTGGCCGCAAAGGGGAGGAGGAAAAGCCGTTCCGGGCGGTCGGCGGAATCAGCTTTACGATCGCGCGCGGCGAAAGCGTCGGCCTTGTCGGTGAATCCGGATGCGGCAAGTCGACCACGTCCATGATGGTGATGCGGCTGATCGACAAGACTTCCGGGACGATCGAATTCGGCGGCGAGGACATCGGCAGCATTCCGGCGAAGCAATTCGCCATGCACCCGACGCGCAAGCGTATTCAGATGGTGTTTCAGGATCCGACGGACAGCCTCAACCCGCGCTTCACCGCGGCGCGCGCCATCGCGGACCCGCTGGTGCGGCTCGGCGGCATCAAGAAAGCCGCCGAATTGCGGGCGCGGTGCGAGGACCTTGCCACCCAGGTCGGCCTGCCGATCGAGTTGCTCGATCGCTTCCCGCATCAGCTGTCCGGCGGACAGAAGGCCCGCGTCGGCATCGCCCGCGCAATTGCGCTGCGGCCCGATCTCGTTATCCTGGACGAGCCCACCGCCGCGCTGGACGTGTCGGTCCAGGCCGTGGTGCTTAATCTGCTCCAGGACCTCAAGGCGCTGTTGGGCATGAGCTATCTGTTCGTCTCCCATGACCTCAATGTGGTGCGCCTGCTGTGTGACCGCGTCATCGTCATGCGAGCCGGAGAGATCGTCGAGCAAGGCTCCAGCGATGCCGTGCTCGGTGCGCCCAAAACCGGCTACGTGCGCGAACTGCTCGCCGCCATCCCGCACGCGCCGACGTGAGCGGGCTCGCCGCATTCAACCCGGCTTCGTTCGGCCAGTTCAACGTTTTTGAATTTCGAATTATATGCAGCGCCATTCCGGGGCGCGCTCTTGCGCAAGCCCGGAATCCATAACCACAGGCCGAGGGTTATGGATTCCGGGCTCGCCACCTTGCGGTGGCGCCCCGGAATGACTGAGCCCTGGTTTGTGGACTTCTCGCGCATATAATCGAGATGGCTAATTTGACGCCGCCGCGGTGCGGCTCACGCAGTCGAGCACGACGACTTCGGCGAGATAGCCAACCGTGATTCCATAGCTGTCCCGATTCATGATGCTGCCAACACGCATCGTGCCCGATGCTCGCCGCCGACAGAATTCTCCTCCGGCACTGCGTTCTCACAGATCGGTTGCACCGCCTTGCAGCGCGGCGCGAAGGCGCAGCCTTTCGGTAGATTGGCGAGGTCCGGCGGCGAGCCCGGGATGGCAGCCAGGCGTTCGCCCTTGGCGAGCGAACCGGCAGCACGGGAGGCGAGGAGGCCGACGGTGTAGGGATGCGCCGGTGTGCGGATGACGTCGCGGCAGGCGCCGATCTCCACGATTCGACCCGCATACATTACGGCGATGCGGTCCGCGATTTCCGTACAGACGCCAATGTCGTGGGTGACGAAAATCACCGCAAGACCGAGTTCGCGTTGGAGCTCGCGCAGCAGCAGCAGTACCTGGATCTGCACGGTGGCATCGAGCGCGGTAGTCGGCTCATCGGCCAGCAATACCTTGGGTCGGCAGGCGAGCGCGAGCGCGATCATCGCCCGCTGGCGCATCCCGCCCGACATTTCGTGGGCGTAATTGTCGAGCCGTCGCGCCGCCGATGGTATGCGCACGCGTTCGAATAGTTCGAGCGCGCGGGCGCGGGCTTCGCGTCGCGGCGCACCCTCGTGCCGTATCACCGCCTCAGTGATCTGGTCGCCGACCCGGTAGACCGGGTCGAGCGCCAGCCCGGGCTCCTGGAAAATCATCGCAATGGTGCGGCCGCGATAGGCGGGGAGATCGCGTTTCGACATGGCGCGCACGTCGTGCCCGTCGACCAAAACCTTGCCGCCGATGACGGCGCGGTGCTCGGGCAGGAGACGCATCAAAGCGCGCAGGGTCACGCTCTTGCCGGAGCCGGACTCGCCGAGCAGAGCCAGCACTTCGCCGGGGCGCAAGGTGAGGTCGACGCCCGCAACCGCGCGCAGCGGCTTGGCGCCGCCGTGAAAATCGACGGTGAGGTCTTGCACGTCGACGATCGGCCAAGAGGCGCTCATTCCGCTCATGCGGCCTCCGGCACGCCGGCTTGCGGATGACCGGAGCCTGGCGTCGCCATCAGGCAGGCGACGCGGTGCGCCGGGCCGACCTCGGCCAAGGCCGGCGCGATGGTCGAGCACACCGGGGCCGCGAACCTGCAGCGGGTGTGAAACCGGCAGCCGCTTGGCGGATCGATCGGATTGGGCGGGTCGCCGTAAAGCGGCGCCTCGGTGGTGCGGGTATCGGGATCCATCGACGGCATCGAGGCGAGCAGCGCCATGGTGTAGGGATGGCGCGGGCTCGCCAGGATGACATCGCAGGCGCCGAGCTCGGCGACTTTGCCGAGATACATCACCATGACGCGATCAGACATGAACCGCACCACATTGAGGTCGTGCGAGATAAACATGTAGGTGAGCCCAAACTCGGCCTTGAGGTCGACAAGCAGGTTGAGCACCTGGGCTTCGATCGATTTGTCCAACGCCGACACCGCCTCATCGAGAATGAGCAGCCGCGGTTGCAGCGCGAGCGCGCGGGCGATGTTGACGCGCTGGCGCTGGCCGCCGGACAATTCGTGCGGATAGCGCGCCGCAAAGCGCGCCGGGTCGAGCCCGACCCGCGAGATGAGATCGTGGGCCCGTGCGATCGCGGCGCGCCGGGGAAGCCCGTGCACGCGCGGCCCGAACGCCACCGTGTCCTCGACGGTGAGGCGGGGATTGAGCGATGCATAGCTGTCCTGGAACACCATCTGGACTTCGCGGCGGTAGGCGGCGAGGTCAAGCGCACTGGTGCCGACTGCCTCGCCGTCGAACAGGATATCGCCGGCGTCCGCCGCGATGATCTGCATGACGAGGCGTGCAAGCGTGGACTTTCCGCAGCCGGACTCTCCCACAACGCCGAGCGTTTCGCCCTTGGCAACATCGAACGAAACGCCATCGACGGCGCGCACCGCGCCGCGTCGTTGACCCGCTCCGCTCCAAGGGGCGCTCCAAGGGGCGCTCCAAGGGGCGCTCCAAGGGGCACTCCAAGCCCGCCTGCCGCCAAAATGCTTGACGAGATCGCGGACGGAGAGAAGCGGCTGCGCCGGCCCCCCGCGGTCGCGCACTGCCAGGTCGGCATTGAACGCGTCCATCACTTCACCTCCATGGCGGAGCGCAAGCCGTCGGACAGGAGATTGAACGAAATCGACGTGATGAAAATCATGGCGCCCGGCAGCGCAGCGACCATCGGCTGAACATAGATTGCGGTGCGCAGCGTATTGAGCATGAGGCCCCATTCGGGCTCCGGCGGCTTGGAGCCGAGGCCCAGGAACGAAAGCCCCGACGCCAAAATCATCGATACGCTGATCAGGCTCGTCGCATAAACGAAGATTGGCCCCAGGACGTTGCCGAGAACATGCACCCTTATGATCGCGAGCGGGCCCGCGCCGCTGACGCGCGCCGCCTCCACATAGTCGCGCGTCCTGATCTGGGTAGTCACGGACTCCGCGATCCGGGTTACTTGCGGGGTGAATACCACGGTGAGGGACGCGATGGCATTGAGGATGCCGGCGCCGAGCGCACCGGACAGCGCGATCGCGAGCAGCACCGACGGAAATGCATAGAATACATCGACGGTGCGCATGATCATGGTGTTGATGCGGCCGCCAACATAGCCGGCAAGAATCCCAATTGCCGAGCCCACGAAAAATGCAAACACCACCGGCAGAACGCCCATCACCAGGGATAGCCGGCCGCCGTAAATGAGGCGGCTCAGCATGTCGCGCCCGAGTTCATCCGAGCCCAACCGATAAAGCGCATCTCCGACCGGCCGCAGCCGGCGCAGCATCGTACCGCGGTAGGGGTCGGCAAGCCCGAGCCATGGCGCCAGGATAGCCCCGAGCACGATCGCGAGGATCACGATGGCTGCCACGACCGCTACCGGATCGCGCAAGAGTCTATGGCCGACGCCGAACCAATAGCCGCTTCCAATTCGTCGCGCGGGGATAACCGGCTTATCGGGGCCTACATCAATGATTGCTGCCATCGGATCACGTCCGCTTGATGCGTGGATCGAGCGCGGTCTGCACCACGTCGACGGCAAGGTTCAGTGTCACGAAGAACAGCGCCAGAACCAGGATTGTCCCTTGTAGAAGCGGCAGGTCGCGTTGAAAGATCGCCGCATTGAGCAGGAAGCCGGAGCCTGGCCAGGAGAACACCGTTTCGATCAGGATCGAACCGCCCAATAGGTAACCGAGCTGCAGCCCCATCACGGCAAGCGCAGTCGGTGCCGCATTGGTCACCACATGGCGGAATACCCCGAACTCGCGCAGGCCCTTGGCGCGCAACGCCTGAACGAACTCCTGGTCGAGGATGTCGGCGACCAGCGCCCGCACGGTGCGCGCGATTACCCCCATGGGAATGACCGACATGGTGATGGCCGGAAGAATGATGTAGCGCAGATGCTCAGCATCAGGGCGCCAGTTGGCGGAGCCATCCGGCCCGGCGCCGGTCGGCGGCAGCCAGTTGAGATTGGCGGAGAAAATGATGACCAGCACCATGCCGAGCCAATAGTGCGGCACGCTGACTCCGAGCACGGAAACGAACGAGGCGAACTTGTCGAGCCAGGAGTCGCGGAAATAGCCGGCGACAAAACCAAAGAAGGTGCCTAAGGTGAAGCCGATCAGGGTCGCGACGGTGGCGAGGATCAGCGTGTTGCCGACCGCCCGCATGACCTCGCTTACGACTGCGCGGCCGGTTGCGATCGAGGTGCCGAGATCGCCGTGCACCACCTTCCAGAGCCATAGCGCATATTGGACCGGCAGCGGCTTGTCGAAGCCGTATGTGGCGCGCATCTGCTCCACCAGCTCCTGCGTCGCATCGGCTGGCAGGATGGCTGAGAGCGGATCGCCGGGCGCGATATGGACGAGGAGAAAGCAGATGATGCTGACGCCGATCACCACCGGCGTAACATAGAGGAGGCGCTTGAGCGTGTAGATCAGCATCGGTGGCGTGTTTCGGGCGACACCGCCCTCGCAAAAACCCATCTTTGGCCTTTCTGTGCGGCGCAGCCGCTGATGGGTTTCGCGGAGTTTACCATCGGACCGGCCCGATGGGCCGGACCCAGTGGCTCAACCCATCCTACGGGCTGAGCCGGCGGAAAGGGAGAGAAATTCCTGCCTGATGCGCCAGCTCCATAAAGCTCATTCGACACCGATGGTCGTCAAATCCTGGAACCAATGCTGCGCCTGTACGAAGCTCTTGATCTTGGGCGACAGGGCGTGCGGATTGGTGTCGTGCACCACCCACACCAGCACCGCATCGTCGACGATCAGGCTGTGCGCCTGCGCCATCAACTCGTCCTGCTTGTTTGCATCGAAGGTGCGCTTGGCTTCGTCGAGGATGCCGTCGACCTTGGGGTTCGAATACCAGCCCCAATTGACGCCCGTCGGGGCCACCTGGCGGGAATGGAAGAAGCGGATGATGGCGTAGAGCGGATCGGACGTCACATAAGCGATGTTGTTCGCCGTGATGCCGACCATCGATTCATCCTTCGCGCCCTTGCGCCAGTAGGTGTAGAGCGCTTCGAGCTCGACCACCTTGAAGTCGATGTCGATCCCGATTTCCTTGAAGCTTTGCTGCAGGAACTCGTTCATCGGCAACGACAGCATTTGCCCGGTACCGCCCTGGGCAATCACGAAAGTGGTCTTGAGCGGCTTTTCCGGGGAGTAGCCGGCTTCCTTGACGAGCCGCTTGGCCTCGGCGAGGTCGTATTTGATCTTGAAGCTCGGTGTGCCGAACCACGGGCTTGACGGATCAACCTGACCGACCGCCGGCTTGGCGAGCCCGTTGAGCAATTCGATCATCTCATCGCGATTGATTGCGAGATTGAGCGCCTTACGCAGCCTGACATCGGTCCACGGCGATCCCGGCAACATGCTCAAGTGATAGTTCCACACATGCGGCGTCACGTTGGTGACGATCTTCATGCCGGCTTGCTTAAGCCGCGGCAACACGTCAGGCGCCGGCGTTTCGATGAGGTCGACTTGCCCGGCCAGCAAAGCATTACTGCGCGTCAGCGCCTCCGGCATCGGGATCAGCACCAGCCGATCGACTTTGGGAATCCGCTTCTTGTCCCAATACTCGGGATTCTTCACCAGTTCGACACGTTCGCGCGGCACCAGGCGGTCAAGCCGAAATGGTCCGGTACCTGCCGGCGCATTCGCAAACTTGTCCCAATCGCGCCCGACTTTCTCGTATTGCGCCGGACTTGAAACCAGGAACCACAGCATCTGATAGGGGAAGAAAGAATCGACGTCTTTGGTGGTGATCTCAATGGTATAGTCGTCGACCTTACGATAGCTCGCGACCGAGGGCAGTCGCGGCTTCACCTGCGCACTCTGGCGCTTGTCGAATTGCGGCGACTTGTCGTCGAGCACCTTGTCAAGATTCCAGATCACCGCGTCCGCCGCAAACATGCTGCCGTCATGGAACTTGACGTCGCGCCGCAGCGTGAAGATCCATTTCTTCTGGTCAGTCGGATCAACCTTCCACTCGGTGGCAAGGCCCGGGATCAGTTTCCCGGGTCGATCCGCGATGTCCATTTCCCAGGCAACCAGCGGGTCGTAAATGGTGTGGCCTGTGAACTGGTAGGCACCGGCCCCGCGATCGGGCTGACCGGTGGTCAGCGGAATGTCGGCAAGCGAAATGCCGTAGCGCACCACGGTTTCGGCGGCTGCGGACAGAACCGACCACGCCAGAACGAGAGACGAGAGAATTGCAGTACTTCGCATTGCGGAACTCCAATCCACAGACGGCGGATCCACCAGATGGCGGATGACCATCCGTTGCCAACTGAGTTAGCAAGGTTGGTGCCATTCGCTTCGGAGGTGGTGTCGGCATGGCGCCCCCGAAGTCGATGAAAGATTGGGCGAAGCGCTCAATTAGTGGCCTTGCCGAGATCGCTATGCCGGATCCGCGTTGGCCCGCACAGGGAACGGACTTGGTACCGAAATGCCGCGGCGCCGTTCATTGTGTAACCGCGGGCCACAACTGCAGGTCATTCATCGACGATTATCTGAGACCGGTCGCATGCTTGGTGGCCGGAACTGCATAGTCGGAGCGGTCGCGCTCTATGTAGGCTCCATGTTGGAGCAATCCGACAAGTTCTCCGGAATCGACGACGATCTTACCGCGCACGATAGTCGTCACCGGCCAGCCTTTGACCTCGAACCCTTCGTACGGCGTGTAGTCGGCGCCATGGTGCAGGTCGGTCGCGGTGATCTTCAACGTTCGCTTGGGATCCCAGATCGCAATATCCGCGTCGGACCCTATCGCGATCGTACCTTTGCGCGGATGAAGTCCATACATTTTGGCATGATTGGTCGCGCTGACAGCTACGAATTGGTTGAGCGTGATCCGGCCTTTCACGACGCCCTCGGAAAACAGGATGGGCAAACGCGTCTCGACACCCGGTATGCCGTTCGGCACCCAGCGGAAGCTTGTGCGGCCCTTTGGCACGAGTTTGCCAGCAGGATCGTCGTATCTAAAGGGGCAATGGTCCGACGAAAATGTCTGGAAGATCCCACCTTGCAGACCTTTCCAGCAAGCTTCCTGGCTGGCGCGATCGCGCGGCGGCGGACTGCACACGTACTTTGCGCCCTCCATGTTCAACCCTTCCAGGTCTTTTTCGGTCAGCACGAGGTACTGGGGGCAGGTCTCACCAAAAACCTTGAGGCCACGCGATTGTGCACGCCGGATCTCCTCCATGGCTTCACCATTAGAGACGTGCACGACCATGATCGGCACATCGATAAGCTCGGCGAGACTGATGGCCCGGTACGTTGCCTCGCGTTCGACCGGAATTGGACGTGACGTCGCGTGATATTCGGGGGCCGTCTTGCCCGCGCGCTCGAGGCGGTCGGTCAGAAAGCGGATCGCGTCATAGTTCTCGGCGTGCACCATCACCAACGCGCCGGTTTCGCGTGCGGTCGAGAACACTTCGAGCAATTCCATATCCGTGAGGGCGAGATCCTGATAGGTCATGAACACCTTGAATGAGGTGTATCCGTCGTTAACAAGCGCCGGCAACTCCTGGCCCAGCACGCTTGGAGCAGGATCCGAAATGATCAGATGAAAGCTGACATCCACGTAACACTTGCCGTCAGCCTGAGCATGGTAATCTTTCAATGCCTGCCGAAGGCTCCCGCCTTTCTGCTGCAGACAGAAGGGCATGATCAGTGTGTTGCCGCCGAATGCTGCTGACCGAGTACCGCTCTCGAAATCATCGGCCATGACGATGCCAGGGCCGGTGGGTTGCGAGACGTGTACGTGGCTGTCGATGCCGC
>WNFM01246931.1_pt1 | contig 10119 bp, 9 predicted proteins | sample 5400271 | NCBI WGS metagenome assembly WNFM01 (sample SAMN13153352, study PRJNA577476) | soil metagenome | isolation source: 60 cm saprolite on Douglas fir-dominated hillslope | place: USA:California | collected 2013-09-17
GCCAACCGCACCAAGGCCAATTGGCAGTTCACAACACCCACAGCGCGCATCAAACTCAAACACCTCTACCCTTCAATCTGAATGAATCGAGCGACTAGTAAGGTCCCGGACCAACACGAATTGTGCGAGAAAAAAATGTGGTCACGGGCCTTCCTCGAGGCAAGTGCGACTTCCTCGATGCGCTGTTTCATCCTGATTCTAGTGCTTCTCTCGGCGGGGGAAAGCTTCGCCGTCGGCGCGGTCGTCAAGGATGGAGCTACTCTTCAGCTTGCCGATGTGATGTATCGGCTCGACGGCATCGACGCGCCGGAGTTGGACCAGATGTGCATCGACGATCACGCTGATGGCTGGGCCTGCGGCGTTGAAGCCCGCGATCAACTGGCCAAGTTGATCGGTGACCGCCCGGTGCGTTGTGAGGACCTGGGGCTCGGCACCACCACCAAGAAGCGGCATATCGGCATTTGCACCGTCGAGGGCGAGACAACGAACTTGAACCAGCTTCTTGTCCGCCAGGGATTTGCTCTGAACTTCGAACCCTACGCGAGAGGGCGATTCAAGGAAGACGAGACGGGCGCGAGAGACAATCGCCGCGGGCTTTGGAAGGGCTGCTTTGTTGCGCCTCAGGAATTTCGTCGCGGGCGAAAGGACGGCGCCCTATTGGGCGCCTCGTGCAGGCCCGACAAGGATCGCGAGATACGCGCGGTGCTGTTTCCGGATGAGTCTGCGATGCCCGCGGGTTGCAGCATCAAGGGCAAATTCGCCGTGCGCGCCCGCTTCACCGGGAATGTCGGTGTCTATCACCTGCAGGGCTGCCGCAGCTATCCCGCGCTGACCAAACCGGACCGCTGGTTTTGTTCGGAGGATGATGCCCAGGCCGCCGGATTCCGACGGGCCTATAATTGCCGGGCAAGTGTCCAGAAGCGACTTAACTAGCGTGTGGTCTTAACTAGCGTGGTCGAGCAATCTCTGCGGCGTAGCGCAAATATGGTGCGCTCCCGCGTCCAGCAATTCCTCTTTACTGCCGTAACCGTAGAGGACCCCGACGGCAATCATTCCATTGTTTCTCGCGCCAATCATGTCATGGCTTCTGTCGCCAATCATCATTGCCTGCGCAGGGTCGACACGCATCGTCTTGAGGGCGTAGCTCAAAAGGTCGGTCTTGTCGGAACGCCTGCCATCCAGTTTGGAGCCGAACACGCGTTCAAAATAGACCCTCAATTTGAAGTGATCGATGATCCGCTCCGCGTAAACGCTGGGCTTGCTGGTCGCAACAAACAGGCGCCGGCCTTGTTCGGTGAGCACGGACAAGGTGTCTTCGATACCGGGATAGATTTCATTCTCGAAGATACCAATATCGGCAAACCGCTCCCGATAGAGCGACAGCGCCTTGTCCGCCAGATCGTCGCTGCCAAGCAGTTTCGCTAGACTGGCGCGAAGCGGAGGGCCGATGCACCACGTCAATTCGTCTTCCGGCGGAACTTCGCGATCAAGCTTGCCGAGAGCATATTGGATCGAACGCGTAATCCCGGCCTTTGGATCTGTCAGCGTTCCATCGAGGTCAAAATAGATTGCGGTCATCCTGGCCAATGCTCATTGGGGGCGTGCATCGTCAATACGGGAATTCTCGTCATGTGGGGGATATGGATCGCAATCTCGATTGCGGGCCCAGCTGTAGCAAATCTGTCATATAGCAAAACTAAACAGGGGCCACCGGCCGCTGGGCCGCAATCCGCGCCTCAGGGGAGATGTTTTATGCGCAGCTCGATCGTGTTGCTGTCCGCCGGCCTGACGCTGCTTTCCGCTGGCACGGGGTTCGCGCAGAACGCTACACCCCATAACCTGATCCTGTTCGTTCCCGACGGATTGCGCGCGCTGAAAGTCACCCCCGAAACCGCGCCGGCGATGGCCGAGATCCGCGACAAAGGCGTCAATTTCAAGAATCCGCACTCCTTGTTCCCGACTTTCACCATGGCCAATGCCTCGGGCATGTCGACCGGGCATTTTCTTGGTGACACCGGAACGTTCAGCAACACGATCTTTACCGGTTACGTGTCCAAACCGGCCGGCGACACCGTCGTGCCCTTCATCGAGAACGATGCGGTGATCGGCGATATCGACGAGCATTTCGGCGGCAACTACCTGAATGAAGAGACCATATTGAAGCTGGCGCGCGCGCAAGGCTTTAGCACCGCGGCTATCGGCAAGGTCGGCCCGACGCTGATTTTCGACCACACCGACCGCGCCGACCGCCCGGGTGCGCATTCGATCGTGATCGACGATTCGACCGGCGCCAAGAACGGCGTGCCGCTTTCCGACGAAATGACTGCCGCACTGACCAAAGCCAATCTTCCGCTGGTAGCACCCTCACGCGGCGACAACGGCAAGGCCGGCGACGCCAAGACGCCGGGGACGCTGGTGCCGAACACCGCACAGCAGGCCTATTTCGCCGATGTCGCGAGCAAGGTCGTGCTGCCGATGTTCAAGGACCGCAAAAAACCATTCGTGCTGGTGTTCTGGTCGCGCGATCCCGACGGCACCCAGCACAACCAAGGCGACAGCCTCAACACCGTGACGCCAGGCATCAACGGCCCCACCACCCTCGCGGCCATCAAGAATGCCGACGACAATCTGGCGCAGCTGCGCAAGACGCTCGACGATCTCGGTCTCTCCGCCACCACCGACGTCATGATCGCGGCCGATCACGGCTTCTCGACGATTTCGAAGGAGAGCAAGACCAGCCCGGCGGCGAAAGCGGCTTACGCGGACACGCCGAAGGATTTCTTGCCGATGGGCTTTGTCGCGATCGATCTTGCCAAAGCGCTTGGCCTGCCGCTGTTCGACCCCAACGACAAGAACGCGCCCGTCACCGACAATGCGCACCCCAAGGCCGGCAACCAACGGCGGATCGGACCTGATCTACTTGCCGAACAAGGACAAGAAGCTCACCGAGCGCGCGATCAAGGCGCTCCTGGACCAGGACTATGTCAGCGGACTTTTCGTTGATGATAGTCTCGGGCGCTTCCCGGGCACGCTGCCGATGTCGCAGATCGCGCTGAAGGGCAAGGCGGTGACGCCGAACCCGTCGATTGTGGTCAACTTCCGCTCCTACGTCGCCGGATGCGACGAGCCGACCCTTTGCTCGGTCGAGGTCGCCGATACCGTGCTGCGGCAGGGCCAGGGCATGCACGGCAGTTTTGGCCGCGGCGACACCATGAATTTCATGGCCGCGATCGGGCCGGATTTTAAAGCCGGTTATGTCGATCCACTGCCAGTCAGCAATGCCGATGTCGGCATGACGATTGCCCAACTGATGGGTCTGCACGCCGTGGCCGAAGGCGGATTGATCGGCCGGGTGATGTCGGAAGCCTTGCCCAACGGGATCACCCCGAAGGCGGCTGACGGAAAGATCGTCTCCAAACCCGCATCGAACGGCCTGCAAACGATCGTGAAGTACCAGCGCGTGCTGTCGCAGCGCTATTTCGACGTCGCGGGATTTGCCGGCCGGTCCGTCGGGCTCGACGCGGAAAGCGGCAAACAAAAGACGGCGGGGAAGTAACCCCGCCGCCGATATTAGCCGTTCGCTTGGATCACATCCCGATGTCGAACACGTTCGGCAGCTGCGCCAGCGGCAGCGACGCGGCGCCAATGATGGTGGCGACCAGCGTCATCAGGGTGCGGTTGCTGCGGCGCTTGCCGCGCATCTGGCTTGCGATCCACTCCAGCACTTCGGTATCGACCCCGACGGCGTGGGTGGGCGCCCAGCTCTCGATCGCGGTTTCCGGCGACAGCGCCACGGTGCGCGGCGGCACCGGCAGGCCGGAGGCGGAAGCTGCGTGGTGCACGACGGCTTTGGCCAACAGGTCGTCGAAACGTCCGTCATCGCTGCGCTCGGCAGCGGCATCGTTGATCTCAAACAGTGCTTCGGCTTCCGCCCGGCTGACCGGCTCGTGCTCGACTGCGGTCGCGGTCAGGATGCGCGCGCACCAGGCGGCGTCATCGGCGTCCAGCGCGCGGGAGAAATGAACCCGGCCCCTGGTGGTCGGGCCTTCGCCGGTGATCACGCCATCGCGCACGACGGTCAGGGCAAGGGCTGCGGTATCGCGGCAGGAAATCCTGGAGGGTTCGAGCGTGGCGATCAGTTCGGCAGACTTAAGCGTAGGGGCAGGCATTGGTACTACTTCTTCTCAGTTTCTTGTTCTCGGCCAGCATGTCCGTGCGGACGTAAACGAGTGGTTAAGGATTCGAAACTCGCATCGCGAGTTTTTTAAATGGTTGCCGATTTGTCGCTGTGGCGGCTGTCAGGGTTCGGAATTATCACAATCGAGCCGGGGTGATGGGGGCCATAAGCGGCAATATCGGGGCAATTGGAACTTTTGCGGCCATTGTGGTCTTTTCGCCGCAGGGGCGCGAACCGAAAGAAGGTGCTAGGAGTTCCTCAGGCTGGAGAAGGATCTCGCCTTTTGGCGGCGACCGTTCCGTTCCCCGCCCCCTCCTCCTATACTGAGCTGACAAAAATTCACCTGCAACTTGAATGACATGAGGTCGTAACATGGCTCTCCAGATAGGCGCTGTCGCCCCGGATTTCGAGGCCGAAACCACCGAGGGCAAGATCAAATTCCATGACTGGATCGGCAATGGCTGGGCGCTTCTGTTCTCGCACCCGAAGGATTTTACGCCCGTCTGCACCACCGAACTCGGCGCGCTGGCCAAGCTGAAGCCGGAATTCGACAAACGTGGTGTCAAGCTGATGGGGCTCAGCGTCGACCCCGTCGACAAGCACTCGAAATGGTCCGAGGACATAAGGGAAACGCAGGGCGCGGCGCCGAACTATCCGATGATCGGCGATACCGATTACAAGGTCTCGAAGCTCTACGACATGCTGCCGGCCTCCACCTCCGGCGACCCCGCCACGCGCACCGCCGCCGACAACCAGACCGTCCGCAACGTCTTCGTCATCGGGCCGGACAAAAAGATAAAACTGGTGATGGTCTATCCGATGACCACGGGGCGCAACTTCCAGGAAATCTTGCGCTCGATCGATTCGCTGCAGATGACTGCCAAGCATCGCGTCGCCACCCCGGCCGACTGGAAACAGGGCGAAGACGTCATCATTGCCGGTTCGGTCAGCGACGACGAGGCCAAGACGATTTATCCACAGGGCTGGAAATCGCCAAAGCCCTATATCCGGATCGTGCCGCAGCCGAAGTAAGGCGCCGACCCAACCTTCATCATTCCGGCTCGTGCTCCGCACGAGCCGGAGGCAGCGCGGCCAGACCGGCGATGCGTGGGCGCGAAGCTCGGCAAGAGATATCCGGCACCGATCACCGATCACAGCAAGGGACGAGAGCGCGCGCTCAAGGCCGATGCGAAGCTCCGCGCGGCGTAACCCACCACCTCCCTTTAACACGTGATCGAATCCCGCTATCGTGATCACTTCGTTTAAACCCTGGGGGACCATATGGACGACGAAAAACCCGTTCTGGAGCACGTGACGGACACGATGAGCAGCGCTGTCGAGGCAACGAAGGAAGCCGCCAAGACGGCGGTCAAGAAGGTCAAGAAAGCCGCCAAGAAGACCGCGAAAAAGGTGATGCCGAAGAAAGCCAAGAAGGCCAAGAAGGCCAAGAAGGCCGCCAAGAAATCTTCGGCGAAGAAGTCGCCTAAGAAGGCCGTCAAGAAGACCGCCAAGAAGAAAAAGAAGGCCAAGAAGTCGAAGCGCTGAGCGCTTCTCGTACCAAGCTCTCTGCACCAAGCCTCTCTTGCACCAAGCCTCTCTTGCACCAAGCCTCCGGACCGGCGCCGGAGGCTTTTGCTTTTGGTTTCAGTTTCATCGCAGTTAACCGCGCCGGTTGACCAGAAACACCGCAACCGCGCAGGCGACCATGCCAGATATCGCGACCGCATCGAGGCGTTCGCCGAACAGCGCATAGGCCATCACCGAGGTCACCGCCGGCACCAGATAGAACAGGCTCGCCACTGAGGTCGCCGCCGAGCGCCGGATCAGCCAATAAAGCAGCCCGATCGATCCGATCGACAGCACCACGGCAAGCCAGATCAGTGCCAGCACAAACTCAGCCGTCCAGTGCACCACATTATTCTCGAACAGCCACGCGCCGACGGCAAAGAAAATCGTGACCGCGATGTATTGCACGAGATTGCCGGCGCGCCAGTCGATCTTGCCGCAATAGCGCCGCTGGTACAGCGTGCCTAAGGTGATGCTGACCAGCGACACGCCCGAGGCGAGCCAGCCCCAGCCGGCCTCGCCGCTCATCGGGCGATTGTGCAGGATCAGCACCACGCCTCCGAGCCCGAGCAATAGCCCGGTCCATTGCAGCGGCGTGACCCGCTCGCCGAGCCAGCGGTTCGCCAATGTCGAGGTCAGGATCGGCTGCAGGCCGGGAATCAGCGCCGACAGCCCGGCGGGGATCGAATGGGAGATCGCGACCGCGGTCCCGCCCAGATAAAATCCATGCACCAGGATGCCGGCAACGACGCTGTGGGCGATACCTGACCCGTCAGGCCATGGCGGGCGCGCGATCACGACGATAACACCCATCAGCGCCACCACGAAAGCCATGCGGATGGCGAGATAGGTCAGCGGCTCGGCATCGCGCAGCACGTATTTGGTGGCGATAAAGCCGGTACTCCAAAGCACGACAAAAATCGCCGGCGCCGCACGCGCGGCAAGATTTTCGAAGTTATGATTCATTGCAGCCTTGAGTGCCCGATCATGTGGCAGGCGGCAACGCCAATTTGCGCGGGGCCGCTCGCGCGCCATCACATAAGGGGCTGTGATTCGGATTCAATTCTCAAACAGCAGCGGTCTAACTCACTTCGTCATTGCCGGGCTTGACCGGCAATCGATCCTCTTCGAATGAAACTTCTTGCGAAGATTGATGGATGCCCGGATCAGGTCCGGGCACGACATATCTCGTTTGTCGACACAGTTTCGCGATCTCGCCGCGTGTTTTGCGCGAGGTTTGCCTTGAACGTCCCGCCCTCAGAGATCAGAGGGCGCAGGGAATGCCGGGCGCTCGATGCGCCCGATAGCCGCGTGTGCAATGATAGTGGTAGAACGCACACGCGTTAGTCAGGTCACACCGGAATCACCCGGCATTCCCCGCGCAATGGTTTTACGGCTTATATCGTGCTCTCCCCGGTGAGCCGGGCTTTCTTGCCACCGTCATCGATGGAATTGCTTCCACCAACTTGACACCAGCGTCGGGGTGTCAGGACCACACGACTTCGCCGTCCGCTTAAGCGCTGTTCGTCAATAGCGCTAGCTGCGTCCACCGCATCCCGCCCCGCGTCCGTGACGATCGCGAGCCGCCCCTCTGAGTGGGACGGGATGGGGCGAGTCCTAGAGGTGATTTGGGCAAATCGCGAAGCGGTATTTTTGCGAAGAGGACTGGACGACCCAAATCAGCTTGAGATCGTTCAACAATTTTCCGTTTTGGCGCAGCCCGTAGTCCGGATGGAGAGAAGCGCAATCCGGGATCGCCCCGGGTTTCGCTGCGCTTCACCCGGGCTACGGCACTCTTCCCGTAGATTAAGTGCACTGTCACCGTAATTCGAGAGTCCCCATAGCGATTGCGATTGTTCCAGCATTTCTTCAATTGCATCAGACGTTGTGGGGACCGCCGACGACGAGCCGTCATTATTGCACTTCATTACATTCAGGCTATGAGACTCGATATATCCTCGTATCTCAGCCGCCGATTGATGTATGTAGCGCATTCATATCTCACTTTCTCAATAAGTCAGCCAAGGTGCAAACCACGGTCGGTGTCCACCCCACGAACCCCCTGCGCTGAGTGCAATTACGGTGACAGTGCACTCAATCAATCTCCGTGATGGCGTTGATGCCGTGCTTTTCCCGTAGATTAAGTGCACTGTCACCGTAATTCTCCGTAATTCTCAACAGATGGTCCGAGCGAATAGAAAAGCCATCAGCTTCTCATTCGTTCGCTTCCTGCGTCCGAGATTGCACCAGAGACAGCTTGCGCAAAACCGACAATAAGCAGCCACAACCCTCTTAGAACGCCGAGCGGACCGCATTCGCCGCGGAGTAGCATGCCAGCAAGACGCCGCTTCGCGAAAACATGTCCCATGGAGGAAGCCCTTTCAAAGAAATCACGCGCTTGGTCCGGGTCGGGAACCACACCCACCCCATCAGAGTACATCATCCCGAGGCGATACAGCGACGGTAGATAATTCCAGGAAGCGCCAAGCCGAAACATCTTTTCTGCTTTCTCATAGTCTTTCAAATCCAGGTAAAGCAAACCGAGCTGGTGAGGGGCAACGTGCGAACCTCTGTCGGTTGCTCGCATCAGCCACTTTTCAGCAGCCGTCAGATCCGTTGGCGTTCCGAGCCCTTTCATATAAGCATCGGCTAGATAGAGCATGCTCATTAACGAGCCTTTATCAGCAAGCCCTTCCAGTACTGGAAAGGCCTTTTGCGGCTCGCTTTGCAATAATTCGTATGCAGATGACAAGGCGAGCTGATCCGGTTCCTTTTTATGTTCCTCTGCCGCTACTGACATGAAGCACTCCATACCTCTGTGGCCACATCAGGTACCCAGCGGTTGGAATTGATTTGCCAGAACCGCAGCACTGCTGTCGCTCTTGCTATACCGTCGCAATGGAATTCACTTGTGATGATGGTAGCATTTGGACCAGTCCATCATCTCGGCTATTTAATATCCCTTTAGTGCCACCACCATTCCGCCAGCCAACTTGATCTTTTACTTTTTTGGATCCTTTGACCCACCAATTGTAGGTCCCAGCGGCGGAGTAATATCAATCTTAGGAGGGTCTTCCCCCGTAACATAGCACATTATTGCAACGCATAGAGCCCTGACTTTCTGGCAGAACGTAGCCAGCCCAAAGGGATCAGTAGATTGAACGGGGTTTTCAGAGCTATATGCGTACAAATTCACTCCGCCCGCAAATTTGGCGGGATCTTCAGATATGAAGCGGCCCCAGGCAGGTTGGTAGTAGCGAGCCCGATAGTAGTAGAGGCCGGTGCCGTCGTTTTGACGACCCGTGAATTGGAACGGGCTATCACTAGCCGACCCGCTGGTCGATGTGACGCCATAGGGATCGTAACCGTAGCTTGTCTGCACTGCGGCGGATGAGTTGGTAAGCGCTACGGTTGATCCGAGGGCATCGAAAAGGAACGTCGAGGTCGCGGAACTCTCAGTGCGCGTGAAACGCTCATCGATTCCCAGACCCGTGAGCAAGTTCGCCGTTACCGAACCACCGGATTGCTCCTGCACTGGATCGTAGCCGTCGTAGACGCCCGTTAGGGCCGTACCGCTCTTCGATAGCGACTGCCGTCTTCCGCTGCCATCATAGACGAAACTCGCAATCCCCGTGAGCGCGGTAAGGCGGTTGCGCGCGTCCCAAGTGAAGCTATTTGTGCCGTCGCTAGTCAGGTTACCATTGAGATCATAGGTCGGGGACGCGCTACCCCATTGCGTCAGCTGATTGCCGGCGTTGTAGCCGGTGGTCGCAACCGCCGCCGGTAGCACCGACTGGAACAGGGTGCCACCCCGGCCGGTGATCCGGCCGGCGTTATCGTGGCCGTAGGTTAGCGTTCCGACATTGGTGGTGCCATTGTCGTAACTAATTTGCGTGAGCTGGGAGGCGACATCATAGGTGTAGGTCGCGATAATTCCGTTCGGCAGCGTCAGGGTCGTGCGCCGGTTGGCATTGTCATAAGTGAAGCCAACCGACGCACTTCCCTGCGCGATCTGTGTCAGACGGTCGGCGTTGTCCCATGTGTAGGTGACTTGGCTTTGACCCGATACAGTCATGGTTGCACGCCGACTCGCAGCGTCATAAGTGTAATTGACCGTTCCCAACGTGGTTCCACCCTGGACGACCTGCTCCTGCGTCAACCGGTCGAGCCCATCGTAGGCGCGGGTGATCGTATTACTTACACTGCTTACGGTATCTTGAATTTGAGTAAGACGATTGCCACCATCCCATGTGTAGCTGGCAGCGTGGCCATCGGCATAAGTCGCAGTGGAAATTCGGTTCAACGCATCGTAGGTGTAGGTAACATTCTGGCCCTTGCGATCTGTGGCGGTCAAAACATTATCGTTGCCGTCATAA
>WNFM01303286.1_pt2 | contig 10119 bp, 8 predicted proteins | sample 5400271 | NCBI WGS metagenome assembly WNFM01 (sample SAMN13153352, study PRJNA577476) | soil metagenome | isolation source: 60 cm saprolite on Douglas fir-dominated hillslope | place: USA:California | collected 2013-09-17
CGCGGCTATGACGATTCGACGAAGCTCGGACAGCACGAGATTGCGGCGTTGCCGCCGGGACCCTCGCTCAGGCAGTTCCAGTACGACGCGAAGAAGATATTCGCGGACGTCGACAACGCGAAGCTGAAGAACGACAAGACGCTCGACGAGGCGGGCCGCTTCCTGGAGCAGCATCCCTTCGGCCTGGCGGTGGTCGCCGCCTCGGGAAGCATGAAGGGAGAGTCGGAGGAGGTTGCCGTGCTGATGCAGGCGCGCGCGATGGTCGTGCGCGACTACCTGGTGAAGAACTTCAAGATGGATGACACCCGCGTCAAGACGATGGGGTTGGGAAAGAGTGAACAGTCGCCGGGCGATGCCGGGACGATCGCCATCGCCGTCTACCCGCCGCGAGCGGGCGCCGGAGCGAAGGGCACCCGCGGCCCGCGTCAGGCACCCTCCGGAGGCGGTCCTTCACGATGAACGGCTCGTCGAGTCGCAAGACCGGCGTCCTCGTCGTGGGGGCGGGTCCGACGGGCCTGGTGCTGGGCCTCTGGCTCACGTCGCTGGGCGTGCGCGTGCGAATCATCGACAAGACGTCGGAACCGGGGACGACGTCGCGCGCGCTTGCCGTGCAGGCGCGCACGCTCGAGCTGTACCGGCAGATCGGCCTCGCTGACGCAGTCGTGGCCGGCGGGCGGAAGATGGGCGCCGCCAATCTCTGGGTTGCCGGCAAACAGGTGGCACACGCCGTCCTCGGCGATATGGGCGCGGGCATCAGTCCGTTTCCCTATGCGCTGATCTTTCCGCAAGACGAACACGAGCGTGTCCTGATCGATCGGCTCGCCCGGGCCGGCGTCGAGATCGAGCGCCAGACCGAGCTCGTGACGTTCGAGGAGGCGGCCGGCGGTGTCCTCGCCCGCCTCGGGCGGGCGGACGGAGCCAGCGAGGCGTGCGAGGCTGCGTACATCGCGGGCTGCGACGGCGCGCATTCCACGGTGCGGCAGGGGCTCGCGATCGGTTTTCCCGGCGGTACCTACGAACACCTCTTTTACGTCGCCGACGTCGAAGCGCGCGGCGCGGCGATGAATGGCGAGCTGCACGCCGCGCTCGACACGACCGATTTTCTCGCGGTGTTTCCGCTGAAGGCTGATGGACACGCGCGGCTCATCGGCACCGTGCGCGCCGGCACCGACCACCAGCCCGGCAGCCTGTCGTGGGGCGACGTGAGCGCGCGTGTCATCGAATGGATGCGCATCGCCGTCGAGCGCGTGCACTGGTTCTCGACCTATCGCGTACACCATCGGGTCGCCGATCGCTTCCGCCGGGGTCGCGTGTTCCTGCTGGGAGACGCGGCGCACGTCCACAGTCCGGTGGGGGGACAGGGCATGAACACCGGCATCGGCGATGCCGTGAATCTAGCCTGGAAGCTCGCCGCCGTGGTGCAGGAACGCGCGGAACCGTCGCTCCTCGACAGCTACGAGCCCGAACGCATCGCCTTCGCGCGGCGCCTGGTCGCGACGACCGATCGGGCGTTCACCGGCGTGACGAGCACCGGATCGATCGCGCGGCGCGTGCGGCTGAACCTCGTACCGGTGGTGATTCCGACGATCTTCACGCTGACCGCCGCCCGGCGCTTCATGTTTCGCACGATCTCGCAGACCTCGGTGAACTATCGGGGCAGCAGCTTGAGCGAGGGGCGCGCCGGCACCGTGCACGGCGGCGACCGTTTGCCATGGGTGACGGCGGGCCCGGACGAGGGCGACAACTTCACGCCGCTGACGTCCCTCGACTGGCAGGTGCACGTCTACGGCGAGGCGACATCCGAAATCCAGGCGGTGTGTCAGGAGCGGGCCTTGCGACTGCACGTCTTTCCATGGCGTCCGGAGATCGGTCGTGCGGGCCTTCGCCGTCAGGCCGTCTATCTCGTGCGGCCTGACGGCTACGTGGCCCTGGCGGATCCCGAGGGCCGCGCCTCGGCGATCGCGTCGTACCTCGACGGGCGCAGGCTGAGCTCCGGTGAACCGGCCAGACGGGATCGCCGATTGGACGGACTATCCCGGGAAAGCGCGCGATGACTGACGAACACCTCTCCAATATGAACGCGGCGATCCCGCAGACGCCACCGGATCTCGAGCCTGAACCCGGACGGGCTCCGGCGCCATCCCCGGAGCCGAGGCCGGATCCTCCGCCGACCGATCCGACACCACCACCGCTACCGGGAAGAGCGTACGGCTCTCTTCTCGGATTCGCGTGGCTGATGCGGAAACGGCGCGCCATTCAGGCCTTCCTCTACCCGACGCGCGATGCCGCGCTGCTCGCACGCGACACTTCCCGGACGACCTCGCCCGCGAGCCCCTGACCGGCGACGCGCGCGATGTCCGCCTGGGACACCACGCCACAGCAGCAGCCGGCGTCGTCCACGACGGGAACCCGACGGATCTGGTGCTGCTCCATCGTGTGGCAGCACTCCTCGAGGACGGTGTCGGGCGTCACCGTGATCACCGGCGAGGACATGCACTCGGCCGCCGTGAGCTCGAGCGGGTTCAACCCGGCCGCGACGGCGCGACAGGTGATGTCCCGATCCGTAATCACCCCGATGGGCTTCCCGCTGTCGCCGGATGCGATGACAGGGATCTCTCCGCAATTGCGATCGACCATGAGCCGGGCGACTTCCGCGAGCGAGCTCGTGGGAGCGCAGCACACCGGATCGCTGGACATGAATTCACGTACGTACATCGTTGCACCTCCTGAAGACACGCAGGAGGCAAATGCAAACAACCCGCCGCCGGCGACGCCTCGGCCGTGAAGCGTGAGGGCAGCGGTGACGAAACCTCGTGATGATCCATCCCGCCGGGCTCGGCGGCAGCCCGGCCGCCGGCCGTCGTTCCGCCGCCGCGGTGAACGGTCCTGGACCGACAAGCGACCACGGCCGGCGGCCTTACTTGCGCTTCCACTCGCTGAAGATCCGGCCGCTGCCGGGGTCGGACGAAAACGCGGCCGGTCTCGGTCCGCCCGCCGGCGCCGTGCAGAACCGCGCGAGATCGCCGTGCAGCTCCATGATGCCGAGCGTGACCGTTTTCGCGCCGCGGCCGACGTTCAGATAGTCCACCGCGATCGGCGTGGGCGACTCGTCGAGCCGGATCTTCGCGTGGACCATGACCTGCCCGCCGAAGATCACCTTGGTTTCGTTCCCGCGCATCGTCCGCGACCCGTACGACAGCATGGCGGCGGCGAGAGGCTGTCCATCCGTGATCAGCGTCACCGGCGCCCACTCACCCTGCAGGCGCGTCAGCAGCGGTGTCAGGGTCAGCGCGAAAGCCGTTTCGTCCACGGGCGCCGGCTCCGGCGCCGGCGCGGCCGGGCTCTTGCGGCGGCCGCCATCGACGTTCGCCGGCCGCGCCGCCGAGGACCGTCGGAGGCGCTCGAGCGCATGACCGGATCCCGCCTTCGTCGCGAACCGCACGGGCCGCGGCGCTCCTGTGAGTCCGAGACAGAGGAGCAGATCGTCGCCGTCGAGGCGGTAGATTCCGTAGGACCAGTTGCCCGCCTCCGGGCCCTCGATGAACTCGATGTCGATCTGCGCGGGGTCGGCGTCCACGTCGATCGTGAAGACGCCTTCGTAGTCGCCTTCCGGCGACTCCATGCGAAATCGGTCGCCGTCGATGAGCATGCGCGCGTGGCCCGCCATCGGCGCGGGTACCGCGCCGCCGTCGATCTCCACGGAAATGAACCGCCAGTCGCCTTCGAGCGCGCGCAACTGTTCCACGTGGCGGGCGAGACTCGGCCATGCCGCGAAGCCCGACGTGCGGGCGACCACGGATTGCGCGTCGGCCAGCCGGAATCCGGCGCCCCGCACCTTCGCCGGCGTCATCGTCCGGGCGGCCGGGAGGTGGTCGATGAACGTTCGAATCGCGGCGGTCTTGCCGGCCCGGAGCTCGGTCAGGAGTTGCTTGGCCTGTGTGCGGAGGTGTTCGAGATTCGGACGAGCGGGCAGGGACTTCTTCATGATTCCTCCATGCGTCAATGACCTGCGGTCCGCAAACAGGCATGCACGAAGGACGTGCGTCGCGTAGTCGAATCGATCGAAGGTGGGTTAGACCCTTCCCGCGGACCCGGGGGCTTCCTTCACGCCGGGCGGATTATAGCCGATCCCCGCGACCGGCCACCAGAGGCTCAGGCCAGGCTAGGACGCTTCGGCGGCGCTGCGCGCGGCGACGGCCGGGCGGCCGGCGGCGGCCGCAAGATCGCGGCCGAAGGGCGCGCCCTGGTTGGCATCGAGCAGCGCGGCGAGCGCCTCGTCGAGCAGCGCGGCGGCGTCGGCCCCTTCGAGGGCGATCCGGCTGCCGTAGATACTGCGGGCGTACTCGAGATTCCCCTTGAGCCGCGACTGCAGCTCCTGGCCCGCCATGCCCGCCTGGACGTCCGCGGCGTGCATCTGTTCGAGCTCGCGCAGGAGCGAGCCCGCATACGCCTGGAGCTCGGCGAGCGTCTTCAGCTCGTTCGTGAGCCGCGCCAGCAGGGCGGCGGCGTGCTGCTGCATCGCCTCGGCGAACCGCGCGTCGACGTCCCCGGCATTCGCGCGGCCGGCGCCGGCCGCCCGCCCGGCGTCGTCGGCGTACACGATCGCGAGCGGCTCGCCGTTGATCATGATGGGGACCGCGAGCGCGCTGGAGGGTGTGCCGCTGAAGGGGGCGCGGCTGCCGTCCTTCAGTTCGGCCCCCGAGAGGCGCTCGATCTGCCCCGAGCTCGCCGCGCGCGCCAGCAGCGAGTCCATGCCGAGCGGCATCATGACCTTCGCGATGTCGGTCTTGAGATCGAAGCCGATCTGATGTTCCCCCTGCAGGTGGCTCTTCTTCACGCGGAAGAGCGCGACGCGCGGGAACTGCGCCGCGAGTTGCTCCACGAGGGTCCTGAGGACGTCGGCGATCGTCGTGGCGCTGCCAAGCGCCTCGAAGCCCGCGAGCAGATCGTCGAGCACCGACAGCGGCGCCGCGGCGGGCGCGGCGGCGGCGGCGGCCGGCTTGTCCTTCAGCCGTGATTCCAGGTCGCGGATCGCGCGTTCCTGCTCCTGCTGCGCGCGTTCGAAGACCTTCACGCGCGCGGCGCTCTGCTTGAAGAGATCCGTCACGGCCGCGAGCTTCGCCTCGGAGGCCTCGCTCTGGCTGTGCGCCACGCTGATCGACTCGTCCAGTCGGGTGTTGTCCGCTGCGATCTTCTCGTATTTCTTCGCGGCAAGGGTCGCGTCCGCGCGCGCGGCGTCCAGGGCTCCGCGGGTCTTGTGCAGGTCGTTCTCCGACGCCGCCCTGGCGCGGGCCAGCTCGTCGCGCGCCGTCGTGAGCTCGACTCGCGCCGCTTCGTGCTTCTCGTTCGTCTTGCGCGCTTCGCCCAGCTGGCGGCTCGCCACTTCGCCGCGATCGGTCGCCGTCTTCAGTTCGCCGCGCAGGGTCTCCGCCTGCGCCTGCGCCTCCTTGAGGGACGCGGCCACCGCCATCTTCTGCTTGACCGCCGCCTGCAGTTCGGCGCGGAGCGGGTCGGCGGCCTTCTGCGCCTCGTCGGCGGCCTGTTTCGCGGCCTGTTCGACGGCGGCGGCCGCCGCCTTCGTCAGCCGCGCGACGAGCTCCGCGGTGTCCTGGTCGTCCTGGCCGGCCGGTCCCACTGCGGCGAGCGCCTTCGCGGCCGCATCGAGCGCCGCCCGAACGGCGTCGAGCTGCTGCCGGGAGGCCTCCGACGACCGCGTGAAGGCCCGGCGGACCGAGGCCGAAGCTTCTTTCGTCGCGTATTCACGGAAATCCATCGTCGCCTGCTTTGAAAAGGCCGGGGACCTTGCAAGGTCCAGACCGGCATGCCTGGTGGCCGCATCAGCGACTTACGCGGATCCCGCGCCCGAACGCCTACAATTCGGCGCCGGCAGGGACGATTCTGTAATGGGGGAGCCTTGATAGGCGAACGCGTCCTTGATCGCTATCGGCAGGCCGTGGAGTGGACCCCACCGCCTGCCCGGAGCCAGAGCCTCGTCCGCCTATCGTGCGCGGGCGATGGCCTGGCCCCGCAACCGGCGACGATTGCGTTGATCGCCGGGTTGTACGATCGACGCTTCGCGCTCTTCGCTTTCGCCATCTCTACCTCCTTCGTGTCCAGGACGACTAGACTTGCATTGTGGTGTGACGTCGGCGCGACACGCAAGCTGATGAAGAAGGAGGAGAGTGAGCTCATGGCCATGGTGAAAAAGACGACGACCTCTGCGGCGCGCCCCAGTCGGGGACCGGTCGATGCCCCTGGGAAGCATCATCGAAAACCGCCGCCTCAGGAGAGGCTCGACAAGCGCATGGGCGAACCGGTCGGCAAGCAGATGGGCCAGAAAAACGCCAGGACCGGCAGGCGCGGCGGGCGAGGTTAGCCCGCCGGGGCGACTCGGCCGCAAAATCGTCACGCTCCGCCCCGGCCTGTAACGAAGCTGCTGAGGGTCGTTACCGGCAACGCCAGCGTTTTCATTGTGTTACGACCCTCGACGCGCGGGCATTCCACTTGCTGTGCTACGACTCAGAGGCGAATGCCAGTCACAGGGCCGGAGCGGAGTCATACGTCGCTGGTCGTCGTGGCGGGCGTGGTGCTCGCACTGCTGCTCGCGGGCACGAGCCCCGCGCGCGCCGCGCGGGACCAGATCTTCCAGCTTCTTAGCCTTCATGGGACGCCGGCGCCGGCCTCGGCGAATGTCCTCTCCGAGCACGAGACCGAGGCGCTCGACTCCATGGCCCCGCAGGGCCAGGCGGAGCTCCTGCTGGAGCGGTCGATCAATCACTACGCGGGCGCGAACGATCAGATCGGCGCGCGCGCGAAACGCTGGCGCGGACGGATCGCGCTCAACCCGCGCCTGGACAATCTGTTCATCACCGCGATCAACTCCGACGACCTTCGCGTCAGGGCTGCCGGCATCGAAGTGGACATCGCGGCCCGCAACCTGGACAAGAACGTCGAGACCGTGGACCGGCTGGAGCCCGATGCGCGCTCCGGAGAACAGGGGCCACGGGCGAACGCGCTCTGGAATCTGGGGCTGCTCGGCAACCGCGGCGTCGAGCCACAGCGCGTGGCGCAGATCCTCCTGGGCTCCGTCCACGACCCGAACGAGAACGTGCGGTACTGGGCGGTCGAGGGACTGGCCTATCTCGGTACGGACGAAGCGATCGATCCTCTGCTGGCCGTCTTCCATGACGATCCGTCGCCGAAAATCCGCGAGCGCGCCGCGTGCGGCCTCGCGCAATCCGGCATGCTGAGCCAGCCGCAGCGCCGCACGGCGGTCCCGAAGCTGCTCGACTATGCCGAAGACCCGTCGCTGGACGCGGAGACGCGCACGTGGGTCTATCAGGCGCTGCGCGACATCACCGGCCAGAGCCTCCCGCACGACGCCTCCGCCTGGCGGCGGTGGTACGACAGCCAGCGATAATCACTGAAGACTGAAGACTGAAGACTGAAGATTGAAGATTGACGATTGGCGAGCGTCAGCGCGCGCTTTGACCAACCGCGCGGGGGCCAGTTGACAGCCGAACCTCATCGGTAGCAAGCTGCCGGGCGGCTCGGCGGCCGAATTGTCCACCCCGGCGGAGGGTTCCTGATGTCCCGACTGCTTGTCACGACCATTGCGTTGATGCTCGCCGCGATTTCGCTCACCGCCCAACCACCGGGCAGGCCACGGCAGCCGTCATCGCTGAACAGCGTGCCGGCGACCCTCGGCCCCGGCGACTACTTCGCCGGCAGGCCGTGGACCGGGCAGGCGCCGGTGACCGTCACGGTCGCCGAGCTGATGGCGCGCGACGCGGCCACGCCCCCCGTCTCGGGGCCGCCGCGTGAGCGACGGGCTGAGCAGGCCGAACACACATTCGACAAGCAGCAGCCGCTGCCAGGCGAGTCCGCGGTCTCTCAGTGGCCGCCCGCCTCCGACACGCGCACGCCGGTGCGCCCGCACGTCGGGTTCAACATCACGACGAATTTCCGGGGCACACGGGTGGCGGAATCAGGGTGGATTCCCCCGGACAGCAACGGGGCCGTCGGCCTGACGCAGGTGATGGTGACGTCGAACGGGCGTTTCAAGGTGTTCGACAAGTTCGGAACCCTGGGGCCCTTCGATGTGAGCGACCAGACGCTCTTCGCCCCGGTGATTACCGTGAGTCCCGGCGGCACGTTCGTCAGCGATCCGCACGTCCGGTACGACCGCCTCTCGGGGCGGTGGTTCATCACCGAGATCGACGTGCCGGAGCCGTGCGAATGCTCGAACCGAATCCTGATCGCCGTGAGCTCCGGGTCGATCATCACCAGCGCCTCGAGCTTCACGCTCTTTTCGTTCCAGCACGATCTGGTCGGCCCGACGCCGAACCCGGACACGGGGGGGTTCGCCGACTACGACACGCTCGGCATCGACGCGAACGCGCTCTACGTGGGCGTCAATGAATTCGGCGCCTCCGGCTTCCTCAACACCACCGGCTACGTCATCAACAAAGCGTCGCTCCTCTCGGGCGGACCGCCCGTCGTGACCGCGTTCCGCCAGCTCCTGAATCCGTCGACGTTTGTCGGCCTGTATACGCCCCAGGGTGTCGATAACGACGATCCGGCTGCAAACGAAGGCTATTTCATCGGCGTGGACGGCGCGTTCTTTTCGCGGCTGGTCTTGCGGCGGATTACCAATCCGGGGACCGCGCCGGCGATCTCGGGGTCGATCATCATCAGTGTGCCGACGACGCGGAATCCGGTTCCCCAGGTCGCGCAAGGGTCGGTGAGGCCGCTCGACGCCCTCGACGTCCGGTTGTTCGCGGCGATGATCAAGAAGAACAAGCTCACCGGCGTGAGCAGCCTGTGGACCGCGCACAACATCGGCGTCGACTCGACCGGGGTCGCGGGTGCGACCAACGACCGGAACGCCGGCCGCTGGTATCAGCTCGACAACCTGACCACGTCGCCGTCGCTGACGCAATCGGGCACCGTGTTCGATTCGGTGATCTCCGGTCCGGCCGGCTTCTGGATCAATTCGATTGCCGCGAACGGCCAGGGCCACGCGGCCATCGCGCAGAGCTGGGCCGGCCCCTCCGTAGCGCCCAGCTTGGCCGTCTTGAGCCGTACGCCGGGCGACCCGCCCGGGTTCATGGGCAACGGGCAGGGGCTCCTCGGTACCGCCGGGTACAATCTGCAGACCGGCGGCACCGCGCCCCAGCGGTGGGGCGACTACTCCCAGGTCGTCGTCGATCCCAACGACGACATGACGATGTGGACCTTCCAGGAATACGCCGACGCGGCGAACTCCTGGGGCGTGCGCGCGGTCAAGCTGCAGCCGCCGGCGCCGGCCACGCCCGTCAGCGTCTCGCCGGCCTTTGTGCCGCGCAGCGCCTCGTTCACCGTCACCGTCACCGGCGCGTCGGTGGCGGACTCGGGCTTCTTCGATCCGGGCGCGGGCTTCATCCGTCGGATTCAGGGCTCGGCCACCGGCGGCGTCGTCGTCAACTCCGCGACCTTCGTCGACCCGACGACGGTCACCCTGAATCTCTCGATGGCGGGCGCCGCTCCGGGGCCCAAGGACATCACGATCACGAACCCGGATGTCCAATCGCGCACCGGATCCGGTCTGCTGACGGTGGAAGCGGGGACCACGAGCGACTTCGACGGCGACGGCAAGGCGGACATCACGGTCTTCCGGCCGTCGACCGGCACCTGGTACGTGCTGACGTCCAGCTCGAACTACATGACGAGCCAGTTGTTCACGTGGGGGGTGAGCACCGACGTGCCGGTGCCGGGCGACTACGACGGCGACGGCCTGATCGATCCGGCGATCTACCGGCCGTCGACCGGCACCTGGTACGTGCTGACGTCCAGCTCGAACTACATGACGAGCCAGTTGTTCTCGTGGGGCCTGAGCACCGATCTGCCGAAGCCCGCCGACTACGACGGGGACGGCAAGATCGATCCGGCGATCTACCGGCCGTCCACCGGGCTGTGGGCGATCCTGAAGTCGAGCACCAACTACACGACGAGCACCACGGTCTCGTGGGGCCTCAGCACGGATCTGCCGGTGCCGGGCGACTACGACGGCGACGGCAAGGCCGATCCGGCGATCTTCCGGCCATCCACCGGGCTGTGGGCGATCCTGAAGTCGAGCAC
>WNFM01181684.1_pt1 | contig 10117 bp, 10 predicted proteins | sample 5400271 | NCBI WGS metagenome assembly WNFM01 (sample SAMN13153352, study PRJNA577476) | soil metagenome | isolation source: 60 cm saprolite on Douglas fir-dominated hillslope | place: USA:California | collected 2013-09-17
CCATGCTTGGCGACGCCGCGCACCGACATGCAGGTATGCTCCGCCTCGATCATCACTGCAACGCCGCGGGGTTTTAGGATTTCATCGATCGCGGCCGCGATCTGGGCGGTCAGGTGCTCCTGGGTCTGCAGGCGGCGGGCGAAGATATCGGTCAGCCGGGCCAGCTTCGACAGTCCCACCACCCGCTCGACCGGCGTGTAGGCGATATGCGCCTTGCCGTAGAACGGCATCATGTGATGCTCGCATTGCGAGGTGAATTCAATGTCGCGGATCAGCACGAAATCATCATAGCCCGCAGTCTCGCCAAAGGTGCGGTTAAGTACTTCCGCCGGACATTGATGATAGCCCTGATAGAGCTCGTCGAAGGCCTCGACCACCCGGCGCGGCGTATCCAACAGGCCCTCGCGGGCGGGGTTTTCGCCGATATAGCTGAGCAAGATCTCAACAGCGTGCTCGGCTTCGGCGCGCGACGGGCGCGGCTGGTCCGCGCGGACCGCGGCGGCCAGAAATTCGGATGGGTCCAGCTCGGCCGGGCGGCTTTCCGGAATCTTCGATTCCGGCTGTTTTGCGTCCGAAGGCTTGATATCAGAAGGCCTGCCGTCAGGAGCTTTGCCTGGGCGGAGGGATTTGATCAAGGCGTCCATGTCAACTCCGTTCGACCGGTCTCAAATGGACCGGAGTGTCACCGGCAGACGGGGCGGCCTGGCCGCCGGACGCCTGAGTCCCACAATCCTAACACCTGAGCCGCCGAATTGGTTTCTATATCAAGCCGCCCATGCAAAACGGCCGGACTGTATTTCCGCCATTTCCGCCCATATATAGGACCCTGGAGCGCGGTCGCCAAGGGTGATCGCACCGGCGAGCGCGAGACCCCATCATATGCTGAACGACATTTACAACAAGCGGATCATCGAATTGGCCGGCAATATCCCCCGGCTCGGACGACTGGCCGCACCCGACGCCAGCGCCACGGCGCATTCGAAACTGTGCGGTTCGACCGTCAAGGTCGATCTCAAAATGGACGGGCCCGTGGTCACCGACTTTGCCCATGACGTGAAAGCCTGTGCGCTCGGGCAGGCCTCCTCCTCGATCATGGCGCGCCATGTGGTGGGCTCGAGCGCGAGCGAACTGCGCGAATTGCGCGAGACCGTGCGCAAGATGCTGAAGGAAAATGGTGGCCCCCCGCAAGGTAAGTGGGCCGATATCGCGCTGCTCGAGCCGGTGCGCGATTACAAGGCGCGGCATGCTTCCACCATGTTGACCTTCGACGCCGTGGTCGACGCCATCGGCCAGATCGAGGCCAAGGCGAAACAGCCGGCCGCAGCGCAGGGGTGACCACTAGTCGTCATTCCGGGGCGAGCGTTAGCGCGAACCCGGAATCTCGCGCCGATAATCTCTGGATTCCGGGTTCAGCCCTACGGGCTGCCCCGGAATGACGAATTTGGATTTGCAGCTACTGCTGCGCGGGCAGCGCCACAGCGACGCCGCCGGTCGGAACCAACGCTTCGGCGGTCTTGGTCGATTTCACGCCTTGCGAATTTGTCTCGGTCTCGACCGCACCGCCGGCGAAACGATCCTGCACCGGTTTTGTCTTAAGCTCGGCCACCGGCACGATCGAACTGTCCACCAGCGGCAGCACCTCGGCGACCGCGTCGGTCGTGACGAGATTGGTCAGCCGCAATTCCGCAGTCGACAATTCATGCAGATCTTCCCACGGCGGCACGTTGAGCGACAGCGACAACAAATCGCCCGCTCCGCCCATGTCGAAGGTGTATTTGGCGAGCCGCCCGATGTCGCGTTCCACGATCATCAGATCCTGCGCGGTGTAGTTCGCGGCCTTGGCGTCATCGGCGCGGTCGCCCATCCAGATCTGATGCACCCGGACATGGGCGGCCTGTGGGACATAGCGGGTCTTGCCCGACAGTAGCAGGTACACGCACATCGACTCGCAATAGGCTTCCGGCTCGACGCTCGCGCGATCGCCCTGCGCGGTATGGGTTTGAACGCTGATGCCGACAGTGGTCAGGGCCCCGAGGCCGCGCCAGCGGCGTCCGAGCGCGATGGAGTCGTTGACCGAACCGCCACTGGAATCCAGCACGATGGTGGTGCCGCCAAGCTGGCGTCCGTGCGCAAATTCATCGAAATCCCTGGGGCTGTCGGCGGTGACGATGCCGACCGCGCTGACCCAGCCCCGGCAATTCGGCTGGCACGCGACCCAGCTGAATTTCATCGGCAGTTTGCGTTCTTCGAGATTAACCCCGGCATGCGCCGCGCCGCCGAGCGTAGCGATAACGCCGGGCAATGCGATGCAAAGGGCGGTGGCGCCGAGCAGCGCCCAACCGCGGAAATCGATCGACCTCACAAGCCTCAATTTGGTTCCTTCCCCCAAGCCCCGGTTACAGGCAGTGGCAACGGCCCCAGTTCAACGCCAAATGATTCTGTCGTGTCGGCGTCATGAAAAGGGTAGCTATACGAAGGGTTAACGTCCATAGAACCTTTGCTGCAGCGCCACCAAAAACATCCGATATTTGTGAAAGTGTGGCGTAAATATCTGCGGCCGCCGGTTCCGTGCTTAGGAACCCCGCAAATCTACGCATATGATTTCGGCATGCCGCCCATGAAGCATTCACCGTCTCATGCATCGCGTTGTCCCGACTGCGCCGGCGCGGTGCTGCGCCTGCCGCGCAATGCCGGGCGCGCGATGATCTGGATCTATCGGCACACACTGTCGCCCCTGGTCGGCTACAACTGCCGCCATCTACCGACCTGTTCGGTCTATGGCGACGAGGCGATCGAACGCTTCGGCTTGTGGGGCGGCGGCTGGATGACGCTGGCGCGGCTGTTGCGCTGCCAGCCCTTCGGCACTTCCGGCATCGACAATGTGCCGCTGACGAGACCACCGGGCGCGCGATGGTATCTGCCCTGGCGGTTCGGGCGATGGCGCGGCGTCAATGCGCCGTAGGATTTCTGCTGCACTGCTTTCAAACGAATGCGCATTGCTACCGTGCCGGGAACCGAAGCGTCACGGGCGTATTGCTTTGACACCTTGTTGGGGAGGTAAAAACAATGCGCTGGAAAATCAGCCACGGGGGTCACGACCCCAGACAGATCGATCTGATCGCAATATTCGCTTTGCTCATCACAGCCTTCATCGATCCGAGCCAAACCATTCGCTGGTGAAAACGCTTCAGCGCGAAAACCAGAAGAACCCTCGGGATTGCTCGACAGGGGCCGGCGGACGCGGTTTTCGAGGACGCGGTGGTTTGGGCGGCGGCGGTTCGGCTGATGACGTCGTGTCAACGTGCCCTGCATCGTCCGCGGCCAACCTGACCGACAGCAGCAGGTTGGACTCATAGGATCGCCAGCGATAGCCAATGCCAAAATCCATCGGCTGCGCGCGCCGGAACAGTTCGGCATATTGCTCCTGGTATCTGCCCGGGAATTCGGCAATCGGGCCGGCGTAGCGGCCGAACGGAAAGAACCGCCATTTCCTCGGATCGTAATAGGCAAGCGGAATACCGGAATCGTCCTGGATGATGGTGGCGCTGTTCTTGAGCAGAAAATCGCGCACCGTGGTGAAGTTGCCGGAGTGCAAGAGATAAGACGCGCTCTTGATCAGGCTGTTGCCGGGCGCGAGCGTCTCGCAAAATTTCAGGAAACCCGAGGCCCTGACGCCTGGATTGGAAAGGTCGGTCGAGAAATAATACAGCGTCCGCTCCACACCATCGCTGCCTGAGAACACGATCCGTACGCCGCGGGTGGCGTTCTTGCCCGGATTTTCGTTCGCGAAATACGCTTGCCCCTTGTCGTCGAGCGCGACCGCACTGACGTCGCGGATGGTCTTGCCCGAGCGCGCCAGGAACACATAGAGGATCGGCAGGGTGCCGTTGAGCTCTCCGGCACGCAGGTCGACCCTCATCATCTTGGTGATGAAGAATGAGAAGCTCAGGATCGAGCTCATCGAACGTTCGACATTATAGAGCGCGGCTCCGACGCCGCCGCGCGGCAATCGCGTCAGATCGGGTACCGACCCGGGCGGCTCCAACGCGCTGAGCACGTAAGTCGTCGCCTTCGAGTAAAACGCGTCCGCGTAAAGAAAATCCGGGCCACTGAACATGTAAAACATCGTCGGCTTCGGCGCGGCCAGGTTGGTGGCCGACCAAGTTCGGATCTTCGAGAGCTGGCGCTGCTCGAGCTGGGCGAACGCCGCATCGAAAAATCTAGCGTGGTGTTGCCAGGCGGGGTCTTTGGTCAATGGCGCCAGCGGCGAGCCGGCCGATGGCTGCATGCCCGCCAGGAAGCGCGCGGTGTCGTCCGCGCTCACGGTATCGGCGGCGCGCGTGGGCGCTGCGGCCGCGAGGAACATGGCTGCAGCGATCGCTGCAATTTTCGCGGGCTGAAGCATCTTTATTCGCGGTCTGCAGATGCGGAGCCGCGATCGGTCCGCTTGCGGAAAACGGCGTAAATCAAAAGGCCCGAAATCATAATCAAAATACCGAGAGAAGATTGCAGCGGCCGCTCCGTCAGAAGATAGTACATCATGAAGCCCGTCACGAGCAGGAAAACCACGGGGGTTACCGGGTATCCCCAGGCGCGATAGGGCCGCGGCAGCTCCGGCTGGGTGATGCGCAGCTTGATGACGCCAAGCACGGTCGCGAACGAGCAGAACAACAAAGCGGACTGGATGAAATCGAGCACCGCCTCGAAACTGCGGGTGAACAGCATCAGGCTGGCAACCGCGAGCTGGAACAGGATGGCATAGGCCGGCGCGCCACGGGTCGATTTGCGGGAAAATACCCCAAGCGCCGGGATATCCTCCCCCATGGTCATCATGACGCGCGGGCCGATCCACATCATTGCGCTGATCGAAGAGATAAGCCCGATACAGATCATGGCGCCGACGATGCGGCCGCCGATATCGCCGAAAATAGTGCTGCCGGCAATGCGGGCGACGTCGAGTTGCCCGGACAGTTTGTCGATCGGCGTGGTGTGGAGGAACACCGCGTTGAGCGCGACATACAGCACCAGCACGATCAGCGTTCCCGACAGTAGCGCGCGCGGCAGGTTCTGCTGCGGGGTGCGCATCTCGCCGATGATGTAGGTCGCCGCGTTCCACCCGGAGAACGAATACATCACGAACACCAGCCCGATGGCAAACGGCGCGCTGACGATATGGGCGAAGTCGGAAGCCTGCGGCGCAAACGTCAGAGGTTGCGGCGTGCCGACGACAAATCCCGCAACCAGGAAGGCTATGATCAGCACGACCTTCAGAATGGTCGAAATCAGTTGAAAGGTGGAGGAATGCTTCACCCCGCTGAGCTGCACGAGAGACACCAGCCAAACGATGCCGATGGCGAGCGCCAGCGGCGGGGTGCCTGGCAGCACCGATTTGGCGTATTCCCCGAAAGCCATCGCGGCGAGCGCCACTGGCGCCGCAAAACCGACCGTCGCCGACACCCAACCCGCCAGAAATCCGAATGCCGGATGAAAGGCGCGGCTTAAGAAATTGTACTCGCCGCTCGAGCGCGGAAACATCGCGCCGAGCTCGCTGTAGGAAAACACTCCGCACAGCGCGACGACGCCGCCGACTATCCATAGCAACAGGATCGAAAATCCGGAGGGGATGTCCTTGACCTGAAAGCCAAGGCTGGTGAAGACGCCGACGCCCACCATGTCGGCGACGACGATGGCGGTCGCAACGAATACCGAGACAGTGGACCCGCTGCTCGGGAGCCGGCCGGGCCATGCCGCGCTTCCCGTGTCTGATGCCGCCATGTCCGTCCATGCCTCGAGGAGCGCGTCACGCCCGTGTTTTTCATCGTGCAGGCTGTCCCCCTTCAATTCAAGCAGTGTTAACAATGATTTAAATCTCGGCATGAATTTGGTATTTTTGTACCTTTAAGGCGCCTTTGACCCCTCCGGGCATCTACGGCATTGCGAAAAGCCGGTGGCCGCCCCACAATCGCGACACGATTTGGTGATCTCTTGAGGGTTCCGGGATGGGGAGTTTTTCCCGGAAGCTTAACGTCACCTAAACGCCGGCGCGCTCACATCTACCGATCGCTGCTGGATATTGGGGTAGTGGGTGGATGGTCGGGGCGAAATTCCAGACGCTTAAGCGCGCCTGCCAGGTGGCGTCACCGGCTTCGGTGCGTCATGCGCGGCAGCGAGCCCTGCAGCTTCTCGGCGGCTCGCATCGAACGCGCTGGATTGCCCTTCTGTCGCTGTTGGTCCCGCTGTCGTTCGTTCTCGTTCAATGCGGACGGGCGCCGAGCGCCGGCACGCTTGCCGCCAATGTGCAGGCAAGCTCGGGCGACAGTTTCGACGACCGCTTCCCGAAACCTCAGTTCAGGGATCGCTTCCCGAGCGCGAGTGAGAGCCTGGTGCAGCGGACATCGCTCGACGCGCCGCCCAAACCGAGCGCTCAGGCGGAGCCCGCCTCCTATCGGGTCGCGTCGCTGGCGCCAACGGTTCCTTACGGGCGCTCAGCGCCGAGAGAGGATCAGACCACGCTGGTCAACCTGAAAACCTCGGCATTCCCCTATCTCGGCAATAATCCGCACACCGACGAAGCGGCCACCGCAGTTACGGCGGCCGGGTGTACTGGCAGGACGAGACCTACAGCGACAACCGCGTGTTGATGCATGTCCCTGAAAATTTCGACATCCGCAGACCGGGCGTCATCGTGGTGTTCTTCCACGGCAATGGGGCGACGCTGGAGCGCGACGTGCGCGACCGCCAATTGGTGCCGCAACAGATATCCGAGTCCGGCGCCAACGCCGTGTTGCTAGCGCCCCAACTCGCGGTCGACGCCGCCGATTCCTCAGCCGGCAAGTTCTGGCAGTCCGGCAACTTCAAGCGCTTCATCACCGAGTCCGCCGAGCACCTCGCCCAGCTCTACGGCGATCCGCGCGCGGCCAAGGCTTTTGCGAACATGCCGATCGTGATCGTCGGCTACAGCGGCGGCTTCATGCCGACCGCCTGGAGCCTGGAGGTGGGTGGGCTTAGCAATCGCGTCCGCGGCGTGTTGCTACTCGATGCGGTTTACGGCGAACTCGACAAATTCGCATCCTGGATCGAGAATAACCGATCCGGCTTTTTCGTCAGCTCCTATACCCATTACACCAAGCGGCACGACCGCGATCTGATGGACATGCTGAAGGAAAAGGGCATCGCCGTATCGGAGGATATCGACGGGCCGCTGCGGCCAGGCAGCGTGGTGTTCGTCGAAACACCCGAAGGCGTCACCCATCGCGACTATGTCACCCATGCCTGGACCGACAACCCGGTCAAGGAAGTGCTGGTCAAGATGGCGGCGTCGCCGGCGCTGACGCGGATTGCGGCAACCGCCTCCTCTCCCGCGAGCCAGTAGTCGCGCGCGTTCCGCCGCCTCGCAGCTCTGTCATCGGATCAGCGGCTAAATTGTGATGTTGATGGCCGCGCGATTTCCGATGCGCAGGATTGTTCGGCGTGTGCGCTAGCCATAGGGTTTCGGTCGCGCAAGATTTATTAGCTACTGGGGATCAAATTGCGGGAAGGCCTCTACAAGGTAGAATTTCATACCGTCCATGGCACCGGCAACGGCGTGCTCTACGCCACGTCAGGCAAGCTCCGCGGCGGCAATTCCGGTTTTGCATTCATTGGCAACTACATCCGCAAGGGCGACGACATCCACGTCAAGATCTCGACCCAGCGGCATAATCCCGATCCCGGGTTCAAGCCGCTGTTCGGAACCGACATGATCACGCTGACGCTGAGGGGAACGCAGAACGGCGACATGGTCGACTTCGAAGGCACCGCGCTGCAAGTGCCCGGTGTCGCCTTCAAGGCGGTGCTGACGCGGATCGGCGACTGACTAGAATTTCGGGATCTTTTCGGCGAAGCCGTTAAAGCATTTCAGCCGCTCGTCTTCTTCCTTGGTGAAGTGGCAATCTGCGACGGCTTTCGCGGCAGGCGCCTTGGGGTTTGGCTTGGGTGGGAAGATGGCGTCGTAGCAGTCCAGGCGGCCCTTCGTTTCATCGTCGATTTCAAGACAGGCCTGCAGCTTCTCGGCAATGGATTGAGGTTTTTTCGATTTCGGTGCGGCCCCGCGCGGCTTCACCTGGACCAGCGGTTTTCCTCCGACGGTCGGCGGGTTACCCTGCGCCGGTGGGGTGCCTTGGGCGGGTGGTTTGTCTTGGGCAAATGCGGCGGCGGAATATAGGACCAGGACGAGCGTAAATATTCTTCTCATATTGCCTCACTTTCGTATTCGCCCGTCGATGTAAGGCAATGCAAACTTCGAGTCGAGCCGGGTTGCGCCGGAAATCCCCGGCTTCCCGCGGGGCCTCGCACGTCCAGGTCGCGAAGGCCGCGGACGGTGACATCAAGACCGGACGACAATTCGATCAACCTGCCCGCCGGCGCCAGCACCGAGCGGCCGGTGACGATGTTTCCGAGCATCAGGGCGCTGGGAGCAAAGCGGCGATGGAGGGGGCTGTCTTCGGGCGGAATTTCTATGCAAGTGCGTGTAGATGATATCCGCGCCGAATGGAAGGACGAGGACAGGACGGTCGCGAGCCGCACGATCAAGGCCATTTAAACTTGCCCGCCAACGGCTCCGACGGGTAACCGTCACGGCCCCGGACGATCACATCGGCGCCAAGCACTGTAATCGCGTGATGCAGTAGTTTTGCGGGGTCGGCGGGCTCCGCAAGGCCAAGCCGCGCGCGCAATAGCGGCCGAAACTCCTCGATCTCCGGACTATCGCCGAGCGCCTCGTCTTCAAAATCCTCGATCCTGTCGCGCAAGACCTCTCGCATCGCCGACAAGTCTCCCTTCCCGAAGCGCAGAACATCCTGCCAATAAGGATGCGCGACCACGAGTTCGAGACATTCCTTTAAATTCGCCGCGATAATGCCGGCCTGCCCTTCGGTAGTCGCGAGCAGGACATGGCGCCGCGGACCGATCAACGCGTAGACGCAGCCAGTGCCTCTCTGCGCCACGATCTCGAACGGCTCCAGCGGACCTATGTCGAACCAGACCGGGCCAAACTCCTTGCTGTCGACCACCTTGAAATCGAATGGCCACAGCATGTCGCAAATCTCTTTGCTCGCTCGCAGCATTTTCGGCGTCACATTCATGGCGATCGGCCTCGTACTTGGATGATTGCGGCCATCGCGACGGGCGCCCGGCCGCTCATCCGGTTTGGTTGCGTGAGGCGGATGGGCCGTTCAAGGCCAGCGGCCATTTCATCGTCGATTTTCTCGGCGTTGCCGGATTGCAACGCCCGAATCGCCTGCTATACCGCTCGTTCCCGCTTACCTGCGCTCGTTCGCAGGAGTGAGCACCAGGAGATAGCCATGCCCGACAAGAATGCGCCTACGTCGGGATTCCAATACAGCCTCACGAATCTGAAACCGGTCGAGCCCCTGCACAAAGTCGCCCTCACCTTCCCCGACGGCGCCAAGCGCGAGTTCCCCAAAGACACCACCGGCCTCGACATTGCCAAGGGCATCTCGCCTTCGCTCGCCAAGCGCACCGTGGCGATGGCGCTTGATGGCGAGGTCAGAGATCTCGCCGACGGAATCGAACATGACGCGAAAATCGAATTCATCGGCCGCGACGATCCGCGCGCGCTGGAACTGATCCGACATGACGCGGCGCACGTGCTGGCCGAAGCGGTGCAGTCGCTGTGGCCGGGCACGCAAGTCACGATTGGTCCGGTGATCGAGAACGGCTTCTATTACGACTTCTTCCGCAACGAGCCGTTCACGCCGGAGGATTTTTCCGCGATCGAAAAGAGGATGCGCGAGATCATCGCGCGCGACAAACCCTTCACCAAGGAGGTGTGGGACCGCGAGAAAACAAAACAAGTGTTCCGCGACAAGGGCGAGGATTTCAAGGTCGAGTTGGTCGACGCCATTCCCGGCGACGAGCCGATAAAAATCTATTTTCAGGGCGACTGGTTCGATCTCTGCCGCGGGCCGCACATGACGTCGACCGGCAAGGTCGGCAACGCGTTCAAGCTGATGAAGGTGGCCGGCGCTTATTGGCGCGGCGACAGCAACAACCCGATGCTGACGCGCATCTACGGCACGGCGTTCGCCAAGCAGGAAGACCTCGACGCGCATCTGAA
>WNFM01047667.1_pt1 | contig 10115 bp, 8 predicted proteins | sample 5400271 | NCBI WGS metagenome assembly WNFM01 (sample SAMN13153352, study PRJNA577476) | soil metagenome | isolation source: 60 cm saprolite on Douglas fir-dominated hillslope | place: USA:California | collected 2013-09-17
CTCGTCGAACATCTGAAGACAACGAAGCCGAAAGGATTCACCGCGCGGCCGTTTTATTCGGTCGAGGGCGATTCTCTCACGTTCTATTTCAAGGACGAAGAGTCCTATCGCGAGCGCGTTGACGACTTCCTGACAGTCTATAAATCCATCAAATCCGACAAGTTGGTCGGCTGCCAAATCAAAGGTCTGCCCAAGGCGCTGAAGCTCCTTGGGGATTTCGGCCTCTATTTCATCGAAAACGGTTCCCTGCGTTTGGGCATGATTTTTATGGCCTGCATGGCCGCGACCCCGCAGCCGGCCGCCAGGAAACAGTATCTCCAGCTCGGCAAAATTGCGGGAGAAACCCCGATCTCCTCGAAGGAGCTGGAGCCGCTGCTACACTGAGTTCAGACTGGCAGGGAGATTTTGCCAAGGCAACGGGACGTCGTCAAATCCGGGTCCGAAATCCGGGTCGGTCCTAACTTGTGACACAAAGCGGCGTAGGTATTTGGGAGCGGGAGAGCGATGAAGGAAGAAGTCAGAGGGCAGCGGGCAGCGGTCAGAAGGCAGAGGGCGGAGGTCAGCGGTCAGCGGTCAGTGATCAGCGGACGGAAGACGGGGAGAGCGTGCGAGCGTGAGTCTCGGAGAACGGAGAACGTGGGAGCGGGAGAACGTGAGAGCGGGAGACCTGGTAGAACCCAGCGCGGCCGAGCCGCAACCAAAATACTTTAACCATGGATGGACTCAGCGCGACGGGGCCGCAACCACAAATGACTCAACCACGAATGGACACGAATCGACACGAATAAGAAGATAAAAACAAAATCCCTGTTGTGGTCCTTTGGTCTCGCAGAAGAAATTTGCGCGGCTTGCGAAGATTTTGAGCGATAGTGGTACGGATTTACACGGGTAAAGCTGAACAAAATCTGTGACACAATGACGAAAGTCGAAGCATTTTTGGCAAAAATTCAGGTTGATCCGTCTCCCGGTGGTTAAATTCGTGACCCCGCTGTTCCCTATTATTTGCCATCTCTGTGTCCTCTGCGTCTCGGTGGTTAAATTCGTGATCCCCAAAAGATTGCCATAAGAGGTTCCACCACCGAGGCACAGAGGGCACAGAGAGGGAAGGGAAGGTGCAAAGGCCCCGTTTGATTTGCGGCTTTGCCGCGCTGGCTTCATCAGTGTCCATCCGTGGTGGTACTGCCGTTTTTGGATTGACGGCAGCCGCCGAGTGGGCAATGAATTTCAATCCTCTGGAATGAGTCTGCATGTTGAACATTAAATGATAGTCCCGCCGCGCGAACGTATCAGAACGCGGGGCAAGGACGCCCCGCAAACTCGCAGGCGAGGACGCCTGCGCTACGCTAAACACATACCCGGACGCCGCCGGACCGGCCAGTTTTATGAAAAAACGAATTCTCTCTCTGCTCACAAATGCCCTTCTGGGCTTGGTCCTTTTCGGGGTCTCGGCCATCGCGGCTGAACCGAAGAAGATTCTGGTCGTGACCACCACGACGGGTTTCCGGCACAGCTCAATCGAGACGGCTGAGAAAGTCCTGGCCAAACTCAGCCAGCAGAGCGGGCTTTTCACACTGGATTTCGCCCAACAGCCGCCCCACCAGCCGAGCGCCCCCAAAAAGCCGGAGAAGGATGCGTCGCCGGAAGTTTTGGACCGGTTCCAATCTGAGGAGGCCAAATACAAGGCCGCGGATGCGGAGTGGCAAGCGGCCATGAAAGAGAGCCTCTCCAAGCTGAGCCTGGACAACCTGAAGAACTACGACGCGGTGTTCTTTGCCAATACCACCGGGGATTTGCCGCTGCCAGACAAACAGGGGTTCCTGGATTGGATTGCCGCCGGGCACGCCTTCCTCGGGACACACTCAGCCAGCGATACGTTTCACGGATTCAGGCCCTACATCGAGATGCTGGGGGGTGAGTTTGAGACCCATGGCGCGCAAGTGGGCGTGGAATGTTTGGTGCAGGACGCGAATCACGGGTCCACCAGGCATTTCGGCGAGTCGTTTTGCATCGAGCAGGAGGAAGTATATCTGATCAAGAATTACGATCCCTCCAAAGTCCATGAGTTGCTCACCCTGGATAAACATCCCAACAAGAAAAAGCAGCTTGGCCATTTCGCGGTTGCTTGGACGAGGGAAGTCGGCAAAGGGAAAATCTTTTACACCTCGCTCGGCCACCGGGAAAACGTCTGGGAAAATGAACGCTATCAGAAGCACATCCTCGGCGCGATCAAATGGGCCCTGGGCTTTGAGGACGCCGAAGGCTTCCGCGCTCTTTTCAACGGCCAGGATGTCACCGGTTGGAAATTGCGCAATCCGGACGGACACAATAGCTGGACGGTGGCTAATGGCGTTCTGCAAAACACGGTCAACAAAGGCGAGCACGGCACGGACCTGGTGACGACGGACAAGTTCTCGAACTTCACCGTTCGTTATGATTTCATGGTGCCGGACGGGTCCAACAGCGGGTTTTATCTGCGTGGCCGGCACGAAATCCAGATTCTCGGGGACTATTCCTCGGGCAAACCCAGCCTCGGCGGCAACGGCGCGATCTATAACTTCAAAGCGCCCGACCAGTTCGTCTCCAAGCCGGGCGGGGAATGGCAAACGGCGGAAGCGACCATCATCGGCAACAAGATCACCGTCACGCTGAACGGGGTAAAAATTCACGACAACGTCGAGTGCAACAAGGCGACCGGGTCGCAAATTGACGACAAAGTGACCGAGCCCGGGCCGATCTTTCTCCAAGGGGATCATGGCACGGTGGCGTTCCGGAATATTCGCATTAGGGAACCTAAATGAAGCAAAAAAAACTGAACCGAGACCAATTCAATCGCCGCGATTTTCTTAAAGGCAGTTCGGCTGCCACGGTCATGACCATGTTAGGCGGGGTTGAGTTGGTCATGGACCGCCCCTCTGCCAAAGCAGCGGACGCCGAGAAATTGCACGGACCGGCCGTGAAGTCCGCGGTCATCGGCCTGGGAAGTCAGGGCCGCAAAGTGGTGTCCACGCTGGCCCGCCTGCCCGAAGCCCAAGTCGTGGCGTTGTGCGACACTTATCCGAGCGCGATCCGCCGAGCGATCAAGGAAGCGCCTGAGGCCGCGTCGATCAATGATTACCGGCAGGTCCTGGAGAACAAGGACATCAAGGCTGTCTTCGTCGCCACGCCCTCCCACGCGCATAAGGAAATCGCGCTGGCAGCGCTCCAAGCCGGCAAGCACGTTTATTGCGAGGCCCCGCTGGCCCATACCGTCGAGGATGCCCGCGCCATCGCCAAAGCCGCCAAGGCCGCCTCGAAGCAGGTCTTCCAGCCCGGGCTCCAGATGCGCTCGGACCCGCACCGGCATTTTCTCCTCACTTTTATTCGCTCCGGCGCGATGGGCAAAACGGTGGTGGCCCGCGCCCAGTGGCATAAGAAGACCAGTTGGCGGGTCGCCGCGCCCGATGCGACGCGGGAAAAGGACCTGAACTGGCGGTTGCAGAGGGAGTTGTCTCCCGGGTTGGTGGGCGAGATTGGCCTGCACCAATTCGATGTCGTCTCCTGGTTCCTCAACGCGCGCCCGAAAGCGGTGACCGGGTTCGGCGGCCTGCTGCAATGGGATGACGGGCGCGACGTGCCGGACACGATCCAAGCCGTGTTCGAGTTTCCCGGAGGGGCCAATCTGATTTACGACGCCACGCTGGCCAACTCGTTCGATTCGGAATACGAGATGTTTTACGGCACGGACAGCGCCGTGATGCTGAGGGAGAATAAGGCCTGGATGTTTAAAGAAGTCGATTCCCCGCTGCTCGGCTGGGAGGTTTATGCGCGCAAGGACACCTTTTACAAAGAAACCGGGGTTGCCCTGGTGGCCAATGCAACCAAATTGAAAGCGCAGGGAGACAAACCGGTCGAAGAGGCCCCCTTTACCAACACCCCGTTGTTCTACGCGTTGCAGAACTTCCTCAGCAACGTCAACGACATCAGCGCCGCCGTGGAAGATTTCGCCGCCACCTACAACGTCAACGACAAAGCCGCCCTCCAAAAATACCTGAACGATGTCAAACGCCTGCCCGCCGCCGGTTGGAAGGAAGGCTTGGAATCGACCATCGCCGTGATCAAAGCCAACGAAGCCATTCTCAAAAAGCAGCGGATCGTGTTTGAGAAGGAATGGTTCGACGTGGGGTGAGCGGAACGACCGATCACGATAACCAATGAACTTAAAGGGAGCAGATAAAATGATCATGAAATCCAACCAACTTAATACCCTTCGAAATTGCTCTCTCGCACTCGCCCTGCTCCTGGCCGGCTCAGCCCAGGCGCAAAACGCGGTCCACTATGACGCGCAGCCGGGAGGGAGCAAAGTGAAGATCGAAGGCACCTCCAGCATTCACGATTGGACCGTGGAAAGCGCTGCGGTGGGCGGCTTCATGGAGTTGGATGGCGCGTTCAATGCCGACCTGAAGACGCTCACGACCCCTCCTAAAGTGGAAGTCAACATTCCGGTGCGCCAGCTCAAGAGCGGCACCAAAGCGATGGATAACGTGATGTGGGAGCACATGAACCTCACGGCGTATCCGACGATCAAATATCGGTTGCTGAGCTTTACGGCGAAGGCGGGAGCGCCTTCCCAGTTCGACGCCCAAGGCCAATTGAGCATCTCAGGGGTTACCCGAACCAACAACATGGCCGTTACTTTGGAACGAATCGACGCTAACAAGATCAAAGTCAAAGGCTCCACTCCTGTCAAGATGAGCGACTTTGGAATCAAACCCCCTGGCCTGATCCTGGGCATCAAGACGGGCGACGAAGTCAAACTCTCCTTCGAGTGGACGACGGCGAAAGCCGAAAAGACCGCCGAAGCGAAGTAGGGGGGAATTAAGGCCCGGCCGCAGCGCGATAAAAGCGCCGCGCGCCCGTGGCGGCGGGATCGATGACTACAAACGAGTCGCTGGGGGCGTTTGTTGTAAAAAGGGAAACCCAGTCCACCAAATTGGACGAGGCGAGAATGGTGTAATTCTGTTGGTTCACTCCATTGAGTTGAAATTGAAATCCAGTGCTCGACGCCCGTGCCGGTTGAGCGAGGTTCATCCGCGTCACCACCAGGTCCACGCGCGCGGAACAGCCGCCGGCCAGGTCCACGTTCACACTGGGCCGGGCCACAAAGCCATTGATCCAAAGCGCGTCGTTGAAGATCCCCACCTGCCAGTTTGTTCCGGTCTTGACCCCCAGCGCGTAGGCGCCATCGGGAACGTAACTGCGGCCCAGCGCTTCGTACTGCCCCTGCCCGCTGCTGCCCTGCTGGGCATTGCAATCCAGTCCGAGGACTGGGTTGCCTGCGTCATCTGACACCGTGCCGTAGATCAAAGCGTCCGCCTTCGGCGACTGAAAATTGATGTTGGCGACGCTGCCAGAGACGTTCACCTTCGTCCGGTTCGGCAGAGAAAGATAGCCCGCGGCCGCCAACTGCGCCTCGTCCGGCCTGACTCGCCATTGGGTTGGCGTCACCGGAAGATTATAGTTGCCGTTCGTGTCGGTGATCCCGATTGAGAATAAGAGATTGTTCGTTGATTGCGCCACGACCGTTATCCCGGAAATGCCGATGCCGCTCGACAGATCACTGACCTTCCCCGATAAGGTGAAACCGGCGCTGACCATCGCAAAATTGTTCGTCACAAACTGATTCGCCGCCACGGTCACGAATCCGCTGGTTGCGTCCGAAACAAATCCGCTCTTCAACGCGCCCGCCACACCATAAACCGCTGGATCAGTGTAGAAGGCGTAATTGCCGCTGGCGTCGGTAGCACCGATCAATGTTTCGGGGGTCTTGGGTCTGATTAAAGCAACCACTGCGTTGCTCAGAGGGGCGCCGCCAGCAGTGATTCTTCCCCGGACGCCCTGTGATCTTCTCTGCGGCACGACCGCGAAAGTTTGCGCGGCTAATTGAGTTCCGTCGGTGGGATTGGAAATCTTGTAGATGAATTGGCCGGTCGCCCTGTCAAGCGCATTGTCAGCGCCCGGAAAGTACAAAACCGTTTTGATCTGGCCATTGCAGCCACGTTGAGGTTGGCCAGCCCGCAAAGGACTGGCTTTTGCCCGTCGGTCACGATCAAACTCCGGAAAACCGGTTCGCCGGCATCCGCGACGCCATTGGTGTTCAGATCGGCGATCTTTTCCACTCGGACGCTGGCGCCCGCGCTCAATCCGGCAATCGTGAGCGTCACCTTTCCCACAAAATCATTCGTGATCAATGAAGGGCTAACGGTGAGGCTAACGGCAGCTCCAACGGTGGTGGCCAAGAGCAAGGCCGCGCCAGCCAGGACGAAAAACAGGGGCAGAGCTTGCCGCAGTAACCTTGGTTCGGCGTGGTCGTCAGAGAAAGTCGAAAGTTTCATCGTATCTGCGTTAGATTGCCAGCTTTTGAAGCTGAACGAAATCTGGAAACAGTGGAAATCATAGCACGAACCTGAACCAAATGCAATCTGCATTTTCGGGAGCGGCCTGCGTAGAGAGGAAGGCTTGCCTTTTCGGGATTGCTGGAGGCGTGCTGATCAAGGGCTGGGCGTTGGTTATGTCCGGCAAACATAATGTTTGACGGACATCATGCCTGCGGGCACCCTGCGGGCCGTGAATATGAAATTCGTCAACCGGGAGGAGGAACTGCTCGAACTGGACGCGGCGGCAATGCGCGGCGGGCTACTGGTGGTGTTTGGGCGGCGGCGCGTCGGAAAAACGCGGCTGTTACGTCACTGGCTTCAGGCCCGCGAGGGCCTGTACAGCCAGGCCATCGAGGCTCAGCGCGACTTGCAGATTCAGCAGGTGTTCGCCGACCTCCGCCCGCAACTTGAAACACAACTTGTTCCCAAAACGTGGCCTGAACTGTTCGAAATTCTTGCTCTGCAAAAACGGCGCTGGGCGCTGTGCCTGGATGAGTTCCCCTACCTGTCGGCGGTGGACGCTTCATTGCCGAGCCAGTTGCAGAAATGGCTGGACCATGCGATGCCGCGCGGCTGCCTGATGATTCTCGCAGGCTCCAGCACGCGCATGATGAACGATCTGTTCCTGCACCGCGCCGCGCCGCTCTACGGCCGAGCACGAAAACTCCTCCACATCCGACCGATGGACTACGCGGCGTTCTGTGCCGCTTGCAGACAAAATCCGGGCGAACTCGAAACGTTCGAGAAATTCGCCAGCGTCGGCGGCATCCCGAAGTATTGGGAGTTCGTCGAAGCCGGACAGAATGTCGTGGCGCTGGTGGAGTCGCTCTACTTCGATTTCGCCCCTTACATGGAACAAGAGCCGCAGCGGATTCTGCGCGATGAGGGCGTGATCGGGCTGAACGCCGTGGCCGTCCTTGAAGCGGTGGGACGCGGCGCTGAGCGGCCCTCAGAAGTTGCGTCCCGCCTCGGCACTGCGCAGACGAACCTCTCGCGGCTGCTGCGACAACTGCTGGACGCCTCCGTCCTTGCGCGCGAACTGCCCTTCGGCGAAAGTGTGCGCTCGACCCGGAGGACTCTCTACCGCATTCAGGATCCGGCGATGCGCTTTTGGTTCCGCGTGTTTTCACCTCACCAGAGCCGGTGGCGGACTTACCCGCCGGCGGAGAAACGAAAGCTCATTCATGACCACGCCGCTACGGTCTTTGAAGACTTCTGCCGGGCGCGCATCCCCGGCGCACAGCGCTATTGGGAAAGCAACCTGGAGTTGGACCTAGTCGCTCCCGACCCCGAGGACCGCCAGCGACTGCTCGTGGCCGAAGTCAAATGGCGACGCCTGACCGTGGCGGAGCGGCAGTTCGTCCTCCGCCAGCTTCAAAGCAAATGGGCCTCTTGTTCATTGCGCACACGCCACTCGGATGTCCGCTTCGACGTGCTCGACGCCAGTGTGCTGGGCGGCTGACTGGCAAGCCGACGGCGACGGTCCTTCCTCCTTCGCCACGATTAGACCTACCATTTTGGCAGGCTTGACAATCCCATCCTGCCTGCCAGAATGATTGAACCCTGCTGCGATGCCGTGAGGGGCTTGAGATGGGCGGTGATAGCGGCGGCGGGATGTGGTGTTTCGAACCGCTTTATGAACATTTTCTCGCTCATGGGACTGGGATCGTGAAAACCCAGAGGCTGCATGCTTTGCTGCTCGCCATGACAATCGGTGGCGCGGCGATCCTCACGCTTCCGGCCTTGCTGGCTGGGGAAGTCGTTGAGCCTGAGACTGGCACAGCGGTCGATTGGGGCAAGGAGCGGGAGTTTTGGTCTTTTCGGCCACCGTTCCCGCAACCCCGGCCAGTCGTGAAGAACAAGACATGGTCAAGCCAGCCGCTTGATTACTTTGTGCTCGCCCGGCTGGAGCGGACGAACCTTTCCCCATCGGTGGAGGCGGACAGGCGGACGCTGGTGCGCCGGATCACCTTTGACCTCACCGGCTTGCCTCCCAAGCCGGAAGAGGTGGAAGTATTCCTCAAGGAAAATCGGCCCGGCGCTTACGGGCGGCTGGTGGAACGGCTGCTCGCTTCGCCGAGGTTCGGGGAGCGGATGGCCAGCCTCTGGCTGCCGCTGGCCCGTTACGCCGAAGACCAAGCGCATCAAGTCGGCAACGACACGACCATGTTTTATCCTCACGCTTATCGCTACCGCGAATGGGTGATCAACGCTTACAACCGCGACTTGCCTTACGACCAATTCATCCGGCTCCAACTCGCGGCGGACAAAATCGAGGGCGGCAAGGAGGATCTCGCGGCCCTCGGCTTGCTCGGGCTCGGCCCCAAGTACTACAACCGCGACCGGCTCGACGTGAAGGCTGACGAATGGGAAGACCGGGTCGATACCGTCACCCGTTCGATGCTGGGCTTGACGGTTTCCTGCGCCCGTTGTCACGACCACAAGTTCGATCCCATTACGGCCCGCGATTACTACGCGCTGGCCGGCGTGTTCGCGAGCACCAGGATGGTCAACAAAACTCCTGACGGCAAAATCATCGAAGGCAAAGTGAACGCCGATAAGATGCCCCCGGACACGTTGCACGTCGTTGAAGACGGCGAGGCGCAAGACCTGAATGTCTTCATCCGCGGCAAAGTCGAGCGCAAGGGTCCCGTGGCTGAACGGCGTTTCCTGCGGGTGTTGTCCGAAGCGGAGCCGGAACCTTTCAAGGAGGGCAGTGGACGCAGGCAACTCGCCGAGGCGATCGCGAACTCGAAGAATCCGTTGACGGCCCGCGTAATGGTGAACCGCCTGTGGGGGATGTTCTTCGGACGCCCGATCGTCCCGACGCCGAGCAACTTCGGCCACTCCGGAATGCCGCCGACGCATCCCGAACTGCTGGACGATTTGGCGGCGCGTTTCATGGCGAACGGATGGTCGATCAAGTCCCTGGTCCGCGAGATGGTGTTGTCGTCCACTTATCGCCAAAGTTCGCAGGCAGAGCCAAGGCAGCCTGCGGTCGATGCCGGCAACGAACTGCTCTGGCGGATGAACCGGCGCCGTCTCTCCATCGAACAATGGCGTGACGCCGTGCTGTTTTTGTCCGGTGAACTGGACCCGGAAGGCGGGGCGTCGCTGGAGTTGGATGATCCGGCTAACAATCGGCGCACGGTCTATGCCCGCATCAGCCGGCTGAAACTCAACGACTTGTTGATGCAGTTCGATTATCCCGACGCCAACATCCACGCGGAGAAACGGTCGGTGACGACCACGGCTACCCAGAAGCTGTTCATGCTCAACAGTCCCTTCATGCTGAACCAGGCCAAGGCGCTGGCCGCGCGGCTGACCGCCCGGCCCTCCCAGAGCGAAAAGGCGCGCGTCCAGCAGGCTTACCGATTCCTGTTCAGCCGCGAGCCAACCGGGATGGAAGCAAAACTGGCGGTTGATTTCCTAAGCAAACCCGCCGAGCGGGAGACCAGCCGGTGGGAGGAATACGCGCAGTTGCTGCTGATTTCAAACGAGATGCTTTATGTGGACTGAAAACAACCTTCTCCTGAACCGCCGCCAGATGCTCCAGCGCATGTGCGCCGGATTCGGAATGCTCGGCCTGGGCGGATTGCTCGGCCCCTCCGGGGCATTTGCCGCAGGCGCAACACGCGGAACTCATTTTGCGCCGCGCGCCAAGCGCGTGATTTTCCTGTTCCTGAACGGCGGGCCTTCGCA
>WNFM01051769.1_pt3 | contig 10115 bp, 16 predicted proteins | sample 5400271 | NCBI WGS metagenome assembly WNFM01 (sample SAMN13153352, study PRJNA577476) | soil metagenome | isolation source: 60 cm saprolite on Douglas fir-dominated hillslope | place: USA:California | collected 2013-09-17
CGAAGACGGCCACGGTCACGGTCGGCGCCAGCGGTTCGAAGACCCAGGACTTCAAGTTCTCCACGGCCGCCGCGAAGTAGCGAGCCGGAGACCAGCCGCATGAGCCAGCCAGTAGCTGACGCCGGGCCCAAGCCGCACGACGCCCACGACACCCATCACGGGGAGCTCGGCTTCTGGCGCAAGTACGTTTTCTCCACCGACCACAAGGTCATCGGCATTCAGTACGCCATCACCGGCCTCCTGTTCCTCCTCTTCGGCTTTTCGCTGATGATGCTCATGCGCTGGCAGCTCGCCTACCCGGGCGCCGCGCTGCCGCTGCTCGGCGGTCTCTTCGGCGAGGCGCGCATGCCGGGCGGCTCGATGCTTCCCGAGTTCTACAACGAGCTCGGGGCGATGCACGGCACCATCATGGTCTTCCTCGGCGTGGTCCCCCTCGCCGTCGGCGGATTCGGGAACTTCGTGGTCCCGCTCCAGATTGGGGCCCCGGACATGGCGTTCCCGAGGCTCAACATGATGAGCTACCAGGCCTTCTTCCTCGGCGGCGTGACGATGCTGCTCAGCTTTCTCGTCCCCGGGGGAGCCGCGCAGGGTGGGTGGACCTCCTACACGCCGCTCGCCATCCTGGCGGGCACGGGCCAGACGGTGTGGCTCATCGGGATGATCTTCTTGATCACCTCGTCGCTGCTCGGCGCGATCAACTTCATCACGACGATCATCCAGCTGCGCGCCAAGGGGCTCACCTTCCTGCGATTCCCCTTCTTCGTGTGGACCCAGCTCGTCACGGCCTTCCTCCTGCTGCTGGCCTTCCCGCCGCTCGAGGCCGCGGCGGTCATGCAGCTGATGGATCGTCTGGCCGGCACGAGCTTCTTCCTCCCGACCGGTCTCGTCGTCAGCGGCCAGGTCCTCACTCGGGCCGGCGGAGGCAACCCGCTCCTCTGGCAGCACCTGTTCTGGTTCCTGGCGCACCCGGAAGTCTACGTCCTGATCCTGCCCGCGATGGGCATCGTGGCCGAGATCATCGCGAACAACACGCGGAAGCCCCTGTGGGGCTACCGCTCGATGGTCTACTCGCTCGTCTTCCTCGGCTTCATGTCGTTCATCGTCTGGGCGCACCACATGTTCATGACCGGCATGGGGACGACGATGGCGGCGTTCTTCCAGACGACCACGATGATCATCTCGATCCCCTCGGTCGTAATCCTCACGGCCCTGATCATCTCGCTCTGGGGCGGATCGATCCGCTACAACACGCCCATGCTCTTCGCGGTCGGTTTTCTTCCGATGTTCGGCATCGGCGGGCTCACGGGGCTTCCGCTCGGCTTCAACATCGCGGACATCCCGCTGCACGACACGTACTACGTCATCGCCCACTTCCACTACGTCGTCGCTCCGGGGACGATCTTCGCCCTCTTCGCGGGGATCTACTACTGGTATCCGAAGGCAACCGGGCGGAAGATGAACGAGACGCTCGGCAACATCCATTTTTACGGCTCGTTCGTCTGCATGAACGTCGTGTTCATGCCGATGTTCATCATGGGGCTGGCCGGCGTCTCGCGGCGCCTGTTCGACGGTGGGGCGAGCTACGCCTTTGCGCAGCCGGTCCTCCACCTGAACGTCGTCTCCTCCTGGGGCGCGTGGACCCTCGCGCTCTTCCAGATTCCCTTCATCTTCAATTTCTTCTGGAGCATCCGGAAGGGGGAGAAGACCGACGCGAACCCGTGGCACGCCACGACCATCGAGTGGGCGGCTCCCTCGCCGCCCCCGCACGGCAACTTCCTCGTGGCCCCGGAAGCGTACCGGGGGCCCTACGAGTACAGCGTGCCCGGCGCGGCCAAGGACTTCACCCCGCAATATGAGGCCTAACGCGAGTGAGCGCAGCGAACGAGCCACGCGAGCGGAGCGGGGAGTGAGATGATGGACATTCCCTACACCGTAGAGGTGCGCCGGGATACCGGTCTGACCAACGGCAAGATCGGCATCTGGCTCTTCCTGGCCTCGGAGGTCATGCTGTTCGGCGCCCTGTTTGCGAGTTACATCCTGATCCGGACGGGGGCGCCGAGCTGGCCGCGGGGAGACACGATTCTGAACGTCCCGCTCGCCACGTTCAACACGATCGTCCTGATTTCGTCGTCCGTCACGATGGTCATGGCCTGGGCGTCGCTGATGCGCCGCCGCTTCGGGACCTTTCGGATCTACATGGGGTCGACGGTCCTGCTCGGGTTCGTCTTCCTCGTGGTCAAGTACTTCGAATACAGCCACAAGTTCGAGAACGGGCTCTTCCCCAGCACCAACAACTTCCTCGCCATCTACTTCACCCTGACCGGCCTGCACATGCTCCACGTATTCGGTGGGATGTGCGTGAACGCCTATTTCTGGGGCCCCGGCGCGAAGCTCTGGAAGACGAACCCGGAGTGGTTCACCAACCGGGTCCTGGTCTGGATCTTCCTCTTCCCGACCCTGTACCTTCTGTAGGCAGCATCAATGGCATCAATGCCGAGCGACCACGCCGCAGCTGACATCGACAGACACGTCAGGGTCTACATCACCGTCTTCGTCACGCTCATGGCCCTGACGATCATCACGGTGGCGATCTCCCGCTTGCACCTTCCCGTGCCGATTGCCGTGACCGTGGCGATGCTCGTCGCGATCATCAAGGGATCGCTGGTGGCGTGCTACTTCATGCACCTGATCTCCGAGAAGAAGCTGATCTACGCGGTCCTCCTGCTGACCGGGGCCTTCTTCGTCGCGCTGCTGGCCCTTCCCGTCGCCACCGTCCGCAACGGCTTCTGGATTCACTGATGAACCTCAGGTGGGTCCACGCGGTGCTGATCCTCCTCTCCGCGGCCCTCGCGGTGCTGTTCGGTGTCTGGTGCCTGGCCCACGGCCGGGAGAACGGGGTCGCAAGCGTGCTCGCGGCCGTCGCGGCCTTCGCCGTGTCGATCGGCCTCATCGTCTACGATTCGTGGTTCCTGCGCAAGACGAGGACGCTGCGATGAAAACAGTAGTTGCCTGCGCGATGTGCTTCGGGGCGCAGGAGACCTCGTTGATCGACGGGGCAAAGCTCGGCGTCCTGGTGATGCTGGCCGTCCTGTTTGCGGTTCAGGGCGGGTTCGTGGCTTTCTTTCTCTATCTCCGCAAGCGCGCGAAGCTTAACGCGGACGTCGAGCTCGACGCCGAATGGTCGGAGCTCCAAGGGGTGTCGAGAACATCATGAGTAACTGGCTTGGACTCCCGCCGCTCGCCACGGCTCACGGCGGACAGATCGACGGCCTGCTTGGCTGGATCCACCTGTTCATGCTCATCCTCTTCGTCGGATGGGCATCGTTCATCGCCTACGCCCTGGTCCGTTTCAGGCGATCGCGGAATCCGGTGGCGAGCTACACCGGGGCCAAGTCGAGCAGGTCGACCTTGGCCGAGATCGGCGTCGCCGTGGTCGAAGGGATTCTCCTGTTCGGATTCGCGATCCCGATGTGGGCCGCGAGGGTCGAACGCATGCCCGCGGCCAGCGACGCGCTGCTCGTTCAGGTCACCGGCGAGCAGTTCGCCTGGAACATCCACTATGCCGGCCCCGACGGGGTATTCGGCCGCACGGATATCCAGCTGATCGACGCCCAGTCGAACCCCCTGGGACTCGATCGCTCCGATCCCGCCGCGAAGGACGACGTCACGACGCTCAATCAGCTCTATCTGCCCGTGAACAAGCCGATCATCGTGAGGCTCAGGAGCAAGGACGTCATCCACAGCTTCGGCGTGCCCGAGTTTCGCGTGAAGCAGGACGCCGTGCCCGGCTTGACGATCCCCATCTGGTTCGTCCCCACCGTCACGACCGAGGAGATGCGGACCCGGATGGGGAAACCCGACTTCCAGTACGAGATTGCCTGCGCGCAGCTCTGCGGTCTGGGCCATTTCCGGATGCGGGGATATGTCACCGTCCAGACCGCCGGGGAGTTCCAGAAGTGGATGGAGGACAAGATCAAGGAGCAGAGCGCTCCGGATCCCTTCAAGTAGACCCGCCTTCGTGCTGGGGCGAGGCGGCGGTCAGCGCCGCGCCCCCCGCGCCTCGTCAATACCCGGCTTCGTGTAGCGAACGCCCACATCAGGTCCGATATCGCTGTGCCCGCGTGGCTTGAACCAGGTGAACCACGTGTGACCGTGCGCCTTGCCCCGGCGTATTTCAAGCACGAGGTACGGCACGAGGATCCCCAGAAACAACCCAACTCCCAGCCAGAGTCCGGTGGTGAGCTCCATCATCAGTCCTCCTCCGCGGATCCCAGCAAGGGTGAAGCCAGACTTCGCTCGGCTGCGCCGAGCGTCGTCTAGGTCGGCTGGGCGGCGCGAGCCGACGAGCTCGAAGCGATGAGCCATCACGCGAAGTCTCTCGTCGCAGCTCGCGAAGCGGGCGGAGGCGGAATGTGTGGGCGACCTCATCTGCTCCAGCTCGTCAACGGTCACACGGCCGAGGCCGCTCTCTTGCGGCGGGTATAATCGCGGCGTTGATGAGCCCGTCGCCGCTCAGCGATTCGGAGATCCGCTTCGCCGGCCGTGCCGTGCGTCGCGGTCGCCTGTTCCTGGCGCTGGCCTCCGCCGGCGTCGTGATCGCCCTCGCGCTGAGCGTCTTCTACGGGTACCGGCGATGGACGGACCCGAGCTTCCCGGTAGGCGTGCGTGCGGTGGTCGTGGTCCTCATCCTGTTGAACGCGCGGCAGAACCTGCGCCAGTACCGCTACGCGTCGCTGTTGGGCAAGCTCGGCGACCTCCGCGGGGCTCGGGGGAACGGTCGGGACGAGAGACTCCGTCCCTAGTCCGTCCCTCGGCTAGCCGAAGATTTTCGGCGTCGGCATCCGTGCGCGGATCCGCTCGAGCTCGGCGACGGTCACGCGGGCGAGGCCGCTCTTGCGGCAAGACTCCTCGACAGCTCTGACGACCATTCCCCGGACGAAGGCGGGGATCTTCTTCATACGCTCGGCAGCCGCATCGTCCCACGCGATGGTCTTCGGCGATTCGGGACCGTATTGGATCGCAGGAATCCCCTGCGCGGCATCTTTGCCGATGGCGAGAAGCGGGGACCCGGCGAACGTGCCGGGAATATGGGTGCAGAGGGGGTCTTCGGCCATCAGATCGCCCGTCATCCCGTAGGCCCGAGCGCGGCAGCCCCCGCAGTGGCCGTTCATCTCGCACTCCCCGCATCGCCCGCCGAGCGAGGTTCGGCGGCGAATGCCGGTGAACAGCTCTGAGGACGTCCAGAGGTCCGCGAGACTCGAGCTGCGAAGGGTCCCCGCGAAGACCGGGAGGTAGGGGCACGGGGTGACATCCCCGTTCGGCCGGATCCCCATGTAATGCGTCCCCGCCGGGCACCCGCCGGCCCCTCCGGAGTAGGTCCTGATCTGCCCCCCGTCATTCGCCAGAACGGTCTTGATGTAGTGCGGCGCGCACTTCGCGTTCACGAGCATCCGGCCGTTGTACTTGCTCTGGATCTGGTAGAGCGAGGCGAGCACCTCGTCGTACTGCGCGGGAGTGATGTCCGACACGAACTGCCCGCGCCCCGTCGGCACCAGGAAGTAGAGGTTCCAGACCTTGGCGGCGAGGCGATCGTGCGCGAAGTCGGCGATCGCGTCGAGCTCGCCGAGATTGTGCGCGCCCACGGTCGTCTGCACGATGAAGGGCAGCCCGGTCCTGTTCAGGATCTCCGCTCCTTCCACTGTGTTCCGCCAGGCGCCTCGGACGTTCCTGAAGCGATCGTGACGATCGGGATCGAGCGCATCGAGAGACAGCGAGAGCCCCCGCGCTCCGGCCTCCGCGAGGCGCCTCGCCAGGTTCTCCGTGACGCTCACGCCGTTGGTGCCGACGACGACCCAGAGTCCACGCTCCGACGCGCGCCGGACGATTTCGAGGATGTCGCGCCGCAAGAGCGGCTCGCCGCCCGTCAGGATCGTCACGCACTCAGGCGCGAAGGCGGCGATCTCGTCGATGACCCTGAAGCACTCGTCGGTGCCGAGCTCGCTCCGATCCGCGAAGTTCTCCGTGCCGACCAGAGGCGTACCGCCGGCGTCGAGATAGCAGTGCTCGCAGGCGAGGTTGCAGCGGTAGGTGAGGTTCCAGGAGACGACGTAGGGGCGGGTGAATTGAAAGGCGCTCATGGGGCAGGTGCTGAAGGTGCTAAGGGTGCTAGCGTGCTAATGGTGCTGGTGCTAACGGTGCCAATGGTGCCAAGGGTGGCGGGGTCGGACCAAGCTCCTTTAGCACTCTCAGCCCCGTCGGCACCAGCCCCTTTGGCACTCTCAGCACCGTTGGCACCAGCACCTTTAGCACTCTCAGCACCGTTGGCACCAGCACCTTTAGTACCTTTGGCACCCTTAGCACCTTTAGCACCTTCACCCTACATCCCAAAGAAGTCGCGGGCCGCGTCGAGGATTTTCTCGTCAACTTCGGCCGCTCCCCTCTCTTGGGCGAACCTCTCGATGCCGGTCTTCGCCATGGGGCGGACGAACTCGGGAATGTTCGCGAGCCGCGCTTCCGCGGCGTCGGTCCACCGCACGGGGATCGGCTCAGCGGACGGTCCCGGCTGCGTCCCATCCATCGTCGGGATCATCGCGGTGAACGGGCATTTCGCGCCGGCCGCGCTCGTACTCACGGTGCTCGACGCCCCCTCGCCGATCTCGGGGCCGATCCGCACGCCGAGTGACGAGACGAGCTGTGTCTCGAATGGATTGGTCAGCATCGCCATCTCGTAGCCGCACTCAGGACAGGCGTAGACGACCGAGAGCGAGCCGCGCTCGGGCGGACCGACCGTCTGCAGCTTCATCGGGCTGTCGCAGGGGACACAGAGGAACTTCATCGGGAAGGCTCCTTGGATTCGAGGCTGTCCAGAAGTTGCTGCGCGACATGCTCGAGGGCCCGGCCAACGGGCGTTTCGGGCAGGTCCGCGAGAGGGATCCCCGTATCGCAGTGCCGTGCGAGCTCGGGATCGAATGGGACGGTCCCGAGGCAGGGAATCTCGAGGCCTGATGCTTCGGGTGAGACAAACAGCGGTTTGACGGCGTTGCAGTCGCGGCAGTAGTAGCCGCTCATGTTCTCGACGTAGCCGAGGACGCGATTGGGTCCCTTCGACAGGGCGGCCACCGAGCGCGCGACCACGCCCCGTGACACTTCGGAAGGGATCGTCACGAGCAGAAACGAGGTCCGCGGCCCGAGAAAGTCGGCGTACTGGATGGTCCGCTCGGCCCCCCCACTCGAAGGACCGAAGGATCTCGCCGAGCAGAGCGAACTCCTTCGTGGCGCGCCACGTATGGGATTCTCCCTGTGCCGCGCTCTCGAAATCGAGCGCCTCCGACTCCGGGATCATCGAACCCATCGAGAAGACCCCGATTCCGTTCGTGGTCCGCGGAAGCGCGACCTTGTGGCTGCCGGGAACGAACAGCGCTCCCTGGACACCTGCCATGCGCGCCTGTGAGGGGCCGTTGAAGTCCGCGTCCAGGATCGCTATACGAAGCCCCCGGGCGCGCAGCGCGCCCGCGAGGTGCAGCGTCAACGTGCTCTTGCCGACCCCCCCCTTGCCGGAGCCCACGGCCACGAGATGGCGCACCCCGGCGAGCCCGTCGGTGATGCGGGTGCGCTGCTCGGCAACCTGCTCGAGGACCCTGGACCCTCCGTCGCCGACGATGTCGTGGTAACCCTTCATTTATTTAACCGGGGGCGTCGCCCCGCCGGACCCCTACACGCTCGCTGCGCTCGTTCGCTCGAGCTCGACGGCGAGGCGTCATAGATTACACCTAGTCGGACCGCGCCACGGCTGCATAGCGTAGATGCCCGCCGGCGGCGCGGAATCCGACGCCAGTATAGATGGCTGAGGCGCCGGCCTCATGCGATAATCGCCGGCATGCACTCCGTGGGAACGCGACGCGTCGACGGCGAGTCCCTGGCCGATCAGGGTCGATTGGCACGGACCGCCGCCCTGCTGCGCGGGACCGCATGGCTCATTCCGCGCGGCGTGTATCGCTTCGACAGTTTCGATGAGGCCGACGCGTGGATGAACGAAATGATCCTGCGTACGCACGAGCACCTGAGCCGGAAGACGTCGTCCGGATCTGCCGAGCGCTGAACGAGACCGGGGCGAAATACGTCCTCATCGGCGGATTCGCCGTGATGGCTCACGGCGCCACACGATTCACCAAGGACATCGACTTGCTGGTCGACGACGGACCAGACAATATCGCACGGGTGAAACGTGCACTCGCCGTTCTCGCCGATAACGCCGTCGCCGAGGTAGCCGATCACGACGTCAGGGACCACGTCGTTGTCCGTGTCGCCGACGAGGTCATCGTCGATCTGATGGGAAAGGCCTGCGGACTGTCCTATGCGGACGCGATGTCTGATGTCGAGCGGATCGATCTTGAGGGCGTCCCCGTTCCCGTCGCCAGTCCCGCGGCGCTCATCAGGATGAAAGACACGTATCGACCCCAAGATCGGATTGACCGCGAGTATCTCGAGTCTCTCATCCGCAGGCGCGGATAACGTGACACCGAAGGGGCCGGAGGGCACCGCCGCGGAGCGGCGGCCCCGAGCGCCAATTAAACGACGCGCAGACCGAAGATGTCCGCAGCTTCGAGCAGATTGGGGTGATCGAGCGTCAGCTCGGTCACCTCGATGGCCCGCAGCGCCGCGGCCGCGCGATCGAAGACGGTCACGTTCGCCCACAGCGCTTCCCACGACGACCACCAGCGCAGTCCGGCCGCGCTCGGATGGCGGCGGTAGAGCGCGAGCGCCTGCGGCTGTGTCACCGAACGGCTTCGTGTCGCGACCTGCGAGGGCCGCAGCCGTTCCCGCCGCAACACGGATGGATCGTCGAGATCGATCAGCGTCGCGCTGCCGCGGATCTCGAGCCGCGCGAGCGCGAGCGGCAAATCGCGGCGCCGGAGCATCGACGCTGTGAGCCGCTGGCCGCGGAACGCGGCGAACTGTTCGGCAATACAGGACGCAGGGCGATCCGACAGATAGAGGCAGCCATAGACCTCCGGATTGTCGTGGCGCCCTTCGCCCTGGAACAGGCGCGGAAACCAGAGCGGTCCGTCGGGTTGATCGTCGCGGGCGGCGGAGCGCCAGGCGAAACAGCGGTAGAGCGTCACGCGAACGAGTCGGCGCGCTCGGCGCGGATGGCGCGCATCAGCTCCTCGGTGCGGCCGGCGCGCACTAAGTCGATGGGACGGCGGTCGCCGAGGCGCGGATTGACGCCGAACAGCCACGACAGCGCGGCGTCGCGCTCGTAGATCCGCAGCAGCGCCGACCACACCAGCTCGAGCAGATCGATGCGCTCGGCATTGAGCGGATCGATGCCGGCGCCGCGCAGCCACCGCGTGATTTGCGCGCGATTGACGCCGAGCATGTCGGCGAGCTGCGCCGCCGAGCGGAAATCGGCGCGGAGCGCTTCGACCTTGCGTGCCGGCGAGACGGGCATGTCTCGAGTGTAGCGCAACATGATTTGTTGCGCAACATGGACTGTTGCGCAAGTCGCCCCTGCTGCCGGCGGGGCGTCGTTCCTGTGCCGAGTAGGCGGAACAACTCGTAGACGCCCTGCGCCTGATGCCGTAGATTGTCTACGACTATGGACATCGAGCAGATCGGCAACCCGCCTTCCAGGAAACCGCTTCGGCTGTGGCCCGGCGTCGTCGCCGTGGGACGGGTCTACACGTTTGGCGCGACGGGAATCGTGAACGCGCTCGACGCCACTACCGGCGCAGTCGTGTGGTCGCGCAACGCGCAGTCCGACACCGGCGCGACGAGGCCGGAGTGGGCCTACCCCAGCGCCACTCGACACTTGCTGGATGTTGTCGAACGCCAACATGAATGACAACGCCTTCGAAATGGCGGCCGCGGCGATTCGTTTCGGCGTGGGTGTCACGCGAGAGGTGGGGTGCGACCTCGCTGACCTCGGCGTGAGGAACGTGCTCGTCCTGACCGATCCCATCATGGCCCGGTTGCCGCCGGTGCAGACGGTCCTGGAGTCGCTCGCGGCGGAGGGACTCCGATTCGTGCTGTACGACCGGGTTCGTGTCGAGCCGACCGACGAATCGTTCCTGGAGGCGATCGCCTTCGCTCACAGGCAGCCGGTCGACGGGTTG
>WNFM01202984.1_pt2 | contig 10115 bp, 13 predicted proteins | sample 5400271 | NCBI WGS metagenome assembly WNFM01 (sample SAMN13153352, study PRJNA577476) | soil metagenome | isolation source: 60 cm saprolite on Douglas fir-dominated hillslope | place: USA:California | collected 2013-09-17
GGAGCTGATCACTTGAATTCAGGGGTGTCAAACCCCGCCGTATGATGCCTGACAGATATGGGGACCGAGGGCGGCCCAAACACTGTCGCATGGCTGCTTACTGCACCTCACCAAACCCCCGAGGTCCAGTGTTTTGGAATACACTGTCGGCAAGGCATGAGCAGGTCGCGAGCAGCGAACCCCTTTGGCAGGGTTCGAAAGGGAGATCGGGCATGGCACGAACGACGATCCCGGGCTCGTTGGGCCTCCCGTATGTCGGAGAAACCGTCGCGCTGTTCTCGAACCCGCTCACCTTCGTGGCCAAGCGCCGGCAGCGCTACGGCATGGCGTTCAAGACACGGGTGCTGGGGAATCGTTTGGCGGCCGTGCTGCCCGGCGCCGACGCACAGCAGGTCGTGCTCGTCTCCGGTGGAGCGGACTCACCGTTTCACGCGGGGACGGGGTATGGCACGCTGGAGCCCTTCCTGGGCACCTCGCTCCTGCAGCTGGACGGGACGTCGCATCAGGTACAGCGGAAGCTCGTCACCCCAGCGTTCCAGGCGCACAACTACACGGAGTACCTGGCACGCATCAACCGAGCGTACGACTCAGTCGCCGCTGGGTGGCCGGCGCACGGACAGCGCCGACTCTACGACGACGCCCACGCCATTGCGCTGCGTGTCTCCACCGCACTGGTGATCGGCGTCGAGCCCGAAGGTGACCGAGATGGGCAGCGGCGGAGTGAGGATGGTGGTCAGAGGAGGGACCAGCGTGTGGACGGAGGACCAGCCGCCCAGGACGTCGGGAACCTGGACCGGCTGCTGAACACGCTCTTCGCGGGAACCGTCGATCCGCTGCAGCTCGACCTCCCCTTCACGCGCTATCGGCGCGCCCGGGCTGCCAAATCCCGGCTCGACGCGCGGCTGCGGCTGCTGGTGGCGCAGCGGCGGGCGGCGCCGGCGGGCGATGTCCTTTCCCTCTTTCTCGCGGCACGCGACGAGGAGGGCCATCCCCTGTCCGAGGAGCAGCTCCTCGCGCACCTGCGGCTCCTGCTCTTTGCCGGCTACGACACGACCACGGCGGCGTTGTCCTGGGGCCTCATCGAGCTGCTGCGTCATGCGGCCGTGTACGAGCGCGTGCGCAGTGAGGTGCGGGCAGACAGCGTCGCGGGCGACGTGCCGGTGACCGTGCAGGACCTGCGCGCGATGCCGTACCTCGACGCGTGTATCAAGGAGACGCTGCGCCTGCACCCGGCCACCTCGGTGTTGCTGCGGGGAGTGCAGGAGCCGTTCACGTTCGCCGGCCATACGATCCCAGCGGGCTGGGTCGTCGTCCTGCCCATCGCGTACACGCATCGAATGGCGGAGTACTTTGACGAGCCGGAGCGCTTCGAGCCTGAACGGTTCCTCGCGCCCCGCGAGGAGGATCGGCGCACCCCGTACGCCTGGATGGGGTTCGGTGGTGGTGCGCACACCTGCCTGGGGATGGGCATTGCCCAGATCGAGATCAAGACAGTGTTCGCCCGGCTGCTACGTCAGTTCGATCTCAAGCTCGTCCCCGAGCAGGACACGTCGACGGTCTTCGTGCCCGTCAACCGGCCGCGCGGGGGAGCCATCGTCGCGTTCACACGTAAAGCCGCCTCCCCGGTTGCGCGCTCTGCCCTGCTTTGAGCGCGCGGCAAGGACATGGAGGAAGCCGCAGCGCAGATCGAGGCAGGTGGCTACCGGCTGTTCCGCTTCCTCGAGCAGCAGGTGTGACAGCTGCATACCAATTAGCTGCCGAGCACGCAATCGAGCGCTGCAAGAGCCGTCGCTTGCGTGTCTGACTGCACATTCAGGGAGATGCGCAAGATGGTCGCTGCGTCTGCATGCCCGAGAACTTCGCCGATCACTTCCACATCGATGCCGACTGTGCGTATCAGCCTGGCGGCCGCGTGCCGCAGGTCATTGGGGGCAGAGCCGCGGCCGGCCGGTCTGTCAAGGACATAACGGCTGAGTGTGCACGGGTCCACACCATCGGCTCCAGTGGCGGCGCACTTCCGGCTGCGGTACGATATGAACCTACAGTCATCCTCCTGGAGGTAAGCAGTGGCCAAACAGTACAATCAGGCGCCGAACATGCAAATCGATCCGCGAAAGCAGTACACCGCGACGTTTCATACGTCGCGAGGCGATTTCACCGCGCAGCTGTTCGCAGCCGAGGCGCCCGTGACCGTCAATAACTTCGTGTTCCTGGCTCGTGAGGGCTTCTACGATGGCACGACCTTCCATCGGGTCATCAACGGATTCATGGCGCAAGGTGGCGACCCGACCGGCACCGGCCGCGGAGGTCCAGGATACCAATTCGCCGACGAGCGCGGTGCGCTGGCCGGCAAGCATGACCAGGCCGGCGTTCTCAGCATGGCCAACGCGGGGCCGAATACCAACGGCTCGCAGTTCTTCATCACGTACGGCCCCACGCCTCACCTCAATGGGAAGCATGGTGTGTTCGGTCGCGTAACCGCGGGCATGAACGTCGTGAACGCCATCCGCGAGCGCGATCCCGACCGCGATCGCCAGCCCGGCGACGCGATCGCCAGCATCGAGATCACCGAGAGCTGAGGGCGCAGGCTGGAGGAGGATTCCATGACAACCGAGAAGGCGACATTCGGCGCGGGCTGTTTCTGGGGCGTCGAGGCGGCGTTCCGCCAGATGCGGGGCGTTGTGGCGACCGCCGTGGGATACGAAGGCGGGACGCTCGACAAGCCCACGTATCAGGACGTGTGCTCCCATACGACCGGGCATGCCGAAGTGGTAGCGGTCGATTATGATCCCAGCCGCATCGGGTATGACGATCTGCTCGCGGTCTTCTGGGAGAACCATGACCCGACGCAGCTGAATCGTCAGGGGCCCGACGTCGGCGACCAATACCGCTCGGTGGTTTTTTACCACTCGCCAGAGCAGCAGGCCGCGGCGCTGGCGTCCAAAGCACAGCTGGAGCAGTCCGGAAAGTACCGGCGGCCGATTGTGACGCTTATCGAGCCTGCCACCGCGTTCTATCGCGCCGAAGAGTATCACCAGCAGTATCTGGAAAAGCGGGGCCTCTCCAGCTGCCACATCGGGTAAGCTGCGCAGCGCGCTCGAGCTCCTAGGCTGCCAGCGAACCCCCGGCCGGGTGCATCCGTAAACAGGAGAGGACGTGCTCCGGTCGATCGTGGCCGGGTCCGCGTTGCATGCAGCGCCAAGGAGGGAAGCGGAATGCGCCGTCGTCACCCACTGTTGTACTGGCTCGGATTATTCTGGTTCCTGCGCCGCGCGATGCGGTCGAGGATGTTTGGGCGCCGCTATGGTGGCCCGTTCGGGCGCGGGCATCACCATCGGGGTTTCCACTACCTGTGACACCTACTCCACGGCCGAACCCGCGCACCTGACCAGGCAAGCTGGTGGGCGAGCGCGCCGCGAGCCATTCGTAGCGATCGGCTGATCGGTGGCCGCACGCGGGAGATCAGCTACGTGCCAGTCCGAGGCGCCGCAAGATCAATCACTCGCGCGCCGGAGATGCTCTCAAGCTCCGCCGGCGCCAGTGGAAAGACCGCGTTCGGCGTCCCCGCCGCGGCCCACACGACGTCATAGCGGCAGAGATCGGCGTCCAGGAAGCATGGCAGGCTGGTAGCATGTCCGACTGGCGGTACCCCACCGATGGCAAAACCCGTGGCCGTGGGCACCGCATCGGCATCCGCGCGACGAATCGGCGTGCCCGCCGCCAGCTTGCTCGTATCCGCCCGATTGGCGCCCGACACTAGCGCCAGAATCGGCTGGTCTCCGGCCAGAAAGACTAACGATTTCACGATCTGCCGACGGTTGTGCCCATGGCCGCCGCCGCGTCCTCGGCGGTCCGCGTGCTCTCGGCGAACTCCGTAATGGTCACGTCTACCCCAGCCGCGTGGAGCGCGGCGAGCACCCGCCCGACGGCCGCCTTCATGCTGGGCCCGAGTCGTCCGCGGCGGACGGCCTGGCAAGGGCAGGGGCGTCAAGGTCCACCAAGAAGACGATCGCAGGCATCGAGCCCGTGTTACGCGAGCGGTGCCGTGTCCCGGGCGGCAGCACGAAGCCTTGCCCAGCCAGCATCTGTAGCGTCTGGCCATCGAGGTCCGTCACATACTGGCCACTGACCACATAGCCGATGTGACCGCGCGAGCACCACTGCGGCTCCACGAACCCAGGACCCATCTCAAAGAGTCGCACCTCGTAGCCTTCGGCCTCGGCGTCCTTGACGCGTGCGAGCGCTTCCGAGCTCCAACCATTCCACGAGAGTGCCGCGAAGTCGACCTGATGACCAGTCATGTACGTGACGCTCCCTTCGTGCGATACATCAGTAGCGACATCATACCCCGCAGCTGTCACGCGCTGGCGCAACTGTCGAGCGCACACGCGATTTCCGCCTGGACTGTTGGATCCGACTCGCGGTCGCGCGCCGCCAGCAACGCGTCGCGTGCCTGCGCGCCACCGAGTCGCCCAAGCGCCCAGGCCGCATGGCCGCGCACCAGGGGCTCGTGATCCTGTAGCGCGCCAATGAGCGCCGGCACTGCCGTTCGGTTGCCGATGTTGCCGAGCGCCACACAGACATTGCGCAGCAGTCCGCGTCGCTTGGCGCGCTTGACGGGGCTCTGCTGGAATCGGGCGCGGAAGCCCGCATCATCCAGCGCCAACAGCGGAATGAGCGCTGGGCTCGCGCTGGCCGCGGACCGCGGACGGAACTCCAGTGGCTCGCGGTCGCCGCCGAGCCGCTCCGCGCCGCGCAACCGGGCCTCCACGCGGAGGTTGACCGGACACACCTGCTGGCAAATGTCGCAGCCGAAGATGTGGTTGCCGATCAAGGGGCGCAGCTCGAGCGGAATGCTCCCGCGCAGCTCGATCGTGAGAAAGGAGATGCAGCGCCGATTATCCAACACATACGGCGCGACGAACGCGTTGGTGGGGCAGGCATGCAAGCATACCTCGCAGCGCCCGCAGTTCGCGCCGGTGGGCGGGTCGGGATCGAGCGCGAGAGTGGTCACAATCTCGCTCAGAAACACCCATGACCCCCATCCCTTAGTGAGGATGTTCGTGTTCTTGCCGTACCAGCCAAGCCCGGAGCGCTGCGCGGCCGCGCGGTCCACCATCCTGCCCGTATCGATAAAGACTCGTGTTGCGCTCGACGCGCCGTGCTGTGGCGCCACCACCTGGAGATACGCGGCCAGACGGTCCAGCTTGGCACGAATGACGGCGTGATAGTCGTCGCCCCAGGCGTAGCACGACACCTGCCCATGCGGATCGCCAGGGAGAGTGCGGTCGCGCGTGGCGTCGGTCAAGTAAAACACCCCCAGCGCGATGACGGACTGCGCCTCGGGGAGCAGCGCCCGCGGATCGCTGGCCACTTCCGCGCGTTCCTCGGTGAACCAGTCCAGCCCATCCATTAGATGGGCGCCGATGCGCTCCCGGAGGGCGCGCCGGGCGTCCGTGAATGGCTCCGCCGAGGTCACGCGCACCAGGTCGAACCCAAGGTCTAGGGCGTGCTCTTTGATATCGTCCGTGAGGGTCATCAGGGCTTCCTCATACGTGGAGGCCGGTCAGGTGGCGCTGCGGAGCCGTGTCCACGGCCCTTCGCGAGCACTGCCAGCAGGGCGGACCTGTCGCCCGCCACCCCTGTAGTATATCGCGGCGTGCGTGGCCGCGCAGGCCGCGGGGGCGCGTCAGATGTTTCTTGGCGAGCGGTGGACTGGTGGAGGCGATTGATGAGCCGGGATACCGCGGCGAGCAGCGTGGAGGGAGCGGGAGCCGCGGAGGAACTCAGCCGTCCATAGAGGCAGAGCGCACCGCGGTCGCATAGCGGCAGTTGGCTGTGGGGAGCGAGCTGGTGCACGAGGTGGTGCGCCACGCCGCTCTACAACACGTGGCGCGCATCTCGGTGGTCCAATCCGCTTGCGTGGCCGGAAGGGATAGGCTATACTAGCCTGGAATGCGTAGGCAGAGGCAGTTCGCGTCACCAGCACACGGGAGAGCATCTCATGGCGAAGAAGTCCGCAGCAGCCCGCCAGGCCAGCGCGGCGCGTCGGCTGCAAGCCGCTTCCAAGGAGCAGCGGGTGACGCTGGTGCGAGCTCCCGGCGCGGCCACAGCGACGCTGAATGAGGAGCACCCGGCGCCGCGCGCACCGACAGCGACAACGAAGCCGGTCAGCGCGGCGCAAGCGAAACCGCAGACCGCTCGCGCCGCCACGGCGCCGGCACCTAGCAAGCCTCCTGTGAAACCCACCGCAACACCTGCCGCCGCACCTTCCGCCTCCAGCCAGGCTCCCGCCGCGGCGCGCATGCCCGCGGCCAAGACGATGCCTCGTTCCACCCGGCCAGCGCAGCGCCCTCGCGGGGCGACCGCCTCCATGGCCGAACATTACGCCTACGTCAAGAATGACCTGCGGCTGATCGCTGTCCTCGCGGCCGTGATGTTTCTGGTGATCATCGTCTTGCACTTCTATCTGCCGTCGTAGCGCCGCCTCCGCGGCGTATCTCGGGCGGCCACGACACCAAAGGCCGGAGAGGGTCAACCCTTTCCGGCCCAATCTATCTGCTGGCGATACGCGGAGTACCGCGCGCGCTCGCGTAGCTGCTCCCTAGCGTACGCCGGATGCGCGAGCGCCAAGCGCACGAGCTCAGCTATGGGTAAACAGGGTGCCTTGCGGCGCGGTGATGGGCATCCCTTGGCGCTGATGGGAGGGAATCGTCACGCCAAGGATGCGCTCCGCAGCCATGGTGTGGCCACAAATGCCCCACTCATGAAAGAAGTGACAGGTGCAGTCCCAGGTACCTTCATCGAACTTTACGGTATGCGCATCATTCTCGCCTCGAAAAGCCGCCTCAAACCGGGTAAATTGCATCCGGTCAGGCTCCTGGGCATATTCTTTGGCCTTGGCGATTTTCCCGATCATGCTGGAGTTCATGAGAGGTATGCTCCTTTGTGTACCTGCCACCTACCTGACAATGACTACCACATCGGTCGCTTTCCTTCGGATTCCCCAGCTTGGCGGCATGTTGGCCGCGTCGTGCGCTGGCTACACGGCCCAGAGCGACGGGGAGTCCGCGGCCTCCTTTCTTGTGTCAGTGTGTGAACGTCGCGAGCCAGCCACCTGGGGGGCAGGCGACCTGGCGCCGTGCCGGGGCCGTCTGCTGGGCACGCATCCGCCCAGGAAAACGCAAAAGCACCGGAGGCGTTGCCTCACGGTGCTACATCACTCTGTACACGCTCGCGAACATCCACAGCCCAACGCTCACGCGGCGCGGGTTGCGCCGAACTGGCGTTCGCATCGTCGGCCTCCTGAATGTCTGAGAGGTCCTCTGAAGCGTCCCACGGGAACGCGGGTATAGGGTGAGTATACCACCCTGACTCGCTCACGTCCAGGCTCTAGTCGGATCGACGTGGCGGGGAATCCATGTGGATCGTTGGGCGCGGTGCTCGCAGGGCACACAGAATACCGCCACGCCGCAGGCCTGGTATGCGGCCGCTGGCCTAGACGGCTAGCTCGGGCGGGAGATTGTGCGTCCTATCCAGCCCGCTCAGCGCTTGCTGCAAGGGCAGGGCGCCAGTCAAGATGGAGTTGATGATTGGACCGTGAATGGTCACGGTCGTGCCCGCCACCAGAATGATGTGCTCGATCTGCTGATCGCTGAGGATACTGCCCACCATCGGGAGGTTTACCTCATAGCGGATCTCGCCGTCGCGGTGATCGCGCGTGTACGCGCCGAGCGCCAGCCGGTAATTGACGGACATCAGGTATATAGCGGCATCCCGCTCGGCCCCCGACTGGGCGGGCGTGTAGCCTTCCATGCCTTTGCCCGGCACGAGCGGTACCTGCATCATCACGATTTCACGGTCTTCTTCCACGCCGAAAAACATGGGCACGTCGTTGAAGACCGTGAAGAGATGATCCTCGAGCAGCTGATAGCGCCAATTGTGGCGTTGAAAGATCGCTTCGATGGTGGCCAGTCTCACGCTCTGGAAGACGAGTCCCACGGCGCCTCTCCTTGCTATGCCTCTGCCAATGCAGCCGCCGAAACGCCTACCGCACTCTCCGCCCCAGGATCAGATGTGCCAGCTGAATCGGCCGCGGCAGTCATTTGCTCCTGAGGACGTTGGGGCGTGCGTGTGGGCAATGGATTGGCCCACAGAGGGCGGCTGGCCAGGGCGGATGCCAGCATCACCTTGTGCTCTTGTGCCACGCCAATCCGGCGCGCCTGAAGGCGCACGATCTCGGCGGGGTGCTCGACGATCGCCGCCGGACTTCCAGTCTGCACCGTCTGAGGAGGAGTGGATTCACGTCCTTTGCGCCGCCACCACCTGAACATCGATCTCTCCTTCCGGATACCTCATCCCCCTGGCCCGCGAGCGCGGCACCCTCGCAGGTGGCGCGCAGCGACTCTGTTGGCCGCGTCCCCTACCGTTCTTGCGCTATCAACGCGCTCTTGCTGGTGCGCGGGATAGGTCGGCCGCAAGTGAGCAGTGACGGTGCGCCGCGTCGCCAGCCCGCCGCGCAGTGGGAGAATAGCATACAGAGTGCGCAACGTCAAGCGAGGCATGAACATGTGTGCGGACCAACGGCTAATCGTTCTGGCTCCAGCGGCTGGCCGCTCCCTATGAAAGGGCGATCATGCTCTCCGACGCGGGAGCCAGGGTGGCGCGCTCACCCACCGGCAAGCTTTACGCGATAGCCGGCGCTGGTCAGGTAAGCTGCCACGCGTTCACGCTGGTTGCCTTGCAGCTCGATTGCGGTACCGCGCACTGTGCCTCCCGTGCCTGTCAGCTGTTTCAGCGTCTTCGCAAGCTCCGCTAGCGCCGCCTCGTCCGCAAGCACGCCATGAATAACGGTGACGGCTTTGCCGCGCCTGCCCGCACGCTCCATCGCGATGCGCACCACGCCATCGCGCGGGAAGCCAGGTGTTGTCTGAGGCGCCGCGTCCGCGCAACGTCCGGCGTGCGCGGGCAAGCCGCAGCGCGGGCAGTACCGTACGCTGCCTGTCTCGCTAGAATAGACCAGCCTGCGATTCTCCCGCTGTCTCATGCAGTGGCTCCCCCAGGCGCGTGTGCGGAGTCTGGTGCATCCGCTTGCCATGCGCTCCTGCACTCTATCATACCAACTCGTCCTGGGTTGTTGTGGAAGGCGATAACCGCGACGGCGGCAATCCTGGCTCCGCAGCGCGCGAAACTGCAAGTGCCTAGCGCGAGCTGGTATCACTGCTACATCATCGACACGAAAGCGTGCGGTGGCCGAGCAATCGAGGCGGTCCGCATCGTACACCTCCCGGAGCGATCACCGAACAGAGCGAGTGGAATGGACATCGCGCCCAGCATGCGGCCCTCGCTGCGCCCACGTGCTGCATAGTGGGTAGATCATGCTGCGCTATTTCCGGCCCAAAAGTCCCAAACCCCTGGGCGAATGCTGCGGTGAAAATGCGAGCGCCCGTTCGGGCGGAGGCCGCTCTTGGTCGCTGACTAGTTCGATTGGTCCGACAGCGGTGCTCAGCTATTTCCGCGCTTCGCGCCATGCGGGTGGACTCTTTCAGAGTGAGCCGGCAGCGATATGATCGAGACTGAAGGTGTAACACTATTGGTTGTAGGCAACCTTGACAGAAAGGGTCGTTCCTGGTTTAATTGATACCGGAACAACTACGTCTGATCGAGGGTGCGTTTTTCGTTTCGCTGTGCGTATCGCATTTGCAAGCGTACAGAAAATGCATCACGAGTTGATGCTTTGCTGCCTGCATGAGCGAGACGGGCTCCTTTAGTGGAGTGTCAGCGGTGTGGAGCACTCAGCGTAAATCCCGGCGCGCCTCCCGACTCTAGTGACAAACAACCAGCAACCTGGACCACCCAGGCCGGTAGGAGAGAGTACATGGAAAAGGCAGAGCCTGCGGCGGGCGCGCCGGAAATCAACGACCCCTTGGCACAGGCAACCCCCACGTCGCGCATCGGACTACGTATCCGCCGTGCGCGCCTGACCAGAAACCTGACCCAAGGCGAGCTGGCGCGCGGCGAGTTCTCGGTGAGTTATGTCTCGGCCGTGGAACGGGGCCAGATTCGCCCCTCGCTGGGGGCGCTGGAGCGCCTCTCCGCGCGCCTGCAAGTGCCCC
>WNFM01216379.1_pt1 | contig 10115 bp, 9 predicted proteins | sample 5400271 | NCBI WGS metagenome assembly WNFM01 (sample SAMN13153352, study PRJNA577476) | soil metagenome | isolation source: 60 cm saprolite on Douglas fir-dominated hillslope | place: USA:California | collected 2013-09-17
GCACTGCGCCAGGACCTCGCAGTCGATATCGTCGGGTTCAAGCTCCGAGCCAGCCGATCCGGTTCGGTAGTACGCGACCTCGGCAGGCCGCCCGTAGGCTGAATCCCGGACGATAACGCCGGTGGGGCTGTGCGGGGATCGGCGGACGTGGCTCACGTCGACGCCCTCGGCCCGCAGCCGCCGGAGCACCATCTCGCCGAGGGCATCAGTACCGACCCGGCCCATGAAGACGGCGCCATGGCCCAGTCTGGCCAATCCGACCGCGACATTGGATTCGGCGCCAGCGACGGTGCAGCGGAAATCCGATGCCGACGCGAGCCGGGCTGGGGGCTCGGCGATGAAGACCGCCAGCGCCTCCCCGATCGTGACGAAGTCAGGCCGCCCGCGGCGATCCTGCGGGTCTGTCATCGCGTCATCGTGTCCTCCGCACGCGCTCCGCGCAGCCCGTGTGCAGCCGGTGTCAGCCAGGCGGCACACGCGCTGTGCGGAGGTGTTTGCTGAGCCTGTCCAGCCTGACTCAGGCGCTTTCGGCAGCGATCTTCAGTTCGGCCGCGCTCTCGTCTGCCGAGAGTGCTCGGGCTGGCGGGCCGGCCTGGCCATTCTGCAGCTTTCGGCCAAGATACGCAGCCCACCAGATCGCTCCGAGTGCGAGCGCGTACAGGGTGTACTCGCCGGCCACCTGATTGCCGGCGGGCAGCGTCAGGTACGCGGCGATGAAGAGCGCGAAGACGATGCCGAACACGGCGACGGGCGTCAGCCGCTTTCCGAGATCCATGTAGCCATCGCCCTCGGGAGCCGCCGGCATGGTGCCCTTTCGCTGGGCATAGATGGCCGATCCCATCGTGAGCACGTACGTCAGGTAATACGTGACGGCGACGATCGAAACGATCCGCGAAACGATTCCGGCCGACAGGAAGTTCAGGATCAGGGCGAATGCGGCGACGACCCCTATGACATACAACGGCGTCCGCGTCTTCGCGTTGACCCTCCTGAGGACGGTTGACGCCGGAAGCATATTGTCGCGGGACAGCGAATAGATAAGGCGCGTGCAGACCGCGATGTTGGCAATCAGGGCCGACAGGAATGCAATGAAGGCCACCACCACCATCAGGTCGGCCACGAAGCTTCCGAAGTGGTACCGGAACATGAAGATGATCGGTGATCCGGTAACGCCCAGCGCGTTCTTGACGCCGGTCGGGATGGCCATCGAGAAGATAGCGAAGATGACAAACCCAGCCGCTGTCGAGATCCAAACTGTGCGCAACATAGCCTTTGGTGCTGTCCGCCGCGGATCTCGGGTCTCCTCGGCCAGGTCGGCCGACCCTTCCCAGCCGATCAGCGTGTACACCGGTAGCAGGACCGCCAGCATGACCGACGTGAAGGTCACGGGACTGCCAGTGGACGTGCCAACCTGCGTCAGGATCGCGGGCCCTGCCTCCTTATTGAAGAAGAACAAGCCGATGGCCATGACCAGCGCCAGGCCTAGCGTGCCGATCAGCTCGACGCCGGCCCCGAGGTTATTGACCCAGGTCGCGGCCCGGACTCCGATGGCATTCAGGATGGTGCCGACGGCGATCATGACCACGCCGAACAGCTGGATGTCGCCCGTCGTCGGCTGGTTCCACACGTACGGAGCAAAGACCGACCCCATCGCGATGGACAGACCGGCGGTGCCGGCGGTGAAAGCCAGCATCGCGCACCAGCCGGTGAACCAGCCCATATGGCCATTCACCAGCCGGGCCGACCATTGATAGGCGTAGCCGGTGAGCGGCAGCCTGGCGGACAGGTGCCCGTAGACGAGCGTGATGGTCATGACTCCGATCAGCACCGGAATCCATAGCCAGATTGAGGCTCCGCCAAGGTTGACGAAGCCGGTGGAGAATGCGGTGAAGATGGCGGCGGTGATGGAAACCATCGCGAAGCCGAGTGCGAACGAGGTGAACTGGCCGATCGTGCGGCGCAGGCTCTGGCGGTATCCCAGAGCGTGCAGATCCCTGATGTCGCGGTCGGCCTGGCCCGTAAGTATGGTTGCGTCTGCCTGCTCAGCGCTCATCGCGCCCTCCTTAGCGTTCTGCTGTGTGTGACTTCTCGGCCTGTGCCTTTCCTATTGCGACCCGGTATCCCAGCCGAACAAGTTCGCTGCGGGCCGGTGAAGCCTCGACCAGCGGCGGCAGCACCTCCGCAGAGGCAAAAAGGCCCATGTCTTTGAGGACCACCTTCGAAGTCGCGATCTCATCGCCGATGCCGAAGACGTGGATCAGCGGCAGAACCCGTGCGGAGAAGACTTCGTATGCGGTTTCGACGTCGCCCGCGCGCAATAGCTGCCAGAGGCGGCTGAAGGCCTCGGGGAATATGCTCGGGGCGATCATCATCGCCCCGTCCGCCCCGGCGGCGAGATACCGGAAGGCGATCGGATCATCACCGGCCAGGACCGTCAGGCCGGCGTCGTGCCACGTGTCGATCTTGGCGAGATCGTGGTCCGTGAGCTTGACGGTATGCAGGTTGCTCAGCAGGGCAGCCCATTCGCAGACGGTGTCAGCAGCGAGCTGGAACCCAGTCGCGACCGGGTTGTCGTAGAGCACAAGCTCGATGTCGATGGCCTCGTCGAGGGCGCGCAGATATCGCAGCATTCCGGGCGCGGAGGTGATGAAGTAGTACGGCGCAGCGCACAACACGCCTCTGGCGCCGATGCTCTGCGCGTGCCTCGCCAGGGCGAGACTGTCATCGACGCTCGTGTGCGATACACCCACCACGACGGTCTTGCCGGGCGGAGTATGGCTCATCGCGACTTCGGCTATTCTCATCCGCTCCGCCGTACTCAGCGACGGAGCCTCTCCGGTGCTGCCGAGCACGGTGTACCCGTCAAGCCACGGCAGGAAGTAGTCGAGGAACCTGCGCAGGCTGTCCTCGTCGGCTCGCCCGGCCAGGAAGGGCGTGGGTATCACCGGCAGGAGCCCGTGAAGGCCGACCCGGGCGGCCGGTGCGGCCATCGGAGAAGTCGGCTGATTCATCGCACCTCAATAGCAGCTGGCGGTCAGCCCGCCGTCGACCATGTAAGCAGCGCCGGTAACGAACGAGGCCGCGTCGGACAGCAGGAAGGCGACAACGGCTGCGGCTTCGGCGGGCTGTCCGATTCGCTTCATGGGGTAGGCAGATTCCATTGCTTCCCGGGCGGCAGGATTACGGTCAAACGTCCGCTGCAGCATCGGCGTCAGGATGTCGCCCGGGCAGACGCAGTTGCAGCGGATGTTGTCGGTCGCGTAGTCCACGGCGATAACCCTGGTCAGGCCTAGGATGGCGTGCTTGGTGGCCGCGTAGACGGGGAGTATCGGGTCGCCAGTGACGCTCACGATGGAGCCAGTGTTCACAATGCTTCCGCCGCCGCCCTCGCGCATGGCAATGACCGCCTGCTTACACGCGAAGAACGTGCCCTTGAGATTGACGGAGACGATCGCGTCGAAATCTTCTTCGGTGGTCTCGTGCAAGTGCTTCTCAATGGCAATGGCGGCGTTGTTGTTGATCAGATCGAAATGGCCGAACTCGGTCCGGCAGCGCTCGATAGCGCGCCTGATGTCCGCTTCGCTGCGTATATCACCGCGCTGGAAGACGACCGAGCCGCCGACCGCGCGGGCTTCAGCGGCAGTCTGCTGACCGCGGCGCTCGTCGATGTCAATGCCGACGACTTGGGCTCCGGCGGCGGCGAGCGTCAGCAGCACATCGCGGCCCAGTCCGCTCGCGGATCCGGTGACGATTCCGGCCTTGCCGTCGAGGCGCGTCAGTGCTGCCGGGCCCGTCATCGCGCCTCCCGGACCAGGCATAGCTCCAGGACTTCGGTGTCGAGCTCGATCCCGAGACCCGGCCGCTGGGGTATCTCGACGTAGCCGTCCACAACGGGGAATTTCTCCGCCACCAACCGCTGATTGAGCTCGGTCGTCTGGACGCAGTACTCGAAGTACTCGGCCCGCTCGAGAGCGGCAAGCACGTGCAAGCTGGCCGCCTTGATAATTCCCGTGCTCCAGGCGTGCAGGACCGGGCGCTTGCCGCGCTTGAAGGCCATCTCGGCGATGCGCATCGTTTCCGTGATGCCGCCAGCTCGCGTGACGTCTGGCTGGACGACACTGACGCCGCCGCTGTCGATCAGGCGCTCGAAATCGAGCAGGGTGGACTCCTCCTCGCCCGCGGCCACCGGAATCGCGATGGCCTCTGACAGCGCGCGGTAGCTCGGGTAGTCGTCCGGCATGAAGGGCTCCTCAATCCAGTACGGACGGAAGTCGGCCAACCGGTTGGCCCGGTCGATGGCGTCGGCTTGGCCGACCCAGCCTTTACCGATGTCGAGCATCAGGTCGTGCTCGTCCCCGAGTGCGGCCCTGGCCGCTGCGACAAGCGCGACATCGAGGTCGGCGTCCTGGCCTAGCGGACCCCAGCCGAGCTTGACGGCGCGAAAACCGTTCTCAACCTGCTCTTCCACGACGCGGCCGACATCCGCGGGCTTCTCGGGCATGAGAGTGCTGGCGTAGGCGCGTACCCGGTCCCGGCGGCTTCCGCCGAGCAGAGCGTGGATGGGCTTTCCAGCCACCTGGCCGGCGATGTCCCAGAGCGCTATATCGATGCCGCTGATGGCGTGAACGGCTGCTCCCCGCCTGCCGTAATACAGCGATCCGCGGTACATCCGCTGCCACAGCCGAGGTATGTCAGCCGGATCTTCGCCGATGAGCAGGGAGCGCAGGCCGCACGCCGTCTTGTGCGACACGGTCGGATTCGAATCGACCTCGCCGATCCCGGCAATGCCCGTATCGGTAGTGACCCGGACGATCAGCGCGTCCTGGCTGCCATCGGCGATCGTCGTGTCCAGCGCCCCCGGCTGGCGGAGCAGGAGTGCCTCCACATCGGTGATGATCATTGGCCCTTCATGGTCCCGTGCGCACCTCTCCAGTAGCTTTCGTACAGTTCCTCGCACGACTCCTCGCACACTCGGAGCAGGCCACCACCGCCGTCGAATTCCCACGCGCGGCGCAGGATGAGGCGCCCGCATACGGGGCAGTTCAGCACCTTCGTGTCATGCCAGACGTGGCTCAGCTCCACCCAGCGACCCGCGCTCATCACAGGCCGTCCAGCAGGTCAGAGGTGATCTGGTAGTCGCGAAGCGCAGCGGCCCCGCTCACGTAGCCGTCGCGGACGTCCGCGAGCACGCTTTCTGGATCGCGTTCGGCGGGCGGGCCGTGCCCGCCGCCTCCCGCGGTCTGGTAGTACAGCTCGTCGCCGCGCTTCAGCACGACGTTCGTGAATTTCGTCGGCGACGCGACGCCGAAGACCTCGTCGAAGCGCCGGAACTCGAGCTCGCCAGCTCGGCGGACGAGAATCTCCGAGCCCTTAGCGTCCATGCCGCCAGCCAGGCCGTGTGGCAGGATCTTGCACCTGTCGAAGAGCGCGCTGAACGTCACCTCGTCAGCCATGACCCGCAAGGTCCGGACCAGAGCCTGCACGGCCACATCCACGAGTCCGCAGGAGAGAAGAAGATCGGGCCGACCGTGTGTGTCAACCCCGGCAGCGAAGCCGGCTCAGGGGTAGTCCGCGGCTACCTTATCGACGTCAGCAGCGACGGCATCGAACGCTCCTTCCGGGTCGAGGGCTGAGCGTGACCGGGGTTCACGCCGCCGAACAGCAGGTTCGAGCTCGACCCGCCGGTAGATGCCGCGACCATCGCCGGGGCAGCTGGCGCGAGGGCTTCCAGCAGCAGGTCGATTAGCTTCGGCTGCAAATCAGTGTTGCCGCCGACGGACGGAGCGGGATGCTCGCAGTTCACCACCGAGCCAGGCGGGGCGACGATCCTGATCGGGCGGTAGCAGCCCGAATTACGGGGAATCAGCGTCATCGGATCAGTGACGCAGAAGACCGCGTTGTAGACGGCTGACGCAGCGACCACGTAAACGGCGTTCATCGGGCCCTTGACCTGCGCAGATGATCCGGTGAAGTCCGCGATGATCTCGTCACCCCTGATGACGATCGCGACTTTCACCTCGAAGGGGTCGGTCGTCACCCCGTCGTCTTCCACCCACATAGCTGCCGAGTACTCGCCATCCGGCAGCTCGGCAATCTCGGCGCGGAGCCGGCGCTCGGAATAGTCGATGAGACTTCGCGAGCCATCGCGAATGGTGTCAGTACCGTACCGGTCGATCATCGCGTGGAAGTCTCCCCAGGTATTGCGCGGCGTGCGGTGGTTGGCCAGGATGATCCGCCACACCTGCTCGTTATAACGGCCTTGCTCGAAGAGCTTTACGGGTGGCAGCCGCAAACCTTCCTGGTAGCAGTCGGTGGCGTCAGACGCGAAACTGCCGACGGCCTTGCCGCCGATCTCGGCGACGTGGCCGATGCAACCGGCGAAGGCCACGAGCTCGTGGTCGCGGAAGATTGGCTTCATCATCATGTGCTCGGGCATGTGGCAGTTGCCGCGATACGGATCGTTATGGACCACCACGTCGCCGGGCTGAAAGAAGTCCTCGCCAAGTTCTTCTAGCGCCCACCGCACGGTGTTGGGGATGGCGCCCATCATCGACGGCGTGTAGTTCTTCTCCGCGATGAGGTTGCCGTCGCGGTCGAGCAGGACTGTGGAGAAGTCCAGCCCCTCGTTGAAAATAGTGGAATACGCCGTTTTCATCATGACGAGGGCCATCTCGGCGGTGATGTTGGCCAGCGCGTTGTGCAGCACGTGCAGGCCGACGCTGTCCAGCCTGAGGACATGAGTCATTGGGTCCCTCCCAGCGTCAGGACAAGGACGCCGCTGTCGTCAGCCTGAACTGTGTCGCCTTCGAAGATCACCGTGGTCGAGTCGGCGTCCTCGATGATCGCTGGCCCGGCCAGCACCGTGCCCGAGCGAATCTGCTCGCGGCGGTACACGGCGCACCGGATCGGCCCACCTTCGTCAAACCAGACCGAGCGATGATCAGGCGCGCCGCCACCGGAGAAGACCCGCGCGACACGGGGCGGCTTCTCCTCGCGTAGCGCCGTGGCGCGCAGGTGGATCAGCTCAATCGCTTCGCCAGGCAGCGCGAACCCGTACTGCCGCTCATGCCCGGCCTGGAAGCGCGCCAGGAGCTCGATCCATCCCTGGCCATCAAGGTCCCGATCGGGTAGGGGTACCTCAAGCTCGTAGTTCTGCCCGGCATACCGTAGCGCCGCACTGCGGATGACGTGCGGTTCCTCGACATCGACGCTGCGCCGGAGCTCAGCCACCGCATCTTGGGTGACCTCACGCTCCACCTGCGCCATTTCCGGCGGGCACGGCCGGTCGGACCTGGCGTAATACGACCGCACCCGATCAACTCGAGCCTGGGCGATGGCCGCTCCGAACGCCGAGCATAGGCCGGGATGGGGCGGCACCAGCACCGTCTTGATGTCCAGGCGCTCTGCGACCATCCGGGCGTGCAGGGGGCCAGCGCCGCCGAATGCGACGAGCGCGAACTCCCGCGGGTCAAGGCCACGGTCGACTGCGATCAGCCGGACAGCGTTCGCCATATTTTCGTCGGCGGTCCGGATCGAAGCGAGCGCGACACCATGTGCCGTCAGCCCCAATGCGTTGCCGAGCTCGCCGAGCACTCGCTGGCTTTCCTCCGCATCCACCCGCATGGTGCCCCCGAGGAAATAGCCGGGGTCCAGGCGGCCAAGGGTCAGGTTGGCGTCAGTGAGTGTTGGCTGCGTCCCGCCCAGGCCGTAGGCCACCGGTCCCGGCTCGGCACCTGCGCTCTGCGGTCCGACCCTAAGGAGCCCGCCCTTGTCCTGCCAGAGGATCGATCCGCCCCCGGCACCGATGGTGTCGACGGCCACGCACGGAAGGCTCACCGGGACTCCCCATGCGACCTGGAACTCGTGTGCGTACTGCTGCTCGCCGTCGAGAATGACCCCGATGTCACAGCTGGTGCCGCCCATATCGAGCGTGAAGACTGACGGGTAGCCGGCGGCCCGGGCAAAGAAGCTCGCGCCGATCACGCCGCCCGCGAGGCCTGACAGCAGAAGCCTGACCGGGCTGCGACCGGCCTCCTCGGCCCGGAGGTACCCGCCGTTGGAGGCCAGGAGGTTCCATTCCTTCGCGGCATGAAGGCGCTGCCGCAACTCGGCTCCGATCCCGGTGATGTACTGGCCGACCACGGGCTTGACGAAGGCGTCAGCGATCGTGGTGCTGGTCCGCTCGTACTCGCGCCAAACCGGCGACACCTCATGAGATGCCGACACGATGGCGTCTGGTCGGACCGAGCGGACGAAGGCTGCGATGCGCCGCTCGTGATCGGGGCTCAGATAGGCGAACAGGCAGCAGATCGCGACGACGGGAGGCTCTTCGCCAGCGTCAGAGAGCCAAGTTCTGACTGCCTCCAGACTCGACTCGTCAAGCGGCTCGACCTCGCGGCCGTGATGATCGATCCGGCCGCGCACGCCGATGCAGTCACCTCGCCGGACAAGCGGACTGGGGCGGCTCCAGTTGAGATCGTAGAGTCGTTCCTTGTCCAGCCGGGCGATGAAGGGAACGTCGGTGAATCCGGCGTTGGTGATGAGCAGGATGCGAGGACCCTGGCGCTGGATCACCGCGTTCGTCGCGACCGTGGTCCCGACGACTATCTGCTGCACCGATTCAATTCCCTCCAGCTGGGCGAGGCCAGCTCGCATCGCCCTCGGCGGCTCGGATGGAGTGGACGGCACCTTGGCCGCCAGGACAGCACCGGTTGCCTCGTCGATGACGATGAAGTCGCTGAAGGTACCTCCGGTATCGATGCCGAGTCGCATGATGTCCTACCGCCCGCTATGGATGACCGCGTCAGAAGCCGATCCGGACTCGATGGATGAATCGCCAAACCAGCCGAGCCGTCGCGAGACGGCGTTCGCTGACTCGATCATCCGCGGTGCGAGCCGCAAGGCGTCGTGAAGCGAGAGCCGGTCAGCCGGGCTGGACAGGCTCAGCGCCGCCGCGACGCAACCGGAGCCGTCCCTGATGGGCGCGGCGACGCACCGCAGTCCGGGGGCTGACTCCTCGTCGTCCAGGGCGAAGCCCTGCGAGCGGATTTTAGCGAGAGCCGCATCGAGATCCGCCGAGCCATGAATGGTCCGGTCTGTGAGCCGCTTCAGGCCGCGTTCCCGGATGACGCGTGCGACTACGTCCGGCTCGCTCCAGGCGAGCAGGACCTTGCCGAGCGCGGAGCAGTGACAGTACGTCAGCTCCCCGACTTGGACGGCCATCTTCACCGGGTGGGTGCTCGACACGACGTCGATATGGATGACATCGGCGTGTGCGAGCACGCCAAGATTGACGGTCTCGTTGAATTCGTCGCGTAGCGCGACCATCTGAGGATGAGCTATCTCGGGCAATCGCATGTGATTCCGGGCGGCGACACCGAGATAGATAAGACGGGGGCCGAGAACGTATTGTTTCGTCCCCTTCCTGGTCTCCACGTATCCCAGCGATTCAAGGGCTTTAAGGTGCCGGAATACGCCCGCCCGGGGTGCCTCCAGCGCCCGGGAGAGCTCAGCCAGCGAACTGGCGGGGCGCTCGGCAATCGCCTCAAGGAGCCGGAGTGCCTTCTCCAGACTGCCGATCTTGTACACCGACTCGGGCATTTTTGTCTCGCTATAGGAAACAATGTCTTGCATACTGGTACAACGCTCCCTCGCGATGACCAGCTTGTCAAGATGCCCGAGCGAATCGGGGAGGTCGGCCACTCCCGCGAACTCGAGGCAGGCGCTGACGGCGCGAAGCATGTTTGGCAGCAGCCGAACTGCGGGATGCCACGGCGGTGGGCTCTTCGAGATCTCGGCAGGATTGCCAAGGTGGCCCGATGATCAGGGCAAATGATGGCCAAGACGGCCAGCAGTTACCGCACGTCCGGAAAGGCCGGACAGAGGTACCCGAATCCTCGGCACCGCAAGAATCGATCGGCAGCCTGGCTTCGCCATCTCGTCCTGCTGGTGGTCTATGTGGGAGCGGGGGTCTGGGCGACCTGGCCGCGATTCACCTGGCTGGCCGACGGCAAGCTGCCTGCCACTTCAGATGTCTCCGGCTACGTGTGGAACATGTGGTGGCTCGCTCATCAGCTTGGGAATCTGGGCAACCCGTTCTTCACCAGCTACATGGC
>WNFM01007183.1_pt3 | contig 10114 bp, 8 predicted proteins | sample 5400271 | NCBI WGS metagenome assembly WNFM01 (sample SAMN13153352, study PRJNA577476) | soil metagenome | isolation source: 60 cm saprolite on Douglas fir-dominated hillslope | place: USA:California | collected 2013-09-17
TACAGGGGGCCGATCGATTCCCAGCCAATATCCATACGCACTCAGGGGCAACGGCATACCAAACATGACCGGGTCCGGCTCGGCTGGATGCGGTCGCGGCTCCTTAAATGCGCGCACGCGTTCCGCGGAAAGTAGCCGCACTCCGCCCAGCGTCCCCCCTTGAGCCAGCATCCCCCAAAAGCGAGCGCAACTGCGCGCGTTACAAATCCCGCCCACTGCTGGGAGTTCAGCCTGCTGGACGCGGCGGTCGCTGAACACCTCCGGCACGAGCGCCACCTGTGGTGGTATCGCGGCAAGAAACAAATCAGGCGGGGAGGCGTGGGGGGGCGAAGCATTGAATAACTTGGCGACTCGCGGCACGGCCTCGTCAGGAACGCCGAACCACAGGTCCGCAATGCCCAGCGGGTCGCTGATTTCCTCCTTTACGAAGCGACCGAAGCTGCGATGCAGTGGGTCCGTACGCCGCACTGTCTCGCCAAGCACCCAGCCAAAGGTCATTGCGAGATAGTGTGTGTGCGTACCTGGCGGTGTCAGCGGGCTCAACTCGCTAATGCTCGACGTCATCCAGTTCCAATCACATATGCGTTCAACAGTCGTCCCGAGAGGCATCTGAGGAATGCCAGCACGGTGCGTGAGGACATGCCGCACGGAAATTTCCGCCTTGCCGTTGCCACCGAACTCTGGCCAATAGCGTGCGATGGGTGCATCGTACTCGAGCAAGCCGCGTTCCGCCTGGATGTGAACCGCGGTCGCTACTATCGCCTTGGAGACGGAGAATATATTGAACAAGGTCTCGCCATTAACGCGCTGACCATCGTCGGGATTAGCCAAACCTGCCCACGTATCAACCACGAGTTCCCCATCTAGATACGCCGCCACCTGGACACCGATCTCTTCTCCCGCGTCGATGGCCCGCTGAATGGTCTCGAAAACAGCATCATTGGCGTCAGGTCGCCCCGATTTTGTTGTCATAAGTCTTCCCAAGGCTGCATTCCGTCAGGGCAGATAGTGAGTCAGGCAAATATAATCTGAGCGACTCAATCATCAACGGACCACAACGTCAAGAATACCGGCGCGGTCTCCACTATCCTCCACATATGTGGCAGATGTCGGTAACCGGCTGATCCTGAGTTGGAATCAGGGGGGGCGATAGTTCATTATGAAGAGCCAGGCCCTAGGATCTGGCTACGGCGGCGGTGGCATTTTCCGTTGCGGTGGAAATGCCTTTGCATGAACGCGGAGAACTATCGAAATGAACGCACAATCAAGGTTGGAGGGTTTTAGCGACACGGATTTTGACCCGTTCACGCTAGATGTCAAAATTTATGGCGATACACTTAATCCTTATGAAAAGATAGCTGAACTGCGAAAGTCGGGTAACGTGCACGCTGGGGAGTATCGTACGTTATTCATGCCGGAGCGCAACAAGGCTCTTCAAGAGTTCAATTTCAAATATTTCACCGTTCTGGGTTATGACCTGGTGAAACATATATTGGCTAATCCAGATCTCTTCTCCAATAAGATTCATAGGCACACGATTGGCCGAAGCTTTGGTCGATCACTCACCACTATGGACGCTCCCGAGCATCCGATTTACCGACGTATCTTCCAGAAGGTCTTCTTGCCGGATGCCATAAAACACTGGGGGGAAAATGTGGTTGAGCCGATCGTTCAGGACCTGATTGGCAAGTTCGCTCAGCGCGGCCGCGCGGATCTTATTGATGAGTTCACGTTCAGTTATCCGTTTCAAGTTATTTTCCGTCAACTTAATCTCCCCTTGGAGGATCGGGCGACGTTTCACCGGCTTGCGATTGCTCAAACGGTTTACCCATTCGATGTTGAGCATGCCGAAGAAGCCGGGCGAAAATTGGGCGCGTATTTTGTCGAGCTCATACGGGACCGACGCGAGAAGCCGGGTGATGACATGATCAGTGCACTCGCGAATGCTGAGGTCAGTGGCGAGAAATTGCCTGATGAAGTGGTGGTGTCTTTTTTACGGCAGCTGCTAAACGCCGGCGGCGATACGACCTATCGCATGACGGGAACTCTGCTCGCTGCGTTGTTGCAGAATCCGGATCAACTTCAGGCTGTGCGTGACGACAGAGAGTTGATCCCTCAGGCAATTGAAGAGGCGCTGCGTTGGGATGGCCCCATCACCGATACTTTCCGGCTGACAACACGCGACACGGAGTTGGCCGGCGTCCCAATTCCTGCTGGCGCCGTGGTCGATGTAGTCTACGGATCGGCAAATCGCGATCCAGCGTACTATCCGAATCCCGACAAGTTCGATATTTTTCGCAAGCCAGCCCATCGCCATTTTGGCGTTGGTGGAGGACCGCATGTCTGCATCGGCCAACATCTCGCCCGGCTGGAGATCAAGCGGGCGCTTAACGTAATCTTTGACAGGCTGCCCAATCTACGGCTCGATCCAAACATGCCGCTGCCCGAAATCAGAGGTTTTCGGCTTCGGACTGCGGCTCATCTGCACGTCGTGTTCGATCCTGTGAGCAAACACTAGAGTTCGGCTTGTAAGATTCAATTTTTTTGACCGAGTTTGACTACATCATCATTGGTGCGGGTTCCGCGGGTTGCGTGTTGGCCGAGCGGCTCACGGCCAATGGCAAGTTGACGGCGCTCGTCATCGAGGCGGGAGCCTCGCGCGGCAATTTTCTGCTCGAGATGCCCACGGGTTTTATCCGCTTAGGTGCCGCGTCGCCGCATCGTTGGATGTATCAGATTGAACCAGAGTTGGGTAATGCTCAGCGAGCCGAAGTCTGGCCCCGCGGGCGGGTTGTAGGAGGATCAAGTTCGGTCAATGGCATGATCTACAATCGTGGTCGCAGGGACGACTATGAAGAATTGGGATCGGTGGCGGGTCCAATGTGGAATTGGGCGTCGATGCTGCCCTACTTGCGTGACGCCGAGGATCATTCGCTTGGCGCGAATGAGGTGCGTGGCGTGGGCGGACCCCTAGGGATAACAATGCCTCCGCATCATCCCTATTTCGACGCGCTTATTGCGGCAGGCCCGCAAGTGGGCCTGAAACCGACAGAAGACGTGAATGACGCGTCGGCCGACGAAGTAATTGGTTATGCCCCATGGACCATTCGCGGCGGTGTGCGATGTTCAGCCTATACTGCCTTCCTTGCGCCGAGCCTCGCGCGCAGCAATCTGACAGTTATGTCGAGCACGCGGGTCGACAGGATTATTGTCGAAGCACGGGTGGCCAAGGGTGTGATCTGCACTGGTGATCATGCGGGGCATTATTTTGCCCGACGCGATGTCATCCTCTCAGCCGGTGCAATCGCGACACCGCAGTTGCTCATGCTGTCGGGGATCGGGGACGCGGAGAAGCTTCGCGCGCTCGGACTCGACGTGATACAGCACGTCCCGGAGATTGGCCGAGACTTGGTAGAGCATCGAACGATGACCATGCGTTTCCGCGCGCGCGTGGGCGCAAGCATCAACAGCAGTTATATGGGCGCCCGGCTGTATGCGAACCTTGCCCGTTTCGTCCTGCGACGAGACGGACCGATGGCATATGCTCCGTTTTGTGTCGCCGCCTTCCCCCGGATTCTCGAGGAGTCGCGGCGCGCGGACGCAGAGATACTTTTTGCGAACTATAGCCTGGATCCAAAGGCGGTCCCGCGAAGTGTCGAGAAGGAGCCCGGGGTCAATTGCGTCTTCTTCCCGCTGCGGCCGACGAGCAAAGGCTGCATCGAATTGCGCTCGCCGAACCCTGCTGTTCCTCCGATAATCAGGCCGAACTACTTGTCAACTTCAGCCGATCGGAAGATTGCAATCGGCCTGGTGAGGCGCGTTCGGGAGCTGTTCCGACAGAATTCACTCGCGGGTTATGTCAGGAGTGAGGTCTTCCCCACGGCCGGTGTGGAAAGTGATCAGGACTTACTTGATGTTTGGCGGGAATCCGGCGGCTGCGGCTATCATGCCATTGGCACGTGCCGAATGGGAACGGATGAAGCAGCGCCTGTCGACACCAACCTGCGACTACGGGCAGTTCGCAACCTCAGGGTAATGGACTGTTCCGTGCTCCCTATGATGGTCGCGGGCAACACCAATGCGCCGATCATGGCGATGGCGGCGCGTTGGGCAGATTTGATGCTGGAAGAAAAGCATTGACAATGTAATCCTGACGCCCGCCTTAGTTCGCTACGGCTACTAACGATTATCGGCAAGCACCTTTCTTAGGACGGTCTGGACGAGGGCCGCCATCGGCCAACCTGCATAGACAGCGAGATGCATGATGAAGGCCTCCATGCTTTTGGAATCAACGTCTCCGCTGCTCAGAGCAACCTTCACGTGTGTTTCCAGCCCGACGCCACCGACGAAAGCGGCACAGACGACGGAAATCAGTCGACGTTCGCGCCTGGTAAGACCTGGCTCGTTCCAAATCTCACCGAAGACAATATCACGCGTTCGGCGCGTAAAGGGAGTGAGCTCGTCCGTAGGGGGTTCTAGGCCGGTTACCTCGCGAAACGTCTGATCCGCAAGCAGCTTCATCTCGTCGGACACGGAAACTCCGTTATGGAGCCACGCCGATCTACGTCTGGTTGCGCCCGGATCACCGCTCGCCCGTGGGCACTGTGATGCGGTAAACGTCATAGCTGATGGATGGCGCTCCCGCGCGATAGTCGAGCTGTCCCACACCTACGAACTGCGAGCGATTGAGATCCTGATAGGCAGCCGCGCCCGTGAGCATCCGGATGGTTGTACGGGGATGGAATATGCCTTTCGGGGGGGTACCGGCTCGCGCCCGCTCGTAGCCGTCCACGCCCATATCGACCAAGCCGGAGTAGGAGAGTTGGACAATCGCNGCAGTTTGACGTCGGCCACCAAGACGCCGTCTTTCCGTAGCAACGCCCAATCTGCTCCTCCAGCCAGTATTCTGCCTCGCAACCGCGGTCCGGAAAACTTCCCTTCGCCAATGAAGCCGGTGAACCTGATCCCTTCCGGTGTATCGCCGGTGACGATACGATGCGTCGTATGAAGAGTGAGAGAGCAAACGTGCTCCATTGCAAACGGATAGTCGAATTTACTGGTCTCGGTCATGAGCGATACTCCCTCCAACGTGTATGCTAGCACCCGGCTTGCCGCGATCAAGCCGCCTTGCCGAAGAACCCCAGTGATCAACATGTATGTGTTTTGTCAACGATCCACGGTTATTTCACAGTAAGGAACGTGAAGTGCCGCCGATATACTGACTCGCACGACCCGTGAGTTGCCGTGCTGACACATCTTAATTTCAGAGACTTCGGAAGCTTGCGGCTCGATCTCAAACTACGTTCGTCAATGTGGAGTAGGGGCGAACACAGCCTCACAATTGCGGGTGCGCCTACTCGAGCCACCGCATCGTTGACGCGAGAGAGCTTGTACTCATTCTGTAAACCGTCTTCGCTCAGCCTATCAGAAAGCCACCATCGATGGCGATCAACTGTCCCGTGACGTAACTGGATGCCTCGCTGGCGAGGAACAGGCACGCAGCTGCTACATCAGCCGGCTGTCCGCGACGACCCAGCGGAATACGGTCGCCCTTAGTGATCGGTCCATGTGGTGGATTACCGGCGGCGGATTTTATCGCGTTCTCGGTGGCAATCGATCCCGGCATGATGCTATTCGCACGGATATTATGTGAACCGTATTCCAACGCGATGGAAATCGTTATGTTGTTAACTGCCGCCTTCGCAGCTCCGTAGTGAATGTTGTCGAATACGCAGGCTTTGACGGCGTTCACGGAGGCGATGTTGATGATCGATCCGCCGCTGCCGCGCTTCATGATTCGGACGGCTTCCTGAGTGCAAATAAAGACGCCACGAAGATTGATCCCGATATTGCGGTCAAAGAACGCGGGATCGACGTCCTCGAAGGGTTTAAAAGGATAAATCGCTGCGCAATTTACCAGCACGTCGAGACCTGCAGCCTGGTCACGAACGGCTTGGAACATAGTCGTGATGGAACTTGGATCGCCTTGATCCAGAGGCAGGCCAATCGCCTGATTCGCCCTTCCGCCAGCGTTGATCGCGCCAACAAGCGAACTCAAGGCTTCCTCATTGATGTCCGCTCCAATCACTTTTGCGCCCGCGTGTGCAAACAGCATGGCGATTTCCCGCCCAATGCCGGCCGCCGCGCCCGTGATTAAGGCGGTCCTGCCTTCCAATCCGAACAATTTGGCCACTATACTTTCGTTGATCATGGGGTTCTCGATCGTAGATGTCATACTACTTGAGGTAGAGGTTTGTACCAGTTGCACGACGTGCAATGCGTGAGCTGCGCAAATAGTCGTCCGTCTTAGCTGCGTTGATTGAATCGACGGCCGATGAGTGCGGCTGTGATGTTAGTTTTCTGCACGTCAGTCGTCCCACCGGCAATTCCCCAAGCGAAACTGTCGCGCACGCGTTGCTCCATGGGGTATTCCCGGGAATAACCATAGCCGCCCATAATCTGCATGCCGTTGATCGCCACGTCGCGTACCATTTCGTTCGCAAAGCACTTGGCAATGCTCGATTCGATGACTGATGGTAACCCCTGCGCCGCGTTTGTGGCAGCTCGATAGATGAGCAGTCGCGCCGCCTCTACTCGCATGGCCATGTCGGCAATTTTGAGCTGCACCGCCTGAAAGTCGACTATGGATTTGCCGAACTGGCGACGCTCCTGTGCATACGCGGTAGCGTCCTCTAGCGCGGCAGCTGCAATGCCCAGCGACATTGTGGCGTTTCCGCAGCGCTCCAGCCCGAAAGCGCTCATGAGTTTGCTGAAGTTGCCCGCCGGGACGATGAGGTTATCCCGAGGTACTCGTACCCCGTCGAAGAAAATATCGGCGGAAGGGATACCGCGAAAACCCATGAGCCTTTCGGGGCGTCCAAAACTGACGCCGTCGCGTTCCTTCTCGACGATCACGGCGCCGATGGCTTTCGCGCCCGGCGCGTCGGATAGTCGGCAATAAACGATATACGCATCCGAATGGCCACCGCCCGAACACCAGCGTTTTTGCCCGTTCAGAACGATCTCGTTGCCCTCGAATCGGCCTGACGTCATCAGATCGGTGAGCGCAGTGCCGGCTGCCGGCTCCGACATCGATGCTGCAAGGACTTTCTCTCCGCGTACTACTGCGGGAATGAAGCGCTGCTTCAGCGACTCAGAGCCATAGTGCTGCAGGGTGCGAACGGGCCCGGTGGCGCTTTCGAATACTGGCCACGCTACGGCGGGAGAGATCATTGCAAATTGTTCGAGTACTAGAAGAGCCTCGAGATGACCCAAGCCCATCCCGCCAAACACTTCCGGTAGATTGACGCCCAAGAAGCCCATCTCGGCGAATCGCTTACGCATGGTCAGGGGCAGAGGCTCATCTGTCTCCTCAAGCTTACGTGCAAGTGCTGACAGCTCGGAGCGCGCGAAGCGACGCGCAGTGGCCTGGAGTTCTCTTTGTTCATCGGTCAGTCGGAAATCCACGCTTTTGTTGTCCCGAATATTGGCACGTGCCGGTGACACAGTCCTACGAAGACAAGGCTAACCCAGTTGAGGGTCGAAGAAATCGTTGCGGGTGCAAGCAGCACGTACGTGCTCGTCAATCTCTCGAGGGGCGCCTTAAAGGTTCAAGCATGAGATGGATTGCGTAAGATCCTGTGTTAGGGCGTGGGAATGCGGCAAACTGGCTCGGCGAGATTTCGTGTTGGGTTGCCTATCATCAACGCAAGGTAGTACTCGTGGAGCCTTCGGGAGTTGTACTATCATGATGGTCCGTACGGCGGCTCGCTCCTTGATGGCAATCTTTGCATCGCTAATGTTGATTGTCTGCTCGAGCAGGACTACATACTCGAGACCAAATCACTTAGCCGAAGCGCCGATCAGCGGCGACGAGTGGCCCTTGCATGGACGCACTTCAAACGAAGAACGCTACTCCCCGCTCCATCAAATTTCACCAACCAATGTTAGCGCGCTCGGAGTGGCGTGGTACCGCCAATTCGACACCGACCGTGGGCAGGAAGCCACGCCGATCATGGTCGATGGCAAAATCTACGTATCTACCGCCTGGAGCAAAGTGTTTTCTTTCGGGGCGCGCACGGGTCGATTGCTTTGGTCTTTCGACCCTAAGGTGCCGGGTGAGACGAATGTGAAAGCGTGCTGCGATGTCGTCAATCGAGGTGTCGCCGTCGCGGACGGTCGAGTCTTTGTCGCGACGCTAGATGGGCGTCTCATCGCTCTCAATGCCAAGAGCGGCAGATTGCTTTGGTCGGTGTTAACGGTGGATCGGTCGAAGCCCTATACAAGCACTGGAGCCCCGCGCGTCGTAAAAGGGAAGGTTGTGATTGGCAATAGCGGTGCGGAGTTCGGTGTTCGCGGTTATGTCACAGCCTTCGATGCAAGTACAGGCAGGCTCGCGTGGCGCTTCTACACGGTGCCTGGCGATCCGGCCAAGGGCCCGGATCATGCCGCTTCGGATGACAAGCTAGCCGACATGGCGAAGACCTGGTACGGCAAGGGTTGGATTGAGAATGGCGGCGGGGGCACCGTCTGGGATTCGATCGTTTACGATGCGGAGTTCAATCAACTCTACATCGGTGTCGGCAACGGCGGCCCGTATGATTACAAGCTGCGATCCGAGGGCAAGGGCGATAACCTTTTTCTTTCCTCCATTGTCGCCCTCGATCCTGACACGGGTAAATACCGCTGGCACTATCAGGAGACTCCGGGCGAGGCGTGGGACTATACGGCCACGCAGAATATGATACTCGCGACGCTTACTTTTGAAGGTAAGACGCGCAAGGTGCTCATGCAAGCGCCAAAGAACGGACTCTTTTACGTGATCGATCGAGCGACCGGAAACCTCATTTCCGCGGACCCCTATACGACTGTGGAATTAACATGGTTTCAAGGCCTTAATGGCGCGACCGGGCGCCCCGATGTAAATCCGGCGGCGTATTACAGCGAAAAACCCTCAATGGTCTCTCCAGGACCCACGGGAGTGCACAGTTGGCACCCGATGGCATTTAGTCCCGCGACCGACCTTGTTTATGTTCCGGTGCAGGAGAGCGGTGCGCTGAATTTCACTGCCGCCAAGGACTTCAAAATGAAGCCCGGTGGCTGGAATACAGGCACCGACTTCCGGGCTGTCGTTCTGCCGGACGATCCCGCCGTGGTCAGTTCGATTGCCAAGAGTTTGACTGGGGCGCTTGTGGCGTGGGACCCAGTGCAACGGAAGGTGCGCTGGGTTGTGCATCAACCCTATCAGCGAAACGGCGGCGTGTTGGCGACCGCTGGGAATCTCGTGTTTCAAGGTACGGCGGACGGGCGCTTCGTCGCGTACAGCGCGGATCAGGGGCAGGCGCTGTGGGAGTACAAAGTGGGAAACGGAATCGTTGCCGCTCCCATCAGTTATGCAGTCGACGGCGAGCAATATGTTGCCATCATGGCAGGCTTCGGCGGTTCCGCCATCACTACAGGTTTTCAATTTCCACAAAAGCAGAGGCTTCCGGGGCGGCTCTTCGCGTTCAAACTGGGCGGCACGGTGACACCCGAGGCGTACGTATTGTCCAATCGTCCTCCTTTGCAGATTACCGAACCTCCTGCCGACGCCGCGACAATCCGCCGCGGTCAGGATGCATACCAGTTCCATTGCATGACTTGCCATGGCATCGGCGTGCTCGGCGGCACCTTGCCGGATTTACGCCGCTCGCCCGCCATCGTCGACAAAGCGGCGTTTGACGCAATTGTGCTCGGCGGCGCTCTATCTCGAAACGGGATGGTGAGCTTTCGCAGGCGCTTATCACGTGAGGCCGAAGAAGCGTTACGCCAATACCTGCAAAGCAAAGCGCGCGAAGATCGAAACTAGGACCACTATCCACTTGAAGGAGCAGCATATGGCGACGATGAGCGTTCAAATGTCGGCTAGTCCGCATGCCGATAATCTATTCATCGATGGCGCTTGGATCTCGCCCGCTGCACCTAAGGGCAGAATTCAAGTCGTAAGTCCGATAAACGGAGAGGTGTTTGCTGAAGTTGGCGAGGCGAAAGAGGCTGATGTTGACCGCGCGGTCGCAGCGGCGAAACGAGCGTTCTATGAAGGCCCTTGGCCTTCCATGCCCGCGGCGGAGCGGGC
>WNFM01066904.1_pt1 | contig 10114 bp, 11 predicted proteins | sample 5400271 | NCBI WGS metagenome assembly WNFM01 (sample SAMN13153352, study PRJNA577476) | soil metagenome | isolation source: 60 cm saprolite on Douglas fir-dominated hillslope | place: USA:California | collected 2013-09-17
GCCGATCGACCTATCGAGAACACAGATGTCGTCGTCTGGTATACCATGAACGCTCATCACGTGGCTCGTCCTGAAGACTGGCCTGTGATGCCCGTGTCTACGATTAACTTCACTCTCAAACCACACGGCTTTTTCGACCGCAGTCCTGCCCTCGATGTGCCGCCTCCAACGGCACACGGAGATCACTGCGAGCACGAACACTAATAACCAGGGCACCGCTATGCGCGTTCACATCCACATAGCGGTGCCTTGTGTTGGGCGCTCTCATCTTCCATGCTGGGCGTTTCTTTAACAAAGGAGCTACGCACTTGTCAACATCGAAGACCACCACTTCCGTAGAAACTGGCGGGACGACGCTTAGAAGTGACGCGATCGGTTTGCCTGGAGTGTTATTCCAATCTATTACCGCCATGGCGCCGGCGGCGGCGACGGCAACCGCTCTTTCGCCCGCCATTCTCTTTGCCGGTGCCTCACTCCCGCTGGCTGTCGTGCTGGCAACGATTGCCTGTGCCATGATTGCATCATGTATCGGACAGCTTGCCATCCATATCCCCAGTGCAGGGGGCATGTATACGTATATCAGCCGCAGCCTGGGGGCCAGGTTAGGCTTTCTGTCAGCCTGGGTGTTTCTCATCGCCCAGCCGCTCTTGCTGCCCCTGGTGGCGCTCATCTGGGGATTTTATACTGAAACGCTTATTCAAACACTGACAGGCATCGATATCCCCTGGTGGGTTTACACGATCCTGGGGAACATCGGAGTCTTTGCCCTGACGTACTACGGGATCAAGATCTCGGCACGGGCAAGCATGATCCTGGGAGCAATTGAAATCGGCATCATCCTCGCCCTCACATTTACCATGATCGTGGCTGTCGGCTCGCATAATGACCTGAGAGTATTTACCCCCATTTATAGCGTCGAAAATGGGCTGGGTGGACTGACAGGCATCTTTCAGGGCATGGTCTTTGCCTTTCTGGCTTTTGTGGGCTTCGAAACCGCAGCTCCATTGGGCGAAGAAACACATAATCCCAAACGCAACATCCCGCGCGCCGTTATCTATAGCGCGATAGCCATTGGCCTGCTCTATACAGTGGCCTCCTTTGCTGGAGTGAATGGCTGGGGCATTCCAAATATCCAGGGCTATGCTGCATCGGCTGCTCCCTGGTCGGATCTGGGCAAGAAATACTGGGGGGTGGTAGGCCCGATCATTATCACTTTTGCCATCGTCAACAGTGCCATAGGCAATGGGAACGCCGGCATCAATGCGACTTCGCGCGTTGCTTATGCAATGGGTCGCATTGGGACCCTGCCACGCATATTTGCCCGGCTCTCGCCGTACCGAACGCCCGGTGCCGCGATTATCGTCCATTCCGTTGCATCGATTGTGATCTCAATTGGCCTGGGCCTGTCCTATGGCTATGCCGGAGCCTTTGGACTGATTGGGACAGTCCTCACACTGGGGTTATTGATTCTCTACGTGGCCTCCTGTGTGAGTACCTTCGTGTTCTACTTGCGCGAGCGGCGGCAGGACTTCCGGGTATTTTCGCATGCAATCGTGCCTGCCATCCCGGTAATCATCCTGTTCTTCGTCTTCTACTCGCAGGTCTATCCAGTGCCACCCTATCCATTCAACCTGGCAGTGCCTATCCTGGTTATCTGGATTGTGCTAGGGATTGGCTATCTGTTCTATCTCAATCGTAGCAATCCAGCAGGCCTCGAACGGGGCAAAGATGTGTTCCTTGAGGATCCCGAAGCGGAACCCCAAAATTTGCTGAGGGCCCTGGAATAGCTTTTTTACCGAACCTTCGCCTGCTTCCTCCCCGTCCATTCATGACGGGGAGGAAGCAGACGTTCCTTTCACCAACCTGCTGCCGAAGCCAGGCAGCGAATAATTACAGGGGTGACTAGAAAGATTGAGCCCTCAAGTTTGGTAAGAACAGGACGAAATAGATCTTTAGAAAGAGTTTTTGTCTCAGCCTTGAGATGGCTCAAGTTTTCCGAACATCGCTGTATGAAACTCTTCGATACATGCATGAATTTTTTGATGAACAGGAAGACGAAAGTATGACCAACCCAAGCGACACGCCTCGCGCCTCATCGGCTGAGGTACATATCCTCTTCAACGGCTATGTGAAGGACTCTGAAACACCAACGATAAACCGGGTAGCGTCAACGATCGGTTTCGTCCGCGATGGTGCTGCCAGGGTCATTATTGACCCGGGTATGACTCCAGATCAAAACGCGATCCTTGCACCTCTTGCTGCGCTAGGTGAAGCCCCCACGTCCATCACTGATGTGGTGTTCTCTCATCACCACCCGGATCATACCCTCAATGCCGCCTTGTTTCCAAACGCCCGCTTTCATGATTATTGGGCTATCTACAAGAGCGACACCTGGGAGGATCGTCCCGCGGAGGGGTATGAAATCTCGCCTGCTATCCGATTAATTGAAACGCCAGGCCATACGCCGCAAGATATTACGACGCTTGTGGGCACGAAGGATGGAGTGGTTGCCTTCACCCATCTCTGGTGGTCTGCTGAGGGACCAGCTGATGATCCTCTGGCTGACAATATGGAGGCGATTCATACCAATCGCGCACGCGTGCTGCAGGTCGCAACGTTGATCGCTCCCGGCCATGGTGCACCCTTTACCCCAGGTGAAACAACCCCGCGCTAAGCACGCCATTCACTGAGCTGCGGAACAATATTTTACGGGCTGCAGACCCCTTGAAATGAGGGGCCTTGCAGTGCTTTTTCCCGCTTCCACCTTTCTCAACCATGCCTTCGCCCTACATGACTGCTTCCCACCACTGCGACATAGCTCGCAAAGGCCAGGAGGCTGATACACACACTACTCGGATACCCTGTGTAGAATCCGATGGCGATGCCGAGCCAGGTCATGGCCACAGCCAGTCCTGCTGCGAGGGCGAGCGCTGCTGAAGGACGACTGGTCACCTGGTGCGCGATGGCCGCTGGCAAAAGCAGCAGCGCGAACACCAGCAGTGCGCCTACAGCCAACGTCGCTTCGCTGACGGTCACTGCCAGCAGCACCATGAAACCCAGCCCAAGCAGGCGCACCGGCACCCCCTGCGCCGCTGCCACGTCCGGGTCCAGCGAGGCGAAAAGCAACGGGCGGGCAATGAGAAGAAGGATGAGTATCGCCAACCCGCTGATGAGCGCGATAGTCTGTGCCTGGTCAGTGGAGATGCCCAGGATATTCCCGAACAACACCGTTACTCCCGAGAAGCCCGTCCCCTTGCCGCTGACCTGCGTCGTGAAAAGGCTCAGGAAGAGGACTCCTAGCCCCAGCACCCAGGCAAGCACGGTTCCGATGGCCACATCGCGCCCCCTCAGGCGCTCGCCAAATCCTCCCATCGCCACAGCCACCGCGATGGTGGTAACCAGCAGGCTTCCGAGTGGGTTGATGCCGAGCGCCGCTCCGCCCAGAGCTCCCGTAAAGGCCACGTCTGACAGTGATTCGCCTGCGAAGGCCTGGTGACGCAGCACCACAAAATAGCCGACCAGCCCGGCAACGAGACTCAAGATAGTTCCTGCGAGCAAGGCCTGCCGCATGAAGTCGTACTGCAGGATCGACTGGACGTCCTGCCAGAGGTTCAGGGTGAAGGGAGGAAGCACTCCCGCGATGATCATACTCATGCCTCACCTCCCGTGCGACTGACGAGCGCCTGCGCGCGGCGGCGTCCCATGCGGTCGAGGACGAACCGACCGCCACGCACAAGGACATAGGTGCCAAAGGCGAAGGTTGTGATGAAAAAGCCGACCGGATAGGGGGTAAAGTAGCCCACAGCCAGGCCCAGCCACGTGAAGCTGAGAGCTAGCGCGACCGCGACTGCCACAGCCACGCCGGGACGGCTGGTCAGATACTGGGCAATGGCCGCGGGCGTCACCAGGAGCGCAAAAATGAGCAGCACGCCTACTACCTGCACCGCCACCGCCACCACGACGGCCAGCAGAACGAGGTAGCCGAAGGCAAGGCCACGGACCGGCACGCCACTCGCTTCCGCTACATCGGGATCGAGTGAGGCAAAGCATAAGGGCCGGGCGATAACCAGGAGGACACCCAGGAGTACGAGTGTGGACCAGGTGATAATGCTTACATCCGTATCACTAATCCCCAGGACATTGCCGAACAGGATGTTGTAGACGTTCGCCGCGTACTCCGCCGTGGCCAGGTGAATGAAGAGAAAACCGAGGGCCAGCGAAGCGGTGAACACCGCCCCCACTGCGATATCGCTCTGACGACCTTGGCGGGCCGCCAGGTTGAGCGCCTGCATCCCGACGGCGGCGCACAGTCCCGCGATAAAGAGACCCACGACCGATGGTATGCTGAAGAGGACCGCTCCCGTCGCGCCCGCGAAGCCAACATTGGCGAGGCTGTGACCGGCGAAGCTCTGGCTGCGCAGCACCATGAAATAGCCCATGATCCCGGCGGTGATGGCTACCAGGGTTCCGGCGAGGTAGGCGTTTTGCATGAAGTGATAATGCAGAAGGATCTGGATATCCGCGACAAGGTCCCAGGATGGTGGCAGCGTATCAGCGAAGACTATGGGCATGGTAGCACACCTCCTCTTCTGGCTGTCCCACTACCACAATGCGTCCATCGCTCGCTCGCAGGACCTCGATGGGAGTGGCATAGAGACGTGAGAGGGTCTCGGTGGTGATCACCTCTTCGGGGGTTCCGACCGTGACCTGCCCGTGCGCCACATACACCACGCGATCCACGGCGGGGAGGACCGGGTTGATATCATGGGCCACCAGCAGCACCACGGCCCCCGTTTCCCGGCTGATGTGCCGGATCACGCCCGCAATGCCTTGCTGGTTGCGCAGGTCCAGACTGTCCAACGGTTCATCCAGGGCGAGAATGCGTGGTCGCCGTACCAATGCCTGTGCGATGAGCAAGCGCTGCTGTTCTCCTCCCGAGAGTTCCCCAATGGGCCGATTAGCATAGGAGGCAGCGCCGACCAGATCGATGGCTTCCTGGACGCGGCGTCTGGTCTCGCGCGCCTTGCGGCGTTGGAGGAACGGCAGGGACAGTCCCCAGTTCCTCCCATCCAGTCCCAGCTGCACGATGCTGCGCCCACGCACATGCACATCGGCTTCAAAATGCCGCCGTTGCGGCACGTAGCCAATGGCCGCGTTGCCGCGCCGCGCTGGTTTCCCAAGCACAGAGATCGTCCCGGCAGAGAGCGGGAGCAGCCCGAGGATGGCTTTGAGCAGGGTGGACTTGCCCGCTCCATTCGGGCCAAGGATGGCCAGGAATTCCCCCGGTTGGACGGTTAGCTCCACCTCCTTCCAGATGGTGCGTCCGCCCAGGACAATGGCTGCTTCTTCCACCTGGATGATCGGAGCAAGAAAAGCAGAGGCAGGCGTCGATGAAGTGATAGGTGACTGATGTGTCATCACAGCGACAACTCCTTTCTAAGGTGGCCAGCTTCTGCTGACCCCCAATGATTACTTGCCTGTGGCCTGCGCCAGAGCGGTTTGAATGCCTTGTAGTTGGGCCGATTGCCAGTCCTGGTAGGAGGCCGTGGCCGGTGTTAGCGTCTCGGTGATTGTCGCCACCGGGATATGGTTGGTCTTCCCCAGGTTGATGAGCTTCTGGATATTGTTCGGCGTATTCTGTGAGTTGTAGACCAGGATTTTGATCTGCTTTTGCTTAATCTGCTGCTCCACAGTCGCTTCATCTGCGGCGGAGATGTCTTGCCCCTCAGAGACGGCCTTCAGGTAGGAGTAGGGCGTGATGAGGTTCAATCCCAGGGCAGACGCGAGATACGAAAAGATGCTTTCAGTCGCCCCAACCGGGGTGCCACTGTACTTTGCTTTGATCGCAGCGATGAGATCGTGATACTGTTTAAGACCAGTGGTCAGGAAGGCCTGCGCCGACTGGTCAAACGCGGTGGCATTCCCTGGATCGATCGCCTTTAAATCATCGCGGATCTTGTTCACCACAGCTGTGACATAATTAGGGTTATACCACATGTGGGGATTGTCGCCCGCGTGCTTGCCATTAAAATTGCCCACGTTCAGTTCTTTGCGTCCACTGGCCGGATTCGCTTGCAAGAGCTTGTCAGTCCATGGATCATACCCGGCTCCATTCACGATCACATACTGGGCATCAGCCACTGTCCGCGCATCAGCAGCGGTCGGCTCGTAGCTGTGGGGGTCAGCATTGGGATCAACGATAATGCTGGTGACATGCACATGACTGCCACCGACCTGGGCAGCGATACTGCCCCAAAAATTTTCTGCCGCCACGACCTGAACAGGTCCGCTGCCGTTCGAGGCGGTTTGAAACGTCGTGCCACAGGCAGTCACCATCATGCTGGTCAGCAGCAAGACTCCGACGAAAGCACGCGGGAACGCGAAGATACGAGAGAAAAACACCGATTCCTCCTTAAAATATACCAGGCTCCTCCTGCAAGGAAGCAGGAAAGAATCCATAAAAACACGCGAGACTCTAGCGGTGCACATCACTATTTGATATACTGTCTCAATATTAGCAGCAATGAGACGATGTGTCAATAATATTGAGATAGTATCTCATGTATTGAGGACAAGGGAGCAAGGCTTTTATGCAACATGCATTTCTTGTGGGAAGTGTCGTAGCGTTTGTCGCGGGCGACGTGGGGTATTTTGTGGTCTTGCGCAGCCTGTCGCTTGCCAACCATGCCCTCTCGCATATTGGCTTTGCCGGGGCGACCGGTGCTCTGGTCATGTCGCTCAGCCCGGTGTATGGGATGCTTGCGCTGACCCTTGGCAGTTCAACACTCATCGGGCTACTTGGCAAACGACTGTATGGACGTGATGTCGTGAATTGCTGAGGCGAAAGGCGTGCCGATTGTGACGGGCTCTCGCTTTGCTTCCCTTGATGTTCTCTTACTGAACTGCTACCGGCCCATGGTTATCGCAGTGATCGCCGTGGGGATGATGCAGCATTCCCTGATAGAGATAATCCTGATGATCTCCGTGAGGAACGACCTGGTGCCCACAGCCCTGGTGTCCGCAGGCACAGGAGACGGGAGCGCACGCGGCAGGATTTTGTGCGTTTACCTCGAGCACATGCTCATCGTAGTGTCCCTCGTGTGACGCATGGAGATGATCATCATGCAGGTAGTCGACATGGCCGTTATGCAAAATCGCCACATGCCCACACTGGGTTCCGTGGATATGGGTATGCTGATCGTGAGTGGTATGGCTCATCAAAAAGCTCCTCTATAGAAATGAATGACGTTTGTTCTCTCTTAAGTATATCGCAAAGTATGCCAAAAATCAACTATTAATCAATTAATGAGACGACGTATCGCTAAAATGATGTAATGATCACATTAAATAATTGAAACCAGATTTCTTTGTTTTGCCACTTCCTCCTTTGCCCACAAATGCGACTCTGGTCATATCATGTGACCCTGTTGCTCCAAAGCATGTTCTCTAATAAGCGCAGTAGTTGTTGGTAGAACCTCTTGCTGGGTCAAGTCGCTTTCTCCATCAAAATATGATACACTATCTCATTAGAAGCGGCAGGAAGATCCGCAGATGGGCAGAGCCACGGTCTATCGATCGAGCGATTGGTGCAGGCCGGCCTGCTCAGAAAGAATTTCTCTGAAAGGAGCAAGATCTATGCATATGTTCGCGCATCACCACCAAAGGGAAACGGGCGAGGCGCAGGCAGACTCGACGCGAGGGAGGGTCATGAACTTGGGCTGGCGCTATGATCTGATGGTGTGGTTCTTTGACACCTTCGTGTTACGTGGCAGGTTGCGGAAGCTGAGGCTTCGGACCGCCGACCTGGCTCAGCTTCAACCCGGAGAGGCGGTGCTGGATGTGGGGTGCGGCACCGGAGCGCTGGCGCTGGAAGCTTACAAGCGTGTTGGCGCAACAGGCCGCGTGTGCGGCATTGACCCTGGTCCCCAGCAGGTCGCCCGTGCCCGCTCCAAAGCCGAGCGAGCCAGCCTCCCCATCGACTTTCAGATCGGGGTGATCGAGCAGCTTGCCTTCCCTGACCAGTCGTTCGATGTGGTGCTCAGTACCTTGATGATGCACCATTTGCCTGATGACCTCAAACGTCTTGGACTCGCTGAAATGGCTCGCGTACTCAAACCAGGAGGGCGCCTGGTGATTGTCGATTTCAAACACGCGGAGGAGCAGCAGGGCCAACCTGCGCAGCTTGGCGCAGGCTCGCTTGGCCTGCAAGATCTGCCGCGACTTCTGAAGGAAGCGGGTTTCTCGCAGATGGAAAACGGGGAGATACCGTTTCCACGACTGATGGGGTTCGAAGGCGCAGGCTTTGTCAGGGCGCGAACAAGGCTCTAGCCGGGAAAGGGAAGGGCGCCCGCGTCGTGTTTTCTCCGAGCCTGCACTCTCAAAACTGGGGTAAACCCCACCGGATGCGCAACGAGAGGAAGTGGCTAAAGAGCGGGGGGGTTAAGGGCTGGCTTTTTCTTCTCTCTGGCTCTTTCGTTTTCTGATGAGACCGATGATCACTGAACCGAGAAGCACAAGAACGGTGCTCCAGAGCAGGTAGACCCAGGTGATATACACCGCCACTGCGAGGCCACACCACCCATGATGGCAATCCTCTTTCGCTGCCTGCGCCGCCGCCAGATCATCAAGATGAGCGGCAAGGGGAAGCCAATAGGCTGCCATCCCTGCAAGCGTCAGCATCCCTGTTCCCACCGCGAGGAGGATGAGATGTTTGTTTCTCCTGTCCACCGTGAGTGCAGGTGCAAACTTTTCTTTCAGTCCCCTCATGCCTTTCATCACCCCTCCACTTTCCTATGATGGCTGCTCATTCATGGGAAAATCTCCTGGCGTTTCTGCTCTTGAGAAGCCGATACTCCTCTGTTGTATGTAGAAACGGCTTCTTCACAGGTCAGGTCACATGAGCGCCGTCACAACCCTGCTCCGCGTTATTTTGGCAAGAGAAAAAGCTCTGAATTTGAGAGCTTAAAAAAAGGGAAGTTAGAATTCGCTAGAGGCAAAGAGGTTATGCGCACGCTTGGAGCAATTGCATCAGGAATTACAGTATCTTAATCATATTCTTCTGATGTAGGTAATATTCCCCTTTTGCTTTTTGATATTGTATAGTAGAAGAGATAGTATTTCAGAGCAGGAACAGCAAAGTACATGCAGTTACAACAAGCGCTCGCAGCCCAACAAGTGCTCGTACAAGCCATAAGGCAAGAAGAGCAGATAGATCAACACGTACTTGATGCCTTCTCGCATATTCCTCGGCATGAGTTTGTGCTGGAGTTCTATGAACGTGTGCTCAACAACAAACACGTGGCATGGAGACAGCACAAACAAACAGAGATACGCGAAGATGCCTGGCTACAGCTTGTTTATCGTGATGCGGCGTTGACCACGCGCCTGGATGCAAATGGTTTCCCGGGCAGTTCTAGCTCTATGCCGTCAATTATGGCTGCCATGCTTCAGGCTCTTCAGATAAAGCGGGGACAGCGTGTTTTGGAAATTGGTACAGGAACTGGATACAATGCTGCGCTGCTGGCTTATCTTGTTGGAGATCCCCACCTCGTTACTACAATCGATGTGGAGAAAGAACTTGTGGAGCTTGCTGAACCTGCTATTCTCCGCTGCATCGGTCCAGGCATGACAATTATCGCAGGTGATGGCTTACGTGGTGTAGAAAGCAATGCACCCTATGATCGGATTATTGCCACTGGCAGTTATCCCAACGTTCCACATCCCTGGTTAGATCAACTGGCTCCCGGTGGTCTACTTTTGATGAATCTGCAGCGCAATCTGGCCAATATCATGCTGCTGCTGAAAAAAGCTGAGCAGGGAGTCATTGCGGGAAAAATATTGCCCATCAAAGCCTCATTCATGCCTCTGCACGACGGAACTGGTGCCTACTACCGTTGCCCTGTCCCTCATAAGCCAATCGAGCCAGTCTTGCAAGAGCTATCTTCTCCACCTTCATTTCAGCCATCAAACCTTAGTCATAAGGAATTTGGCTTTTTTCTCCAGTGCCACTTGCCCCAGGCACGCCGCTCCACCTACGCTGATTTCCAGTACCTGGAAGATCCCTCAACGCAGCGGCTCATCCAGTTCTACCAGGGTACCGTGCGCGGTTCGCAAA
>WNFM01203033.1_pt1 | contig 10114 bp, 11 predicted proteins | sample 5400271 | NCBI WGS metagenome assembly WNFM01 (sample SAMN13153352, study PRJNA577476) | soil metagenome | isolation source: 60 cm saprolite on Douglas fir-dominated hillslope | place: USA:California | collected 2013-09-17
TTTAATCCATTAAGCCCAATTATAAATGTATTAGTGCTTTGGATTGTGGCTCCAGTAATGATAGTTGGAGGACTGAGTGGGGTATTAAGCTTCATGGTTCCAGGATTCGCAAAGCTAATTCTATTGACAATTTACCCTTTAACAGTCTGGTTTGTAGCTGTAGTTAAGTTTTTTGGATAGGCTAGTGTTATAATTTATCAAATGAACCAGGAAAATCTTGTTGATCGTCTCACAAAAGTAAGTAATGGTATGATTCTTGGCACTACAACTTTTACAGTAGCAGACGTATTTTGTGCCCTACATCCAGAGATTTCTTGGTTGACAATCCCATTTAGTTTGCTTGTTGGTGTTTCTGGAGTAATCACTCTAAAGATAAATGGTCAATTAGACGATGCTCTTTTTGATGAATTTATCAATAACAATGATAAAAGAAACCATAATTAAATCACTTCAAAAAGCCTCTGGAATTAAAAATCCTCATTTGGAATTTTCGTCACGTTCAGAGTTTGGTGATTACACAACAAATATTGCATTAGGCAGTAAAAACCCAAAAGAAATCGCCAAAAAAATAGTTAGCAAACTTAATGCTGATAAATCTCTTAAACAATTTGTTGCACAAATTGAAGAAGTTGGCCCAGGATTCATAAATTTCCATTTGAGTACAAAAGCACTCACTACCAATTTATCCCAAATTCTTGAGGAAAAAGAAAACTTCGGCAAATCCGAAGCTAAAAAAAAGCAAACTTGGTTAATTGAACATACTTCGCCAAATCCAAACAAAGCCATGCATCTGGGCCATTTGAGAAATAATGTTTTAGGAATGGCTATTTCAAACATGTGGGAAGCAACAGGAATAAAAGTAATTAGAGATGATATAGACAATAATAGAGGAATCGCAATTGCAAAACTTATGTGGGGATATATCAAATATGCCGACGAGAAAAAAGCTAAAGAGATGCGCCCGGATAGATTTGTAGATGAATTATATTCTAAAGCTTCAACTGATTTTAAAGACCCTGAAGTTGAAAAAGAAGTTCGTCAAATGGTAATAGATTGGGAAAATGGCGACAAAAAAAGCTGGGAACTCTGGAAAAAAGTTCTTTCTTACTCATACGAAGGCCAAAATATGACCCTAAAAAGACTTGGAAATAAATGGGATAAAGTCTGGCACGAACACGAACATTACCAAGAAGGCAAAAAAATAGCTGAAGAAGGCTTGAAAAAAGGTATTTTTAAGGTTGGCAAAGGCGGAGCAATTGTCACCGATCTTAAAAAGTACAATTTACCAGACACAGTTGTAATAAAATCTGATGGGACAGCTTTGTATATTACTCAAGATCTTGCTTTAACAAAATTAAAAAAAGAAACTTTCCACCCAGATCATCTTTTTTGGGTGATTGGCCCTGAACAATCTCTTGCCCTAAAACAACTTTTCGCAGTTTGTGAACAATTAGGAATCGGAAAAGTAGATGAATTTACCCACATTGCCTTCGGTTACATGAGTATTAAAGGCCAAGGCAAGATGAGCTCAAGAAAGGGAAATGTTATTTACATAGACGATTTATTAGATCAGGCAAAGGAAGAAGTTAGAGCCTCTCACAACATGAAAGATGATGTTGCCGAAGAAGTAGGGATTGGAGCAGTAAAATATAGTATTTTAAAAGTTGGAAGACTTCAAGATATTGCTTTTGATTTTAAAGAGTCACTTTCTTTTGAGGGTAACTCAGGTCCATACTTGCAATATACATACGCTCGATGTCAAAGTGTTTTAGCTAAGGCTCATAGTATCAAGTATCAAGTATCAAGTATCGAAAACATAAATCAAGAAGAATCCCTTGTTTTAAGAGAACTCTCCAAGTTTGGTGAAATTATAGAACTTGCCGCCAGTTCCTACTCCCCAAATCTTCTTTGTGAATATTTATTCAACCTGGCTCAAAAATATAATGGTTTTTACAACAAACACAAAATTATCGATTCAGAAGCAGAAAATTTCCGATTGGCTTTGACAATCGGAGTAGGCCAAGTATTGAAAAACGGCCTCACTCTTTTGGGAATTGCCACTCCAGAAAAAATGTAAAACACCCCCTTGCTTAAGTTTATTGATGAGCTCATACTGCCCTTAATTTTAGAAAGAAGGTGATATGTATGAGTAATATTGAATTTGTAATACCAAATGAACAAGTTGGAATACAATTTGGATCAGGACTAATGTCATTAGAACATATGAAGGGAGTTCCTAAAGAAATGTCAGAACCCGCAGATGTTTGGTATGAAGCAATCGAAAATTTATGTCTAGATGGCGATTGTCCAGATTGTTCACAAATAGAGAAATTTAGAAAGAGAGTATTGAATTATTTTGCAATCCAATTAAAATTGGAAAAGATTCAATGAATTATCATAAAACAACTCTTTCAAACGGTCTTCGCATAGTTATTGTTCCTATGCCTTCTTCAGAATCAGTGACCTTAACGGTTTGGTGTCATGTAGGTTCCCGCTTTGAAGATGAAAAAATTGCAGGTCTATCTCATTTTCTAGAACACATAGTATTTAAAGGAAGCAAAAAACGTCCATCAGCTCGCGCAATATCCGAAGCAGTGGACGGAATTGGCGGAGAATTTAATGCAGGGACTTCAAAAGAATGGACCAATTTTTATATAAAGTCCTCCAAAAATAATCTCGAGACAGCTTTTGATGTTCTTTCTGATATGATTTTAAATCCACAGATACCAAAAGACGAAGTTGAGCGTGAAAAAGGAGTCATTTTGGAAGAAAAAGCAATGTATGAAGATACTCCAATGATGAATATAGGGGATGTTTTTGAAAGTACTATTTTTGCAAAAAATACTCTTGGTCGAGATACGATTGGAACAGAAAAAGCAATCAAAGGCATGACACAAAAAGACTTCTTAGTTTATAGATCGAAACACTATCATGGAGATAATATCTTAATTACAGTCTCAGGTGGAGTAACTGAAAAACAGGCTCTGGAATTATCTGAGAAGTATTTTAAAGATTTATCCAAAAGCCCAAAAACTTCTAGTTTTGATAAATTTGTAAATAAACAAACTCATCCGAGAGTGAATTTAAAATATAAAAAAGCTGATCAAGCACACTTAATTATCGGATTTCTTGGAAATCAATTAGGTCACCCTGATCGCTACGCTGAAAGTGTCCTCTCAACTATTTTAGGAAGAGGTATGTCTTCAAGGTTATTTACAGAAGTTCGTGAGAGAAGAGGATTAGCTTATTCGGTGCATACAGATGTAGAACATTATACAGACACAGGTTATGTAGCAACCTATGCTGGTGTAGACCCTAAGAAAGCCGAGGAAGCAATTAAAGTAATTTTAGATGAGCATTATGCACTTTGTGACAAAGTTAAATTAATAACAAAACCCGAGCTTTTAAAAGCAAAAGAGTATATAAAAGGTCATATTGCCTTAAGCTTAGAAAATACAAGTGCAGTTAATCAATTCTTTGGAGAACAAGAGTTACTCCTTGGAAAAATCCAAACACCGGAAGATATTTATAGAGATATAGACAAAGTAACAATTGAGGACATAATTAGAGTTGCAAAAACTATGTTTAAAAAAGACAGGTTGAATCTTGCAATCATTGGGCCGTATAATAACGAAGATAAGTTTAATAGGCTCCTAGCCTAAAGGCCAAATATAAAAATGGAAAAAACAGTAGTTTTAGTCAAACCAGATGGACTCCAAAGAGGATTAGTGGGCGAAATCATGCACAGATTTGAAAGAAAAGGCATGAAATTAGTCGCTATTAAAATGTTTCAATTAAACGATGACATATTAGACGAATGGTATGCTCATCACAAAGAAAAAGGTTTCTTCAAAGATTTAAAGGCGTTTATGATGTGGACTCCAATTATTGCAATGGTATGGGAAGGATTAGAAGTAATTCCTGCGGTTAGAAAAATTATTGGAACGACAAAAGGTAGGGAAGCTGAAGCAGGATCAATTAGAGGAGATTTTGGCATGAGCGGACAATTTAACTTAATTCATGCCTCAGATTCAGTCAGTGCTGCTGAGAAAGAAATAAAATTAATCTTTAAAGATCAAGAAATTTTTAATTATGAAAGTATTGCTCAAGGCTTGATATACGATAAAAGCGAAATATAACTTCAGTCGGGGTGCTGGGAATTGAACCCAGTGTCTCTTAGTCCCGAACTAAGCGTGATACCGATTCACTACACCCCGAGTCTGCGAGGGATGCAAGCTTTGCTTACCCCCGTAACCTTTATCTTATAATATACACCAAGTTTAAGTTATCCACATTTCCTGTGTACAAAATCCATAACTCATAGTATTAATTATGTTACAATAAACTATGTCAGGTATATTGTATATTGTCGCCACTCCAATTGGAAATCTTGAAGATATTACATTTCGTGCTATTAAGACCTTAAAAGAAGTTGATTTGATCCTAGCTGAGGATACCCGAAAAACAATATTACTTTTAAATCACTACGAAATTAAAACACATGCAGTAAGCTACCACCAGCAAAGTGGGTTAGATAAAAAACAGGAAATCCTAAATTCACTTATTCAAGGCAAAAATATAGCGCTTGTAACGGACGCTGGAACTCCTGGAATCAGTGATCCAGGAAATGAGTTAATCGAATTTTTGTTGTCTCAAATTCCAGACATTAAAATCATACCAATTCCAGGTGCATCAAGCATAACATCAGCTTTATCAGTATGTGGAATGGATGTAAGTAATTTTATGTTCATTGGTTTTTGGCCCAAAAAGAAGACTAAAAAGTTAGTTGACAGAGTCAAAATACTCGACTGCCCAGTTGTATTTTTTGAGTCACCATTTAGAATCACAAAAACAATAGATTTATTAATTGAAAATTTTGGTGAAGACAAAAAAATATTTATTGGCCAAGAATTAACCAAAATGCACGAGAGAATTTTCCGAGGAAGTTTACAGGAGGCCAAGCTTGAACTGGAAAAGGAACAAAAGGAATTAGGGAGAGTAAAAGGGGAAATTGTAGTAATTATTGAATTCTAGTACAATTAGCCCATGACAGGAATAAATGAGTCATCAGTAGATATAAATGAAACTCCTGGTTCTGTTGCACCAAAAGATTACGAATTTATTAGAACAAGAACAATTTCGCACATTGCTAGTCTACCTACTGAAAGATGGAAACCAGAAAATAGTAATAATGAAGTAGATATATATAAACGATCCATAACTCTATCAGAAAATGGATCAATTCAATTCAATGGAATCGTGGAAAGTTTTTCGAAAAACTTGCCCAAATTAGAAGAATGTCAGACCATCACTATTTACAGAGACAAAAAAGGTCGTTTATGTTCGTTAATTGATGCTGAATTAAAGGCTGATCCAATCTTTATTCCACTTGATCAAGTTAACACAATTTCTCCATCAAAATAAGCGAAGCTTCTCCATAAGGATAGAGTAAAACCTTAAGTTATGAATTGTAGCAAGGCGTCCTGCAGTCATTTCATTATTACGAAATAAATGAGCTAAATAAGCTCTTGAATAATTTGTACAAAGCAAACAATCACAAGCTGAGCTAACTGGGCGAGTATCATGATAATATTTTTGTTTGTCAGGCACATAATATTCATAAAACTTGTCTTTACTTACATCAATTTCTTCGATGGAATCAGCGTTGTAAACATACAATCTTTTATGCCGAGCGTCACGAGTGGGGAGCACGCAGTCAAAGATGTTGTAACCCATTTCGGTCATTTTAACTATCTCATGAGGTTTTCCAATTCCAAGCCCATACAAAAAATAATTATCTGGAGTATTATCAGCAATTGTTTTTGCTGACTCATAGTCAAATTCCTTCATTTCATTTATAGGCCAGCCTCCATACCCAAGTCCATCAAATCCAATTTTGACTAGTTCCTTTGTGCAATATTCTCGTAAATCTTGATATTTTCCTCCTTGAACCACGCCCAAAAGATATGGTTTGATACGTTTGCCCTTTGTCATTTCATCTGTCATTTCATCAAACTTGGTTCTACATCTTCTTGCCCATAAAAGCGTTCGTTCCACAGTTTCTTCTGCTTCCTCGCGTGTTGCGCTTGCCGTTGTAAAGTCATCAAGTACAACAACCATATCAGTTTGAAGTGCCAATTGAAATTCTATAGAATCCTCAGGAGTTAAGGTTAATTTAGGTTCCCCATTAGGTTTAAAAGTTACACCGTGGTCAGTAATTTTCCCGCCCAAAGTTTTAGCCAAACTCATCACTTGAAATCCACCAGAGTCAGAAATAACTCCTCCCTTGAAGTTCATAAATTTACGTATTCCGCCGTGCTCACGAATAACTTTCTTTCCCAAATCTTTATATAAATGATATGTGTTCACTAAAATTCCAAGAGTCTTGGTATTTTCTATATCTGTGCTATCAAGAGTTTTAAGTACTGCCCGCGTTGCATCAGGAAAAAAGACGGGAAGGGGAATGTTACCTGACTTAGATTTAAAATATTTAGGTTTTGCCATTATTTTTGTGTTCCCGTCCAGAGTCGGACTGGAATTTAAGGTTTAGGAAACCTCCGTTCTATCCATTGAACTACGGGAACATAGAAGAATTATACCAAACTTCACCTCAAATTAAGCGAATAAAGATTTGGAGTAGCTTTGAGTGCCCCTAAATTTGTAAGTATAAAAATTCTACTTGTGTTAGGAGTTGGGAATGCATTTGGATAAACATAACTCCCTCCATAAACAGTTTGTTTATTTGTATTATCATAATCAGATATAACGACTCTATCCTTTTGGGGAATTAACAAATTTCGAGAAGAAGGAAACCAATACACAGCCGAGGATGTTGCAATATCTGTAATTTCAAAATTCCTGTCTTCTTTAATATCAAACACATATGTTTTATCTTTTTGAATGTCCCTTGTTTGTGTTTGGGTAGAAGATCCTGGCAAGCTTGGCACAATTCCTTCTCGAACTGTAGCTGACCCAGTTGCTGTATACAAAATTTTTGTCTGATCAGGTGAAAATGCAATGTCGCGAGTCTTGCTTTGAAAGATACTTTGAAGCTCAAGAGGTAATTTTGATAAAAGTGAATTCAATTCTTTTGAAGTTGCAGTGTCCCAAAGTAATTTTGTGCTAGGAAGAGTTGCAGTTATATCAACCAGTTGAGTAGAAGTAGTCGTTTCTGACGCATTAAGTAGGTAGTTTGATGCTTTAGTTGTAACCAAAACTTGTCTTGAGTCTGGTGACCACTGCCACGAAGTATTAATGTCCGGCACCAAGTCAGTAATTTTCGTTGGCTGACTATTAAATCCAAGAGGCAAGTTTATTGTTTGTATTACCCATATTCCGTCGGTTGCGCCGTACACTATCTTTGAATAATCAGGGGAGATAACAGGATTAACTGCTCCTGCAAAAGTTATTGGATTGAGTGGAGCTGCTTGAGGAAATAAACTTGCATCAATTTCTGTTACAATTCCATTTTGGATTTGAACCTTTTTGCTCCAATTAATATAACCTTCTTTTTTGACTTCGATGTTATAAGCGCCTGGTATTAACGAAATCGTAGAATTAGTGGCTGAATTTAGTTTCCCATCAATTATAATCTGGGCGCCATTTGGATCAGAGTTTGCTACAAAGAGACCGTTAGCCACTAGTTTGTTACTATTATTTAACCTGTACCCCTTGGCATACAAGCTCACAACAAATCCAACAGTTCCAACTATAACTACTGTCAGTAAAAATATGAGTACACGTAATTTTGCCATATTATGGTTTACCACAAGCTTCGCTTATATTATATAATAACTTCATGGCATTAAGGAAGCGAATTGCAATAGATCTTGGAACTGCAAATACTTTAGTATGGACGGCTGAAGGGGGAATTGTCACAAATGAACCAACTGTTGTTGCTGTTTCCTCCGAAAACAACAAAGTTATTGCAGTTGGTGTTGAAGCAAAAAAAATGCTTGGCCGCACTCCAGAAAGCCTCATTGCCATGCGCCCAATGAGAGACGGCGTGATTGCAGATTATCAAGTAACACAGGCAATGCTTAGGTATTTTATTAATAAAGTTGTTGGTCGAGTTTTCCTTTTCAAGCCCGATGTCATGATTTGTGTCCCGGCAGGTTGTACTCAGGTTGAGCGTCGAGCAGCTCTTGATGCAGCTCTCGGCGGTGGCGCAGGTCATGCTTACCTTATTGATGAACCATTAGCTGCAGCAATCGGGGCTGGAATTCCAGTTTCTGCTCCAAGTGGCCATATGATTCTTGATATGGGAGGGGGAGCAGCGGAAGCTGCTGTGATTTCTCTTGGGGGTGTAGTCATTCATAAATCAGTTCGAGTTGCAGGAAACAAAATCGACGAAGCAATTCAAAGCTATTTAAAGAAAAATTATAATTTAATAATTGGTGACCAAACAGCAGAAGATATAAAAATTAAAATTGGCTCGGCAACAAAATTAGCAAAAGAAGAAAAGATAGAAATATCTGGTCGTGATTTGGTTTTTGGTTTGCCAAGAAGTGTAGTTATAACGTCAACAGATGTGACAGAGGCAATTCATCCAATCCTTTCTCAAATTATTGGAGCCGTAAAATCAGTTCTCGAAGATACTCCTCCCGAACTCGCGGCCGATATTATAGACAAAGGAATAGTTATGAGTGGAGGAACAGCTCTTCTTCGTAATTTTGATAAATTAATGACTGCTGAAACCGGTGTCCCAGCTCATGTTGCAGAAGATGCATTATACTGTGTAGTCAAAGGAACTGGCATAGTTTTAGAAAATTTAGAGCTTTGGAAAAGGAATATAGTAACTAAGAAGTAGTAGCAGGCTTTTGTGTGTAAGTTGTGGATTAGTTCAGAATTTGAAGCTAAATATTGATCAAATTTTATACACAAAAATGGTTAAATACAAAACTATAAATCATGAACATGGAACTTATAGTATAATTAAAACTATAGTATGTTTAGAAAATTGTAATTAATGCTCAATTGTCTGATTCCAAGACATTAAAAGATTAAAAATTGATTGTAAATTATAAATTGAAAATTATTAATTTAAGGCTAACATGAAAAACACATCATTGAAAACACAAAAAAATAACCGAGATTTCGTCACTATTTTAGGAATAAGGATAAACAGCACTTCGAAAGGGGAACTGCTAAAGTTAATAGAAAATAAACTAGCCAAAAAGATACAGTTTGTTATAGTTACACCAAATCCTGAAATAATTTTACAAGCTCAATCTGATCCTAAATTAACTCATAGTTTGAACTCAGCCGATTTTTCCATTCCAGACGGAGTCGGGCTAAAATTTGCCGATAAAAACCTACAAGTTATCAAAGGCAGAGAACTAATGGTTGATTTGTTTAATCTGGCAAACGACAAGAAACTAAAAGTATATTTACTTGGTGGTCGTGATTTTGTAAACAAAAAATCTCAGGAGCTCTTGACATCTCAGTATCCCAATATCTTAGTATCAGGGAACTCTGGTCCAAAGTTGGAAAAAAACGCAGACCCTGTATCAGAAGTTCATATTAATTTACAGTTTGAAATAGTTAAAGAAATTAATACTTTCAAACCCGATTTACTTTTTGTAGCTTTTGGCGCCCCAAAGCAGGAAATCTGGATTAATAAACACTTAAAGGACTTAAAAGTTACAGGAGCAATGGCAATTGGTGGGGCACTAGATTACTATTCTGGTTTTGTCCGTCCTGTCCCAAATTTGCTTGCAAATTTGAGATTGGAATGGCTTTGGAGATTAATTCAAGAACCAAAGAGAATAAAAAGAATTTTTAATGCTTTAATCGTCTTCCCAATACTCATAGTTTTATCTAAAAGAGGATAACTATTTCAGAGTCATTTAGGCATAAATTACAACGTCTGAAGCTAAATATTGGATACAAAGTTGATACAAAAAGCCAAAAATTTACCAAAAGGGCATTGACAGTTTTCACGCATGTGAAATGATTAATCAATGCCTAAAAAGATGTTAATTTTTGCGGGAGGGGGATTCTTTGGAAATGCTCTAATAGTTGCAGGAATTACAGCCATGTTTTTCCGTTATCCCGAAGCAACAGGTGTTTATTTTGGTTATAGGCAGCCAGTAGTTGCCGCTGAAAGTAAAGT
>WNFM01204982.1_pt1 | contig 10113 bp, 9 predicted proteins | sample 5400271 | NCBI WGS metagenome assembly WNFM01 (sample SAMN13153352, study PRJNA577476) | soil metagenome | isolation source: 60 cm saprolite on Douglas fir-dominated hillslope | place: USA:California | collected 2013-09-17
GACACAGGATACGATTGCCGGGATCAGCCATGGACGACTTGCTCAGCGAGTTTTTGACCGAAGCCAATGAAAGCATCTCGGTGCTCGACGTCGAGCTGGTGAAGCTAGAGCAAAATCCGAATGATCCGGCGTTGCTGGGCAACATCTTTCGCCTCGTTCATACGATCAAGGGAACTTGCGGGTTTCTCGGCTTGCCGCGCCTCGAATCGGTCGCGCACGCCGCCGAGAACGTGCTCGGCAAGGTTCGCGATGGCGAATTGACGGTCTCCCCGACGGCGGTCAGCCTCATTCTCGAATCGCTCGATTGCATCAAGATGATCATGGGCGAGCTCGAGGCCAAGGAGGCCGAGCCTGCCGGTGACGATTCCGGTCTGATCGCCCGCCTGAACCAGCTTGCCAATGGCGAGGCGATCGCCGCCGCAGCGACGGAACCGCCGGCTGCCATGCAATCGGCGCCCGCCGTCGCGACGGAGAAGACGAGCGAAGCAGCCGACGATGTCTCAATCGAGGTGCAGGCGGAGGCCACAGGCAGCGCGGCACGCTCGGCCGATGCCGCGAAGGAATCGGCGGTCGCCGGTCAGAGCATCCGGGTCAACGTCGATCTGCTCGAGAACCTGATGACCATGGTGAGCGAACTCGTGCTCACCCGCAACCAGCTCATGCAGATCCTGCGCAGCCAAAAGGACAGCGAGTTCACGACGCCGCTGCAGCATCTCTCGCATGTGACCACCGAGCTGCAGGAAGGCGTCATGAAGACGCGCATGCAGCCCATCGGCAATGCTTGGGCGAAGCTGCCGCGCATCGTGCGCGACCTCGCGCTCGAGCTCGACAAGAAAGTCGATCTGCGCATGCTCGGCGCCGAGACTGAGCTCGATCGCCAGGTCCTCGAGATGATCAAGGATCCGCTGACCCACATGGTACGCAATTCGGCCGATCACGGCATCGAGTTGCCGGCCGATCGCGTGCGTGCCGGCAAGCCGGAGCAGGGCACTATTACCCTCAACGCCTATCACCAAGGCGGCCACATCGTCCTCGAGATCAGCGATGACGGTCGTGGGCTGGCGCTGGATAAGATCAAGAAGAAGGCGGTTGCGAGCGGCTTGGCAAGCGAGACGGAGCTTGCCGCCATGACCGACCAGCAGATCCAGCAATTCATCTTCAAGGCCGGCTTCTCGACAGCCAGTCAGGTGACCAGCGTCTCCGGCCGTGGCGTCGGCATGGACGTCGTCCGCACCAACATCGAGAAGATCGGCGGCACCATCGAGCTGAAGAGCCAAGAAGGCAAGGGCTCGTCCTTCATCATCAAGATTCCCCTCACGCTCGCCATCGTCTCGGCGCTCATCGTCGAGTGCGCCGGGGAGAAATTCGCCATCCCGCAGATTAGCGTCGTCGAGCTGGTGCGCGCCGCGGCGAACTCCGAGAACCGCATCGAACAGCTGAACAGCACGCCGGTACTGCGCCTGCGCAACCGCTTGCTGCCGCTCGTCTCGCTCCAGAACCTGCTCAAGCTGGGTACTCGGGGGGAGCACGGCGGCGAGACCTTCATCGTCGTAGCGCAGGTCGGGACCTACAGTTTCGGCATCATCGTCGATCGCGTCTTCGACACCGAGGAAATCGTCGTCAAGCCGGTCGCGCCGATTCTGCGCGACATCGCGATGTTCTCGGGCAACACCATTCTCGGCGACGGTAGCGTCATCATGATCCTCGATCCCAACGGCATCGCCGCGGCCAGCGGCGATATCACCGTGGAGGAAAGCGGTATCCGCGAACAGGCAGTGGCGCGCGCCAGCGACAGCGGCGAGCGCACGAGTCTCTTGCTGTTCCGGGCCGGCGACGAGGGACCGAAGGCAGTGCCCCTGGCCCTCGTCGCCCGCCTCGAAGAGATTGAGCTCGCGACGATCGAGCAGTCGAACGGCAAGCCGGTCGTGCAGTATCGCGGCAAGCTCATGCCGCTCGTCACCATCGACCCAAGCTGCCAGATTGGCGACAAAGGCCGCCAACCCGTTCTCGTCTTCGCCGATCGCGAGCACACGATGGGCCTCGTCGTCGACGAGATTCTCGACATCGTCGAGGAGGAACTCGCGGTCGAACTCGTTGCCGAGCGGCCCGGCTTCATGGGTAGCGCGGTCATCGCCGGCAAGGCGACCGACGTCATCGATGCCGGATACTACCTCACGCTGGCCTTCGAGAATTGGTTCGGCACGCACGGCGAGCTAGGTGCCGACGAGGACGCCAAGCGCATCTTGATCGTCGACGACTCGCCATTCTTCCGAAATTTGCTGGCGCCTCTCCTCGCGGTCGCGGGATATCGGGTGACCACCGTCGAATCGGCCGACCGCGCGCTCGGCCTATGCGAGGCCGGCGAGAACTTCGACGTCATCGTCAGCGACATCGAGATGCCTGGCATGAACGGCTTTCAGTTCGCCGAGGCGGTGCGCAACTCCGCGCGATGGCAGAACACGCCGCTCGTCGCCCTGTCGTCGCACACCTCGGCCAAGGATCTCGATCGGGGTCGCGCCGTCGGCTTCAGCGACTATGTCAAGAAGTTCGACCGCGATGCCCTGCTGACGACGCTCTCCGAGACGTTGAGCCCCCACAGAGGTGCCGCATGAACCACGACATCGCCCCTGTCGATCAGCGCCCCGGCAAGGGATCCGGCGTGCGCGAAGCGAGCGACTTCGTCTCGGTGGTGATTGAAGACCAGCTTTTCGGCATTCCCGTCCTCCAGGTGCGCGACGTGCTGGCATCGCAACGCATCACCCGCGTTCCGTTGGCCCCGCCGGAGGTCGCCGGCTCGCTCAACCTGCGCGGCCGCATCGTCACCGCCATCGACCTCCGCACGCGTCTCGGGCTGCCCGAGCGCTCGGCCGAGCAGTCGAGCGGCAAGGCGCGGATGAGCGTCGTCGTCGATCACGGCGGCGAGCTCTACAGCCTGATGGTTGATTCGGTCGGCGAGGTATTGAGCCTCTCCGAGGCAAGTTTCGAACGCAATCCTGCGACGCTCGATGCGCGCTGGCGTGAAGTGTCGGGCGGCATCTATCGGCTCGACGGCGCGCTGCTTGTCGTGCTCGACGTCACCCGGCTGCTGGCGATCTCGGCTCGCTCGGATGCGGCCTGACCGTTATGTCGCCTCTCTCGCCAGCAAAAAGGTTAGGGGGATGAAGTCCTGCCTGATTGTCGATGACTCGCGCGTCGTGCGGAAAGTCGCGCGGCGGATCCTCGAGGAACTCGAATTCGCCATCGAGGAAGCCGCCGACGGGCAGCTCGCGATGGCGGTTTGCCAGCGCCGGATGCCGGATGCGATCTTGCTCGATTGGAACATGCCGGTGATGAACGGCATCGACTTCCTGCGCGCCCTGCGCCAGATGCAAGGCGGAATGACATCAAGCACATCGAGGAGGCGGTGGGCGCCGGTGCGAACGAATACATCATGAAGCCGTTCGACACCGACATCATTCAGGCAAAATTTCAGCAGGTGGGGTTGCTGTGAGTAGCCCGGCCTCGGTATTGCCCGGGGCGCCGCCGTCGGCAACCTCGTCCGGCGCGCCTTACCGGATCATGGTCGTCGATGACAGCGCCGTCATTCGGGGCCTGCTGATCCGCTCGCTCGAAAGCGATGCGCAAATCGAAGTCGTCGCCTCGGTCAGCGACGGACGCATGGCGGTGAATGCGTTGTCGCGCCACGACGTCGAGGTGGTCGTGCTCGACATCGAGATGCCGGTCATGGACGGGCTGACGGCGCTGCCGCAGCTCATCGCGGCGAGACCCGGCGTCAAGGTGATCATTGCCTCGACGCTGAGCCGCCGCAATGCCGATATCAGCCTGCAGGCGCTCGCCGCCGGGGCTGCCGATTACATCGCCAAGCCGGGCGCCACGGCGCTGACCACCGCCGACGCGTTCAAACAAGAGCTGGTGGCGAAGATAAAGGCCTTGGGCGAGGCGAAGCGCAAGACCGCCGGCATCGCCCAGCCCGCAAAGCGGGCACGGCCGGAGGCGGCGCGGCGCATCCCGGATTCGCGGCCGATTGCCTTGCGCGCCGCCTCGCTCGATCCGTTCGAGGTGCTGGCGATCGGGTCCTCGACCGGCGGGCCGCAGGCGCTCTTCCAGCTTCTGACTAGTCTCCGCGGCACGCTGAGCCGGCCGATCTTCATCACCCAGCATATGCCGTCCACCTTCACCACGATCCTTGCCGAGCATATCTGCCGCTCGACCGGCTGGCCGGCGGCCGAGGCGGTCGACGGGGAAATCGTGCGGCAGGCGCGGGTCTATGTCGCGCCCGGCGACTTCCACATGCTGGTCGAGCTGGCACCCGGCGGGGAGAAGATCATCAGGCTCAGCAAGGCGCCGGCAGAAAATTTTTGCCGACCCGCCGTCGACCCGATGTTGCGCAGCCTGGCGCAGGTCCACGGCAGGCGTCTGCTTACCGTCGTTCTCACCGGCATGGGGCATGACGGGCTCGATGGAAGCAAGGCGGTAGCCGCCGCCGGCGGTACCGTGGTGGCACAGGACGAGGCCACCAGCGTCGTCTGGGGTATGCCGGGCGCCGTGGCGACGGCCGGTCTGTGCAGCGCCGTGCTGCCGCTTGCCGAGATCGGCGCCTATATCTCGAAGCTCGCGCGGCGGGTAGCCGCATGAACGGCGATCACTTCGATGTGCTGAGCGGCCTCATTCGCAAGCATTCCGGCTTGGTGCTGACGCGCGACAAGGCTTATCTGCTGGAGAGCCGGTTGCTGCCGGTCGCGCGCAAATGGAGCCTCAAAACCCTTGCCGATCTCGCCACCGCCGTGCGCGGCCAAGCCGATACCGGGATGGTCCGCGACGTCGTCGAGGCGATGACGACGAACGAATCCTTCTTCTTCCGTGACGTGAAGCCGTTCGACCAGTTCAAGAGCTTCGTGCTGCCGCACCTGCTGCGAGCGCGCGCCGCGACGCGCAGCATCCGCATCTGGAGTGCCGCGTGCTCGAGCGGTCAGGAACCTTATTCGCTCGCCATGATTCTCAGCGAGCAGCGCGCCCAACTCGCCGGCTGGCGGATCGAAATCCTCGCCACCGACCTGTCGACCGAGATTCTCGACAAGGCCCAGGCCGGTCTCTACTCGCAGTTCGAGGTGCAGCGCGGCCTGCCCATCCAGCTTCTCGTCAAGTATTTCAAGCAGCAGGGCGAGCGCTGGCAGATCGATCCGGCGATTCGCGCGATGGTGAGTTTCCGGCAATTGAACCTGCTCGACGAAATGACCGCTCTCGGCCGCTTCGATGTCATCTTCTGCCGCAATGTCCTGATCTATTTCGACCAGCCGACCAAGACGCTGGTCCTCGACCGTCTCAGCCGCCAGATGGCGCCGGACGGCCATCTCTATCTCGGCGGCGCCGAGACCGTCCTCGGCATCAGCGACAAGCTGCAGCCAGTGCCGGAGAACCGGGGTGTTTATGGTCTGGCGACCACCGCCGCGGCCCCGCGCCGCGCCGCCGTCGGCTAAGCCGACAAAATAAAACAGGCGCGGCCGGGCGGCTGCGCCTGTCTCGTCGAAAAACCTTGGGTTCGGTACGTCTTTAGGCGCGCAGTGCCTGTTTCTCGGGCATCGCCTCGCCCGGGCTCGGATCGCGCAGCACGTAGCCGCGGCCCCACACCGTCTCGATGTAGTTCTCGCCATTGGTCGCGGTGGCAAGCTTCTTGCGCAGCTTGCAGACGAAGACGTCGATGATCTTCAGCTCCGGCTCGTCCATGCCGCCATAGAGGTGGTTGAGAAACATCTCCTTGGTGAGCGTCGTGCCCTTGCGGAGGCTGAGCAGCTCGAGGATGCCGTATTCCTTGCCGGTGAGGTGCAGCGGCTGGCCCTCGACCTCGACGACGCGGCTGTCGAGATTGACCAGCAGCTTGCCGGTGCGGATCACGGATTCGGAATGGCCCTTCGCGCGCCGGACGATCGCCTGGATGCGGGCGATCAGTTCGCGCCGGTCGAACGGCTTGGTGAGGAAATCGTCGGCGCCGAAGCCGAGGCCCTTGATCTTGTGGTCGAGCTCGCCGAGACCGGAGAGGATGAGGATCGGGGTGCGCACCCGCGCGGCGCGCAGCCGGCGAAGCACTTCGTAGCCGTCGATGTCGGGGAGCATCAGATCGAGGATGATGATGTCGTAATCGTAGAGTTTGCCGATTTCCAGCCCGTCCTCGCCGAGGTCGGTGGTGTCGCAGATGAAGCTTTCGGAGCGCAGCATCAACTCGATGCTCGCTGCCGTTGCCGCATCGTCCTCGACGAGTAGTACCCGCATCATGGCCTCCGCATGTGATGGGATTGCCCCCATCGTTGTTCGAAGTTAACTAGTATTACCCCGGCTAGTTAACAAGCAGTTAACCGATCCACATAAAAAAAGGCTCAAAAGCGCCGCATTTTCGACCCCAATTGCACAATTCGCGAGCGCGAATCGCTGGCTTCGCCGTTCACCCGTGCCCGCAGGCTCGTTCTTCAACTGCAGATTAGTTGCCCCGGCTTTCGAGAACGAAATACTACGCCGCTTAACTCAACGTTAAGCGGCGCCGCGCATGATGTTGCTGCCCGACTGCGTTCCTGCTTACGACTACCCGGAGCCGCCTTGTCCCTGCAGAGTCTCGTCAGCGATCTCGCGCAGATTCCCGAGCATCGTCGCTATGGCCGCGTCACCGCTGTTCTCGGCATGTTGCTCGAGATCGGCGGCGTGCCGGAAAGCCTTGCAGTCGGCGGCCGCTGCGAAATCGTCGGGCGCTACGGCAGCCGACTGCCCTGCGAGGTCGTCGGTTTCCGCAGCAACCGGGCGCTCCTGATGCCGTTTGGCGCGATCGATGGGATCGGCCTTGGCTGCAAGGCGGAGGTCGCGAATTCGGCGCCCGTCGTCTATCCGCACGAGGGCTGGCTCGGCCGCGTCGTCAACGCACTCGGCGAGCCGATCGACGGCAAGGGACCCTTGCCGCAGGGCCGCGTCGCGTACCCCTTGCGCAACCAGCCGCCGCCCGCCCACGCGCGCCAGCGCGTCCAGGGCAAGGTCGATCTCGGCGTGCGTGCGATCAATACCTTCCTGACCTGCTGCCGCGGGCAGCGCATGGGCATTTTTGCCGGATCGGGGGTCGGCAAGTCTGTATTGCTTTCGATGATGGCGCGCTATACCGCGGCCGACGTTACGGTCATCGGTCTGATCGGCGAGCGCGGTCGCGAGGTTCAGGAGTTTCTCGAAGACGACCTCGGTCCCGAGGGGCTGGCGCGCAGTGTCGTGGTCGTGGCGACGTCGGATGAATCGCCGCTCATGCGTCGCCAGGCGGCATATCTGACGCTGAGCGCGGCCGAGTTCTTCCGCGATGTCGATCGCGATGTTCTGTGCTTGATGGACAGTATCACGCGCTTTGCCATGGCGCAGCGCGAGATAGGCCTTTCCGCTGGCGAACCGCCGACCAGCAAGGGCTATACCCCGACCGTCTTCGCCGAGTTGCCGCGCCTTCTCGAGCGGGCGGGGCCCGGCCGCAACCGCGGCAGCATCACCGGGCTGTTTACCGTCCTCGTCGAGGGCGACGATCATAATGAGCCGATTGCCGACGCTGTGCGCGGCATCCTCGATGGCCACATCGTTCTCGAGCGCGCGGTCGCCGAGCGTGGGCGCTATCCGGCGATCAACATTCTGCGCTCGATCTCGCGCACGATGCCAGCCTGCAACAACGAGGAAGAGAGCGGTCTCGTCGAAACCGCGCGCGGCTATTTGGCGACCTACGAAGACATGGCGGAGCTGATCCGTCTCGGCGCCTACCGCAAGGGGAGCGATCCCAAGGTCGACGAGGCGATGATATATTATCCGGCGATCGAGAGCTTCCTCGCGCAGAAGAAGGGTGAGCGCGCCGATCTGGCGAGCGGCTATGCAGCGCTTGCCCAAGTTCTGAGCAGCCGCCGATGAGCACGCTCGACAGCCTCATCCGGGTGAACCGCTGGAAGCTCGACGAGCGGCGACGCCAGCTTGGCGAACTCGAACGTCTCTCGGAGCGGCTGGGCAACGAGGCAATTCGTCTCGAGCAGGAACTCGCCAGCGAACAGCAGGTCGCCAGCGCTTCGCTCGAAGCCGGCTACGCCTATGCCGGCTATGCCCGTGACCTGGTTGCGCGGCGGGAGAAGCTTTCCGCCTCGATCAGCGAGGTCGAGGGGCAACTCATAGTTGCACGCGAAGCGCTTGCCGAGAGCTTCGGTGAGGCCAAGCGCTACGAAATCGCTGCGGCCAATCGAACGAAGCGTGATCGCCTTGCAGTCGAGCGACGGCACCGCATCTCGCAAGATGAAGTCGCGCTGCAAGTCTATCGCCGCCGCACCGACGTCGGCCGCTGACCTCGCCCGCGGCGCGTTCTCTCCCGCCAACATCGCTCCCCGTGAAACTGGCCCGCTCCTTGCAGGGGCGCTAACGAGCGTCGTTTATCAGGCGCCTTGGTTTTCCGCTTGGGCGTTGATGAACAATCAGGCTAGAGTAGAAATACTAATGTGCTCGAAGAAAGAAACTCATGCGTAATCCTGTCCCTGGACGAAAGAAACTCATGCGTAATCCTGTCCCTGGACGGAATGCGCATATCGGGGAGGCAAAGATCGAAGGGAACTGGCGCGGCATTCGCCGTAGAGCTACGTCATCGAGCTGTGCTTCTCCTTAATACCCACCAATGGGAAAAGGAGGAATTCGTGAAAATCCAAGCTGGACTATTTGCAAGGCAGGTACTCGGCGCGGTCAGCGTCGTGGCACTGGTTGGTCTTGGCACGGTATCGGCCCAGGCGCAGACCAAGAAGACGGTCACAATCGGCATCACCTTGCCGCTGACCGGTGCCGACGCCCAATCGGCGACGTTGATCAAGAACGGCGCGCAGATGGCGATCGACGAGGCGAACGCGAAGGGGACCATCCCCGGCTACAAGATCGAGACCATCGTGCTCGACAGCGGCACGGCGACGGCCGGCCAGTACGACCCGGCCCAGGCCGCGACGAATACCAAGAAGCTGGTTTCCAACACCGCAGTTGTCGCCAATGTCGGGCCGCAAATGAGCGGTGAGGGAAAGGCGATGTCGCCGATCCTCAGCGCCGGCAATCTGGCGACGATCACGCCGAGCTCGACGAATCCCGACATCACCAGCCCGAAATTCGCGGCGCAGTTCCGCCCGAACGGGAAGGCGATCTATTTCCGCACGGTGACGACGGACGCGTATCAGGGTCCGAACATGGCGAATTACTTCGCCGACACGCTTAAGGTGAAATCGGTCTACGTGCTCGATGATTCCGGCGCCTATGGCGTCGGCATCGCGGATTCCTTCCAGAAGCAGGCCGAAACACGCGGCATCAAGGTGCTCGGCCGCGACCAGCTCAACCCGAAGGAAGCCGACTACACGACCATCCTCACGAAGATCAAGGCGGCCAATCCGGACGCCATGTATTACGGCGGTGTGGCGCAGGCGGGCGTCAAGCTGTGCAAGCAGGCCTACGACGTCAACCCGAAGATGATCAAGGGTGGCGGCGACGGCATGGTCGGACCCGAGATACTTAAAGGGTGCGGCTTCCCGTCGGCCGAGGGCTGGTATGCGACGATCGCTTCGCCGCATCTGCTCGCCGACCCCGCGGCGAAAGCCATGATCGCCAACTTCAAGAAGAAGTATGGCACCTCGCCCGACGATTACGCGATCACGGCGTATGACGCGGCCGAGGTCATCATCGACTCGATCAAGCGGGTCGCGGCGACCGGCAAGCCGGTCACCCGCGAGGCGGTTCGCGATGCCATCCAGGCGACCAAGCTGAAGACCCTGCAAGGCGAGGTTTCGTTCGATGAGAACGGCGATCTCCGGAGCAAAGTGATCAGCGTCTTCAAGATCACCAAGGACCCGGCCCATCCCGACGATGACGTCGAATTCCAGTACAAGTACATCGGTGTCGCGCCGGCCAGCTCGTAACGCGCGGCATTTCGATCGGGTTCTGACAGCATGGATTTTCAAGACCTCCTGCTGCAGCAGATCATCAATGGGCTGAGCCTCGGCGCGATGTACTCGCTACTCGCGCTGGGGTTCACCATGGTCTACGGCATCATCGAGCTGATCAACTTCGCCCATTTCAACGTCTTCATGGTGGGGTCGTTTT
>WNFM01339205.1_pt2 | contig 10113 bp, 12 predicted proteins | sample 5400271 | NCBI WGS metagenome assembly WNFM01 (sample SAMN13153352, study PRJNA577476) | soil metagenome | isolation source: 60 cm saprolite on Douglas fir-dominated hillslope | place: USA:California | collected 2013-09-17
CAAGGGCGATCACACCCGCGTGGTGCAGATCAGCCATCGCTACGGCATGATCCTGTTCATCGCCTCCGAGGTGATGTTCTTCGTCGCCTGGTTCTGGGCCTTCTTTAACTCGGCGCTGTTCCCCGGCGATCCCGTGCACGCCACCCGCGACGCGCTGTTCGGCGGCGTCTGGCCCCCCAAGGGCATCGAGACCTTCGATCCCTGGCATCTGCCATTGTTGAATACGCTGCTGCTGCTTACCTCGGGCACCACGGTGACCTGGGCGCATCACGCGCTATTGGAGAACGACCGTCGGGGGCTGAAATACGGCTTGATCCTGACGATCGTGCTCGGCGTCTCCTTTACCTGCGTGCAGGCCTATGAGTACAGCCATGCCGCGTTCTCTTTCGCCGGCAATGTCTACGGCGCGACCTTCTTCATGGCGACCGGCTTTCATGGTTTTCACGTGCTGGTCGGCTCGATCTTCCTGATCGTGTGCCTGGCGCGCGCCTATGCCGGGCATTTCACGTCGACCCAGCATCTCGGCTTCGAATTCGCCGCCTGGTACTGGCATTTCGTCGACGTGGTGTGGCTGTTCCTGTTCATCTGCATCTATGTCTGGGGCCACGCGCATTGATCCGAAGCGATTGTGCTACAAGGGGGCGGCCGAAAGGGCCGCCCTTTTCGTTTTACCCTCTCCCCTTGTGGGAGAGGGTGGCGAGATGGAGCGAAGCGAAATCGAGCCGGGTGAGGGGTCTGTCTCCGCGGATAGAGACCCCTCGCCCGCCCTCGCTTCGCGAGTGCACCCTCTCCCACAAGGGGAGAGGGTAAGGACAGAGCATGCCGGATCAGACAATGCCCACACTGACCGAAAGCGCGATGCGCGGTCTCGCCTGCAAATGTCCCCGCTGCGGCAGGGGCAAACTTTACACCGGCTTCCTTAACCTGCGGCCAAAATGTGAGGCCTGCGGGCTCGACTACGCCTTTATCGACGCTGGCGACGGGCCTGCGGTCTTCATCATCATGATTGCCGGCGCCATTGTCGTGGCCTGCGCCCTGATCGTCGAGGTAAAATACCAGCCGCCGTTCTGGCTGCACGCGGTGCTGTGGCTGCCGCTGATCCTTGCGACCACGCTGTTGCCGCTGCGCTCAATGAAGTCGCTTCTGATCGCGCTGCAATTCCACCACAAGGCCGCGGAAGGCCGGCTGATCGACCGCGAGCCGAAATGAGCGGGATCAAGCTGCGCCGACGCGGCGTCGCCGGTTTTGCCATTTTTACAATCGTGATGGTGGTGCTTTTTGCCAGCCTCGGGGTTTGGCAGTTGCAGCGCCGGGTCGAGAAACATGCGCTGATCGCGGCTCTGACCGAACGGCTCGCGGCAGCACCTGGAACGCTACCGTCGTCCTCGCAGTGGAGCGCGCTCACGCCCGCCAAGGACGAATTCCGCCGCGTCAGTTTTGTCGCGACCTATCAGCGGAGCCCGGATGCGATGGTCTACAGCTCCGGATCCGCCGTGCGCGAGGATATTTCCGGTCCCGGCACCTGGGCGTTCATGCCCGCGCGATTAGCAAACGGCGAGACCGTCGTGATCAATAGCGGCTTCGTGCCAAACACGATGCAGGATCGCGGCCTTGAGGATCGCACGGTGACGCGGCTGATCAGCGATCAGCCGGTGATGCTGACCGGCTACATCCGCTTTCCGGAGCAAGCCGGCCTGCTGACGCCGGCCGAAAATCCCGCAAAACGGCTGTGGTTCACGCGGGATCATCTGGCCATGGCGCGGGCGCTCGGCTGGGGCGAGGTCGCGCCGTTCTACATCGATCTGGAATTGCCAACGCCGCCGAGCGGCGTCCCAAAACCTGGACCGCTCGCAGTCCATCTCAAGGACGATCACATGCAATACGCCATCACCTGGTTTGCGCTAGCGGGCGCGGTGGTGATCGCGTTCGGGGTGTGGCTGCGAGGGCAGCGGCGAGGGTGATTCACGGCGCTATCGATGTATGGTAGCAAGGTGTTAAGTGCCACCTGCGTAAAAAGGTGTCCCCCAGAGACCCGATGATATGAGCGAAACGCTAAAAACTTCCCTGGCGCGCTTGCCGGTCACCCTCCAGGACGTCGAGGACGCGGCGGGCGTGCTGGCCGGCGTCGTCAAGCGGACGAGTTTTGATCGCAGCCGAACGCTGTCCGACATCACCGGCGCCAGCGTATGGCTGAAGTTCGAAAACCTGCAGTTCACGGCGACGTTCAAGGAACGCGGCGCGCTCAACCGGCTGTCGGCGCTGTCCGCCGATGAGAGGCAGCGCGGCGTGATCGCAGCCTCCGCGGGCAACCACGCGCAGGGCGTGGCCTATCACGCAGCGCGGCTTTCAATACCGGCGACCATTGTCGTGCCGGTCGGAACGCCGACCGTGAAGATCGAGAACACGCGCCGGCATGGCGCGACGGTGATCGAAGGCGGCGCCAATGTCGAGGAAGCCGCGAGCCTCGCCATCGAGCATGGCCGCAAAGAGTGTTTGACATTCATCCATCCCTACGATGATGCCCTGATCGTCGCCGGCCAGGGCACCATCGCACTCGAGATGCTCGCTTCAGTGCCCGACCTCGACGTGCTGATGGTGCCGATCGGGGGAGGCGGTCTCATTTCCGGCATGGCGGTCGCCGCCAAGTCGCTCAGGCCCGACATCGAGATCATCGGCGTGCAGGCCGCGCTCTATCCTTCGATGTACAACCTCATCAAGGGACAAGAGCTTCCGATGCGCGGCGACACGCTGGCCGAAGGCATCGCGGTCAAGGCGCCCGGCCGCATCACTTCCGAGATCGTGCGCGCGCTGGTCGATGACATCGTGCTCGTGACCGAGAAGGAGATCGAGCAGGCGCTGAGCCTTCTGATCACGATCGAGAAGACCGTCACCGAAGGTGCAGGCGCTGCCGCGCTGGCGGCGGTGCTCGCCGATGAAAGCCGTTTCGAGGGTCGCTCGATTGGCCTTGTGCTGAGCGGCGGCAATATCGACACGCGGCTGCTATCCGGCGTGCTGACCCGTCAGTTGGCGCGGGAGGGCCGCTTGTCGCAGTTGAGATTCGACATCGTCGACCGGCCCGGTCAGCTCGCAACCGTGCTCGCGGTGCTGAGCAAGAGCGGCGCCAACATCGTCGAGGTATCCCATCAGCGCATTTTTACCGATCTGCCCGCGAAAGCGGTACTGCTCGAGGTCGTGATCGAAACCAGGGACCGAGCCCATCTTGCTTCAACCATCGCGGCACTGCGGACGGCGAGCATCGATGTCGATGTTGGCGGGCACTGACGAGAGCTGGCAGGGCACGGCGTAGGGTGGGTTGAGGCAACGGGTCGTGCGAAAATGCGCGCCCGAATAAACTCCGCGATACCCATCACCGCATCGAATTTGGTCGGTGCCATGAGCGGACACACTGGATTCATAACGCGCGTGTCATCAGCATTAATTGATCCGTCATCCTCCGTTGAGGCGAAACCTTCTGGGGTCACCACCGTTTTGGATTTATTCAGGGGGGCCCCGTTGAGCTTGGCAGGAGACCCTATGAAACTTAAGCACGCACTTATCGGTATCGCTGCCGTGGGCGGCATTGCCCTCACGTCAAGCGCGGCATCAGCCCAGCCGCACAGGCTTCCTGCATCGAGGAGCCACCTTCCGAATATCGACGAAGTCCGCTATGTCTGTGACGTATATGGCTTCGATGAACACCTCCACTTCTACGGCCGTCCGCGGGCGTACGGCGGCCGGCACCGAGGCTACCCCGAGGACGAGCATGACAAGAGCCCTGCGGCGCAAGCCGCGGAAGAAGGTGGACGCTGACGGGAACGTGAACTCGCGCTAGGCCCTCGCTTGCTTCTCAGGGTTCATTTCGGATTCCTGCCGCGCAGCGAGTGTTTGCGCGCGCCGCGATGACTACGCCAATTTGCTTGATGGCGACAACGCAATGCCCGAACCGGTCAATAGCTCCCGTAGCGAGGATAAAGACTCGAGCCTCGATTGATCGGCATTCTCCATAGTTGCATTCTTCTCAATCGAGTTGATGGCAGCAGAGCCGAAATCACAGCCCGGCATTCCCGCCTCCTGTTCAAGATCAAGTGAGGCACTGTCGCGCTTAAAAAAGAATTTAAAAAGAATTTAGTGGGATGACCGAATAGAAAGTCCATTTGCTGTTGGTATGAACGGCACAAAGGACAAAAACATGAAACCTGCAATGCACAAACTCAAAGTTCTCACGGCTGCGGCAGCCCTGCTATTTGTTACTCCGGTCTTCGCCCAGGAGATGGGAGGAGCTATGGGACCGGGCAGCGCAGGTGGATTGGAGCCCACTTACAACAACGGCTACTACAGCGGCTACGATCAAGCAGGGCCCGCCCGGCTTGGAGGTGGTGCGCTCGATGCCAACAACTCATACGCCATGAGCCCGGATGATGGCTACTGCGCCCAGCGCTATCGGTCCTACGATCCGGCATCCGGAACCTATACGGGCTATGACGGACGGCGCCACTCCTGTCGATAAGTTCAAGTCAGAGTGTTCCGCGCAACACGCCGATCCGAAAGCTGCACGCTGAAATGCCGGTGGTGCAGGAAGGTTCGCTACACGCGCCCGTGAGGGCGACAATTCAGCGTGCAGCTTTCGGAAAGCCCGACATATTGTTCCACCCAGGTGGCAGCGAACCCCCTGGCCTCGCCGGAGGCACATCCGGTTCGGGCGTGCGAATTAGACCGAGCTGAAGCATGGCGCTTAACGCATCTTCCTGTCCCAACTCCTCGGCGATCCGCCCCTGCTCCAGGCGAAGAACGGATGTCCCCGCGAACTTCATCTTTCGACCCGAAGCAGCGGGGATCGAACCCATGCGGAAGTCACTGAAGGCTGGGCCCGTGTGGGTACCACCACCCTCCCATCGGCCCACGACGTAATTGCCTTCTGCAATGAGATTGCCAACACCCTGGAAATCGAGATCGGGAAAGGCATTGCGAAACTCCGTCATAAAATTCGTGACGGCTGCGCGCCCTTTCTTTGGCTCGTGCATCGGATAGTGCAAGAATATGTCAGATGTGGCGAGCTCGTTCACGATTCTCGGATTCCAGGGGTTTCCCCAAAATTCCTTGAACCACCGGGTCACGACATTCTTGTTGTCCTGTGACATCAGATCGTCTCCGTTCGCTCGTTGCCGGTTTCGCGAGCAGCAAAACCGGCGGTGTCTCGATGCGCGTAGTAAGCAGTCGGGACATACTCCGCGCCACCCGATTTCTGGATTGGTCGCAGTGCCAGATTGTAGGGAGATCGCGCCAGGTGAGAGGCTCCTGCTTCGTCACCCCGCAAAGCTTCTCGGAATTTTCGGGAACGTCATCGATCGCCCGGTAATCGGGTGGCTCGCCGGTCCAAAACTCCTACCGTGCCTCAGACACACAGGAGCACACCATGCGTAAATTCCACTCGATCGCCGCTCTGTGCGGCGACGGACTTCGGCCCGAGTTGCAAGCGCTATTCGATCGCCTTGCCATCGACTCATGTTCCAAACTCTTCGTAAGAGACGACGGCATGGTCCAAGCCGGCCCGGACCCCGCTTCCGAAACAGCACTCACAAACGTTGTGCCTTTAACGAAAAGAGTGGGCTGATTCGAAATGGCGAGTGGCCTATTTTCTTATCCAGATAGGCCAGCAATGTAATCTATCGGCAGTAGCCGCTGTCCCAGGGTCGCTAAAGTTGCAAGCCCGGATTACGCCGCGTTCCATCCGGGCTACGGAGTTCTGACTTTCAACTTCAGCAATGCGTCGGCATTGCCGTGCGTCAGCTTGGCCATGTCGGCAGGCGAGATCGAAAGGCGGTCGAGGAAGGCACGACCGTTCGCGTTGGGGGCATAGGGGTAATCGACTGAGAACATGATGCGGTCGATGCCAAACGTCTTTAGCGCGGCGATAAACGGCGGCTCGCTGAAAATGCCGCTGGTTGTGATCCAGACCTGGTCAAGCATGGTGCGGCTGATGGGCCGTTTCAGGTGCTCGATGTCGAGCGCGAACTCCTCGTCGGCGCGGGCCAGCATCATCGGCAGCATTTCGCCCATGTGACCGATGATGAGTTTGAGCCGCGGATACCGATCGAGGGTTCCGGCAACGACCAGGCGAAGGACGTGGATCGCGGTTTCCGAATGCCAGCCCCAGCCGGCGGTCTCGAGAACGCGGTCCGCGCCCGGTGGCAAATCGGAGAAATAGGCCTTCCGCACGGCTTCAGGAGCAAGGTGCGGATGAAGATAGATCGGCGTGTCCAGTTGCTCGGCTGCCGCCAGGAGAACATCATAGCTCGGGTGATCGAGGAAGCGGCCCTCGGTCGTTCCGTTGATCAGCGCGCCCACGAAGTGCAGGTCGTTCACCGCGCGTGCAAGCTCGGCCGCGGCTGCCTCGGGGCTCTGCATCGGCAGCACCGCGAAGCCCGCGAAGCGATCGGGGTGGCGGGCGATGGCCGCCGCCAGATGATCATTCATCTCACGCGCCAGAGCGATACCCTCGGCACCAGGCACGAGATCGGGTCCGGGTCCGCTGTTTGAAAGCACCTGGACCGTAATACCGGCCTCGTTCATCGACCGCAGGCGCCGCTCGCCGATCTCAGGCAGAAGTTCGAGCGGGTTTGGGCCGGCCGATGGCAGCCTTCGCGGCCGGAATCCGCGCCGGCTGATTACCGCTGGATCGATACGGCTGACCAAGGACGGAGCCGTGAAATGTTCCTCGAGGGCCACGACACGCATGGACGATTTCCTCCTGTTGGTCTGCAGGGCTGTTGTTGCATCCAGGGCTGCCGGTCAGCAAGCGCCAAGCACGGGAAAATTGGCGCGCAGCACCAACGTCGCTCCATAGCGCAATAAGGCAGCGTGTTGCGCCGTCTCAGGTGTCACCGAGGGCGGAATACGTTGCGCTATTCCGACCTACGCGCTTATTTTGGTGGCGTCAAAAAATCGGTATTGCACGTCTTCGCATCATTTTCCTTGATCGGAGATCCCTGAATAAAAATCGCCTGAATGCATTTTGGGACCGAGTGCTTCCACTGATTGAGGAATTTGTACGCCTTGGAAGTGTCGTTGACCAAGCTATTCAGCGTCTCTTGGGTCGGAGATTGTAACGTGAAATGATATGAGGCATTGGAAATGAAAGTAGTATTGTAGCCAGGCGCAGAGATTATTTGCTCGAAAGATTTTGGTGTTACAAGGAGAAGTGTTTCAATTTTATCCCACACCACGCGTGCAGATTTGCGGTATGTATCAAATTCTTTGACTACGTCTGAGTGATATTGGTCTAGATTGCTCATATGCATGCTAGGGTTATCGAAGTGAAGCCGGTCGGCAGCGTCCTCAAAATCACGAATGGCCAATTGCAGAGCCCCAAAGCTATCCACCTGCTTGTTGTAAAGATTGCTGAGGTAGGTGGCTCGTAACTGCTCCTTCGCAGTGTCCTCTTGGTGAGCGAGATATAAGAGTGCGACAATGGCAGCAAAAGCGGACGCTATTGCTGCTATCGCGCTTGCAATCGTGGCTATCGTGTTTGGCTCCAACACCTTGCTGTACCATCGCGCCTTATGAGCTTTTGCTACTGCGGGCGGCGGCGCTGGTTTAATCTGCTCGTCCTGCATCTGTCTTTACCTCCTTCCACTCCCATGTCTCGGCCTGCTTAGCCAATTGAAGGGCGTTCGTCGAACGACCTTCGCTCGTCTTGGAAAGTGCGCCGCGCGAACGTCTACGATGCAGACGGTTTGCGCTTAGAGGCGATTTTGTCGAGATGAATCAACGTGATTTGGGTCGTCCAGTCCCCTTTGCAAAAATATTTCCGTTCCCCGCTGACCCAAATCACTTCTATATCCGCAGCCGTCCTGTCCCACTTGAGGGGCGTATCGCGATCGTCACGGACGTTGGAACGGGATGCGGTGGACGCGGGCGGCGCTGCAGACGAGAGCGCTTTCCGCGGACGGCGAAGTCGTGTGGTCCTGACGCCTCGACGCCGGCGTCAAGTTGGCGGGAAACAATCTCGCCGATGACGGTGACAAGAAAGCCCGATCACCGGGGAGAGCACGAAGGAAACCGTCAAAACCATTGCGCAGGGAATGCCGGGCGTCCCGGTGCACCTGTGGTGACTAACTCGTGTGCTTTCTACACTGCACACGAGGCTGCGGGTGCAACAGGCACCCGGCATTCCCCGCGCCCTCTGATTTCATCAGTGTGCGCGAATCGTTCACGCACAACCCGGGCATATCCTGCCGCGGGATCGCGGACCCACACCTGAAAAGGCGCATCCGGAACGGTAAATGCGCGCCAGACGCCCGGATCTCTTCGCCATTGTGGCATTTCCCATTGAACCGAAACGCTTTATGGTGCCGCGCGGCTTTGCCATCGGCAAACTTGGATAATCGATCAATATCAAAGGCTTGGCGCTAGGCTTAAGCCTTTGGAGGGCGGTTTGACGCGGTATATTTCAACACGGGGGGAGGCCCCCGCCCTTGGTTTCTGCGACGTGATGCTGACCGGGCTCGCCCGCGACGGCGGCCTCTACGTGCCCGAAACCTGGCCGCTTCTTTCGCCCGAGACCATCGCCGGGTTTTTCGGCCGGCCGTATTGGGAAGTCGCGGTCGATGTGATCCGCCCGTTTGTCGGTGGTGAAATCTCCGACGCCGATCTCGGGCGGATGGCGAACGAGGCCTACGCCACCTTCCGCCATCCCGCTGTGGTTCCGCTCGACCAGATCGGTCCCAATCAATTCCTGCTGGAACTGTTTCACGGGCCGACACTGGCGTTCAAGGACGTCGCGATGCAGCTGATCTCGCGGCTGATGGATCACGTGCTGGCGCAGCGTGTGCAGCGCACCACCATCGTGGTCGCAACCTCCGGCGATACCGGCGGCGCCGCGGTCGATGCGTTCGCGGGTCTCGATAATGTCGACCTGATCGTGCTGTTCCCGCACGGCCGCATCTCCGACGTGCAGCGGCGGATGATGACGACATCGGGTGCGGCCAACGTTCACGCGCTCGCGATCGAGGGCACGTTTGATGATTGCCAGGCGATCGTAAAAGGGCTGTTCAATCATCACGGCTTTCGCGATGCGGTCGCGCTGTCGGGCGTCAATTCCATCAACTGGGCGCGGATCGTGGCGCAGGTGGTGTATTATTTTACGTCAGCGGTCGCGCTCGGCGCGCCGGCGCGATCGGTCGATTTCACCGTGCCGACCGGGAATTTCGGCGACATTTTTGCGGGCTACGTTGCAAAACGCATGGGGCTGCCGATCCGGTGCTTGCGGATCGCCGCCAATGTCAACGACATCCTGCCGCGCACGCTGAAAACCGGCATCTACGAAGTGCGCGAGGTGCACGCCACCGCTTCGCCCTCGATGGACATCCAGGTCTCCTCGAATTTCGAGCGGCTGTTGTTCGAGGCGGGCCGGCGCGACGCCGGCACCATTCGCCGATTGATGGCGTCGCTCAAGCAGTCCGGGCGGTTCGTGCTGCCTGACGCGACGCTGGCCGCGATCCGCGAGCAATTCGACGCCGGGCGCGCCGACGAGACCGAAACCAGTGCGGCGATCCGCGCCGCCTGGCGCGAGGCCGGCGAACTCGTCGATCCGCATACAGCGGTGGCGCTGGCCGTGGCCGATCGCGACACCTCGGATTCCAGGATCCCGAACATCGTGCTGTCGACCGCGCATGCCGCAAAATTTCCCGATGCGGTGGAGGCCGCCTGCGGCGTACGCCCGCAATTGCCGGCCTGGCTCGAGGGCCTGATGACAAAACCCGAGCACATCAAAATCATGAAGAACGACCAGGTCGAAGTCGAACAATTCGTGCGCGGAGCTAGCCGCGCCGCGAAGCAAGGAGTTGCCGGATGAGCGTCGATGTTACCAAACTTCCCTCCGGCCTCACCGTGATCACCGATACCATGCCGCATCTGGAAACCACGGCGCTCGGGGTCTGGGCCGGCGTCGGCGGCCGCGACGAGAAGCCGAACGAGCACGGCATTTCGCATCTTCTGGAACACATGGCGTTCAAGGGCACCGCGCGGCGCAGCTCGCGCGAAATCGTCGAGGAAATCGAGGCGGTCGGGGGCGATCTCAATGCCGGCACCTCAACGGAGGCCACCGCCTATTAT
>WNFM01203244.1_pt2 | contig 10111 bp, 12 predicted proteins | sample 5400271 | NCBI WGS metagenome assembly WNFM01 (sample SAMN13153352, study PRJNA577476) | soil metagenome | isolation source: 60 cm saprolite on Douglas fir-dominated hillslope | place: USA:California | collected 2013-09-17
CACGATTCCGTTGGCAAGGTGCTCCAGCAGCCTTCGCGCACAGGGGCGAGACACCGGCACGGGGCGAGGGCCATGCCTCCCCCGGCTGAAGCCGAGGGGCTTTCTGGCCCTTTTCTGTAAGGCTGCCGCCACGAGTGAGTTAATGCCGCTGCCAACAATGATCGCATCATAATCGGCCATGCAGGTACACCTCTTCCGACATTGCTTTCCTTAGTGCGACGGCAGCAGACCGACCTGTTTCATGAACGTCGCGGCATCCCAATAATCCGACTCGCGGCGGATCTTCCCGGCCTCCAGCTCGAGGATGCTCACGCCCCGCACCGATGAAAAGCGCTTGCCAGTGGCTGGCATCCCTGGGAAGTCGCCTGTGTGGGTGCCTGACATGACCCACTCGATCGCCGCCCAGTGGCTCGCGGCAAACCGGCGTGTCACGCCAAATGTAAAGTCAGGGACCGTCGCAAAGGCGCCGGTCACGTAGCGGCGCAGGTCCTCTTTGCCCCGCACGGCTACGCCGAAGGTAGCGTCCTCGAACCCACCGTCGTCCGTAAACAGAGCAAGCACCCGTTCAGGATCGGTATTCTCAGTGGTGGACCAGGCTATCGCCCACTCATCAAGCATCCGTTCCACATCAGCGGTCGCCATGACACTCTCCTTACTCCGTGTTCGAAGGGCACCAGTCTGGGTGGGCCAGGAGCGACCGCCCTCCAGCGAGGAGCATGGTCCTCCAGTTGCCACGAGGACCTGCGCCCCGACGTGCAGCAGCATCCGGGCCAACGGTCTATTGGGGGTGGTTACGCAGCCGCCCGTCACGCGACATGAAGGCCGGATCGCCTCTGGATGGGAGCGCTTCCCAGGCGTGCCCGCTCCTGCGAGACGGAAAACATGCCCGGCGTCAGCAGAGGCAGAGGAGCTGTGATATCGGGTTAGATGGTTTCATGATGCAGAGCTCCCCTACCTCCCAGGTCCACCGTGTTCAATATAGATTCCTGTATATTTTTCGGCTTGATTTCTTGGCGCCCACCAGGCAAACTGGTGACGTATCTCGCCTGCCGCTCCTGAGAACCACCTGGCTGCGAGTGCGCGAGACGCCTCTGGGCGCGGGGCGCAGCGGAGCCTAGTGGACCAGGGCCCGCGGCGAACTGCTTAGCCAATGCTTGGGCCGCGGCACGCCAACCGTCTGACACGCGGAGGGATCGGCGCGCTCCCCGTCGGAAGGATCCGGTCACACAGCTGGCCCTCGGTCTGCAACAGGCATGCAGAAAGAGGTGAATGATGTCGCACGGATGGGCCCTCAGACAATCGCGCGGCGCTGGGACAGGTCTGGTGTTGCTGCTCGCGATGCTTAGCGCCTGCGGCCCAAGCGCCCAGCGCACGGCCACGCTCTCGCCCACGGCAACGGCGATGCCGACGCACGAGCCAGTAGCTACCCCTACCCTCGTAGCAGCGGGTGAGGCGTCTACGCCGCAGCCCTCGCTCTGCCGCCCAGCGGACGCCACGGCGCCCCTGCCGAGCACGCTCGCGACGATCTACGCCGCCACGAGCGACGGCACCGTGGCGGCGTTGAACGCCAGCGATGGGTCGCAGCGCTGGAGCTATAAAACAGGCGTGAACGGCACCCCGCTTCTCACCCCGACCAGCGCGCTGCTCTACGTCAGCGTGAGCGCCGCTGCGGCTGGTTCTAGCACATTGATCCTGGCACGACGTGCATACCGGGTCGGAATACTGGGAACGACCAGGACTCCAAGCGGCGCTGAAGGACATTGCGGATGGTAAAGCGGAGGTCCTGGTCTGTCACGCCTATGACCGTCTCTCCCGTGACCCGGTGCATCAAGGGCACGCGCAGTCGGAGCTAGAAAGACATGGCGCCAGGCTGGAGGTAGTGACGGAGCGGCTAGGCAACAAACCGGAGGACCACCTAATGAGGTCGGTTGCTGCCTACGTGGCGAAGAAAGAGCTTGAGAAAATACGGGAACGCACCGTACGAGGTCGGAGAACGCGGGCCGAGCGTGGGGGCCTCCTGGTCGGCAGCAATCCCCTCTATGGCTACCGTTGGCTTGACCCTGAGAGGGGACAGCGGAGAGCCTACATAGAGGACCCGGACGCAGCCCCGGTTGTGCGGCGAATATTCCGGGAGATTGCAGAGGGCATAACCAACGCCAAGATTGCCGAGGGGCTGAACCGGGACGGCATACCGACGCCTAGCCAACTATTCCAGGCACGCGGGGAGCTAGGGCGGGGTAAGAAGGTCGCTCCGCAGTGGACGGGTGACGGCATCTACGGCATAGCGTCCAACCCGTCTTACGCTGGCAAGCATTCGGCATTCAACTACCAGAAAATCAAGGGCCGAGGACTCCGCAAGGCTGGTGTGACGGTCCGGTTTCAGGTCCGCGCGGAGGACGACAAGGTGAGGATTGCTCTCCCTGCCTCAGTCTGTCCGGCGTTGGTTGATGAGGCCACATGGCAGAAGGTCAACGCGGTCATGGCCTCCAATAAGCTCCGAGCCTCGCGCCGCAACTCCGAGCCTGACGCAACGCTACTCCGGGGTGGCTATGCCCGTTGCGCCTACTGTGACAGGCCCCTCACCGTGTTCCGGCGGTCAAGCGGGAACGGTAAAAAGTCATGGTCCTACTTCTGCCCAGCCTCCCGTCCCAAGCCTGGCGTGACACCCTGCCCAGGAGGCCCCTACAGAATCGCCGCTCACCTGCTTGACCTCGAAGTGGTTGGCTCTCTGGCGTTGATGCGTAAAGACTCGGCACTGTGGGGTGAAGTCCTGGTCAACGCCATGCAGAGAGCTTGGGGCCAGCGTACCTCAAAGGAAGGCAAGCTCCGAACGGTGGACACGACGGTACAGCGGCTCACCGCGCAACGTGACAACCTGCTGGCAACCATCAAGGAGGTTAGCAACCCGTCGGCGAGAGCGAGCCTAGCGCATGACTTGACGAGGTGAGCCAGGACCTTGACAAAGCAATGGCGGACCGGGAAGAGGTGCGCGGAGAGGCCCAGGAGGCGAAAGAGCAGGAGGACGCGGTACAGCAAGCCAAAGACGCTACGTGGTGGCTGGTCAAGAACGTGCAAGGCATCCAACGTCAGGCATTGGAGCAGCTAGGCATTCGGGTAAAGGTCTGGCGGGCTGACGATGCGGACCACCCCAAGCGTTGGGAGCTGTACTACCTGCACTTTGATGCTAATAGAAATGGTAGCTTTAGGAAGCTACCGTGAGACTTCACGAGCCCGCCGCACCGCACGCCGGCTCGGCTGAGCCCATCCCGACCGAGACGAGCGCCGCAGAGCCCCAGGAGCGCCGGACAGGCCCGCTCGCCGCGCTGATGGACTTCTGCGCGAAGACCGCGACCATCGCCGAGTGGGAAGTGCGCAAGCTGCGTCACGACCCGACCGATATCATCACGCGCACGGTGCAGCCGCTGCTCTGGCTGCTGATCTTCGGCGAGGTGTTCACCCGTATCCGCGCCATTCAAATGGGTAATCGGTCGTATCTCGACTTCATCGCGCCGGGCATCCTGGCGCAGAGTGTGCTCTTCCTCTCGATCTTCTCGGGCATCGCCGTCGTCTGGGAGCGCGATCTGGGCGTGATCCACAAGTTCCTCGCCAGTCCGGCGCCACGCGCCGCGCTGGTGCTCGGCAAGGCGCTTTCGTCGGGCATCCGCGCGCTGCCACAGGCGGCGATCATCTACGTGCTGGCGCTGATCCTCGGCGTGCAGATGAACTGGAACCCGCTGGCGCTGCTGGGCGTGGTCGTGCTCACGATGCTCGGTGCGGCCTGCTTCTCCACCTTCTCCATCTTGATCGCGTGTCTCTTGAAATCGCGCGACCGCGTGATGGGTATCGGCCAAGTATTGACGATGCCGCTCTTCTTCGCCAGCAATGCCATCTACCCCATCGCTATCATGCCCGCCTGGCTGCGGGTGGTCGCCAGCGTCAATCCGCTGAGCTACCAGGTGGACGCGCTGCGCACCCTCATGTTGGCAGGCGGCGCGATCACGTGGGGCATCGGGCTGGATATCGGCGTCTTGCTCGTGGTCGCCACGGCGCTGATCGTCATCGGCGCGCGGGTCTATCCGCAGCTCGTGCAATAACGCACGCTCCACCGCGCGCTGAATTGGAGCTGTGAGGGACCAGGGGTGAGGGCGCGGAACGGGCGATCAGGCGATCACGATGCCTGCTGGCCGGATGCGGCGCCAGCTCCCGCCGCCGCGGCGAGCATACCCAATTCCTGTTCGTAGACGCTCCGTATCACGCCGGGCGCGAAGGTCCGCTCGAAGAAGCCGCCGATGCCCCGGGCGCCCTCCCATTCGGTCGCGATGCGGACGCTGGTCTGCGCTCCGTCGCCCACCGGTGTCATCGTGAAGGTCGTGACGAGCGATGAGGTGGTGTCGCGTTCGCGGAGCACGCGCCCGGGATCCGGCTCGCTCACTTCCATGCGGTACAGCCGGTCGCGTCCGCCGGCGTGCATGCGGAAGCGCACGATGGTGCCGGCCCCTTGCCCACCGCTCTCTACAGTGTAGTCCAGGAAGTTCTGTGGCGGCAGGATACTTGGGTGGCGGGTGCGGTAGTCCGCCAAGATGCTGTAGACCTGATCGGCGCGAGCGTTCAGAAGGCGCTCGGCCTCAACGTGGATGCGACTCATGGGCTTTCCTCCTGCGGGCGGGTCAAACACAGTCCAGCGCCTCGGCGGCAGGTCATCGCGTGCGCGAGCGGGACGCTATCTTGAGGGCGTGTCGATGGCCAGACAGATACTAGCGCGTGCCGGTGGTGTGGGCAATGGACATCATCGCTCGAGCGATGCGCTCAGGGTGCTCCGTTGCGGCCATGAGCCGTCTGCCAACCTCACCCGCCAGCCAGCAGCGCCTCCAGCTGCGCTGCTAGCTGCCGCTCCCCGGCATCGGCCACGGGGAAGTTATCCACCGGATTCACGGCGACGTCGTTCACCGTCAGCAGCACGCCGAAGCGCTCGAGAAATACCGCCGGCGAGCCGTCGCTACGCTGCTGATCGAGCACCACGAGACACCCGTCCGTGGGCGTGGCGTCCGAGGCGAACTGCGCCGTGGAGCTTGAGGGTGGGTTCACTAGCATGAAACTCCACGTGCTGTTGGAGAGCCAGTAGCGCGCGGGATCGCATGCGGCGTCGTCGGTCCCGGGGAGGCCGGGGATATGCCCGAAGAGCGGCGTGACGTGCCACCCGGCGTTACCCCAGGTGATGCGGAAGAATGCGAGCTGGATGCCGAACGCTTCCTGAATGTCCTGGGCCACTACCTGGCCGTCCAGCGTCGTGTACACCCATGAGGCGCTGACCGTCGCGGCGACAATCCACGCGTCCGCTGCGCCGGCGACCGCCGCTGGCGGTTGCGCGACCGTGCACATCTGGGTGCAATCCTGACCTGGGAAGCGACATGGAAAGCTCAGCGCGAACAGGAAGAGGACGCAGGGCTCACGGTCGCTCGGGTTGGTGACCAGCTGGTAGCTGAGCTCTGCGTTCAACGGCTGCGTCGCCACGACGGCTCTGCCGCTCAGCGGCTGTTGTTGCCTCTGCTGGTAGAAAAAGTAGTGCTCACCAGGCCGAACGACGGCCCGCGAGCCGCTGGCGGCCAGCGCATCCTGGATCGCCCGCGTGAGCTGGGCATTGTCGCTTGGAGGCAGCGCCGCGAGCGACTCGTGCGAGGCGATCACGTGGCCGATGAAAGGTACGCCGCCCGCAGCCAGATACTGCGGCTCGACGAACGGGCAGGTATCGCTCCTCGCCAGCGGCGACGACACCGTGCAGCGTAGCGGTTTGAAAGGCAAGAGGCGCGAGCTCCACGCGAAGATGTGATGGCCCCGCGCCAATCGCAGCGGATGGGGATCACCCGGCGCGCGCAGCGCGGCGAGCGCATGGCCATCGAGAGAGACCGTCACGCCGGGCGGATTGGGGAGCAGGTAGAACTGGTCGCTGCCAGGCGCAGCCAGCAACGTGGGCGATGGAGTAGGCCCGGCGAAGAGCGCGATCGTGTGCTCGCGGACGCTGGGGATGCTGCTGATGACCACGGCCACCGCCAGGACCACCGCGCCGGTGACGCCTACCAGGCGCAGCATGCGCTGCCGCGGGGCATAGCGCGGCTCGAGCGGCGAGCGTGGCGGATGCGGAGGTGTCGCCACGCGATCCGAGCGTGTCTCGCTCAGCTCGACCTGCAAGCTCTCGCCAGTGTCCGGGTCCAGTGTGCCCCCCACGTCGCACCTCCTGCCGACGTCCACTGATGACGGAGTATACGACATCGCCGCCCCCGCTCAGCAGGGCACCGCAACGCGGTGCTCGCTTCAGTGCGGGGCGGGAAGGCCCCAGGCGATCTTGGCGCTGAGCGCGAGCTGAAGCTGGCCGTCGCTAGCGTGCGGCTCCAGCAAGGCGCGCAGGGCGGCGTCAAGCTCCGCGGCCGCTGCTGGCGCCATGCGGTCGCGCGAGAAGCCGTTGCGCGAGTGCAGCGATTCGATGTACGCGTCGACAGGCTGTGCGTATGGTATCGGACCGACCGTGCGCCGGCCCACCGCTGTGAAGAGGCCGCGAGTTTCCAGCTCGGCAATCAGATCGTAGGGCTGGAAGTCACGATTGGTGGAGAAACGCACCATGAGCGCCAGTAGACCGTCCCGCCAAGGTGCCGCCGCTTCGCCCCGCTCGACGATCGCGAGATAGCCCCCAGGCATGAGCGCCGCACGCAAGCGCGGCAGCACCACCTGCCACTCCATCCAGTGGAGGCTCTCGCCAGCCGTCACGAGCGCGTACGGCGGAGCAAGCGGCGCATCCTCCGCGGCGCCGACAATCCACCGCAGATTCGGCGCATGGCCACCGGGCACGGTCTTGCCCACCGCGATCATCCCCGCCGACACGTCGATGGCGTCCACATGCCCCACCAGCGGAGCCAGCCGGCGCGCGACGTCACCTGTGCCGCAGCCGACATCGAGCACGCGCCGCGGCTCGCTCGTGACCAACTCTGTCAGTGCGACGAAGACGCCGGCGGGGTAGGGCGGTCGAGTCGGATAGGCGGCAATCACCGCTGCGTCCTGAAATTGCGCGGCGTATTCTACGGAGAGGTGCTTTGGCTTGGGCAACATCCGAGACCTCCTTCGCGGTCGCTCGCAGCTCGCGGTGTGCGCAGTAGGGATACGCGGGAATGGTAGCGACGTTGCGGGGGTGGTCCACCTGGCGTGCGGCTGCGACACACCATGCGCAGATTCCGCAGAGGTTCGCACAAATCTTGTGAGAATTGGATAGTCTTGCTATACTTGGGCCATGGCCACGACGCACGAGGATGGAGCTCTGCCATGATCGCCAATACCGTCCTGCCGCTCCTCTCCAGCGCGCTGAGCTTCCTCTGCGCGGCGCTCGTGCTGCGGCAATGGGCGGAGCGTCGGCGCAGTTTCCAGCTGGTGTGGGGCGTCGGGCTGCTGTGGTACGGCATCAGCGCCGGCACTGAGTTCCTGGGTAGCGCCTTCGGCTGGAATGAAGCGCTGTACCGAGCTTGGTATCTGATTGGCGCGTTTTTCGTCGCCGCGTACCTTGGCATGGGCACGATCTATCTGCTGGGGAAGACCCGCTTTGGGTATTTCGCCGCCTTCTCGATTTTCACCGGCGGTCTGTTCTCATCGCTGAGCCAGCTCCAACTGATCAAGGAAGGGCGGCCCACCAACTCGACGGTCGTCTACCTGGTGATCGGCGTCTCGACGCTCGCCGCGGTCCTCATAGTCGTGGCGACGGCAGTGCGCCGAACATGGGCGCCACACATCGCCATGATCGTGTTGGCCAGCGCGTCGGTCCTGGCGGCGGTCCTGGTAGTTACGGCGCGGATCCCCGCGCCCGGCTATTCCCTCGATCCCGTCACGCATGTGCCGGTCGGTACGGCGATGCCGGGCTATCTGCGTGTGCAGACGGGGCCCTTCAATATCTCTGGGGCGTTCTGTCTGGTCTTTGGTGCGATCTTCTCGTTCTACGTGTACATGCCGAAGCGCAAGGTGCTGCGGGCGAAGATGCGCATTCCGGTGATCGCGCAGCTCTACGGCGCCCTCGCGGTGCTCGTCAATCTGGTGGCGTCACTGCCGCTGGCCGTGAGGGACCTCTTCCAGGGCAAGCTGAACTCTCGGGTGCCTGCGACGCTGCTCATCGCGCTGGGCGGCTTCATCCCCGGGGTCACCAGCGGGCTGAACCGCTTCGGCGTCACCTGGTCGTTCTTCCTGGGTGAGTTCCTCGGCGTAGCCCTAATCTTCTCTGGCTTCCTCGTGAGCGAAGAGGTCTTCAGTAAGCTGCGCGTACGAATAGGCAACGCCGTCCTGGTCGCGCGCGACGTGCCCGAGGCCACGCCCAAGATCGCCGGCTGATAGGCGCCCCTGACGGAGAGCTCATTCCAGGATTGATGCGGGTTTGTGGGGTGGCCCCGGGCAGACTCGAACTGCCGACGCACGGTTTAGGAATTTGTTACTGCTGTGTCAGCACCGTCCGGCTGTATCCGCGAGAGTCCTGAAAATCAGGGTGTGGCGTCCATAGGTGTCCGTGATCGTCCATGCGCGTCCGCCCATGTTGTTGTATGCGTTGTTGTAGGGTTCCTCCCCTCGCTCCTCTTCGCGGTGAATGTGGCGCTCACGAGCCTACAGGGGCTATTCTGGCTACTCCGCACCCAACAGAGGCGGCTGCAGCTCGCGCAGGAAGCTCACCACCGCCGCGCTGTCGTAGGTGCGCTCCCGGACTTGCAGGAACAGGCGCCCATCGAGGGTGATCCCGCTCATCGCCGCGAGGTGGTCGTGGGTCAGCTGGACCTGGAGGAGCGGCGTCTGCCCGCGTGGCGCCCACGTCCGCACCGCCAAGGGCAGCAGATAGAAGCCCGACTCGTCTACCCAGACGACGGTGCACCCCTCCGCTTCCGCCCCTTTTTGAGCGCCGGCCAGCGCTGTTCGTACCACTGCCGGATGGCCTCCGCGTCGCGTCGCGTCGCCTGCTCGACTGGCTGCTGCCGGCTCCACCCCAGCTGGCGCAGCAGCCGACTGACGTGGTCGCGATGGTAACGCACGCCGAAGGCGCGTCGGATCACCTCGGCCACCCGCGCGGCGGTCCACACGTCGCCGCGGAACCCGTGCGCCTCCGCCCCCCGGGCCAACAGCGCCGGCAGCTGCGCCCGCTGCTCCGGGCTCAACCGGGGCGTCATGCCCGGCGGTGGCCGTCGCGCCAGGGCATCGACGCCTCCCTGCTGGCGGGCGCGCTTGAGCCACTGGCTGACGGCCCCTTCGCTGACGCCCAACCCTGCGGCGATGTCCTTCTGCAGCCAGCCCTGTTGCTTCAAGGCCCAGGCGCGCCTACGCCGCTCCGCGCGCCAGTCGGCCTTCTTCGGTGCTCCCATGTCGGCAGGCTACCACGGCTTTGGTTCTCCTTGCCGAGCTCAGTAGCCAGATTGCGGCATGCCAGCAGCGGCAGGCTGGCCCCGGTCGCTGAAATCAGTGATCGTGGTCGTGCTATGTCTACCTGAATGAACCGTTTCAGCACAGAACCCAACGATGTCGCCATTCTTCATGGCCGCCGGAGCGCCGCCGAAAGCTGATTTCGGTATGGAATAGGCATACGTGTAAGGATGGGTGTCGCGAACTATCGTCACGGTGAGGCTGATACTGCTCCCTATGGGATGCACCGAAGACACAGGACGCGGCCCAAAGCACATGACCTCGGTTGGCGGCTTACTAGCCTCCCCGAATGGATGCCCCCCACAGGCGGCGAGCGTCAGCGATCCTCCTAGGGCAAGGGACAACGCGAGAACTTTCAGGCAGCGCATGGGACTTCCTCCGTATTCATACCGCAGCATGCCGGCGACGCGCTCCGCGCGCCAGTCGGCATGCTGCGCTGCTCCCATGCCGCCAGGATACCACGGATTTACGTCTCCTTGCCGAGCTCAGTAAGATGTGGAGTGTTTCATGCCTCCGTGGGGACCTCCACCGGGACGTGGACGAGCCGGCCGAATCCTGCACGCTGGTGCAGGGTGCGCAGTGGTGCGGGAGCCCACCAGTTGAAGTCGCCCAGGAGCCGCATTACCGCGGGCACGATCAGCACCCGCACGATGGTGGCATCGAGGGCGACCGCGATCGCCAA
>WNFM01203343.1_pt4 | contig 10111 bp, 8 predicted proteins | sample 5400271 | NCBI WGS metagenome assembly WNFM01 (sample SAMN13153352, study PRJNA577476) | soil metagenome | isolation source: 60 cm saprolite on Douglas fir-dominated hillslope | place: USA:California | collected 2013-09-17
GCCGCAATCGGCACCGGTCATGAATTCCTGATCGAGGTCATTCCACCCAAAGACATGCCCGTCGCCAGCGATACTGTCAGCCGCGCAGTCGGTGAGATCTATGCCGCCGGCATTCGCCCCGATTGGTGGAAGCTGCCGGCCCTGGATGATCTCGGTTGGATGCAGGTGGCACAGTTGATTGATCGGTATGATCCCGATTGTCGTGGTGTCGTCTTGCTTGGCTTGGAAGCACCGGAAGAGGTTCTTGCCCAATCCTTCGCGACCGCCTCGCGTCACACCATTTGCAAGGGTTTTGCCATCGGCCGCTCGATTTTCATGCAACCTGCCCGCGACTGGCTGAGCAGCACCGGCGACGCCGCCAGTGGTACAAGATTTGTCGCAGCAGTCACCGACAGCTATCGTCGGCTGATCGGGATCTGGCGGCAGCATCGACCGCAATGAACCAATAATGATGGCTCCGCCTCACAGCGCGGACCACGGATGAGGGGAGGATATTGTGGCAACGATCCGGCTGACCATGGCCCAGGCATTGGTCAAATATCTCGCCGCGCAGTTCGTCGAGATCGATGGCGATGAGCAGCCGCTGGTGGCCGGCATCTTCGCTATTTTCGGTCATGGCAATGTCGCCGGCCTGGGCGAGGCCTTGGCGCAGATCAGCGATCCTTCTACCGAAGGTCACATACCAACCTACCGGGCCCATAACGAGCAAGGCATGGCATTGGCGGCAATTGCCTACGCCAAGGCCAAGAACCGGCGCCAGATCATGGCCTGTACCACCTCGATCGGACCAGGCGCCACCAATATGGTGACAGCGGCGGCCCTGGCGCATGTCGATCGCCTACCGGTCTTGCTGCTGCCGGGCGATATCTTTGCCAGTCGTCGCCCCGATCCGGTGCTGCAACAAATCGAGGATTTCGGCAATCCGACCATCAGCGTCAATGACTGCTTTCGTCCGGTTTCGCGCTTCTGGGACCGCCTCACCCGCCCGGAGCAGCTGCTCACCAGCCTGCCGCAGGCGATCCGGGTTCTGACTGACCCAGCTGAGTGCGGGCCCGTGACCTTGTGTCTGCCGCAGGACGTACAGGCGGAAGCAGGCAACTACCCGATATCATTCTTCGCCCGCCGCGTGCATCAATTGCGCCGCCCGGTACCTGACGCAGCCGAACTTGCGGCGGCTGCATCGGCCTTGCGTGATGCCAAGGCACCTTTCGTCATTCTCGGTGGCGGCGTCCATTACAGCGACGCGACCGATGATGTCCGGCGCTTCCTGCAAGCACATCGCCTGCCGGCCGCTGAGACTCAGGCCGGCAAAGGTGCCCTTACCTGGGATGATCCGTACAATCTCGGCTCGATCGGTGTCACCGGATCGGCGGCGGCCAATGAGCTCGCCCACAATGCCGATGTCATCCTGGCGGTCGGCACAAGGTTGCAGGATTTCACCACCGGGTCCTGGGCGCTCTTCTCGCCCGGCGCCAAACTGATTCAGTTGAACGTTAGCGGCCATGACGCCTGGAAACACAATGCTTTGCCGCTGATCGGCGATGTGTGCGTCACAATCGAGGCGCTCGACGCCAAGCTCTCCAATTGGCAGACACCACCGGCCTGGACCGACCGCGGCGAGACCCTGCGGCAGAGCTGGTTGCAAGCCGTCGACGCCGCAACAGCAGCACCGCGAGGCGAACCTGCCAGCGACAAGCAATTGCCAAGTGATGCCCAGGTCTTGGGCGCGGTTAATCGCAAGGCGGGTCCGACCGATATCGTCGTCAATGCCTCCGGCGGCCTGCCTGGTGAGATGCATAGATTGTGGAAGACCTCCGATCCCAAGGGCTACCACATGGAATATGGCTATTCCTGCATGGGTTATGAAATCGCCGGCGGTCTCGGCGTTAAACTCGCCTTCCCTGAGCGCCGTGTCTTCGTGCTGGTCGGCGATGGCGGCTATATGATGATGAATTCCGAGCTCGCCACCTCCGTCATGCTGGGCGCCAAGATCGATGTGGTCCTCCTCGATAATCGTGGCTATGGCTGTATCAATCGGCTGCAGCAGGCTTGCGGCGGCAGGCCGTTCAACAATCTCCTCAAAGATGTTGTCCATCAAGAGGAGGTCGCGATCGACTTCGTCGCCCATGCCAGGTCAATGGGCGCCATGGCCGAAGCGGTCTCCTCGATCGGTGATCTGGAGGCGGCACTCGACCGTGCGGCGCAATCATCTCGCAGCCATGTCATTGTCATTTCGACCGATCCAGACCGGACGACCGGCGCTGGTGGCGCCTGGTGGGATGTCCCCGTGCCACAGGTCTCTAGCCGCGCGGCCGTCACCACTGCCTATGCCGGCTATCAACAACATCGCCAATCACGCGATTCGGAATAAGGGCTCACGTCATGACGCCGAAGCTTCGTATCGGTCTGATCGGCGCGGGTTTCATCGCCCGCTGCCATGCCTATGCCTATCGCGTCCTGCCAATGGTCTTCCCGGAGGCACCGGCACATCCCGAGATGGCGCTGGTCTGTGATCAGACTCAAGCGCTGGCCGAAACGGCGGCGCAACGTTTCGGCTTTACCCGGGCCACCGATGACTGGCGGCGACTGGTTGAGGATCCCGACATCGATATCGTCGATATCTGCGTGCCCTCGAATCTCCACAAGCCGATCGCACTAGCTGCCGTCGCCGCCGGCAAGCATGTCTATTGCGAAAAACCGGTTGGTCTCGGCGCAGACGATGCACAGGAGATCGCTGCGGCTGCCATCAAGGCGGGGCGTCGCTCGCTGGTTGGCTTCACCTATTTGCGTCAACCGATCCTCGGTTTGGCCCGCCGCTTGATCGCCGATGGCACGATCGGCACCGTCACCCATTTCCGCGGCCAGCACAACGAGGATTATCTCTGCGATCCCACCAGTCCGTTCACCTGGCGTTGCGATCCGGCGATCGGCGGTGAAGCCGGGGCACTCGGCGATCTCGGAGCTCATATCATCAGTCTAGCGCGACATCTGGCCGGCGAGATCATTGCGGTCAATGCCAATCGGCGGACCGTCATCCGGCAGCGTCCGACCCAGCCAGGTAGTAGCGAGATGCGCAGTGTCGGCAATGATGATATCACCCAGATGCTGGTGACTTTCGAAAATGGCGCCAGCGGCTATCTCGAGGCAAGCCGCATCGCCACCGGCAGCAAGATGAATATTGGCTTTGAAATCATCGGTACCGAGGGCGCCATACGCTTCGATGGCGAACGCATGAATGAGTTACAGGTGTTCGATCGTCGGCAGGACGCAGCCACCGCCGGCTTCCGCACCGTCCTGGCCAACCCGCACCACCCGCCCTATGGCAATTTCATTCCCGCCCCTGGCCATGGCCTCGGCTTCAACGACCTGAAGGTTATCGAGGTCAAGGAATTGATGGATGCCGTCATGACCGGACAATCCGCCGGCCCGGACTTAGCGGAGGCAGCCCGCATCAGTGCCATCATGGATGCCGCCCTTCGTACCTCGGTGATCGGCGGCTGGCAGCAGGTGAAATTCGCACTCAGCAGTTGACGAAACGCTGTCTGGCAATGGCGCGAAGAAAATGCGACAAATTAAAGGGATTTAGAGCACTGACCGATTCAACCTAATCGTTCAGTGCTCTAGTTTGCCGCTCCTCGATGTCGAGCCGGGGCAGTCATAGCCGGTCTAATTTGAAGGAGAGTCTAGCTTCAAGCAGAGGTAATCCGCTTTCAGCCGTGCCGATGGTGCGCTGGCGCGTCACTACCTGGCAGCCCTCGGCAGCCGAGGTCAGCTGCTGCCGCGCAATCCCTTGGTCACCACACCATCGACATAGGGCATGGGTCCGATTTTTGTGGCAGCGAGATCCATGTCACGCTGGAATGCGCCGGTGAAATTAGCACCACGGAGATCGGCACGCGTGAGCCTTGCCCCACAGAGATTTGCCCCGCTGAGATCGGTATAGATCAACCGTGCGTCCAGGCAACTGGCATTGGTGAGCAATGCGCCGCGCAAAATTGCCGCTGACAAGTTGGCCCCGTTGAAATCCGATGCGCGCAAATCACGTTGGCTGAGATCGAGACGCGCACCAAGTTGGCCTAGGCTATCGATCCAGTCGCCATGGGCTTTGATCCGCGCCCGCAATTCGGATCGATCGATTGGCTGGGCCGTGGCAATTTCCACGGTCAGGGGATCGACCGCTTTCAAGCTGGCAGCGTCCATTGAGCTGCCGACAAAACTGGCCCCCGCCATCTTGGCGCCAACGAAAGCCGTATTGGCAATATCGGCGGAATCGAACCGCGTATTGCGCATGTCGGCATGACGGAATGCGGCATTGGCGATCTGGGCGCCGGAGAAGTCTACACCCGGCATCCGGGCCTCGGAAAAATCCGCGTCCTTGATCCAGGCACCACGAAAGGCGCCAGGCTGCGCATCCGGCGATAAGGTGACATAGGTCCCCGAGAGATCCGCCCCTTCCGCCTCGACGCGGCTAAGATCGGCACTTTCAAAGCGTGCCCCGCGCAGATCGGCGCGCACCAACTGAGCCGCAACCAGGTTGGATTCGTCAAATCGGCTGCCGCGCAGGTCGGCGCCCTTGAGATTGGTTCCCCGCAAAGAGGCATGGCTGAGGTCGCATTCGACGAGAATGGCGTCTTCGAGATTAAGCAGCCCCAGATCGAGGCCAGAGAGATCGCACCGCTGCAACATGCAGCGTCGCCCCTCACGGCGCTGGCGCCGCCAATCCACATGCAGTTCGGCGATGCGCCGCAACGCATCTTGTGAAAGCTTCAGCCCCGAGATGGTCTGCGCCTCGGGCCAGGCCCGACTCATTACAGCCCTTTCGCGTGGATTGGTCGGCTGGCCCGACTTCCGGCTTCCAAGAACGTGTCATGCCTTGCGACATGAGAATGTCGTCCTTGAAATCGATCGCCCTTGAGCCAGCTGCCCCACGTCCTCAAATCATCCGGCTGACATATTATCGACATCATCCCTGAGTCGCCAGGGGCTGCGAGGCGTCGCTATCCAACCGTCAAGCGCACCTGCTGGGCAACATCGTCCTGACTCTCCGCTGCGACTTCGCCCAGCAGCCAGTCATGGAACGAGGCAATCTTACGCTGACGACGCGCCTCCGGGCGGGTCACCAGATAATAGGCGAAGTTGTTCGGCCAGGCGAGATCGAGGACCTGAACCAGGCGACCACTCGCCAGTTCGGTTGCGGCAAAGATGTCGCGCACCAACGCGATACCCTGTCCAACCATGGCAGCCTGGATCAAGAGCAGGTCACCCTCAAAACTGGGCCCTGCCGATGCTCGCGCGTCTTCAATACCATGGCTGCGCAGCCAAAGCGGCCAATCCGCCCGATCGCTGTCCTGCAACAGGGGATAGGCCAGGCAATCAAGCGGCTGGCGAATCTTCGGGAGGCCGCGTCGCTTTGCCTGGCGCAGAACCACCGGGCTGCAGACGGGAATCAGGCGGGGGGTGAGAAAACGAACGGCACTTAGTCCAGGATAATCGCCAAGCCCATGTCGCAATGCGACGTCGATCCCGTCGCGCTGCAGATCCACCAGCCGTCCGCTGGTTTCGATATGCAATTCAAGATCAGGATGCGCTGCCGTGAAGCGGCCGAGGCGCGGCATCAGCCAACTGGTTGCCAAGGCCGCCGTCGTGCTGATGCTCAGGCGATTGCGGTGCCGCGGGCTGTTGACGGTTTGCCAGGCCCCATCGATGCGGCCAAAACCCTCCAACAAGGGTTGCAGCAGGCTGCGCCCTACCTTCGTCAACTGAAGGGCGCGATTCTGTCGGTCAAACAGCTTCTGCCCGAGGCGTTCTTCCAGCAGCTTGATCTGCTGGCTGATGGCACCCGGCGTGACATGCATGACTTCTGCCGCGGCCTTCATGCTGCCAAGACGGCCAGTCTCGGCAAAGGCCCGCAAGGCCAGCAAAGGGAGAGAAGCGCTCATTTCATCAGTTTAGTTTATCTAAACTGATGAAACAAGAATGTGGTTTGTTGCGGTGGCCGCGCCCTAGCAAGGTAACGAGATCACACATGACGAGATGAGGAAGTTGACCAAATGTCCACACATGTCGAGACGAAACCGACAGCTACAGGGGAACGGCAAAGCCAGCGGGCGGTCTGGTTGATCGCGAGTTTCGGCTTTCTGGCCCTGACCTTGTCATTCTCGGCGCGTGCCGCCCTCAGTCTCGCCATGCCGATCTGGGCAAAAGCCGGTTGGCCGCTTGGCGTCAGTGCGCTGGTCGGCGCCATCGCCCTGATCGTCATGGCCGTGGTGGCACCCTTTGCCGGCAATTTGCTCGATCGCCAGGGGCCGCGGCGGATCCTGACTGGCGGGTTGATGGCGCTCGCTGCTGGCATGGCCATTGTTGGCCTCAGCCAGCAAAGCTGGATGCTGTTTCCTGGATTCAGCTTAATTGGCGCTCTTGGCTTCGGCCTCGTTGCGCAACATGTCGTCGCCACCGCCATCGCCCAATCGACGACCACACATCGCGGCCTCGTCACCGGCCTCGCCACATCTGGATCAACGGCGGGGCAGTTGCTACTGGTGCCGCTCATGGCTCTGCTGATGCAAGTCACAACCTGGCGCGTCGATTTCCTCGCTTTGGCCGCCGGGCCCCTCGTGCTCGCCATCGCCACGGCCGCCGTGCTGCGGCGCCCGCCCTCACCGGCGCTCTATGCACCGCGATCGACCGCCGGCATCGCGCCTCGTCAGCAGCTAGGCCAGCGGTTGCAATATTTGCTCCGCCAGCCGGTCTTTCATGCCTTGTTCTGGAGCTTCACCATCTGCGGCTTTACCACCACCGGCGCCATTGAGACGCATCTGCTGCCTTACGCCGCTTGGTGCGGGTTGCCGCCCATGCCCAGTGCCACCGCCTATGGAATCCTCTCTGGCGTCAATCTGCTTGGCATGATCCTGATCGGCTGGCTGACCGATCGGACCAATCGACCACTGCTGCTTGGCAGCATCTATATCCTGCGCAGCCTGTGTTTCTTGTTGCTGCTGGTCAGCGGTCGGGACTTCGGCATGTTGATGTTCTTTGCCGTCGCTTTCGGCCTGGTCGATTACGCGACCGTGCCGGTGACCGCCAGTTTGGTTGCCAGTCATCTCGGCCTGCGGGTCATGGGGTTGGCCATGGGTTTGATCGCTGCCGGCCACGCCATCGGCGGCGCGATCGGTGCCTATGCTGGCGGCTGGCTGGTGGATCACATGGGCAGCTATGACCTGTTGTGGTGGTCGTCTCTGGCCTTGGCACTGGTGGCTGGCATGACAGTGTTGTTACTGCCCGAAAAAGCGAATGGCAGCCATGCGTTGAGTGCTTCCGCCGGCGTGCCTTGAGAAAGATTTTCTTAACTCGCCCCGTGATATGGCACACGCGAAATCCTGTTGCTGACATGGGGTACCTGAAATGGCCAAACTTGGCTTGCTGTCGCGCCTACCGCTCTCCCTGAAGATCCTATTGCCGATTGTCGCCGCCGTCGCCGTCGGCTACACGGCCTCGACTTGGATCTCATCCAATGAAAGCGGCAAGATCATGACGTCGCTGGCATTGGGGCAAGGCAAGGAAATGGCGCAGTCGCGCGCCGCCACCATGCAGGTGACGTTCAATACCAATTACCAGATCGCCTATGGCCTGCGGGATACCTATCTCGGCATGCGCCAGGAAAAGGCACTGAGCCGGACGGCCATGGTTGCCGCCATGCGCGCCGCGATCAAAGCCAATCCCAATCTGGTTGGCGTCTGGGCCGGCTTCCAGCCCGATGCGTTTGACGGTGATGATAAGGCGGCAGCGGGCACCGAAGGTGCCGACAAAACCGGCCGCTTTGTCCCCTATATTTACCCGAAGGATGGCGGGGTCCAGCTTGATCCGATGGTGTCGGTCGACAGCCAGAAAAGCGACGGCGACTTCTACCAGATCCCCTTCAAAACCGGCGAAGACACGGTGCTGGAGCCCTATATCTATCCGGTTGCCGGCAAGGATACGCTGCTGGTGAGCCTGGCGACCCCGGTCAAGGTCGAGGGCAAGGTGATCGGCGTCGTCGGCGTCGACATCTCGCTCAATGACATGAATGCCGATCTGATGAAGGTCCGTCCCTATGGCACGGGTTCCGTCTCAGTGATCTCCAGCGGCGGCTTGTTCGCAGCCTCAATTGACGCCAAGAATCTCGGTAAGCCCTTTGTCGATGCCAGCCCGCCCTTCAAGGATGCTCTGCTGCGTATGCAGAACGGTGAGAGCTTCGCTTTCCCGGATTACTCCAAGGCACTGCAGACCAGCGTCACCCGGGTGATCGTGCCCATGCAGATCGGCAAGGTGACGAAGCCATGGTCGGTCATGGTCAGCCTGCCGGATGATAAGGTGCTGGCCCCTATGCATGACATCACGACAACCAATCTGATCATCGCCGTCGTTGTGGTTGTGTCGCTGGCGGTCGTCATCATGTTGCTGGTGCGTTTCGTCGCGGCAAAGCCGATTACCAGCCTGACCGCGGCCGTCCAGACTTTGGCCAATGGTCGTACCGACACCACCGTGCCGATGACCAATCGCGGCGACGAACTGGGCGTCATGGCAAAGGCCGTTGAATTCTTCCGCCAGAAGCTGATCGAAGTCGACGATTTGCGTCGCAACCAGGACGAGGCCGAGAAGGCGACGGCAGCGGAACGCCGTCGTGTCATGCTCGATATGGCCGATGGCTTCGAGCGGAGCGTCAAGGGAATCGTCCAATCCGTCTCCAGTTCGGCGACCGAGCTTGAGACCAATGCCCAGTCGATGTCGTCGGTCGCGGAAGCCAGCGCTCGTCAGGCGACGGCCGTGGCTGCGGCCGCGACCGAGGCCTCAGCCAATGTCACCACGGTGGCAGCGGCGGCGGAGGAACTTTCCTCTTCGATCCGGGAAATCGCGCGCCAGGTTTCCGACAGCAACTCGGTTGCCCGGAGTGCCGTCGATGAGGTCGCCCGCACCGGCCAGACCGTTGAGACTTTGGCAGACGCTGCCGGCAAGATCGGCGGCATCGTGCAGTTGATCAACGACATCGCCAGCCAGACCAATCTGTTGGCGCTCAATGCCACGATCGAAGCGGCGCGTGCCGGCGACGCGGGCAAGGGCTTCGCCGTGGTCGCCTCCGAGGTCAAGAACCTGGCCAATCAGACAGCAAGGGCAACCGATGAAATCTCCGGCCAGATCTCCAGCATGCAATCGGTAACCCAGGAAGCGGTTGGCGCCATGTCGCGGATCCGCCAGACCATCGATCGCATCAACGAGATCACCTCGGCAATCGCCGCAGCGGTTGAACAACAATCCGCCGCGACCCAGGAAATTTCCAACAATGCACAGCAGGCTGCGACTGGTACGGATGATGTAAATCAGAACATTACCGGAGTCAGCCGCGCCTCGGATGAGGCCGGTTCGGCCTCATCGCATGTCCTGCAGGCAGCTGCCGAACTCAGTCGTCAGTCGCAGTCTCTGACCACCGAAGTCGACAGCTTCATCGCCAAGGTACGGGCCAGCTAACGCTCTGTCTTTTTTTTTAGTGATCAGGCGGGGTCACCGGCAGGTGGCCCCGTTTTGCTGTGGGGCTGGTAGAGCAGAATCGCGTTAGGCGAAGGCGCCGGTGATCAGCTGGCGGCGATCCAGCCCTGCTTCACGAAGATCTCCCGCAATTGCGCGGCAATCTTCTCGCTGATTCCCTCGGCATCGGCGTTAACGGTGGCACCATTGGATTCACGGATCACCTGCGTGCCGCCACTGACCGCAGCGGTGGTGGCAAGGCCGGCCGCGGCACCAGCACCGCCGGTCGCCAGCATGCCAGGAGCATATCCGCTATTGCCGCTGGCATGAAAGCGGGCCAGCTGTTGCGGTGCCGCCTGGAGAGACAAATAGGCAAGGCCGACACTGGCTTCGACTTTGCTGGCACCGGCGCCGAAGCCAACCACCACCCGCTTGGTTCGGTTGCCTTCATCAATCGAGAGCACATTGCCATCGACCAATGCCACTGTCGTACCGGCTGGAATCTGTGCATCGGCGGGAACACGTTTCGCCGGCAGGCCCATCTTCTCGATATCGGCGACGAGGCCATTGCCGAGCGCATCGATCACAGCCTGCGCCGCAGCGGCCTCTTGCT
>WNFM01219881.1_pt1 | contig 10110 bp, 7 predicted proteins | sample 5400271 | NCBI WGS metagenome assembly WNFM01 (sample SAMN13153352, study PRJNA577476) | soil metagenome | isolation source: 60 cm saprolite on Douglas fir-dominated hillslope | place: USA:California | collected 2013-09-17
TTCACTACATTTACGCACTCGACCAGCCAGAAATCTATCCTTTGGACAACATTCACGAGTCAGCAAATAGATCTCAATGTTCGGCATCCACAGGGTGATGCATACTTGAAAGCAATCCTGCATAAGTTTCAGGAACAAGGGATCAAGACGGTTCGACTTGATGCGGCGGGGTTCGTTATCAAGAAACCGGGAACGAGCTGCTTTTTGATCCCCGAAACTTTCGATTTCATTGACGAGTTGACAGACTACGCGAAGTCGCTAGGACTTGAAGTGTTGGTCGAAATTCACGCCCATTACCGCCAGCAGATCGCGATTGCACAGCGAGTGGACCGTGTATACGACTTTGCTTTACCCCCACTCATCCTGCACGCGCTCTTCAATAAAACAGCACGCTATCTAAAACACTGGTTAGCGATCAGCCCACGCAATGCAGTGACAGTGCTCGATACACACGATGGCATTGGCGTGATCGACATTGGCGCGGCGGCAAACGATCCGGAATTGTCTGGATTGGTTCTCCCTGAAGAACTGACAGCGCCAAGCTACTGGACATGCTGCTTCCAACTTGGACTTGTACCAGGTTAACTGTACGTATTACGATGCGCTCGGCAGAAATGATCGTGACTACCTGATCGCCCGCGCCATACAATTCTTCGCGCCGGGAATTCCACAGGTCTATTACGTTGGATTGCTTGCTGGCACGAACGACATGAAATTACTGGAAGCAACAAATGTCGGTAGGGAAATTAACCGTCACTACTTCAGTTGGGACGAAGTGCAAGAAGCCCTTGCTAGACCCGTTATACAAGACCTGCTGAAGTTGATTCGTTTCCGCAATGAACACCCGGCATTTCAGGGGACGTTTTCAATGATTGAGTCTACCGATCAGTCTCTGGTTATCCGTTGGAACAATGCTGAAACGTGGGCACAGCTAGTGATTGATTTCGTGGAAACAACGATGGAGATTCGTTACGTAGAAAATGGAGTCAAGAAATGCCTCGACTTTAATACAAATGGTGTTTAACACTTTGCTGGTAGATAAGGCGATGAAATTGTTCTTTTCGATGGCCACGGAACGTACGCGAGTAAAAAGACTCTAAACTGTTACCTGATAATGCATTCTGATAACGTTATCAGAATGCAAACGTGTTGTCGATGTAGAGGCCCGCTTGGAGAAAGCAACAATTCTCGATAGAAACGCTATGAGGCTGCTCTGGGGGCCGCCCTCGATGACACTCGATGTTCTCACAATTTCCTCGGTTTTGATTTAATTGTGCTGTCCGATTCACGGCAATCTATTGACATGAAACTCGATTTCTGATAACGTTATCAGAAATCAATATCAGATAACGATTTTAGAGTATCTAATTTATGTCCAAAAGAAATTCAAAAACGCCTAATCAGGGAGTCACTATCGCGGATGTCGCGAAAGAAGCGAAGGTATCCGTCCCGACCGTTTCGCGCATTCTCAATAACAAAGAGTATGTAGCCGAGGCAACACGCAACCGAGTCGATCAGGCAATTAAAAAACTCGGGTATGTACCTCATTTCCAGGCCCGTCGATTACGCGGCGGGGAGAGTCGCACGCTGGCCCTACACTATCCGGTGGAATCACCCCTTCTGCTAACCGAGGTAGTTGAAATTCCATATATTATTGGGGCTGCTGCTGCTGCTGCTGCACAAGAGTATTATCTGAACTTTCTCATTTCTCAACTCACGCCCGAATTGCTCTTGAATATGTATAGGAGCAATCAAATTGATGGGATGATTCTCCTCCAAGTCAGTCAGGATGACTGGCGCGTGAAGCTATTACGCGAATACGATTACCCATTCGTGATGCATGGCCGCTGTCGCGATCTTGATAATGTCACCTTTATTGATCTCGACTTCGAAAATGCCATGCTGACGGCGTTTGATTATCTGGTGGCGTTAGGCCATAGGGAAATTGGTTTTCTCACCTATCCAAGAAGCTGGCGCATTGCCGGTATTGGCCCAGCAGTTCACTCGATGGAAGGGTATCAATACGCGCTACACAAGTATGGGTTACAAGCACACTACCGGGAGATCGGACTGCACGACGTCGAAGAAGGCACCAGCGCAACGCTAGATCTTCTTGAAGAAAATTCGCGGCTCACTGCGGTTATTACAACCAGTCATCTGACCGCTGCAGGAAGCATCAAAGCTTTCACAAAACAAGGCTACCGCGTCCCTGAGGATCGTTCGGTCATGGCAATCGCGTTTGGTGAAATTGCTAAAGGGATTACTCCATCGCTGACCGCGCTGGAATGGTCTTCCTATAAAGTGAGCTACCAGGCGACGTTGATGATGACGGATAAGCTCAAGGATCCGGACTTGCCTGTGCAACAGATTCTCGTCGCACCGGATTTGGTGATTCGCGAGAGCACGAAAGCGGCTCCTTGAGTGGCTTTCGTGCTCTCGATGAAGTCGGTTGATCGAAGGCGTCAATATCGTCCTGCATGAAGCGAGGGAGGTCCGAACTGACATCATAAATATTCAAATGTTAGGTCACTGATTGTCTCGGTATTGTTGTTTTAAACGTTTACCACCATTCATGCAAGAGAAGGATAGATCCTATGTTAACAAAGAAGTTTGCTTCAAGGCTTTTCTCGCTATTCATGGTTGCCGCTTTAATGACAACTGTTCTAGCGACCCTAACGCCCGCTTCGGCTCAAGGCGGTGACGACACTGCCCCGATCACTGTCTGGATTGACCAACCCCGACAGCCAATGATTGATGCCTATCTCAAGGCTTTTCCGGATAAGGCCAAACTTATCAAGGCCGTAGTCGTGGATCGGGAACAATTCCCGGCCAAAGTATTACTCTTCAACAATACCAACCAGGGCTGGCCCGATGTCGTCTTTGCGGAGCCACGTTTAGTAGGTCGTGTCGCCGATGTGGCACACAATTTCCCACTTGATCTCACCCCGCTGGTGCCGGCAGACACTATCAAGGGTTATGCAGGTGCGGACGGCTGTACCTTCGGCGACAAGATCTACTGTTTGCGCAATGACCTGGCGCAGTTTGTACTTTACTACAATAAGCCCCTCTTGGACAAATTTGGCTACACGGTTCCCAAGACGTTTGAGGACCTTCAGGCCCTGAGCGACAAGGTTGCCAAGGAGCATCCCGGCTATCTGTTGGGTACGTTTGGCGATGGGTGGACATTCCTCGCTTTCTTCGACGCAAGCGGCTGCCCATCACATTCGTTGGTGGATCAATCCACGCTCAAGATAGACATGAGCGACCCGCGCTGTATTCGCGCCGCTAAGCTCGTGGACCACATGATTGCCAATAAGGCTCTGTGGAACACCGATTTCTTTGACGCGAGCTTTGTCAAGCAGGTTACTGATAACAAACTCCTGATGGTTTCGATGGCCTCTTGGGCCTGGGGCGTGTTCGGTGGTAATAAAGATGGTTGGTACAAGACTGCTGATCATCAGTTGGGAGTTGCTGCTCCGCTCCATTGGGCGGCAGATGATCCATCAGCCTGGCAGGATGCAACTATGGGCGGTGCGGCGTGGACTGTCTCGCAGCATACAAAGAACCCAAAGCTCGCCGTGGACCTGATTACCTGGGTCACTACGTCTCCAGATCTGTGGGCCGGGACAACCAACTTCCCCGCTTATCAGCCCTTGATGCCGCTTTGGCAAAAAGCCGTTGCTAGCAACGCACTTTTCGCCAGTGATCCTTTCCCTGTATTCTCAGATGCGTCGAAGATCATTGGATCCTCGGACTCATGGCCACGCTTCGACCTCATTTCTCCGTTGAATCAGTTTGTCAAGACTGCTCAATCGAATAAGAAGAGTATCGAATCAGAATTGCCCAAGGTAGCTGACCTGTTTACCCCGCTGGCGGAAGCTCAAGGGTATCTGGTACAGAATCCCAACCCCGCTACTCCTGCTAAATAAACGGTATGAAGTGGTGAACAAGCAGGACCTTTTGAATACCTGCTGACTCACCACAATATAAGAAGAAGGTACTCAAATTTGAGTACCTTCTTCTCCATTCCGTGAATTGTGAGATAAAAGGAGTTTCTCGTGGCGAACCAGAATGTCTCTGCCGTAATTCCGCTGAAAACTGAGACCTCTATGTCTCGTCGTCAGCTTGGTTGGCGTCGGCATAGGACTGCGTATCTATTTATACTGCCGTACGCCTTAATGATGCTGGTTTTTGGCATTGGACCTGGGTTATATGCTTTATTAGTCAGCTTTGCGGATTTTAAGTCGGGCGTGCCGCAGTATTTTGCTGCAGGATTCAAGAACTATATTACGGCACTTAGTGACAGTCGCTTTGCCTTTACCTTCCAAAATATCATAGTTTTTCTCGGTATCTCAGTGCCAATTGGCATTGCATTGGTAGTGCTACTGGCACTGCTACTTCATATGCGTCCCGGGCGGGTTTCGTCGGCACTGCGAACACTCTATTTTATTCCGGGAGCGGTTACAGGTCCGGTGCTGATGCTATTGGCCATTGTGATTCTCAACCCTGATCTCAGTCCGTTTGGCTCTCTCATACGTGCAACCGGCATGCCTACATTTAATGATGTTGTCACGCCGCAAAGTTTGCCTTTGCTTTTTACTATCATCGGTTTTTTCTCCGGCGCAGGCATGTGGATCGCAATCCAATATGGTGCACTCGAGGGCATTCCGACAGAAATGCTGGAGGCCGCCACAATCGATGGCTGCGACGCTTGGAAACAGCTACTGTATATCAAGCTGCCCCTAATTCGCCCATATATTATTTATCAGTTTATTCTGGTTTTTGCCGGAAATGTACAACTTTTTGTGGAGCCGCAGTTGCTCGGGAATTCAACCTATGTTCAGGCCAATGTACCGCTCCAGTGGTCACCTAATCAATTGGCCTATTCCTTTGCCTTTGACTTAGGAAATTTCGGGGCCGCCGCCGCGCTTTCTTTGTTGATGCTGCTGATCGGTCTCGTGGCCTCCTATGTAGTAATCCAGTGGACTGACTTTTTCCACATCACCAATTGATATTGTCAGAACCGAACGACACCGGGAGAAAATTGACATGTTTACGAAAAAGAATACCAGCGATTTGGGTATCCTGGGCAATATCATACGAATAAGCATACTCTTGGCATTCGTTGTTTATTTCGTGGTGCCGATGTTATGGTTGTTATTTGCGCCTTCCAAAGACACATCGGAAATATTCCAAAGTGCTACTCCTCTAGCTTTTGGCTCTTTTGAGCGTTTAGCTAAGTCATGGCAGAACATCATAAGCTATCAAAATGGCGAGATGCTGCTCTGGTTTGAAAACTCTGTTAAATATGCGCTGCTATCACTGCTCGGTAGCCTCGCCATTAGTATTCCGGCAGGTTATGTGCTGGCAATCGAACGCTTCCCGGGTCGAAAGCTCTTGTTATGGCTGACATTAATTTCGATGCTTTTGCCCGCATCCGCACTGGTACTGCCGCTTTTCCTAGAACTAAATGTGGTGCATCTGATCAATACTCAGTGGGCTGTTATCCTTCCGGCGTGTTTTTTTCCTTTTGGCGTTTACCTGACTTACATCTACTATGCTTCAAGCCTGCCGCCGGAGTTGTTGGACTCAGCGAGGGTGGACGGTGCTTCTGAGACTGGGGTGTTTTGGCATGTGGCTTTGCCATTGGCTAAACCGCTCATAGGGCTGCTGTCATTTATTAGTTTCACAGCGAATTGGAACAATTTCTATCTCCCCTACGTGATGCTGAGTGATGATACGCTTTTTAACTTACCATTAGGGGTCCAAGCAATGCTCGGAAGTACATCGGCGCTTCGGCCCGGTTTTAACCCTACTCCCGGCGCTATCGCTTTTCAACACGCGGACGCAGCTATGGCCGGGCTAATCATGGTAGTGCCAGTCGTCATCATCTTTCTTTTTGCACAACGATATGTAATCAGCGGCGCATTCACTGGTTCAGTCAAAGGCTAAGTGCTTGCGCTGCTAATGTGCAAAGCCCATAGGACCACACCACAAGGACCATATACATGCTCACTGAGTACGCTACCACTCTGTCACAATTCCAACTCGGTGACATGATAGCGGAATATCTGCTCGCCACAGAATCACAAACTGTTGGATTGCGTGTGATTCCAATTTCCATGACAAATAGATTAGCGACCCGCCGCGAGTTTTTGGAGACTCCTGAAATCCTTTTACTACCCAGGTCCATGCCTCCAATACGTGCCTGGCAGGTTGAGCCACTTGTTCAACTGAAATTGATGGGTGACTCAGCGAGCGGATTTAGTCAGGGTCTTACCATGCGCAACAGTGAAACACTATCCAGCCTCCGCTACGCTGGACAAGAGATACACAAAAACTTAGGGGACATCGAAATTGTTACGACCCTGCGTTCAGATCGTGGCTATGGCTGTACTCATCATTTGTCGTATCAGCCTGGGGATGATGCCTTCACTATTCAAACAGTATTCCGCAACGAGGGTCAGCAACCGCTTTATCTGGAACTACTCGCCAGTTTTTCACTCTCCGGATTGAGTCCTTTTGCAGAGGACGATGCTCCCAATAGGCTTTACTTGCACCGCTTTCGCAGTTCCTGGAGCGCTGAAGGTCGCCACGTTTGTCAATCTGTAGAAGAACTCAACCTGGAGCGTTCTTGGTCTGGGCATGGAGTCAGGGCCGAACGTTTTGGACAGGTTGGCTCGATGCCAGTACGTGGGTATTTCCCCTTTGTAGCTGTGGAAGATCGGGCCGAAGGAGTTTTTTGGGGCGCACAGTTGGTCTGGGCTGGTTCATGGCAGATGGAAGCCTATCGGTGTGACGACCAACTAACTCTGTCGGGCGGTCTAGCTGACTTCGAGTTTGGTCACTGGACGAAAAATGTCGCCCCAGGAGAGTCCTTTTCCAGTCCATTGGCCTATGTGACTACTGTCAAAGGGGATGTGGATAACCTTTGCCAACGCCTGACGGCGATGCAAAACTCCGCCGTGGAACTGGCCCCTGCCAGTGAGCAATCCCTACCAGTGCTTGTCAACGAATGGTGTACCACTTGGGGTAGTCCCAGTCACGAACGTGTGGTTGCCACGGCAAAATCTTTGAAAGATACAGGGGTGAGGTACCTCGTGATAGACGCGGGTTGGTATCAGGATGAAAATGGCAACTGGGAAATATCCCAGGGCGAGTGGATACCGAGTCGGCGATTGTTTCCGCAAGGCATTGCCGCTACCGCTGCTTTGATACGTGAGCAAGGGCTGATCCCGGGTATCTGGTTTGAATTTGAGGTCGTTGGCAGTCAATCACCGCTATTTGACAGCATGACCACACATTTTCTTCATCGACATGGTTTTCCTATTACGGCAGGCCAGCGTCGCTTTTGGGATCTTCGTGACCCCTGGGTGCAAGAATATCTTCGAGAAAAAGTCGTTTCTCAATTGCGAGATGCGGGCTTTGGCTATATCAAAGTGGATTACAACGAAACCATAGGCATTGGGGTCGATGGCACAGAGTCACCTGGCGAAGAGCTTAGACAGCACATCTTGGCGGTGCAGGATTTCTTCCGCAAGATGAGGGAGGATTTTCCCGATCTCATTATTGAAGTCTGCGCTTCTGGCGGGCACCGTCTGGAACCTTCCATGTTGGCCTTAGCCAGCATGGGGTCATTTTCAGATGCGCATGAGTCACTCGAAATTCCGATTATTGCGGCTAACCTGCATCGGCTCATTTTGCCAAGACAATCCCAAATCTGGGCAGTAGTGCATACCGGCGATTCGATGCAGCGTTTGGCCTATTCTTTGGCGGCGGGGTTCCTTGGTAGGCTGTGTCTTTCCGGTGAGATAGACCGGTTAAGTGAGCAGCAATGGGCCCTGGTTCAAAAAGCCATTGACTTTTACAAGCTTGTCGCGCCGATCATCAAGAACGGTAAAAGCAGCCTGTATCAACACATTGGCCCTGCTTGGCGGCATCCACAGGGTGCTCAAGCAGTAGTGCGTGTTTCAGAAAATGGCGAACATGCCTTGGCGGTAGTACATACTTTTGCCGCGCCATTCCCTAAAGAAATCGAGATAACGCTTCCTGGAGGGAATTGGCAGATTTCTCATACTTTCCCGGACATCGCCGCCGTCGCCAACGCCGTTGATCTGACCGCAAATCAACTACGAATTAAACCGTCTGGTGAGTTTGAAGGATTTGTCTTGCGTCTTGAAGCTTGATTCCAGGGTTTCTTGTGATTGAACGACGCGATTCTAATTAGACAAGGTATTAAAGACAGTTGTCGTCTTATCTCGCTGAGTTTTGAGAAAGTTCATGATTTCGTTATTCGGCGAAGAATCGATGATCTCTATAGCGCACCGTAAGAAGTCAACCACTCCTGCTATCACTATCATCACTTGCACCCCTAAAGGGGGTGTGCGAGTGATGATGTGATGGTGCTTCCGAGTGTGGCAACCCATCGATACCATGATGATGGGTCGGTGATGGTGATGATGGTTTGCCCAGGGCGGCTAATCCTTCAGCGGTAATGAAATAGGGATCACCGGATTGCGCCTGGCGAACATAGCCCAGCCGCTTGAGCACAGACAAGACTCGATACACACTTCCGCCGGAGACCTCAGCAGTCTGAATGAGGGCTGTGGTCTTGGCTCCGGATTCGACAAACACTTCCAGGCTAAGGGCATCAAGCAACTGGCGCTGGTTCCTGGTCAATGGATCACGCAGGGTTTGTACCACCTTTTCAGACGGAACAATGACACAACTGCTTTCGTTGTTGTCTAGTGCAACCATAAGCAATTGAAACGTACAGGGATTGAACTCCGATGCATCTTTCATCTTGTCGCAGGAGAGCGTGATATAGCTTTCATCTTTGGAAAGCTCTATCATCGTTTCACAGGCGCAGCGGAGTACGCTGCTACCACGTTCCCCGATGCCATTCTTGCCCGTGTGGTGGATTATTAGAATGGTCGCGCCGGTGGCACGCTGGATTTCGGCACAGGCCTCGACGAACAGCCCCATGTCCTTGGAACTGTTCTCATCGCCACCCACCATGCAACGCGATAGGGTGTCGATGACAATCAGGCGCGGCACGAGCGGCGTAATGGCGGCGATGAAAGCTTTGACTTCGGCCGGTTCGAGCATCGGAATTGGATTCCGAATAAAGTGCAGATTGCCTTCGTCCTTTTTGTTAAATTTTCGCCACGCATTCAGCCGATTTAGGTAACCATGCAGTCATTCCCCTGCGACATAAATAACCGGACCCGTCTGAGCGACACGCAAGGCCAGATCGAGCGCCAGAAACGATTTGCCAGAGCCACTACGCCCAAAGAGCGTGACAAGAGTCCGCGCTTGAATTTGGCTGGGGATGAGCCATTCGGGGCGTGGCAGCTTTTCAAGATCGGCTCTGCTCAGTGGCATGTACTTATCCACAGCAACTGCGAGCGCGGGTCGTAGTAAGGTTAGTTTCGCTCCAGGCGCAGCCGTAGATTGCTGTTTATCTGGCTCATGCTCACCAATTTCAGATAAGTCTCTGGCAACTAGACTGCCCGCATCTAAACCACTTTTTAAAGTGGCCGACGCCTCGCGATTGGATAGCCCAATGGAACGAGCAGCATCCAACAATGCAGCCTCGACCTCAGAACGAAGCAGGAACCCCGCGCCTATGAGTTGTCCCAACGCATAGCTACTGGCACTCAGCTGGTTATTTCGATTTGAGGTAGCATCGATTAAGATTGCCAGCTCATTGTCGAGTGCTTTTCTGGCATAGATACGCCGCGCTTCAGTTACGGTAACTGGATCACGTTGAGTGGTCGAAGTTGCAAGATTGGGCACTGCAACGTCGATAGACAGCGGTGATAACTGTAACAGGCTGATTTGAAAGAAGGCTCTGTCAAAGCCACTGTGTTTCCACAGGCGATTGATATCGCCTTTTGCACCCAGCTCCGCAGGTAATTGAAATGCACGAAACTCAATACCGCTGCCGTGCAGGAGCTGTGCAACCTTCTGGGCTGACGAAGATCCTGTTGGGTCCAGGTCAGGATAGTAAATGGCCTCTCGGCCACCGAGCTTCGACAGATCTTCAGCCAGCGTTGCAGGCACACTTTCCTCGCCGCCAAACCAGCACAAGGCATTCGGGTACCCCGC
>WNFM01244193.1_pt1 | contig 10110 bp, 5 predicted proteins | sample 5400271 | NCBI WGS metagenome assembly WNFM01 (sample SAMN13153352, study PRJNA577476) | soil metagenome | isolation source: 60 cm saprolite on Douglas fir-dominated hillslope | place: USA:California | collected 2013-09-17
GTCCAATTGAGCCTGGTTTACCAGAGCTCGTCATGAACCGGCGATCGGAGCCACAAATCAACACGCCTCGTCGGTCTGAGGCAAAGCCTCGCTAGATCTAGATCGAAACCTGCCGCCCGATCTCAACGACCTGATCGCTGGGCAGGCTGAAGAAGTCGCTGACATGCACGGCGTTGCGCTCCATGACGGCGAAGATCCGCTCCTGCCAGGCCGGCAAGCCCATGCCGTCTTCGCGGCTAACGACCGTCTCATGGCCGACGTAGTAGGTGACGTCGTCGAGGTTAACCGTGCATCCCAGCGATCTGCTGGTGGTCAGCAATTCCGGAATATGCGGCCGCTCCATGAAGCCGAAATGCGCATCCGCGCGCCAGAAATTCGGCGCGAGTTCCTGAAGTGTGATGCGGTTGCCGGGCGCGACCCACGGCACCGACTGGATCTCTACGCGCAGCACGAACAGATGCTCGTGCAAGGCGCGATTATGCTTGACATGCCATACCATCACCGGCGGTGTATCCCGCTCGGTCCGGGTCAGGAACACGGCGGTGCCGGGCACCCGCGGGATTTTCTTGGCGGCAATCCCGACCATGAATTGCGGGACCGGGATCAATGCTTCGTGCATCCGCGCCGAAACCGCAGCGGCGCCGCGATGCCAGATCCACATGATGCTGTAGACGCAGACGGCCAGAATCACCGGGACATAGCCGCCCTCCCCGATCTTGGTGAGATTCGCAGTGAAGAACGCGGTGTCGACGATGAGAAAGGAACCAGCGACGGAGCCGGCAGCCCATACGCTCCAGCCCCAAATCTCGCGCATCGCGATAAAAAGCAGCGCGGACGTCATCAGCATCGTCAGCGAAACGGCGATGCCGTAAGCAGATGCCAGATTATCCGATTTACGAAATCCGATCGTCAATCCAACGGTGACGATCATCAATAGCCAGTTGACGACGCCAACATAGATCTGCCCGTAACCTTCCGAAGAAGTTTGCTTGATCCGCAGCCTTGGCAACCAGCCAAGCTGGATCGCCTGCCGCGTCATCGAGAAAGCCCCGGTGATGATCGACTGGCTCGCAATGATCGTCGCTACCGTCGCCAGCACGATCAGCGGCAGCAGCAGGACGCCGGGACAGAGCCGAAAGAAAATATTGCCGTCAGTCGGTGCACCGCTTGGAAAGACCACCGCGAACCAGGCGAGCTTGATCGGTCCCCTGCCGAAATGCCCCATATCGGCGTATAGGGCCTCGGCGCCGGTGACGCAGAGAAACACCGCGCCCAGCACCCAAAAGCCGTTGGCGCCATGTGAAAACAAATACGACAGGCCGTAGAGCGGATTGAGTGCGGCGAAGACCGACGGATGCTGCAAGATACCCCAAAGCCCCATCAGCGCCATGACAGCGAACCAGGCCAGCATCACGGGGCCAAAGAAGCGACCGATAGTTGCCGTTCCCTGTGTCTGGATCGCAAACAGCGCGATCAGGATCGCGACGGCGGTCGGAACAACATAGGGCTGCAGCGCAGGCGTAGCCATGTTGAGCCCCTCCAGCGCCGACAGCACCGAAATCGCCGGCGTGATCGCGCCGTCACCGTAGATCAGCGCCGCGCCGAACAGGCCAACCGCTACGATGGTCGGCCGTTGCTGCTTCTTCACTCCCAGCAATGCCATCAAGGCCAGAATGCCGCCCTCGCCGTCATTGTCGACGCGCATGGCGAACGAGACGTATTTTACGGTGGTGACGATGAAGAGGGTCCACAGCACCAGCGAGAGCGCGCCCAAAATAGTGCCGGCGTCGGATGCGGCTTCGGCGGTGCCGAGTATCGTCTTGAAGGTGTAGAGCGGGCTGGTCCCGATGTCGCCGAACACGATTCCAAGCGCCGTCAGGCCCAAAATCGGCAGCTTGCCCTGCGGCGCTTGGCGGCCGGCTTCGTCGGCATCAGGTGTTGGAGTTTCGCTCAACTTACCGTCCAATGCAGAAGCTGATCGTTGATCTGCAGGCTCTTTCGCTCAATCATAAGACCTCAGTCAACAGACAAAAAGGCCAATGACAACGGTGATCGCCCTTCTTACGAATTATCGGCTTGCATTGCGACATCCAAACGACCGGGCTCTAATCCGCTGCCAACCCGAACCCCTTCGCTTGCCCGTCAGCTGTGGCAACCAGTTGCTTCGGCACCAGCAGCAGGGTCGGAAGGATCAGCGAATAGACGATCGTGATCGCGATCACGCAAACGGAAAAGCCGCCATAGTGATCGTAAAGATGGGTGCCAAGCACGTCGCCAAACCGCGAGACGGCGAAGTAAAGGCTGCCGGCCATCATGAAAATCGTCCCCTGCAACCCCGGAGGCGAGGATCGAATGATCAGATCGAGATAGGCGCCGGTGGCAACGCCGCCCATCAGCCCGATGGGTACCGCGGCGATCAAAGCTTCCGTCACCGAATGAGTGAAGAGCAAGGGCACCATTTGCGGAACTGCAGCGACCGTCCCCCACAATAGCAGTGTTTTCAGGGGATATTTGCGGCAGAGAAATCCGAACACGACGAAAGTCGGAATAAAGGAAGCGGCGAAGATGGCATTCCACTGGCCCCATTGGGCATCCGTGGCATGCAGGGTGTTCTGAAGGTGATACTGTAGCGGCGTGGCCGAGCCTGGCGCGAAGTTCCACAATAGCCAGATCAGCATGGCCGGATAGATCGGCCAGTACTGCACCAGCCGCTTGAGATCCTTGACCGGATGACTGCCGGTTTTGTTTTGGACGCTGATGTGGTCGAATACTGCCGCAGGCTTCCACAGTCCGTAAAGGGTCACTGCGATCATGATCGCAGCGCCAACAAGAAACAGAGTACGGACTGCCTGATCGGGACTCTGTTGTTCAAGCATGCCGCTGAGCGCGCCACCGATCAACAAGGCTGCAACCGTGGGGATCGACAGGAAGACGTTCCACACCGCGCTGATCTGACCGGTCATCGCGTTTTGCTGGCCGATCACCGAAGTCAGTCCGTTCTGCGCGCTTGCGACAAAGAGGAACGACGTCGTCAACACAACGACCGCGACAAGAAGCGTTACGTAGGTCATCGGCGTGAAAGCAAAGGCGACATAAAGAACAGCGGTGACACCGCCAAACAACAGCATGAACCCGCGATCCTTCATTCCAAATGGGTTCCAAATATCGCGGACAAATCCGAAAACAAAAGAAAGATAGAGCGGGATTGCGGCCACGAGCCGGAAATCGGCGACCTCGTGCGCTTTCAACTGCAATCTGTTCTTGAGAAAAAAGCTGATGGGAATATCGAACAAACCTCCTGACGGGCCGCCGAAAGCCGTGAGGACAATCAAGATACCCAGATAGAGAAAGATGATCTGCCGCACCAAGGGCGACAAGCTGGTGGGAGCGATGGGAGCAGTAGCCGCTGCTGTAGCTGCGGCACGGTCAATCGTCATTACACCCAATCTGTCCTTAGAGCATGATCCGGAAAAGTGGAATCCGGTTTTCCGAAAAGATCATGCTCAAACAAAAAGATAACGCTAGATGCCTGATTCAACTCAGTTGAAACAGGCTCTAGGGAACGGCAATGAAGCATCGTACCGGCCCAAGGAGCAAATTGATAGCTTGGACGCATCTTTATGTATCCGCCCCTAAACCAATCCCAATTCCGCCGGATGAACGCCGGCAAAAATCCGCTGCACGCTTGCGGCTTCCAGCCCGAACATGCGCTGGAACAGGCCTGCGAACATCGACCGGTAGTCGGTCAGAACCGGATAGTCGCGGTTTTGAAACAGGCCTGCCTGCTCGACCTTGACCTGTTCGCCGAGGATGCGGCCGCCATTGATGCCGCCTCCCATCACCCAATAGACGCTGCCGTGGCCGTGATCGGTGCCGCGGTCGCCATTCTCGCGGAAGGTGCGGCCGAACTCGGAGATGACGACGACAACGGTATCTTTCCATCCTGCCGGTCCGATCTCCTCGGAGAAGCCCGCAAGCGCATGGCCGAGTTCACCGAGACGATCGGCGAGATAACCGGTGGCCGCGCCTTGATTGACATGGGTATCCCAGCCGCCGACATCGACAAAGCCCAGGTTGAACTGTTCGCGCATCAGCCGTCCAATGCGCCGCGCCGACAGCTCAAAGCCGCGCGGCGAAACCGCGCCACGGTTGGCCGCGTTCATTTCCTCAGATACCGATTTGTAGACATCGTCGCGAACCCGAAACCCTTCCGAAACCGAGGAAGCAAGCTCGCTCTGCCCATACATTTTCTTGATCAACGCGGCCTGGCGATCGTCGACGCCCGGCTTGCCTACGCTGTTGATCCCGATATTCGGAATCTGCGACTTGCCGCGGAAGATCAGCGGGAGCTGCTCGGTAAAGGAGATCGGTCTTACCCGCGTGAGCTCGGCAGCGAGCCGGCTCATGAAGCCGGAACGATAGTCGCGGGAACCGGCGACCGCCTGACCGAGCTCAATGGTGTCCTGGGTTTCGAAATGGCTCCGGGTCAGGTCATCGCCGGTGCCGGCAAAGGGAATGAAGGCGACTTCACGCTTTCCCCAAAGCGGGTAGATGCTGTCCCGCAACGCCGGATGCAGTCCCCAATCTGCGGTGAGCGATAGCGCCGAGTTTGGATTGCCAACGTCGGGCTTGGCAATGCCGAGGGTCGGCCGCGAGGTGCGATAGAAGTCGCTCGATATCGGCACCACAACATTGGCGGCATCGTAAGCGCCGCGCAGAAACACCACCAGCAACCGCGCATCGGTAGCGGGTGCCGCCCAAACGCGACCAGCCACCGTGAGGGGAGCCATTGCAGCGAAGGCTTTGAGCAGATCACGGCGATTCATGGTGCGATCCTTGGAGAGGGTTGTTAGCGCATGAACTCGGGCGACGATAAAAACAACGTATTCCAGTCCTGCGGGGAGACCGCCTGATCGAGCGCGGCAAGTGTCGGCGGACCCAGCGTCTGCCGCAATCCATTGAAATAGAGCGAGTTCGCGATCAGCGGGAACGCCGGCTGATCGACCGCGTTCGGCATATCCGGCTTGAACAGGCCGGACGAACCTGATCCGATTTGCCGCGCAATCTCGAAGCGCAGCATCATCTGCCCCGGCCCGTTCCAGGCCGCCGAAATCATGGAATAGCCGTCTGGCGTATCGTGATTGAACAATCCTTCGCTGAGACGATTGAGCCAGCTCTGGATCGGCACCGTATTCAGGATCACCTTGTCGTCGTAGGCCAGGCGAACCGCCGACAGCACGTATTGCACGGGATCCTTGAACTTCATGCCCGGCTTCAAGGAAGCGGTAAATTCCGGCGCATGAACCATCGTCGAAAGCACCGCGGCGATATCGCCATCGCTTGCCTTGAAGGTTTGCGCCATCTTCTGCACCAGCGAATCCGGTGGATTGTCCGACACAAAGTAGGTCGCGATTTGCTTGGAGATATGGGTCGCGGTCGCCGGGTTATGGACCAGGAGATCGATCGCTTCGTCCACCTCGGCGAGTCCCCGCCCCTTGATCAAATGGCCCAAGAACGTCTTGTCACCATAGTCATGCCGGGCAGGATTGAATTCGAAGGCGCCCTCGCGCACGAGCTGCGGCCGCAACTCCGGTTTCAGTTGCGGATCCTCCGGCTTCAGGTCAATTCCAAGGCCCGTCAAAATACGAGCCAAAGCTTCGACATCGGATTGCGCGTAGCCCGAGCCGACACCCATGGTGTGCAGTTCCATGATCTCGCGGGCGTAGTTCTCGTTGAGATGCCCGACGGCATTATCCGAATTGTCGAGATAACGCAGCATCGTCGGATGATGCAGGGTGGCGACCAGGAGATTGCGGAATTTGCCGAGCGCATTGGGCCTGATTGCCCGGTCCTCATAGTCGCCCACCAGGACGCGAATGTTGGCCTTGTATTGATGCACGTTGAAATGGTTGAACCAGAACCACGTCATGCGTTCGCGCAGCTGGTCCGGCGCGTAGAGCGCGCGCAAGATGCTGCGTGCCGCCGCCTGTTTGGCCCGATCGTTCATGGCCTGCTGAAAGACCTGCTGCGCGGCCCTTCTCTGGTCGGGATCGGCGACCTGGTTGGCGGACTTGGCCTGCTGGTCGAACGAGACCGCGATGTCGAACGGAAACTTGTGGACGTCAGGCATCGCCTCGATCTGGGTTCGGGCGGCGTCGGGCAACGCAGTGACGGCGGCCGGATGCAATTGCTCCTGCAGCCAGCGCTCGGAGCCGACCGCCTGCAAATGCGCGGCACTGGACGAAGTAATTCCCCAGGTAAGCCGATCCAGCAGCACCAAGTCGCCGGGGGTCAATTCACCCGCACGCGCGGCAACCGCGCCCGGAATTTCGGCGATCAGAAAGAGCCCCGCGCAGGCCAGCAACATAGCCGACCGGCGGCGACGAGATTTCTTCGGGGCTCCTTGCTCAATCATCGATAGTGCCAATTTTCCAAAGATTGCAGACTGGAATCTGAATTGGTCACCGCCGGCTCTGCCACGCACACCGGGTCCGAACGCAGCCCGTCGGGGTATCACGATCCCTGCCCGTCAATCTGACCGAGCGCGCATGAATATGTTCTGAACGAACGCCCATAATAAAAGCCTATCATGATGACGACAATGTTTCTGAGGCCGCGGACCCCACGAAAGCCGGGCCGAAAAGACCGTCGGGAAAAGGGCCGGTACGCCATCGCCGGGAGCCGGGCCGACGATTCAGCAGCAGCTGCCTTCACTCTCTTGTGAGCGAGACCGACGCTACGCACGCATTGCCGCGCAGGCGCGACCTGGCCAATTTAGGGAAGGAGCTGGCTCTCGACGTAGGGGCCGGCGGCTACTCGCTTGCCAATTCCACTTGGGCCCGGTGCGAGGTCACCCCGCCTGAAATCTGCGATGCAATCAAAAATGCCGCAACAACGGCCGGCAGGCTTATCAGCCTTAAGAATTGGTCTACTGAAAGCATCTCTTTCGTCCCCCAAGGTAACTTCAAAGGCCCGGCGCAAACGCTCACCGCAAGGGGGCGCTCAACCCACCCCTTGCGCGGTCTGCTGGTCGCTTGTCAGAAGCTGATCGGCTAAGGCTGCTGTGGAAATCGTGAGCAGCGCCCGAATCAAAATCGCAGCCAACGTTTTCATTTCGCAATCGTCGTTTTCGATTGTGGCCAAAAAAAGCGTCAGAGCTTGGCGCCTTTTCTGGACCGAGGCGGGAAACAACCGTGGCGAGTACACACCGGCTGTAGCAGGAAGGCAAAGATAACGGCAGCGGGCTGCATCGCAGCCTCGCGAGATAGCCGGCTGTTTCAGCTCGAGATCGTCGACGGCAATTTACGCCGCCGCGACCAGCCCACGCGGATGTAGGACATATTCCTTGAGGACTGTGTCGGTCGCGTCGACTTCAACCAGCGACACGTCATAGCTCCAGAGATCGGCGAGGTGCTGCAGCACGCGCCTAGCATCCGTTTCGTTCAATTGGGCGCCTTTGATGACGGCATGACGCAACATCAAGCGCCGATCCCCGGCAAGATCGACGTCGACCACTTCGATGTTGGGATCGATGAAGCCGACGTCATACTGCCGCGACAATTCACGACGAACACGACGATATCCGCGCTCATCGTGGATCGCGTCGACCCTGATGCCGGCGCTTTCCGCCGGATCGTCGTGGAGGTGAAACATTCGCAAATGCCGCATCAGCCGCGGGCTGAGGAACTGGCTGATAAAGCTTTCATCGCGATAATTGGCCCAAACATCGCGCAATACCGCCATCGCGTCACCGGTTCCGGCGATATCAGGAAACCATTCACGATCCTCGTCATCGGGATCGGTGACGATGCGCTCGATGTCCTGCATCATCGCGAAGCCGAGCGCATAGGGATTAAAGCCTGAAAAGCGCTGATCGTCGAAATCAGGCTGAAACACCACATTGGTGTGCGACTGCAGGAATTCGAGGAAATTGCCGTCCGAAATCCGCCCCTGTTCGTGCAGGCGGGTCATGATGCGGTAATGCACGTAAGTCGCAGTGCCTTCGTTCATGACTTTGGTCTGGGTCTGCGGATAAAAGTACTGCGCGATATGCCGCACGATCCGGAGCAGCTCGCGCTGCCAGGCCTGCAGGCGCGGCGCGGTCTTCTCCAGGAAGTACAGCAAATTTTCGTCCGGCATCCCAAGCAGCTTGCGCCGCCGTTCGGTGCTCAGCAATTCCGCGCTCTTGACCGGCCCGGTCGGAACGGTTCGCCACAGATCGTTGAACGCGCTCTCTTCGTGCTGGCGGCGATCTCCGGCGCGCTTTTCTTCGGCCCGAAGATCGAGCTTCTTCTTGCCGGGATAGCGATCGATCCCATGCGACATCAGGGCGTGGGCGGCGTCGAGCGTCTGTTCGACCGCCAGCCGACCATGACGCTCCTCGCACTGCGCGACATAGCTCTTGGCGAAATCCAGATAATCAAGAATTCCCTCAGCGTCCGTCCATTGCTTGAACAGGTAGTTGTTCTTGAAGAAATGGTTGTGGCCGAAGGCGGCGTGGGCGATCACCAGCGCCTGCATGGTCGCGGTGTTTTCCTCCATCAAATAGGAAATACAGGGCGAGCTGTTGATCACGATCTCATAGGCGAGGCCCATAAGGCCCTTGCGGTAGAACGCCTCATGATGGGCGAAGTGCTTGCCGAATGACCAATGCTTGTAGAACAGCGGCATGCCGACGGACGAATATGCGTCCAGCATCTGCTCCGCAGTGATGACCTCGATCTGGTTGGGGTAGACGTCGAGCCCTAGTTCAGATCGCGCAATTTCCCCGCAGGCATCGTGGATGCGCTGCAGCTTCTGGAAATCCCAGTCTGCTCCCTCAAATAGGAGCTCGGCTGTCCCGGTCATGGCGCGGCTTTCTCCTGCTTGCGGCGACGTTGAAACAGGTCGTGAAACACCGGGAAGATTTCGCTGCGGTCGCTGACCTTGCGCATCGATAGCGGCACCCCGTCGGCGCGCAGACGCTGATACAGCGTCCAAAGCGATGAATCCGACATATCAAAAGTGCTGCCTCCGGCCTCGCCGACCTCGAGGTAGGCAAAAAATTGGCTGACCGGCAATATTTTCTCGGTCAGCAGCCGGCTCACGGCATCGCTGTCCGAGGTGGCGTTGTCACCATCGGAGGCCTGAGCAGCGTAGATGTTCCAGTCCGCAGGGCGAAACCGCGACCTGACGATCTCGTGCATCGCCTCCAGCGCGCTGGACACCAGCGTGCCGCCCGACGCCGGCCCGTGGAAGAAAGTATCTTCGTCGACTTCTTCGGCCCGATCGGTATGGCGAATGAAGACGATTTCGACGTGGCGGTAGCGCCGTGTCAAAAACACATAGAGCAGCATGTAGAAGCGCTTGGCGAGATCCTTCATATGCTCTGACATCGAGCCAGACACGTCCATCAGACAAAACATGACAGCCTGGGCTACCTGCTTCGGGGTGGTCTCGAAGCGACGGAAGCGGATGTCGATCGGATCAATGAATGGAATCCGGCGAGCTTTTGCCTGCAATGCCTCGATCTCCGCCAGCAACTCGCTGCGGCGTTCCTCATCGTCGCACTCAGCGAGCTCGGCCTCAAGTTCGGCGATCGTTTCCGGCCGCGGCCGTCGCAACGCGACCCGCCGTGCCAGCGCGAGCCGCACCGTGCGGCTCACCGAAATATTCGCAGGCGAGCCTGAAGTCGCATAGCCGGCCCGGCGAAGCCCTTCGCTTTCCGCTTCGGCCAGCTTTCGCTTGGCGAGATCAGGCAATTCGAGATCGTCGAGGAACAGATCGACAAACTCATCGCGGCTCAGCACGAACCGGAATGCATCTTCGCTGTCGCCCTCACCCGGCGCGGATCCCCTTCCGCGGCCTTCGCCGGAACGCGGAAGTATGTCGCCCTCAATGAACTTCTTGTTTCCGGGAAGCACCATGTCGCGGGTGCCGCCTTCCCGGCGAAAGCGGGGTTCATTCATCCCGTCAAGCGGGATGCTGACCTCGCCACCTTCCAGGACCTCCTTGATGTCGCGGTCCTGGGACGATTTCTTGACGGCGCCCTGAACCAGCGCCTTGGCACGACGCAAGAAACGCTGGCGGTTCTCGAGGCTTTTACTCCCCGGATTCAGGCGCCTGTCAATG
>WNFM01349978.1_pt2 | contig 10110 bp, 10 predicted proteins | sample 5400271 | NCBI WGS metagenome assembly WNFM01 (sample SAMN13153352, study PRJNA577476) | soil metagenome | isolation source: 60 cm saprolite on Douglas fir-dominated hillslope | place: USA:California | collected 2013-09-17
AGGAAGGTCTGTATCCATGCCGCGTCTACGCCAGCAACCCGCCGAAGGGCAGATCCGCCACCGGACGATGGCCGAGTTCGCCCTCGAGCAGCTGCGCGAGGCGATCATCCTCGGCGAGCTGCCCGCCGGGACGCCGCTCCGGCTCGACGAGCTGGCCCGCTCCCTGGGCATGAGCATCTCGCCGATCCGGGAGGCGGTGCGCCAGCTCGAGGCCCTCGGCCTCGCCAAGCACGTGCCCCACCAGGGCGCCAAGGTGCTCGATTTCGACGTCGACGAGCTGCGCGACCTGTTCGAGGTCCGGCTCGCGCTGGAGTCGCTCGCGGTGCGCCGGGCCGCCGAGCGGTTCACCGACGCGGACGCGACGGCCGCCCGGGCGCACCTCGCGCGCTTCGACGAGACGCGCGACGCCGGCGACGTCCGCCAGACGATGCGCGCGCACACGGCCTTCCACTTCACGCTGTATGACGCGTCGGGCTCCCCGTGGCTCGTTGCGTTGATCCGGCCGGCGTGGGTGCGCTCGGAGCGCTTCCGGCCGGCGTTGCTCGCCTCCGCAGGCGACCCGCAGGACACGCACCGCGGACTCGACGAGCAACTGCTCGAGGCGTGCAGCGCGCATCGTCCTGACGAGGCAGCGAAAGCGTTCTACGACCACCTCGAGCTCGCGAGCGTCTTCTTTCAGACGGAGCTCGGCGGGCGTGGCATCTTCGAGCGTTAACGTCTCGATACGTGGGAAACAGATCGAAGCCCGCCAGGTCGCACGGGCCGGAGCTTCCGCGCGACGGAGTCGTGCGGATCTTCCGTGGCAAGGGCGGTCGCGGCGGCAAGACCATGAGCGTTGTTCGCGGACTGCCACGCCGCGAGCTCGACGCCGTCGCAAAGGATCTGAAGAAGCACTGCCCCTCGGGCGGCGCGGTCAAGGACGACGCCGTCGAGATCCAGGGCGACCATCGCGAGAAGATCGCAGCGCGCCTCGAGACGCAGGGCTACGTCGTCAAGCTCGCCGGCGGGTAAAGAGTGTCTGACACCTTTTCGCGCTGCGTCCCGCGCCCGCGCCTCGAACGGGTGTCAGACACCGGTTTCAGCTCTTAGCCAACCACCGATCAGCAGCCGCGAGCCGCCGCTCGAGCTCGTCGATCGTCGCCTCCGACACCTTCCGCACACGCGAGAGGCGATTCAGCTCCGCGTTCACCTGTCCGTGCGTCATGCGCGTGCGGCGGACGAGCTCGCGTGCGACCTTGGCGTTTGCCTCGCGCAGCTCGTGCTTCTCCTCCTTCCGCGTCAGCAACGCCGTGCCCGCTTCCGCTCCGCCGGCGAGGGGCGGCGGCGGCGCGAGCGTCAGCTCGATCTCGTCGTTCGGACCGTCGTCGAGCTCGAGCTCGTCGCCGAAGTCGCCTGACGGATCGGATGCCTCGGTCGCGACAGCCGAGAGAGCGGCGAAGAGCGACATCTGCTCCTCGTCGCCGAGCTCGCGTTCCTGCTCGCCTTCGACGCGAGGCTCGACGTCTGGCTTGCGCAGCGAGTGCCGCCGTTGCTCTGCAACCCCGGCAGCGTGGCGGCGCAGACGCGGGTCGTCGGGGATGAAGAGCCACGCGCGCTGTCTTGGCACGCCGCGCGTCCAGCGGACGAGGCGGCCGACCGCCTGGCGAAAGAAGAGCTCCGTCGAGGTGGTCGTCGCGTAGACGCCGACGCGGAGGCGCGGGATGTCGACGCCCTCGGAGACCATGCGCACGGCGACGAGCCACGGGTCGGAGCCGGCGGCGAACTCGGCGATTCCCGCGGAGGCGAGCGGGTCGTCGGAGGTGACGACGCGCGCCGACGTCTTGAACCGCGTGCGGAGCAGATCGGCGATCCCGCGCGCGTGCTCCTGGTCGGTGGCGATCACGAGCCCGCCTGCGTCGGGCTGCTCGCGGCGGACCTCGGTCAGGCGCGCGTGTGCGCTGCGCAGCACCGACGGCAACCACTCGCCGTCGAGCGAGAGCGCGGTGCGCAGTCGCTGGCTCGTGCGCGAGGAATCGAGGCGGTCGTCGAAGGTCGCGGAGTGGATCGAGCCGTCGGGCGCAGCCCATTCCATCTGGCCGTTCGTCGTCGGGAAGTAGACCGGTCGCACGACGCGCCGGTCGGCAAGCGCGTCGCCGTAGCTGTACTCGAAGTCGGGCACCGCCTCGTCGCCCTCGTAGGAGACGAACGGAATCGCGCGAGTGTCGGAGCGGAACGGCGTCCCCGAGAGCGCGAGCCGGCGGCGCGCGGGCGCGAAGGCCTCCTGGATCGCGGCGCCCCACGCGCGGTCGTCGGCGGCGTGGTGGAGCTCGTCGAAGACGACGAACGCGTCCTGCGAGAGACGGCGCAGCAGTGTCGCGCTGGTCGCGACCTGCTGGTACGAGGTGACGATCCCGTGCATGTCGGAGGGCAGGCGCCCGTCGGCCGCCGACCACGCGGGGTCGAGGTGAAGCGAGAAGGCGGCGGCAGCGCGTGCCCACTGCACCTTCAGGTGCGCGGTCGGAGCGACGACGATCAAGCGAGCGGGATGCCCGGCGAGTTGGTGCCGCGCAGCCGTGAGCGCAAAGGTCGTCTTGCCCGCGCCGGGTGTTGCAACCGCAAGGAAGTCGGGCTGCTCAGCGTCGATGAACTGATCAAGGGCGGCCATCTGCCACGGCCGTAGGCGGACGATTCTGGTCATGTGAAGAGGTGAAACGAACGCCCGCGGCTGCGGGCGCTGCGCCTGGGCGACGCCCCGACGACGATAGCGACAGCGTCAGAGGGCGCCCTCAGTTCGGCAAAACGCGACCACGCGGGTCTGTGCTCAGTCTGCGGACGCCTGGTCGAGTGTGCGCTTCGCGTATTCGTAAACGGGAATGTCGACGAACTCGCCGCTCGCCGTCACGATCGCGCCCACACCTTGGGCGAGCGCCGTTTCGTACTCGTCGATGATCCGCTGCGCTCGCTCCCGCTCCTCGGGGGTCGGCGAAAAGACCTCGTTCAACACGGGCACCTGGCTGGGATGGATGCACGGAGCGCCGCGGAAGCCGAGCCGGCATGCCTCGGCGGCGACCAGGCGGAACTCGTCCAGATCGGCGAAGTCCGTGATGGTCGACGCGAGACCTAACGGCGTGCGCCCGGCGGCGACTGCGGCGAGCACGACTTGATACGCGGCGATTGTCACCGCAAGCCCGTTGTGGGGCACGCCGAGGGAGAACGAGAAATCGCCCGCACCAAGGCCGAGCGCGACCACGCGCGGGTGCGCCCCCGCGATCTCGGCGACGTTCAAGACACCTTTCGGGCTCTCGATGCGCAGGAAGAAGACGGTATGTCCGATGGGAAGCCCCCGGTCGCGCTCAACGGCTTCGACGACCTCGGCGATCGCCCGCACATGCTCTGCGGTGTCGACCTTCGGCAGGACGAGACCACAAACGTCCTCGCAGATCGAGGCTTCGATGTCCTTCACCGCGAGCTCCCACGGTCGGTTGATCCGCACCAGCACGTCCGCGCCCGACTGGCCGACGATCGGCGCCGCAGAGCCGACGAGGCCGCGTGCGCGCTCTTTCTCTGAGGGGGCGACACCGTCCTCGAGCTCGAGCGTGACCGCGTCTGCACCACGCGTGTGCGCCTTCTCGACGAAACGTTCGGAAGTGACCGGCACGTAGAGCAGTGAGCGCCACCGCGGCTTCACCAGCGGATCGGTCTGTGCCATCAGATCACTCCTTGCTCGGCCAGCTCCGCGATCTGCTCTGCGCTGAACCCGATCGCGCCGTACACGTCGTCGTTGTCCTGGCCGACTCCCGGAGCAGCCCGGCGGATCGCGGCCGGCGTCTTCGACAGCCGGGGCACCGGATGCGGCATTACGACTGTCTCTCCGTCGTCCTCGATCATCTGCACGACCGAGTTCCTCGCCTTGAAGTGATCGTCGTCGAGGATGTCGACGATGTCGTAGACCGGGCCAATCGTCACGCGGTGCTCCTCGGCAAAGGCCATGAGCTCAGCGCGTGTTCTCTTGGCGAACTCTTCGGCCAGAAGCTCGTTGAGCTCTTGCCGGTGCTCGAGGCGACCTTGCGGCGTAGCAAAGCGCTCGTCCTCCAGCACGTCCTGCCGACCGATGCCGACGAAGAAGCGCGCGGCGATCTCCGGCGTCGCCGCGGAGATCACAATCCATTCGCCGTCGCTCGTTTCGAACGCGCCCCTGACGGAAGAGACCTTCGTTCCCTCTCCGCGAAATCGGCGTGCACCGGTCGCTGCGTACATCGTCGAGTCCGGCCCCATGATCGAGAACAGCGGTTCGAACAACGAGACGTCGACGACCTGCCCCGAGCCGCCGTTCGCGCGCACGTTGTAGAGCGCCGCGATCGCGGCGGAGGCCGCATAGGTGCCGGCGACGGTGTCCGCGAGTGACAGCGGCGGCGGCAATGGCGAACTGCCGTCATACCCGTTCAGATTTGTGAAGCCCGAGAACGCTTCGGCCAGCGTCCCAAACCCCGGACGATGAGCTCTTGGCCCGGTCTGACCCCAGCCGGAGACACGCACGACGACGAGCTTCGGATGGCGCGTCAGGAGCTCGTCCATCGAGCCGACGATCTCCTCGAGCACTCCCGGCGTGAAGTTCTCCGTCAGCGCATCCGCACGCGCGAGCAGCTGATGACAGAGCTCGCGCCCACGCTCCGATCGCAGATCGAGTGTGATGCTCCGCTTGTTGCGGCCGTACGCCCGCCAGTACGCGTCGAATCCGTCGACCGTTATGTGCCTCAGGCCATCGCCCTTGCCGGGCTGCTCGACCTTGATCACGTCTGCTCCGAGGTCGCCGAGGACCAAGCCGAGCTGACCGCCCGAGACGTGCCGTGTGAGATCGAGCACGGTGACGCCGGCCAGAGGCCCGACAGCGTCCGGCTGGTACGCAAGGCGTGGGAGCGAGAGCTCCGCTGGTGACTCCGGCTCGGAGCGAGTTGCTGTCATACGGAAACGACCTCCGGTGCGGTTGTGGGGGAGATCGCCTGCTCGACGATCGGACAGGCGTCGGGAGGAATGTGAATGCGAACCGTCTCGCTCGTGACGGCGGATGGCGAGGACACGCTGATCCCGAGCTTGTCGACCATCAGCTCGTACTGGTAGTGGTCACCGAGGAACGACGCGGTGCGGATCTGCGCCGAATACGTGTTGTGCGGGTCCGCGTCTCGATCGGTGGCCCATGTGACCGATTCGGGTCGGACTGCGACGGTGATCACGGAGCCCATCGGGAGCTCGCCGGTGTCGATGTCGAGCAACGCGTTCGACTCGCCGAGCCTCAGCGTCGAGCTCGAGTGGTCGCTGTGCACGACGGTGCCCGAGAGGAAGTTGCACTGGCCCACGAATTCCGCGACGAACCGATCGTTCGGGCGCCGGTAGACGTTTTCGGGGGTGTCGGTCTGCAGAACACGGCCCTCACGCATCACGAGCACCCGGTCGCTCATAGCGAGCGCCTCGTCCTGGTCATGGGTCACGAAGATCGTCGTCAACGCAAGCTCGAGCTGAAGATCCTTGAGCCACCGTCGGGCCCGCTCCCGCAACTTGGCATCGAGATTCGAAAACGGCTCGTCCAGCAACAGGACCGACGGCGAGTAGACGAGCGACCGCGCCAGCGCGACCCGCTGCTGCTGGCCGCCCGAGAGCTCATGAGGATACCGGCCCGCGTACTGACGCATCTCAACGAGCTCGAGTACGCTCGTCACGCGCTCCTTCAACTCGGCTCTCTTGAGACGCCGCACCTTCAGCGGGAAGGCGACGTTCTGAAAAACCGTCATGTGCGGCCAGACCGCATAGGACTGGAACACAATCCCGAGGTTCCGAGCCTCCGCGGGCAGCGACACGCCGCGCTTGTGGTCATAAAACGTTCGGTCACCGCAGGCGATGACGCCGGCATCCGGCTGCTGGAAACCGGCGATCGACATCAGCGTCGTCGACTTGCCGCAGCCGCTTGGACCAAGGAGTGTGAAGAACTCGCCTTCGCGCACGCTGAAGTCGACGCAGTCGAGCGCACGCGTCTCGCCGAACGACTTCGCCAGCCCTGTGACTCGGATTTCAGGCATCGCCACCTCTCAGGCTCGCCCGCAGGAACCGTGCAGCCACGAGGACGACAGCAATCGTCGCGACCAGCTGCACCATCGCCAACGCAGAGACGGGACCGATCGTCCCTTGCTCGAAGAGCTGCAGCATCGTGACTCCGATCACCTCGTTGCCAGGCTTGACCACGCCGCGAAGATCGCGGGCCACATCAGCGCGAGCACGATGCGAAACGACGTGCGTCCCCAGCTCGCACCCGCTGCGCGAGCGGCCTCGTCCAGCGACCTACTGATCCGCCCCATTGCCGGATAGAGCACGAGGTACGCAAGCGTGAAGCTGTGCACGCTGAACGCGAACAAGATCCCCCAGTAGCTCGACAGCAACAAGTGGCCCGGAGGGTCGAAGAGCAAGAACGCCCAGAAGAACCCCATGCCGAGGACGATCCCGGGAATCGCACGGGGATAGAGAACGGCAAATTGGAGCGACGGTCGCAACTTGAATCGCGAGCGATGCGCGACGAGCGTCACGAGGGAGATCAGCGCAGTTGTCAGCGCTCCGCCGATCAAGGCGATCGTGACGCTGTTCTTGATCGAGTGGCTGAACACCGGTGAGCGCAGCGCCTGATAGTTCCCGGCTGTCAGGAAGTGCCACGGCGCAGCGAGCGGCGTGAGGATCGCGACGCCTGACATCACTGCAAGCCCGAGCGGCGGCAGGAGAGCGGTCAAGAGCAGGTAGAGGACGATCGCCAGCGCGAAGACGTAACGGACGCGACCGAGGCGCAAGGGATGATGTGCGCCGGTTCGCGCCGACACCGCGACAAATCGCGACTCCGAGCCGAGCAGGCGATTCCGGACGATCAGCAACGCCGATGCGAAGAGGAGCAACACGATTGCTCCCGCGCTCACCACACCCGGATCCGGAGAGGTTGCATCCGTCCAGGTCGAGTAGAGGTAGCTCGAGACAAAGTTGGTGTTGTGCGATGTCCCGAGCAGCAACGGGATGCCGAGCGTCTCGGCCGCCAGGGTGAACACCAGCATTGCTGCGTTCAACGCGGCCGGTCGCAGCATCGGCAGGGTGACACCGGCGAGCACGCGGTACGGCCCGGCGCCGGCGCTTCGGGCTGCATCCTCGAGCGATGCATCGGTGCGTGCCAGCGACGCCTGGCAGATCAGGTACACGATCGGCAAGGAGCCCGTGCCGCCGATGATCGCCATGCCCGGGATCGAGGTCAGGTCAACGGCATTGATGTGGAGATGCGTCGACAGCAGGGTCGCGAGATAGCCCCCCGGGCCCCAAATGACGATCCAGCCGAGGAGCACCCCGAGCGGCGGCAGGGCGATCGGGGCGAGCGTCAGCCACCCGAGAACTCTGCGCCCGGGCATGTTGGTCCGTGCGCAGAGCACCGCGATCGCCGCGCCACCGACGACGGCGATCAACGTCGTCAGGGATGCGAACGCGAGCGTGTTCTTGACTGCCTGCCAAAACGCCGGATCGGAGAACAGCTGCCGGTAAGGCGCGATGGTGAAGACACCGCCGTGCTCGTAGAGCGGGCGGTCTCTCAGTGAGGCGTACAGCAGTGGCAGGAGCGGGCCGATGACACACACGACCGTGATCAGCCAAACCGCAGATTGCGCGATGCCTTCAGGAACTCTCGCCTTCCGGGGATTGCCGATCGCGTAGGTCGTCGTCGTCATCAGCCCGCTCTGCGCATCGTTAGTGGTAGTACCCGTGCCAGGTCGACACGAACGCAGGCTTCGCGTTCACGAACCTCTGGGTGAAGGGCACGAAGTACACGTGGCTCTTTCCAACCGCTCCGTAGAGCGCCTGCAACGTGTTGTCGCAGCCCTGCGCCGCGAAGTTGTTCATGTAGGACGTGAACCCTCCGTCGCACAGCGCCTGCTGGCCTGCCTTGCTGAACACAAAGTCCAGGAACAGTTTGGCCGAGTTTGGACTGTGCGTCCCGGCGGTGATCGCGAGCCCGCGCGGGATGAGCGGCGTCGTGTCGTGCTCGTACGTCCACCCGACAACCGCGCCGATCTGCGGCGTGTTGCGAATGTTGCCGCGGACGAGCCCGGACGTGAGATAGGAGACGCTCGCCCCGCCTTGCGCGACCGTCTGCAACATCGTCGCCGCGCTCTCGGTCACCTTGGTGTGCGGTGCGAGCGCCTGCAGGTTCGACCAGCCGCGCCCTTGCACGTACCCCCAGTACGCGCCGTAGCCGAAACCGTTCTCGACGATGTAGGCGATCGACTTGTACGTGTTTGGATCCGCGGCCGTCTTCTTGGCGAGGTCGTCAATCCCGGTCGGTACCTGCGAGGGATCTTTGAGGACCAGCTTGTTGTAGATCGTGATCGCCGGGTCCGGAGACATCACGTAGATGCCCTTGTACTGCTTCGCAAATGCCGGGTATGACGACAGGCCGAAGGGCGTGAAGTCGAGCGCCAGCTTCGTGCGGCTTGCGTAGACCCAGAGGTTCGGCGCACTTGCAACGATCAGATCCGCCGTGCGGACTCCCGAAGCGTGCTCGGCGGTGTACTTCGAGAACGCAGCCGCGTCGCCTTCGTCGTACGGCGTCACCTTGATCCACGGATAGAGCTTGTTGAAGGCCGCGAGCACCGGCCCCCAGAGCGCGGCGGGCGGGTTGCCGTAGATGATCAGGCCGTCCTCTTTCTTCGACGCCTTGACCAGCATCGCGACGGACGGCCCGGACGGCACGATCGAGATCGGCGTCGGCTTTGGCTTGCTCTTGGCCAACGCTGTCGCACTCGCGGCCGCGGCGATCGTGACTGCCGCGATCAACGACGCGATCACCAACCAGCGTGCAAAACCTTTCCTTGGGGAGTGCGGAACCACGATTCGATCCTCCTCCGAGATTGGGGAAACTGCAGGGATTACTGGTCGTGCACCAAATTTGCTATAGCAAACTCCTCCCTGGTTCGCGGTCGCTCGGCGTTCAAGGGCTCTCTAAGCGCCCGCGGAGACGGCGATGAACGCTTCGGTGACGGACAGGATGTGCCGCCGCATCAGCTCTTCGGCCAACTCTCCATCGCGCTTCTTGAGCGCCTCGAGGACGAGGCGATGTTCCTCGTGCCGCTTCGCCTTCGTCACGCTGCCGGCCGGATCCGCATACGTGATCGCGTTGAGCCGGAAGTCCCAGTCGAAGGCAGTTGCCGTCGCGATCATTCCCTCGAGCAACGGGTTGTGTGCCGCCCGGTCGACGAGCGCGTGGAAGCGACGCGTTCGGCGCAGCACCTGCTCGCGCCGAACGTTCTCTCCCTGCTTCGCAACAAGATTCTCCGCCTCGGCAACCACCGCCTCCATCTCCTGGAGCTCGGCATCCGTCGCTGCCTCGGCAGCCAGTCGCGCCGCAACTCCGCGCAGGGCGGCCTCGATGATTGCCAGCTCGTAGAGCTCGTGCTGCGTCGGCTTCGCCACCTCGATCCCCCGCGTCGAGGGCCTGCTGATCAGCCGCTCGTGCTCCAGTCGCTGCAGCGCCTCGCGGACCGGCCGAGGCGGCGAGCCAATGCGCGCTCCGTCGTCCGTTCGCCGGCGGCGAGATCCCCGCTCGTGATCGCTTCCCTGATCGCCCGGTACGCCTGATCTCCAAGCGTCGGCCCCGTCGTCAGCTTGCGGGAACTCGGCTGCTTCGCCGTCAATCGAGACTCCTGGCTTCGTCGCGAGGATGAGTTTCGCTATTTGCTGTAGCGAAGTGCGCATACTGTCACCCGACCCCCGCGGTTGTCAAGACGGCAGCGTGCTCCTCGATCTCGACGTGCGGCAGGCGCCGGTCGAGCCACCGCGGCAGGAACCAGTTGCCGCGGCCGAGGGTGTGCATGATCGCCGGCACGAGCACCGTGCGAACGATCAGGGCGTCGACGAAGATCGCCGTCGCCATGCCGAGGCCGATCATCTTGATCGTGCGATCGGTGCTCAGGGTGAACGCCGCGAAGACGACGATCATGATCGTCGCGAGCGCGGTGATCGTCCGGCCGGTGACGGCCTGGCCCTGATCGACGGCACGACCGTTGTCGCGCGTCTTGAGCCATTCCTCCTGGATCCGGCTGACGAGAAACACCTCGTAGTCCA
>WNFM01036283.1_pt2 | contig 10107 bp, 9 predicted proteins | sample 5400271 | NCBI WGS metagenome assembly WNFM01 (sample SAMN13153352, study PRJNA577476) | soil metagenome | isolation source: 60 cm saprolite on Douglas fir-dominated hillslope | place: USA:California | collected 2013-09-17
CCCCGCGATCCTCGCAACTCCATCGCTTGCGAGTCTAGGGGTCGCACTGCGCGCAGCAGCAAAGGAAGACCCAATACGAGAGGCGCCGCGAGCCGCACGACAAGCCCCCAGGGCTCGAATCCGACTTCCCAGATTGCCCACGCAAGCGTTCCTGCCAGCATCGCACTGTAGAGCCACACACCGCGCCGGTCCCTGCGCCAGATCAGAATCCCACTCGATCCCAGCAGCACACCTGCGATGAAATAGTAGAACGATCCGCCATACGCCACCAGCGTCACGCCACCGGCGAGCATCGCCGCACCCACAAGCACCAGCAGTACGGCATAGCAGCGCCGCGACCACTGGCTCAGGGCACCTTCATTGATATCGATCTTGCTATAATTCACAAAGTTTCTCTCTTCAGTAGTCGCAAGGCTTTACGGTCGCAGCAGCACCTTGATCGCTCGGCGCTCGTCCATCGCGCGATAGCCTTCCGCCACTTGATCCAGGGGAAGCGTCAAATCGAAGACCTTACCGGGGTTTATCTTCTTAGCCCAAACCAAGTCGATGAGGTTTGGCAGGAAGCGACGCACCGGGGCGGGACCGCCATGGAGATGGACATGCGCGAAGAACAGTTCTTCGCCTTTGAGTTCCACCCCATGTGGAACGCCGACATAGCCGACGGAACCTCCTCGACGCGCCGAATGAATCGCCTGCTGCATCGACTCCGTCGTCCCGACGCACTCAAGTTCCGAATCAGCGCCGATTCCGTGGGTCAACTCCTTTACATGGGCGACACCCTCGTCTCCGCGCTCGACGACGATGTCGGTCGCGCCGAACTCGCGGGCAAGCTTCTGTCTCGATTCGTGACGGCTCATGGCGATGATCCGTTCAGCGCCCATTTGCTTGGCGGAGAGCACAGCGAGTTGGCCGACCGCACCATCGCCCACGACCAACACTGTCGCTCCCGGTTTCACGTTGGCCGCGTCGGCGGCGAACCATCCGGTCCCCATGACATCGGAGATAGCCACGAGGCTCGGAATCAATTCTTCCGAGGGAACACCGGGGGTTGCCACCAGCGTGCCGTCGGCGAGCGGGATGCGCACGAGCGGCGCTTGTGCGGTACTGACGAATTCGGCGTGCTGGCAGGACGACTGATAGCCTACCTGACAGTTGGGACAGGTGTTGTCGGACGCGAAGAACGATCCGATCACGAACTGGCCGGGATTCACGGTGGTAACGGCACTTCCGACCTCTTCGACGACGCCACAATATTCGTGGCCCATTGGTGTCGGCTGAAGAAACGGGCTGATGCCCCGATAAGGCCAGAGGTCCGACCCGCACACGCAGGTCGCTGAGATCCTCACGATTGCGTCAGTCGGCTTAGTGATCGTCGGGGAGTCGCGTTCCTCAAAACGCACATCACCCTTACCGTATAGAACTGCTCCTCGCACGATGAATCCCCTTAAGTCTTAGATGGTCTTGTCCCGAGCCGCGGTGCGCTCCATGGCCCGAATCGCGCTAGTTCGGCCGACTCTCCAAGACGCCCTTAACGACGGGCACCGCCGACATGGCATTTGGCCAGCCTGCATAGAAAGCAAGATGTGTGAGAAGCTCGGAGGCCTGTATCTTCGTCAGCCCGTTATCCATTGCCCGATTCAGATGAAACGGAACCTGTGCGACCTGACCGGCGGAGATCAGCGCGCTGACAGTAACGAGGCTTCTATCTCGGGGCGCGAGATTCGGCCGCAACCACAGATCCTGGAATAAGAGACTGGTCGTGTATTGCACGAGCCCGGGGGAAACCGGGCTGACGTCTTGCGCCACGCGCGCCGCGCGCGTCTGCTCGGTCGACTGATCTATCGGTAGCAGCGTCGGCGAGACTGGGGGAAGCTGGTCCTCTCGGATGCCGCGTTGGGCGAAGATGTCCTTTGCAATCATCACGGCGGACATGGCATTGGGCCAGCCCGAATAGAAGGCGAGATGAAAAATGATCTCAGAGATCTCACTGGGTTTGACGCCGTTGTCGAGCGCCAAGTTGAAGTGGTACGGCATCTCGATGGTCTGGTTGCGTGCAATGAGAGCAGCCAGAGTGACGATGCTGCGATCACGAGGCGATAGATTAGGACGCTTCCATACCTCTCCCAGGAGTTTGGCCTGGGTATAGGAATCTAGCGCAGGAGACACGCTTCGAACATCATTCTCTGAGGGCATTGGGGCTCCGGAAATCTGTTTCGATGAGGTGTGTGCGGCGACCGCTACGGTCGGGAGGCCTGGAGCGAGCGGAAGACTCAGGGCGAGAAGTACGCGTGATCCAAAGGAACGCGTGAGCAGTCGATACCGAGAAAGACGGCCATTGATGTTCGCGAGCATTACGGTTGCCTCGACGCACCGGAGGAATATTGTTGATCGCTCACCGGTTCCAGCCAATCAACCACTTTTCCCTCGACCGCCTCCTGAATGGCAATGTGGGTCACGGAACTGGTAGCCGCCGCGCCATGCCAGTGCTTAACCCCTGGGGGGATCCAAACCACATCACCTGACTTCATCGCCAGAACTGGGCCGCCCCATTGCTGGACGAGCCCTGTGCCGGCCGTGACGATGAGAATCTGGCCTTTAGGATGCGTATGCCACATAGAACGTGCGCCAGGCTGGAAGGTGACGATACCTCCCGACACCGCTCGTCCCGCTTGTGCCGCGAACAGTTGCTCGACTTGCGCATGACCGGTGAAGTTAGAGGGTGCCCCTGGATTTGAGGTCCGGCCGTCGTGCGAAACGACCTCAATTTGCGAGTCGTGATTTGCGGTCGGCGCTTGAGCCATCGTCAGCGCGCCTACAAGGGCAGTAAGTATGACGGCACTAGACGCTAGGTACTTCATGTTTCGCAAACTCCATCAAGTTATTTGTCAAGCTAAGGTCACTCACGATGGGCCCGCCGAACTATCGTGCCCGAGAAAACCACCAGACTTGCAAGCGCCCTCGCCATTGGGAATAGTCATCGAATGAATAATCCTGCCTCTAATTAGAATGCCTTAGTGAGCCGTGAAGCCGCCATCGACCGGGAGGGCCACACCGAGAACGAAGCTCGCGCCTGGGCTACACAACCAGAGAACCGCGGCGGCAATCTCATCGGACCGGCCCAGCCGACCGATCGGCTGATCGCGCATGATCTCCTTCATGGCATCGGCCTGGCCTTTGAGCATGTCGGTGACCATGGGCGTGGCGATCACACCGGGGCAAATGGCATTTATACGAACGCCGCGCGGGGCATATTCCATCGCGGCGCTCTTAGTCAGGCCGATGACGCCGTGCTTGGACGCATGGTAGGCCGCGCGGCTCGGTAGGCCGACAAGGCCGCCCAGCGATGAGCAGTTGACTATGGCGCCGCTGCCCTGCGAGCGCATCTGTTGCAACTCGTGCTTCATGCAGGTCCAGACACCCCGCAGATTGACGGCGTTGACCCGGTCGAAGTGCTCGGCGGTCTCGTCCGCTGCGTCGCTCGGCGGAACTTGGATGCCGGCATTGTTGAACGCCATGTCGAGCCGGCCGAAAGCGGAGACGGCGTGCTCGACCATCGCGGCCGCTTGCACTTCGTCGGATACGTCGCAGGTCACGGCGATGGCTTGGTGCCCAGCTGCGGTCAGCGCCTCGGTCGCGGCGCTGACCGCGTCGGCGTTGATGTCCGCGAGAACGACGGCAGCACCTGTCGCGGCGAAGGCCTGGGCGGTGGCCAGCCCCATGCCGGAGCTCGCGCCGGTCACGAGGGCGACCTGGCCCTTGAAGTTATAGATGGGATTCATGATTTGTTCCTCTTCATTCACGCTGCGAGCGTGGCGTTGTCGATGACGAAGCTCCGTCGCATGCCGCCGGCAGGCACGAGAAAAGATAGGCGTTGTCTGGGGCAATGGACAGAGGGCTCGCGTCTCATGGGGCGATGCATTTCGCTCATCATGGATCTGGCTGACCCGACCAGCCAGGGATTGTCAGAAACCGAGGGGACGCATTTCCCGGATCAGGTCGATGAGCAATCGGAGTCCGATTGGAACCTGTCTCCGTCTGGGATAATAGATACGGGATCCCGGCCCGGGGGAGACCCAGTCTTCGAACTCCGGGGGTGCCGGAGGCTGACGCTGCGCGGCCAGAATTGTACGAATCGCATAGTGTATTGTCCAACGACATGTGTATTCGCTCAGGACGGCTCCGCTGCTCTCAGAGGCATGCGCGGCGACCTATACTTGGCCGCGGGCTCGTGGGCGACTTGGCACCGAAATTGCGAGGCGTCGCCGGCTCCGATGCGTAGACTTCGTGCCCGGACCTGATTTATTGATGTAACCCAATGGAGGATCACTGATGTCAAATGCTGCCCTCCCTTCATCGCCGGGCGGAGCAATCAGCGCCGGCCACAAACAAGCCCTGGCGTGGATTCAGGCGGGTCCCAAGCGGATGCTCATCGGTGGACGCTGGGTCGACGCGCGGTCGGGAAAGACGCTGGAAACGGTCAATCCCGCTACCGAGGAAATACTAGCCCGAGTGGCCGAAGCTGATAGCGCTGACGTGGACGTCGCTGTGGCGCCTTCGTGGGCCGGAATCTCGCCCGATGCACGCACCCGCGTTTTGCTGAAAATTGCGGATGCGGTCGAACGGCACGCCGAGGAATTGGCCGTTCTGGAAACGCTCGACGTCGGCGCACCGCTATCATTCAGCTTGGGGCGTGTCGCCAATGTGGCGGAGACCTTTCGCTATTACGCGGGTTGGCCAACGAAAATCATGGGTACGACCAATCCGACCGACGATGCCCGCTTCATCTACATGCTGCGGGAGCCCATGGGTGTATGCGCCCTCATAAACGCCTGGAACGTGCCTCTGATGATGGCGGCAATGAAGATTGCTCCGGCTCTCGCCTGTGGCAACACCGTGGTACTGAAGCCGGCCGAACAGACCCCGTTGTCCACTCTGCGTCTGGGCGAGCTCATCGAGGAAGTCGGTGTCCCCCCCGGGGTAGTCAATATCGTTCCCGGCTCTGGTGCAACCGCCGGGGCGGCGATGGCAGCGCACCCGGGAATCGACAAGATCGCCTTTACTGGCTCGACGGCGGTCGGTCGAAAGATCATGCAGGCGGCCGCCGGCAACATGAAGAAGGTGACGCTTGAGCTTGGCGGCAAGTCGCCGAACATTGTTTTTCCCGACGCCGACCTCGACAAAGCGCTGAAGACCGCCGTGGTCACCTTTTGCAGGAACTCGGGGCAGATCTGCTCAGCCGGCACGCGCCTGTTCGTGCACGAAAGTCTGCATGACGAGGCCACTGAGCGAGTTGCAAAAATCGCCTCCGCCTACAAGGTGGGATCGCCCTTTGACGCGGACACCGATCTCGGACCCTTGATTTCCGCCCGGCAGATGGAGCGCGTCTTGTCCTATGTCGACGCCGGCAAGAGCGAGGGCGCCAAATTGAATTTGGGCGGCACCCGAGTGGGCGATGTGGGGTACTTCGTCAAGCCGACGGTTTTCAGCAGTGTCTCCAACGACATGAGGATCGCGAGGGAGGAGATCTTTGGCCCGGTGCTGTCTATCATTCCGTTCACGGACGAGAACGATGCGGTATTCAAGGGCAACGATACTGAATACGGCCTCGCCTCGGCGGTCTGGACCCGCGACGTGAGCCGTGCGCACCGAGTTGCGCGGGCGCTCAAGGCCGGACGCGTCTGGATCAACACCTATGCCGAGACCGATCCCGTGATGTCGATGGGGGGCTACAAGCAGTCCGGCTTCGGACGCGAAATGGGCGCCGAATCCATTGAGGCATACACGCAAACCAAATCCATCTACATGCGGCTGTGAACTCCGAAGAGAACGTGGAACAGATCAACGACATCGAGGTCCGACCAAACCCGTGGACACGCCGCTATGAAGACGTAGCCCTGGCAAAGTCGCGCCGCCCTTCCACTGTCAATTTTGGGGGCTGCGGCGCCCTGTTCTAGAGGCTATGTACCAAGGGGGTGTAACTCAGCAAGAGGAGTACTTTGATGAAACGCTTTGAAAATAAGACCTTTCTGGTAACGGGCGCCGGCAGTGGCATTGGCGCGGCCACGGTCCGACGACTGTTCTCCGAGGGCGCGTCGATCGCTGCCGCAGACGTGCGGAATGAAGAAGTCGACAAGGTGGTCGCCGAATTCGGGGATAGCGACAGAATCTATGGCGTCGGCGTTGATGTTGCGAATCGCGACCAGGTGGGCTCGTTTGTTACCGGAGCAGTAAGGCGGTTCGGGACGCTCGATGGTTTGGTCAACAGCGCCGGCATTCGCGGAGTCGGCAACGTTCTGGATTTCGAGCCCGATACCTGGCGGAAGGTTCTGTCTGTCAATCTCGACGGCACATTCAACATGTGCCAGGCGTTCGCGCGTGCGATGAGGGATGCGGGAACGCCCGGGGCAATTGTTAACCTCAGTTCGGCTGCCGGCATTAGGGGCGTGCCCAATCGCCTCGCTTACGCCGCCTCGAAGTACGGTATCGTCGGCATCAGCCAGACGATGGCAGTGGAACTTGGGCCGATGGGTATCCGCGTCAATGCCATCGCGCCCGGCATGATTCGCACGCCCATGACGGAACCCATGTTTCAGCACCCGGAGAATGTGAAGCGGATCCGAGCCGCTCACCCCATCGGTCGCGAGGGCCAACCCGAGGAGGTCGCTGCAACTATTGCCTTCCTGCTGTCCGGAGATGCCAGTTTCATCACCGGTGTGGTCCTGCCGGTTGATGGTGGTCAGACCTGTGGCATCGCATCGCACTGAGGGACATCCTGCGGTCGGCGCATCATGCGAGTGTGTCGTCCCGAAGCATCGGTGCGCTCGTTGCTGTTGGATGCCCATAGATCACACGCTCTCATCACCTGCACGAATCTTGCTCTTCCGCTGTCCAGGGAAAATTCCGTTGGTAGCTCGCTTTGAGCACGCGTTGTACGACCGCTGTGGGCTTCATGTTTAGCGGAGGTTAATTTGCAGGAATACGACTACATTGTCGTCGGAGCAGGATCCGCCGGTTGCGTTTTGGCAACTCGCCTCTCCGACGATTCCGCGATTCGGGTTCTCTTGCTGGAGGCTGGTCCGCCTGCTACCGGCTTCTGGGCTAGAACGCCTGCGGGCATGGCAAAGCTGTTCAGAGACATGCGATACAACTGGGGGTACTTCACCGAACCCGTGCCGACACTCCGCAATCGAAGCTTGTATTGGCCCCGAGGCAAGGCACTCGGTGGCAGCAGCGCCATCAACGGCATGGTGTATGTCCGCGGTAGTCGCTGGGACTTCGACCATTGGGCGAGCCTTGGGAATCCGGGCTGGGAGTGGGAGAACGTACTACCCTATTTCACGCGCGTGGAGAACTATGGAAGCGGGGCGGCCCCCCACCATGGCTCCGACGGTCCTCTCGCTGTCACCGATCCCGCAGTCAAACATCCTACGGCCATCGATTTCATTGAAGCGGCTCGCCGCAACGGAATCCCGCGAGTCGAAGCGTTCACCGGCACAGAGCAGGAGGGCGTCGGATTTCTGCAGGCATGTATTCGTAACGGCGTTCGCCAGTCCTCGTACGACGCTTTCATCGTGCCGGTACGTCACCGACCTAATCTCGTTGTCGAGTCGGGGGTACATGTCCGCCGACTCTTGCTGAAGGACCGACGAGCGGTGGGGGTGGAGGTGCTGCAAGGCAACCAGGTACGCATGATCGCAGCGACGCGGGAGGTTATTGTTTCAGCGGGCGCCCTGAACTCGCCGCAATTGCTCATGCTCTCCGGGATCGGGGATGGTGACGCCTTACGCCGGCATGGCATCGAGACGCAGGTTCACCTTCCCGGCGTGGGTCAGAATCTACAGGACCATTTCGTAGTGAGAATCCAGGCGTCAGCAACTCCGGAAAGCTCGTACAACCGGGCTCTGCACGGTTGGCGAAAGTATATGGAGGGTATGCGCTACCTTACGACGCGCGGAGGGTACTTGGCATTGGGTTCCTCGATGGCCGCAGCCTTTGCGAAAAGTTCGTCAGCAGTCGAGTATGCGGATCTGGAAATCAGCTTTCGCCCCATGACTTTCACGTATCATCCATCGGGCAAAGTCGACATTGACGAGTTCGACGCCATCAGCGCGTCGGTCTACAACACGCGTCCCGCGTCTCGCGGTGAGGTCTTGCTGCGCTCGAGTGATCCACTGCAACCACCCGCCTTCGTTCCCAACTTCCTTGCGGATCAGGACGATGTCCGGGCAATGCTTTCAGGCATCCGGAGACTACGCGCTATCTTGGCGACGGAGCCGCTCGCGTCGCGCGTGATCGGTGAGTTGACCCCGGGACGCGACATAAGGACCGATGATCAGCTACTCGACTATATGGAGCAAGAAGGGCATTGTGCGTTTCACCCGGCAGGGACTTGCAAGATGGGGAATGATTCGATGGCTGTGGTGGATGCTCGGCTGCGCGTGCATGGGGTGGACCGCCTGCGTGTGGCGGATGCATCGATTATGCCCACAGTGACGTCAGGCAACACGAACGCGCCATCGATTATGATCGGAGAGAAGGCGGCGGACATGATTCGCGTCGATCGCGGGGCGATTGGGCGCTAAGGGCTGCTCCTCTGATCCGATTTGCATTTTGCGATACATGCCACCCAGAAATGTCGTTTCCGCGAACATCTCTACCGTCGTCGATGGAGACACCATAATCGCAACTCCCATACGTGGCAGGATCGGAACTACGGAGCCCACGAATCCTTTACGGCGAGTTCCGATCGGTTGCTTGATGGTCCCAAGTCACCGCCTCCGCCACTTTGCCGTTTGGCACGACAGTTGCAGCTCTGTCCGACAAGAACTAGAGGTAAATGAATTGACCAAGCTGGCGGGCAATAGTGAGGCGAATGCCCACCGCACGGGGGAGGGGACTCGCAGCGACTGGAGATCGCGGCTATCGCACCTTCAACTGACGCAAGAGCGGATAGTCTTCCTTCTCACGATCCTCATGTTCGCCGTCTTTTCCACGCTGCTAAAGGACTTTCTGACCTCCGGCAACGTCATCACACTCCTTCGCAACGTGTCGGTCCTTGGAATGCTCGGGCTCGCAATGAGTGTGGTTGTAATCGGCCGCGGGATTGACCTTTCGATGGTTGCCACATTGGTTGTCGGCATGGCTTGGGCACTCAAGATGACGCAGGACGGGAGAGCCTTCGGGTCGTCGTTAGTGCTGGGCGCTGGATTTGTTATCGTTGCCGGCCTTATCGTCGGAATTATTGTCGCCTATGCAGAGATTCCCGCCGTCTTCACGACATTGGCGATGGGGCCGGTGATCTTTGGTTTCGGAAACGCGTTCTTGTTCTTCCAGGAAACTTTCCTCGCCCCGAGCGGCGTCGAATGGTTGCAATTCCTAGGCTACGGCTCCGTGCTCGGTATTCCTGTCTCCATCTTCGCTTTCGCCGTATGTACGCTCATCGTCTGGGTGATCCTTCGTATGACTCAGTTTGGCAGGACCATCTATGCACTCGGTGATAACCCACTAACTGCCCGCTTGACGGGTCTCCCGGTTCGACCAATCATCGTAGGCACTTATGCCTTCACCAGCGCAATTGCCTATCTTATAGGGCTCATGATTGTCGCCTCAAATTCCGGAGTCAATACACGGCTTTTCTACACGACACTTGTTTATGACGTCGTACTGGTGGTCGTATTGGGGGGGATTGGCAATCGGCACGCTGTTCGTGGGGACGCTGCTGGCAGGCATGACGATTATGGACCTGTCTTACACGGTTCAAAACCTGATCAAGAGCTTTGTGTTGCTTGTCGCTTTGATTGCAGAAACGATTGCCAATCCGAGGGATGAGCAAACATCCCAACAAGGGGATATCTGAACTGAAGCCGCAAGCGATCAATGCGGCCCTTCCATAGGGAGCAATATAACCATGAAATTGAGACAGATACTTGCGACCTGTGCGGCGGTTGCAATTACCGCCACCGCAGCATCTGCCCAGGAGGGCATTGACAATGCGAGCCGCAATACCTACCTGAAATCGCTTGCAGGCAAGCGAGTCGTATACATTCCATTGGAACTGCGAGACAACGCCGCCGCTTGGCACAAGGCTTTGAAGCGGCAAGCGGAGGA